>Ga0209634_1000013_pt1 | contig 364769 bp, 311 predicted proteins | sample LinPmetageLP40_FD_184043 | JGI IMG/M metagenome (GOLD analysis project Ga0209634, IMG submission 184043) | Marine viral communities from the Pacific Ocean - LP-40 (SPAdes) (version 2) | ecosystem: Environmental > Aquatic > Marine > Oceanic | place: Pacific Ocean | collected 2010-08-26
GCTGACCGCTGACCGCTGACCGCTGACCGCTGACCGCTGACCGCTGACCGCTGACCGCTGACCGCTGACCGCTGACCGCTGACCGCTGACCCCGAACTGATCTTTTAGATCTCGACTATTGAATATAGGATCTCAGCGCGTTTTCATGCTAGAATTTGCGCAATTTTTTTGTACTCGATAAGTAGCACTGTAATGATCTTAGATGATATCCGCATCGTTTTAGTTAATACCTCACATTCTGGCAATATTGGTTCTGCGGCACGTGCCATGAAAACCATGGGATTATCAAAGTTATACCTTGTAGATCCTGCTTGTGAAATAGATAGCCATGCCAGCGCACTGGCTGCAGGTGCTACAGATGTACTTGGTAATGCGGTTATTGTTGATACGGTTGCCGATGCCATTGCTGATTGTGCATTAACTATTGGTACTAGCGCTCGCTCGCGTACATTGTCGTGGCCTATGGTTGAGCCGCGTGAATGTGGTGAAAAGCTTGTTGGCGAAGCTGTAAATGGCCCTGTAGCACTTGTATTTGGTCGTGAAAACAGTGGCTTAACAAACGAAGAATTACAACTGTGTAATTACCATGTATGTATTCCTGCTAACCCAGAATACAGCTCGCTAAATTTAGCCATGGCAGTACAAACCTTATGCTATGAAACGCGTATGGCATTTTTAAATCAACAGCCTAAAGCGGAACAAGAAGAAGACGAAACCCTATATCCATCGTCTAAACAAACAGAGCTGTTTTACGAACACCTTGAAGACACCTTGTTTAAAACAGGCTTCATCATTAAGCAGCACCCAGGCATGGTAATGACTAAGCTACGTCGCTTGTTTAATCGTGCTCGCCCTGAAGATGCTGAAATGAACATATTACGAGGTATTCTTACCTCAATTAATAAGTCTATAAAATAGCAATTAGTTATAAATAGCGCCCTTTATTACTCCACTAATACTTGACTAAATTACTCAGGTAATTACAATAGACCCAATACTTGACCAAAACAGTCGGGTATTACAAGTTTATCGGTGGCCGTTTGAGGCTAGCCAATCAGGATAATACTTGACTAATCTACTCTGGTAATTAAAATTTGCACTCTTTTGTGCGGGGGGCGTTATGAAGTTAACATCAAAAGGCAGATATGCCGTTACAGCCATGCTGGATGTTGCACTACATGCAAATATAGGCCCTGTAGCGCTTGCAGATATTTCGCAGCGCCAAGAAATTTCTTTGTCTTATCTTGAGCAGTTATTTGCCCGTTTACGTAAGAATGGGCTAGTGAGTTCTGTTCGAGGTCCTGGTGGGGGCTATTTACTAGGACGTGAGGCTGATGTAATTTCAGTTGGCGATGTTATCAATGCGGTAGATGAATCTGTTGACGCTACACGGTGTCAGCGAAGCAATACTGGTTGTCAAAGTGGCATGCGTTGTTTAACCCATACATTGTGGTCAGACTTAAGCGCACGAATTGAAGAATTTTTAAATAATATTACCTTAGCTGAACTGGTTGAAAAGTCGGACGTTAAAGCGGTCGCTCTTCGCCAAGAAAACAGCGTTAATGATGCAATTAAGCAGTTGGAAAATATTCAAGTAAGCTGTCAACTTTAAGGTTGACCTGCAGCGGAGAGAGAAATGAAGTTACCGATTTATTTAGATTACGCAGCAACTACGCCCGTTGACGAACGAGTTGCCAAAGAAATGATGCAGTGCCTGACTATGGACGGTAATTTTGGTAATCCAGCATCGCGTTCACACCGTTTTGGTTGGCAAGCTGAAGAAGTCGTTGACCAAGCACGTACTGACATTGCTGATTTAATTAATGCAGACCCACGTGAAATCGTATTCACATCGGGTGCAACAGAATCAAATAACCTTGCTATTAAAGGTGCAGCTCAGTTTTACAAGAAAAAAGGTAAGCATGTTATTACCGCTAAAACTGAACACAAAGCAGTTATCGACACATGTCGTGAGCTTGAGCGTCAAGGGTTTGAAGTAACTTATATGGACGTTGAAGAAAACGGCCTACTTGATCTGCAAAAATTAGCAGATACGATGCGTGACGACACTGTGCTTGTAAGCATCATGCATGTAAATAACGAGCTAGGTGTAATCCAAGACATTAACACTATTGGTGAAATGTGTCGCGAACGTAAAATTATGTTTCACGTAGATGCAGCACAAAGCGCGGGTAAAGTTTTAATTGACGTGCAACAAACCAAAGTAGATTTTATGTCATTCTCGGCGCATAAAGTATACGGCCCTAAAGGCGTAGGTGCTTTGTATGTTCGTCGTAAACCACGTGCCCGTTTAGAAGCACAAATGCACGGTGGCGGCCATGAACGTGGTATGCGTTCTGGTACATTAGCAACCCATCAGTTAGTAGGTATGGGCGCAGCATTTAGAATTGCAAAACAAGATTTTGAAAAAGATCACGCACACATCAGTGCGTTACGTAAACGCCTAATCGACGGCATTTTAACAGATATGGACGAAGTGTACTTTAACGGCACACAAGACCAATCAGTACCAGGTATTGTTAATATCAGCTTTAACTTTGTTGAAGGTGAGTCGTTACTAATGGCCGTTAAAGATATTGCGGTATCGTCAGGTTCAGCCTGTACATCTGCAAGTTTAGAGCCTTCTTACGTATTACGTGCATTAGGCCGCAACGACGAATTAGCACATAGTTCAATTCGTTTTAGTATTGGCCGTTTTACCACAGAAGAAGAGATTGATTACACCGTTGAGCTAATGAAAAACTCGATTGGCCGTTTACGTGAAATGTCTCCTCTTTGGGAAATGCACCAAGAAGGTGTTGATTTAGATTCAGTTGAATGGGCGCACCACTAATTAGTGGAGCCCATACCTAGCAGGTAGTGAGGATAGAATTATGGCTTACAGTGATAAAGTAATCGACCACGTAGAAAACCCACGTAACGTAGGTGCTCTAGATAAAAACGATCCGTCAGTGGCAACGGGTATGGTAGGCGCACCAGCATGTGGTGACGTAATGAAGTTGCAAATTAAAGTGTCAGCAGAAGGCGTGATTGAAGATGCAAAATTCAAAACGTACGGCTGTGGTAGTGCAATTGCTTCATCTTCACTGGTAACAGAGTGGGTTAAAGGCAAAACATTAGACGAAGCTGCAACTATCAAAAACACTGATATCAGCGCAGAGCTAGAATTACCACCAGTGAAAATTCACTGTTCAATTTTAGCAGAAGATGCAATTCAAGCAGCAATTGCAGATTACAAAAGCAAACATACAAACTAAGAGATATTCATGGCAGTGACATTGACAGATGCGGCAGCAAACCGCGTACAATCATTTTTAGCAAACCGTGGTAAAGGCATAGGCCTGCGAGTTGGCATTAAAACGACGGGCTGTTCAGGTCTTGCTTATGTATTAGAGTTTGTTGATGAGCTAAACGATGACGATGAAACATTTGCGGCCAAAGGCGTTACCTTAATTGTTGACGCTAAAAGCTTAGTTTATATCGACGGCACTGAGCTCGACTACACTAAAGAAGGCTTAAATGAAGGGTTTAAATTTAATAACCCTAACCAAGCTGATGAGTGTGGTTGTGGCGAAAGCTTTACCGTTTAAGCTCAAACTTGTTTTGAATACCTAAGCTACTTGGGTATAACTAAGCCCTGCCAATTAATGTAGGGCTTTGTCATTTGTGAGAAGTTATGCGTTATTTTGAGTTATTTGCAATTCCCGTTGACTACAATATTGATTTAGCAACGATTAACAAGCACTACTTAGAACTTCAACGTGCTGTTCACCCTGATCGCCATGCTAACGCTAGCAGTCGTGATAAATTAATGGCCGTACAAAGTACTGCCGAAATTAATGATGCACTGCAAACACTCAAGCACCCCGTTAAACGTGCAGAATATATGCTGAGCGAGCTAGGCGTTGATATTCGCGCTGAGCAGCAAACATTGCAAGATCCCATGTTTTTAATGCAGCAAATGGAGCTTCGAGAAGAACTTGAAGAGTTAGCGAGCGCAAGCGATCCGGACTCTGCTATTGCCCATTTTGAAAAACAAATAAAGCAGCTTGATCAGCAGTACAGTGCGCAATTGGCAGAGCAGTTAGCAAGTAACGATGAGCAGCAATATCAACAAGCAGCAGACAGTATCCGTAAGCTAAAGTTTGTTTATAAGTTACGCGACGAACTTGAACGCATTGAAGACAGTTTATTTGACGATTAATTCACTTGCTGCAAAGCGAGCAACACGAGTTTAAAGAGCATTATGGCATTATTGCAAATTGCTGAGCCGGGGCAGAGCGCGGCACCACATGAACATAAATTAGCAATTGGAATTGATTTAGGTACCACAAACTCATTAGTGGCAACCGTACAAAGCGGCGAAGCTCGTACTATTACTGATGAGTCAGGCGAAGCAATGTTGCCGTCTGTAGTGCGTTACCAAGCTGGTGGCATAACCGTAGGTGCAGACGCGATGCAAGCAGCTACACTCGATCCGGTTAATACACTCATTTCAGTCAAGCGCTTTTTAGGTAAAACCCAAGCCGAAATAGAGCAAAGCTACGGCCAACTGCCTTATCAATTTTGCGATGATAACGGCGCACTTGCGATAGCAACTGAAGCCGGGAAAATCAGCCCAGTAAAAGCATCAAGCCATATTTTAGGTGCCCTAAAAGCACGTGCAGAACAAAGCTTTGGTAATCAAGATATTTTAGGCGCAGTTATTACCGTACCAGCCTATTTTGATGATGCACAACGCCAAAGCACTAAAGATGCGGCTGAACTAGCCGGCATTAATGTACTGCGTTTATTAAACGAGCCAACCGCGGCTGCGGTTGCTTATGGCTTAGATTCAGGCCAAGAAGGCATAATTGCTGTTTATGACTTAGGTGGCGGAACATTTGATATTTCTATACTGCGCTTAAATAAAGGTGTGTTTGAAGTATTGGCCACTGGTGGCGATTCAAGTCTAGGCGGTGATGACTTTGACTCATTATTAGTTGACTACTTAAAACAAGAAACCGGCGTGACGGGCTTATCTCCTTCGGTATTACGTTTATTTATAAATAAAGCCAAAGCCTGTAAAGAAGCACTCAGCCAATACGAAAAAGTAAATGTTGGTCTTGAGTTTGACGATGAAAAATACATGGTTGAAGTAACGCGAGAGAAGTTTAACGAGCTGGCTATGCCACTGGTTAAAAAAACGCTCCGCTCGTGTCGTCGTGCAGTAAAAGATGCCGGTATTGAAAACCAAGAAGTATTACAAGTGGTGATGGTTGGCGGTTCAACCCGCATGCCGTTGGTACGTACTCAAGTTGGCGAGTTTTTTGATAAACAACCACTCACTTCAATTGACCCTGATCGTGTTGTTGCACTGGGTGCCGCATTACAAGCAGACGTATTAATTGGTAACAAGCCAGATTCAGACATGTTACTGCTGGATGTGTTACCGTTGTCGCTAGGCCTTGAGACTATGGGTGGCTTGGTTGAAAAAATCATTCCTCGCAATACCACTATCCCAGTTGCACGTGCGCAAGAATTTACTACGTTTAAAGATGGTCAAACGGCCATGTCGTTGCATGTATTACAAGGCGAGCGTGAACTGGTTGACGATTGTCGATCGCTGGCAAAGTTCAGCTTAAAAGGCATTCCTCCTATGGCGGCGGGGGCGGCGCATATTCGCGTTACCTTTAAAGTAGACGCTGATGGTTTACTAAGCGTATCGGCTATGGAAAAATCAACTGGCGTTCAAGCAGAAATACAAGTGAAACCGTCGTTTGGTTTATCTGACGACCAAGTTGCTAATATGCTTAAAGAGTCGATGAGTAACGCTAAAGGCGACATGCAAGCGCGTATGCTTAAAGAGCAACAAGTTGAAGCGCTTCGTGTAATAGAAACAATGGAAGCCTCTTTAGCAGCTGATGGCGATTTACTTGAGCCTGAGCAACTAGCGGCGCTAAAAGTGGAAATAAACGAACTTGCAAAAGTACGCGAGAGTGCACAAGAGCCAAGCGAAATTAAAGCAGCCATTGAAAAAATGGACAATGCGAGTAGTGATTTTGCCGCGCGTAGAATGGATGCATCAATTAAAAAAGCCTTAACAGGCCAGTCAGTAGACAATATATAAGAGAGATTAGAATGCCACAAATTGTTTTTCTTCCCCATCCGGAGTTGTGTCCTGACGGTGCTGCAATAGAAGCGCCCGCTGGCGAAACGGTACTTGATATCGCGCTTAAAAATGGCATTAGCATTCCTCATGCCTGTGAAAAGTCATGTGCATGTACAACCTGTCACTTAGTGATCCGTGAAGGCTTTGACTCATTAGATGAAAGTGACGACCTAGAAGACGACATGCTAGATAAAGCCTGGGGTTTAGAACCAGAGTCACGTTTAGGTTGCCAAGCAATTATTAGAGATGAAGACTTAGTGGTTGAAATACCTAAGTACAATCTCAATATCGTTAATGAAGAACACTAGTTTTTAATTAACGACTATTATATTAAAAGCCGCTGTTTAATACCGCGGCTTTTTTTTTGATAAGTAGCAGCGGGTTTACCTCGCGTCTTTTTAAAGGTTAAAGGTTACGAGCCACGGGCTGCGAGGCGCGAGTAAATTAAAAAACCTTGTAGCGTTAACCACAAGGCTTTTTAATATATCGAAGCCCGAAGCCCGAAGCCCGAAGCTCGAAGCTCGAAGCTCGAAGCTCGAAGCTCGAGGCCCAAAACCCATTTCGGAGGTGTATTTTGAGTGATCTTATTTTTTCAGACTCGTTTATAAACGGTGAATTTTATAAAACCAGCACACGCTTTAGCGTTGATGATCCTGCCACCGAACAAAGTATTGTTGAAGTTAGCGACATTGACGAGCAAGGTGTAAATACAGCTATTAATGCGGCAAAAGGCGCGTTTGTAAAATTAAAAGCAACCAATGCAACCGAGCGAAGTGAAACTCTGATGCGCTGGTATGAGTTGGTGATTAAACATAAACAAACGCTAGCTACACTTATGACCAAAGAGCAGGGTAAGCCGCTTAAAGAATCTCTCGGTGAAATAGATTATGGCGCCGGCTTTATTAAGTGGTTTGCTGAGCAAGCTAAGCGTAGCTATGGGGATGTGATCCCTGCAACCGACAATCAGCATCGCTTAACCAGTTATAAACAACCTATTGGCGTGGTTGCCGGTATAACACCATGGAACTTTCCTGTGGCTATGGTAACGCGAAAAGTAGCCCCTGCTTATGCTGCTGGCTGTAGTTTCATTTTAAAACCTTCTGAACATACACCACTATGTGCTATTGCTTTAGCATATTTAGCTGATCAGGCTGGCTTTGTTAAAGGCGCATTTAATGTGCTTGTGTCACAAGATGCCAAAAAGGTTGGTAAAATGCTGACAGACTCAGAGGTGGTACGTAAGTTTACCTTTACTGGCTCTACAGGTGTAGGTAAGCAGTTACTCTCTCAATGTGCATCTACAATAAAGCGTACTTCAATGGAATTGGGGGGAAATGCCCCGTTTATAATATTTGATAATGCCGATATTGATGACGCTATTGATGGCCTAATGGCAGCTAAATTTAGAAATAGTGGCCAAGCGTGTGTAGCGGCAAACCGTATATTCATCCAGCGCAGTATATTAAATGAAGTGCTTGAAAAAATTACACCCAAAGTCGCTGCGCTCAACGTTGCAAACGGTTTTGATGAAAATGCCGACATAGGCCCGCTTATTTATCCCAAAGCAAAAGAGAAAGTACAACAATTGATTAAAGACGCTCTCGATAAAGGCGCTACGCTAATTGGTGATAACAGCAATTTAGGTGGCAGCTTTCAAAACCCATTAATAGTTACTAATGTCACTACACAAATGGATATTTATCACGAAGAAGTATTTGGCCCTGTATTAACGGTGATCCCATTTGATGAAGAAAGCGAAGTCCTTGCGCTTGCTAATGACGTCCCTTATGGGTTAGCTGCGTACTTTTATAGCCAAAACATTAAACAAATCTATCGTGTAAGCGAAGGGTTAGAGTTTGGCATGATAGGTGTAAATGAGGGGGTTATATCAAATCCTGTAGCACCGTTCGGTGGGGTAAAGCAATCAGGCCTTGGAAGAGAGGGTGGTCACCAAGGTTTAGATGAATACCTAGAAGAAAAATACGTATGTATTAGAGTTTAACTCTATAAACTGTTCCGATGAGTTAACCGTTTAGCGTTTTAAGTTGCTTGAAATGGGTGTAAATGCTACCTTTCAAAAAAATGTTTAAGTAAACAAAACGTAAAGAATTTCTATAAGTAGAAATAACCCCGTGTGTAAATGCCACCATTTTGGTGGCATTTTTTTGCCCCTATTTAAGGAGTGATTTTTGGTATTTCTCCATTTTAGGGTCTAAACTATTCTTAGTTAGATGTTATTTTGCTTATATCCTTTTTAAAAACGCAATTATATGCAGTATCAATTCTTCTTCCACTATGCGGCTTTTTTGTAACCCCATGTTTTTTAATTGTTTATTTTTATGTGTGAGTAAGTAGAATGGAGTTTCAGTAGTTTTAAAACTATTGAAATATAGTAATAATGTACAATTGTGTTCTACACATTATTAAATTAACATCCCGCAAATTCACCCATTAAAAAATAATAAAGCACCCACTATGAGTAGAAGAAATCAAGCAACGGTAGACCAGGAAGTTTCGTTCGGCATTGACGAAGAGTTAGTTTCTACAACAGATTTACGAGGGGTTATCACCTATGCAAATGATAACTTTTGTAAAGTTTCAGGGTACACCATTAATGAATTGACAGGGAAAAACCATAACATGGTTCGACATCCTGATATGCCGCCAGCGGCATTTGGTGATATGTGGTTCAATTTAAAAAGCGATACCGCTTGGCGAGGAGCGGTAAAAAATAGATGTAAAGATGGGCGTTATTATTGGGTTGATGCCTTTGTAACCCCTATTTATGAAAACGGTAAAAAAGTAGGTTATCAATCAGTTCGCCAACAACTCCTTCCAGAATATAAAAACCGCGCAGAAAAGCTATACCAACGTTTAAATAATGGTCAATCAATTACGCCTTTAAGTGAAAAATTAGCTGCATTTAAGCTTCCTCTATTTATTGGAGGGGCAGCTTTAATTGCTTGGTTAACAAGCTATATGTTCTGGTTATGTTTGTTGTTTGTTCCTCTGCCTTTTGTTATTTTTTACGAAGAATTAATTCGCTCGCAAAGCGCAATCAAAAAAACCAAAGCAGGTCCAGATAGCGTATCTCGGCATATTTATTCTGGTAGCGATAGCCTCAGCTATACTGATTTTCAGATTAAACTGCTTGAGGGTAAAGTCACTACTATTGTTGGCCGGATTATTGATGGTACCTTAAGCTTGAGTAAAGGTGCTGATTCTCTAAAAATTTGTGCTGAAGCTGCGCAGGCCGGTGTTGAAAAAGAAGCATCCGAATTGCATCAGGTATCCTCTGCGGTTGAGGAAATGGTGCATTCAATTGATGAGGTCGCTAAAAATACCTTAGTAACCAACCAACGTGTTCAACAAGCTCACCAAGACTGCGAAAATGCAACGCAAGCTATGTCAGGCACTATGCGAGAAGTATCGTTACTCGCCAACGAGGTGGATAACTCGGCAAGTTCAGCGAGCGGGCTAGCAACAGAGGCTGAAAAAATTGGTGGCATAATGCAAGAGATACAAGGGATTGCTGATCAAACAAATTTACTTGCACTTAATGCAGCTATAGAAGCTGCGCGTGCTGGTGAGCATGGTAGAGGGTTCTCGGTTGTTGCTGATGAAGTGCGAGCACTCTCAAGTAGAACGCATACTGCTACAGAGCAAATTCAAGTCTCTATATCTGAAATGCAATCTACGTTACTCAATTGGTCAAAAACAATGGAAGCGGGCAAAAACGCGGCAGAGACTTGTGTTAAAGAAACGCGAAATAGCCAAGATATCGTCTCAAAAGTTTATGCTGCAATTACTGATATTTCTGATTTAGCAACACAAATATCAACCGCTGCGGAAGAGCAAAGCATGGTATCACAAGAAATCAGCCGTAATATTTCAAATATTAGTAGTGCGTCTTCAGAAAACTTAGCCCAAGCGCATAGTGTAGGTACAGAGTCTGATGCGATTGAAAAACACTCTAAAGCATTAGCGTCACTAGGTCTTTCTTTTAAAGTAGGTTAACAACTTAAGCAAGGGCAGCAAATACCCAAGTGTATGAGGCGCTGAGAATATAACATGTTCTCAATGCGCCTAACGCGTCAAATCAGGAGGCGGGCTGTTTGGTGCGGGGAAAACCTGCTACAACTGGTGTTATTTGTAATATTTATTTAGCAGTGACTTCATGTCGCATCAGGCTTTTATCAAAAGCACCAAATAACGATATAAATCAACGCTGGGGAAACCGGCGGCTACAGATAAGAGCGTATTTTTTTATTTTATGTTTGGCTTTATGAAAACTAGAGATAACTAAAAAATTAACTTTGGATATTACTGAGAGGACTTAGAAAATAGTGGGGCGATTGACGGGGCTCGAACCCGCGACAACCGGAATCACAATCCGGGGCTCTACCAACTGAGCTACAACCGCCACTACATACACCTTGTTTGGTGTGGCGCGCATAATACATAATATCCCCATGCTTGTGAAGCAAAAAATCAAAAAAATTTAAACTTATTATAAGTATTCTATATTTAAGCTATTGGCAACGGGCAGCCCGAACCCCTAACCCCTTAGTAAAACGTTGTTGCAAACACCTATTAAAGATTTACAATACTACAAACAATACCGCTAAACTGCTTAATAACGCTATCAGGAGTTAATATGGATTCAATACTCAATTGGCTGAATGAAAATTCAGGCTTAATCTTACACTATGGTATTCAAGCAGTTATAGCGCTTGTTATATTTTTACTCGGTGGCCGAATTGCCAAGTTTTGTGCAAATTTAACCGCTAAAGCATTCGACAAGAAGAAAGTAGATGTAGCGGTTTCATCGTTTGTATCTAGTATTGTGTATGCCATTGTATTTGCAGCCACTATTTTAATGGCGCTGTCACAAATTGGTATCGAAACCACGTCATTTATTGCTATTTTAGGTGCCGCAGGTTTAGCGGTTGGCTTAGCACTGCAAGGGTCGCTATCTAACTTTGCATCTGGTGTGCTAATTATTTTACTACGCCCATTTAAATCTGGTGACTACGTTGAAGCTGGCGGTAAAGCCGGTACGATTAAAAAAATTGAAATATTTTCTACTGAAATGCGCACTCCTGACAACAAAGTTATTGTAATGCCGAATTCAAAAATAATGTCAGATGCGATCATTAACTACTCGCGCGAAGCAACGCGTCGCGTTGATCTTGTGATTGGTGTTGGCTACGACGCCGATTTACGTAAAGCAAAAGAAGTACTTAAATCAGTACTAGATAACGAATCACGCATTTTAAAAGATCCTGCATACAACGTATCGGTTTCTGAGCTTGCCGATTCAAGCGTTAACTTTATCGTACGCCCGTGGGTTAACTCAGAAGACTACTGGCCAACATACTGGTCGTTAATGGAAAATATTAAAATAGCGTTAGACGACGCTGATATTACCATTCCATTTCCACAAATGGATGTGCATTTGCACAAGCAAGACTAATTTTAAAAAGTTATTAAGGTAATGCTCACGTTAGGTTTGCTAACGTGCGCGCTGCTTTAAAGAGCATGAATATTTTTTACAGGGTTATTTTTTAATGAAACTTAAGCTTTTATCAATTTTAGTAGCAGCCTCAGCTACAACCAGTGCATTTGCATCAGAAGAAGAACAAAAAACCTGGGAAGTTACCAGTGAAGTGGGCGCTATCATTACTAGCGGTAATACCGAAACAACGACCTTAAAAGGCGGTATTAAAGTATTGCATAACTTAGAAAGTTGGAATAACGAGTATAAGTTAGACGGCATCTACAAAGAAGATGAAGTAGAAAACGACGCTGGCACAAAAGAAAAACAGCGTACTAACGAAAAGTACTCTATTTCAGCGCAGGGTAATTACAAATTAAACGAAAAGCACGCTCATTTATTTATTTATGGGTCGCACGTATCTGATTACTTTGGCGCATACCGAAGTGAATCAGTTATTTCAGCGGGTTATGGTTTACGTTTACTAAACGAGACAAACATGAAGCTAAACGCTGAAATTGGTCCGGGTTATAAGTATTTTAAATATCCGGATATTAGCGAAGAGGTTGATGAAAACGGCAACTCATTAGCGGGTGAATACGAAGGCGAAGTGATTGCCTTAGGTAAAGTAGATTTTAGCTGGAAAATTTCAGACAACGCGCGTTTTACTCAGTTAGTGTCGGTAGAATACGGTGATACTAATACTAAAACCCGTTCAGAAAGCGCATTACTTACTAAAATCAATGGCTCACTGCAAATGAAAGTGGCTTACAATATAACCAATAACTCTGATGTGGCTGATGACAAAGAAGCAACAGATACAGAGACTTCATTAACACTTGTTTACAGTTTTTAACTATACTAAAAGTATAATAATGGGTAAGCGTGCTTACCCATTTTTTTTACTTATAAAATGGTGTAGTATGCCGCGGCTATCTTTATTTTACTGGAAGGACACTTTGTGAAGTTAATTAAACTTTTTGCGGTACTGCTATTATTAGTATTCGCTTCGTCATCATTTGCGCAAGGAAGTAGTCAAGGTGTTGCACCTACAGAGCAGCAATTAGAGCAATTTCAGAAGCTACCAAAATCACAACAAAAAGCGCTTGCTGAAAAGTATGGAATTAGTTTAGACGCACTGGGTTTTTCGACAGATGGTGAATCATCCGATGATGAAGGTAGCAATAAAAATTCATCTTCTATATTACCTCGAGATTTAGATGAAAAAGATTCTGAGGAATTAACCGATGAAGAAAAATTCAAACCTAAAGAAGAAGAAATAAAGCCGTTTGGCTACGAACTTTTCTCTGGTGAGCCAACAACCTTTGCACCCTCTGAAAATGCATTAGTCCCAAGTACTTATATGGTGGGTCCTGGTGATACATTTACACTAAACTTGTATGGTAAAGAGTCGTTTAATGGAGAGGTTACAGTTGATAGAGAGGGCCGCCTTGTTATTGACAAACTTCAGCCTGTAAACGTTGCAGGCATGCAATACAACCAAGTCGTTGAGCTGATCCAACAAAAAGTTGAACAAGAAATGATTGGTGTTAGAGCATTTGTTTCAATGGGCGAAACCAGAACAATTAGAGTAATGGTTTTGGGTGAAGCATACAAACCTGGCGCTTATACCATTCCCTCACTTTCATCAATAACTCACGCGCTGTTTGTTAGTGGTGGGCTTTCTGATATAGGTTCGTTGCGTAATATTCAATTAAAGCGAGCTGGCAAAACAATTCAAACTCTGGATCTCTATGATCTATTAATTGAAGGCGACAGTTCTGATGATGTGATCTTAAAACCGGGTGATGTTGTTTTTATTCCGCCAGTTGGTAAGCAAGTAACAATCAGCGGCGAAGTTCGCCGTCCAGCTATTTTTGAACTACAAGGGTCAGAAAGTTTAGATGAAGTCATTGCTATGGCTGGCGGATTGACTGCCCAAGCTTACCCACAAAAAACCATTGTAGAACGTTACACAGGTAATAGTTCAAAAACGATTTTACAGCTTGATATAACTAAAAACTCTCAATATTCACCTAAAAATGGCGATACTATTAAAGTACCGGCATCGAGCGATGAGCTTGATAATGCAGTTACTTTAATCGGTGCAGTAACGTATCCAGGTAATTATTCTTGGAAAGAGGGGGATAAAGTTAGTCGACTTTTCACTTCAGTTAAAAGTGATTTATTACCTACTGCTGATTATGAATACGGATTGATTGTTAGAGAAGTTAATCAAAAAGGTGACATAGAAGTACACCAGTTTTCACCCTTAGAAGCCTCACAAAACAACGTAAAAAGTGACTTAGAGCTCAAAGCCAGAGATATAGTTGTAATTTTTAGCCGCTTTCAAACTAAAGATGATGAAGAGGCAGCCTTAAAAACACTCGCTATAACAAAAGAGCAATTAGAATTAAGAGAGCGAATGAAGCTCTGGGAACAATACGAAGAAAAGCAATTCTATGAATTTATAGACTTAGGTGGTGCGTTAGAAAAAGAGCTAGCAGAGCAGCTAGCAGCAGAAGAAAGTAAAAAAATTACTAACATTACTGACTTCCTAAATAGCAAAGAAGAAGAGCTTAAAGAAAGCGACTATGCTGTATTCAGTCGAGAAAAGCTATTACGTCCTATTATTGCAAAATTAAACCAGCAATCTAGCTACTCGAGCCAAGTTAAAATATTTGGTATTCGCGGGGAAGTTCGTTTTGACGGCGTTTACCCTCTTCCTATAAATGCGACCGTGAAAAAAGCAGTATTAGCAGCGGGCGGATTAAAAGAGTCAACATTCCTTGAAAAAGCTGAAATTACTCGTTATAGCAATGAGCACAAAAGCTTACTTGATCATGTAGAAGTAGACTTAAATGAAGCGCTTACAAGCAATGATAATGAAAAGTTTGCAATACAAAGTAAAGATTCAATTAGCATCTACCCGATACCAAATTGGCAAAAAGATTTACAAATTGAAATTGTAGGTGAGGTTAGATTCCCTGGTATATACAGTATCCGCAAGGGTGAAGACTTAACTAAAGTACTTGAGCGAGCCGGTGGTTTTACGGAGTTCTCATATCCTGAAGGTGCCATTTTTACTCGCGAGTCAATCCGATTCCAAGAGCAGCAGCAATTAAATAAACTATCTGAAGACTTAAGACGCGATATTGCAGCTAAAAGTTTTAACAGCTCAATAACCGACTCATCTTTGAGTTACAAAGATATGGATAGTTTGATTACAGATTTAGCAAAAGTTAAAGCAGTAGGCAGGCTTGTTATAGATTTACCTGCTATTGAACAAGGTCAGCAGCACTTACCGCTTCAAGACCAAGATGTGCTTTATATACCTACTAAAAGTAATAGCATTAGTGTAGTCGGAGAGGTTAACTTTTCTACATCCCATATTTACAAGGCTGGATTATCACTTGATGATTATATAAACAGAAGTGGTGGCTTTAAACAGCGTGCAGACGAAGAGAGAATTTACATAATTAAAGCCAGTGGTTTAGTTACAATTCCTGATCAAGGGTCGTGGTTTGCGGCAAATAAAGCTGAAGAGTTGAGCCCTGGTGATACAATTGTAGTGCCACTAAATACCGAACATGTAGATAACTTAACATTATGGAGCACAGCAACTCAAATCCTTTACCAAATGGGTGTTGCGTTGGCTGCTATTAGCTCACTATAAACATGAAATATACTTTGAGAGACATTGGGTCTTCGTTATGATTTTTGAATTTATTATGCTTGCTTTTGCATTTGGCTTTTCGTATGCAGTGATATTTGCTATTACGCCTTTAGCCGTTAAGTTTGGGCTTGTCGATACCCCGTGCAATCGTAAGCAACATGACGGAGCCATACCACTTATTGGTGGGCTCTCAATATTTTTAGCTGTATTTATTTCTGTTTTAGCGTTTTACCCGTTAACTACAGAAGTTGTAAGTTACCTTATGTGTGCTGGCGCAATTGTCATTTTGGGTGTAGTAGATGATTATCGTCAATTAGGTGTGAAAATTCGCATATGTATTCAGGTCATTGTTGCGCTTGTTATGATATGGGGCAGTGATGTTTATATACATAACCTAGGCGATTTATTTTCATTTGGAGACGTGAACCTGAGCTGGTTTGGGATCATTTTTACTATTGTCAGCGTAATTGCCTGTATCAATGCATTTAACATGATAGATGGTATAGATGGCTTAGCTGGTTCGCTGAGTATACTAACTTTACTCTCGGTATTTGTGCTGATGCTGATGAGCGGAAATTATGCATTTGCATACTTACCGCTTATCATTGTTGCTACCGTTGCGCCCTATTTAGCATTTAATTTAGGGCTTAAAGGGCACAAAAACAAAAAAATATTCATGGGTGATGCAGGTTCAATGTTTATTGGGCTTAGCGTTATATGGTTCTTAATGGTGAGCACTCAAGCGAGTGAGCCCGCTTTTAGACCGGTGACCGCGTTGTGGATAATTGCGGTACCACTCATGGACATGATGGCTATTATTATTCGCCGAACACGAAAAGGGATGTCGCCTTTTCATGCAGACAGAGACCATTTACACCATATATTTATGAGAGTAGGCTTTAGCCCACGTAGAGCGCTTAGCGTGATATTAACGTTTGCAATTGTGATGAGCTCAATCGGTATTTTTGGTGAAATTTTACAAGTTCCAGAATGGGTAATGTTAGCTCTATTTATAGTTGTTTTTGTGCTTTATGCATTAGCACTTCAACACTGTTGGAAAGTGGCAAGGTTTTTACGCAGAAAAAACAATAAGCATTAAAGAGAGAATTATGAAAAAAAATAGTGGTTTTACAATGATGGAGTTATTAGTCGTCATCGTTATTTTAGGTTTGTTAATGTCGTTAGTTGCGCCTAAGTTTTTCTCAAAGTTAAGTTCTTCTGAACGTAAAATAGCGGCAGCACAAATGTCGTCATTTGAAACAGCTATTGATACGTACCGCTTAGATTTAGGGAAGTACCCAACCGAATTGTCTCAACTTCGTCAAGGCGACGAACCTCGTTGGGATGGCCCGTACTTACCAAAAGATGTACCACTTGACCCTTGGGGTAACCCATATGTTTATAAAACTCCGGGTTCTGAAGGTAACCCATATACCTTAAAGTCATACGGTAGTGATGGTAAAGAAGGTGGTACAGATAATAACGCGGATATCATTCACCTATAATGCAACTACATGACTTACTGCTAAATAAATTTAGCGTTGATGCGCAAGATCTCCAAAGAGCGATAAGTTACCAAGCTAAATACAGCGGTCGACTTGAGCAAATTCTTGTAAACATGGGAAGCCTACCTGAGGATCAAGTTTCACAATTACTGAGTGAATATTTAGAGATCCCGCTATTTTCAAATGAGCAATATGCTAATTTTGAACCTGCTGCTATTGAAAAGCCTGCACTTGATGTTTTTTTAGCACAAAGTTGGGTGCCACTGAGTAAGCAGGGTGAACATATAGAATTTGCCTGCAAAGATCCGCTTAATCAAGTGATGAACGAATGGTTAATTAAAAACAACCAAGAGTACACATTATTTATAGCTAATGAAGTTGATATTCAGTTACTTATTTCAAAGTATGAAGAACCAACCACAGATCTTCTAGACGACAATCCTCTGGATGAGGAAGAGCGCCTTAAAGAGCTGGCCACAGAAGCGCCAACGGTAAACTTACTCAACTCGCTAATTAGCCGGGCATTGCGTCAAGGTGCATCAGATATGCACTTAGAGCCTTATAAAGGGCGCTACAGAGCACGCTTTCGTGTTGACGGTGTGCTTCATGAAGCTGAAACAATATCAGCCAGAAAACAGCTACCTATAATCACACGGTTGAAAATTCTGTCGGGTATGGATATAGCCGAAAAGCGCCGCCCGCAAGACGGCAAAATAGAAATGAAAATTGCCAACCAAGAAATTGATATTCGTGTATCTGCTTTGCCACTTAATGATGGCGAATCAGTGGTAATGCGTTTTTTACGCAAAGAAAACGTTCGCTACGACATGTCAGTGCTGGGATTATCGAGTGATATAAACGAATTAATCTTGGATGATATAAAAACCACATCGGGAGTGGTGTTACTAACAGGCCCAACAGGCTCTGGTAAAACAACCACTCTCTATACGTTTTTAAATGCACTCAATAACGACGATGTAAAAATAATTACCTTAGAAGATCCTGTTGAATACCAATTACCAGGCATCAACCAAGTGCAAGTTAATAGCGATATAGGCTTTGACTTTTCAGCTGGTCTTCGCTCAGTGGTACGTCAAGATCCTGATGTAATTATGCTTGGTGAAATACGCGATAAAGAAACCGCACAAATAGCATTACAATCAGCGCTTACGGGGCATTTAGTGTTTAGTACCGTACACACTAACGATGCCGCAAGTGCTTATACGCGTTTACTGGATTTAGGTGTTGAGGAGTTTTTACTGAATGCGGCACTTGTTTCTATAGTTGCACAGCGTTTAGCTCGTAAAATATGTGACCATTGCGCTGAACCAGAGCCAAGCGCACAAGCACTGATTGAGAAATACGACCTAAGCAATTTTGCTAAACGCTTTAATTTACCAAGTATAGAGTTAAAACGTGGTGCAGGTTGTGAGCATTGTAGTCAAACAGGTTATAAAGGCCGGATGGCGGTAACCGAATACTTACGCTGCGACAGCGAAATAAAAGCGATGCCTAAAAACGCCGACTTTATCCCTAAAGCCAAGCTACACAACCAAAGCTTAAACAGGCGAACGCTCTTAGAAGATGGCTTATATAAAGCGGTACTAGGGCAAACAACCATAGCTGAAGTTATTAGGGTTGCAGGGTAATGCCACTCTTTAATTATAAAGCATACGATAGCTCAGGTGCAAAGTCAGACGGTCAAGTCGAAGCGCAGGATCAGCAAGACGCTATTACAAAACTAAAAGCACAAAAGCTACTTGTTTTTGAGATTAAAGAAGAGCAAAAGCAGCATGCGCTAAGTTTAAGTTTTAATAATAAAATTTCACTCTCAGATCTTGAGTTTTTAACTGCAGAGCTAAGCTTATTATTAGCCACTGGCGTTAGAATTGACCGTGGGCTAGATATAATTAGGCGCACTAAAGCCAAGCCTGCACTAGCTAAAATGCTAGCCGATATAAGCAACAGCATAAAAAAGGGCAGCAATTTATCACAAGCATGCCGAGCGCACCCCGAGGTATTTGATAATTTATATTGTAACTTAATTGAGCTTGGTGAAGCCTCAGGTAACTTAAGTGAAATATTTGCGGGCCTCGCAAAAGATCTAAAGTTTAAGCGCGAGCTACAACGTAAAATTATAGGCTCGTTAACTTACCCCTGCGTTATTTTATTTGTATGTGTGTTAAGTATATTTTTTATATTTAATTTTATTATTCCCAAAATGGCCGACATGTTTAGCCAACTAGAAACTATGCCATGGTACACCCAACTTATGCTTTCTATTAGCGATTGGATGAATCAATATCAAGGGCTGCTTGCTATTGGGGTTATTGGTATCGTACCAGCGATAATATGGGCGTCAAAAAAGCCCCGCTTTTTAAAATGGTGGCATAAATCGGCATTAAAGTTACCCGTAATCGCTAACGCGACAATTACTGTAGAACGAATTCGTTTTAATAGCGGCTTAAGTTTAATGTTAAAAGCGGGAGTGCCTATCGACCAAGCACTTGAGCTTTCTGCGGGTAACATAAAAAACCATGTTTTAAACCATGAAATGAACATAGCCCGAAAAAAAGTAAAGCGCGGTAGCCAATTAACACCAACGCTACAGCAAACTTCGTTATATCCGCCATTTTATATATCCTTATTAGAGGTGGGTGAAGAATCGGGCAATCTCGATATCGTATTTGAAGAAATAGCTAACCGCTCACGACAAGATTTTGAAACCTGGACCGACAACATGACCGCGCTCATAGAGCCGTTGATGATTTTATTTATGGGGGGCTTTGTAGGAGGCATTGTTGTGGTTATGCTTATGAGTATGATATCGCTAAACGATGTAGGTTTTTAAATGCACTCAATGAGTTTTAAGTTTAGTAAAGGGTTCACCCTAATTGAACTTATTATTGTATTAAGTATCGTAAGTTTACTGTTAAGTGTTGTAGCCCCTATATCGATTAAAGCGGTTGATAAAACAGAGGCTAAAACAGAGCTGTTAAACACCACAAAGTGGATTAAAAATATTGGCTTTCAAGCGTTTATAAAACAGCAGAGCTACTCGTTAGAGCTGTATGGCAATACATTAAACCTATATAAAATACCTAGTAACGAGCTCGTTAAAACAAAAGAGTTGGCGTCACTTAACTTTACTCAGCAAAGAGTTGATTTTAACGCCAATGGATTTGTTACCCCAGCACAAATAAGTGGTCATTTTAGAGGGGAACCCCTTACTATTTCATTAGAGCCTAATAGTGAAAAACAATAATCAAAGTGGATTTACATTAATAGAATTACTGGTTGCCACTATCATATTATTTATGGCAATGGGCGCCGTATCGCTTATTTATCAGGGAGCGTTCATATCTAGCGAAAAAGCCAGCAACCACGTTAATATAGTAGCGAATGTTCCCGCACTGCTGAGCCAAATAAAGCAACAAGTACAAAGTGCCCCCCCGCAGCAAACACAATTAAGTGGCCAAGGCACTGCATGGCAAAGCGCCTACACCTGGCAAGCAAACGTGGAAAAAACCAAGGTGGTTGTTGATGCTGCTAGTAGCTTGGAGTTTGGCGAGCAAATGGCGACGAAAAAACAGTTTAAACTTTGGCAAGTTACCCTAACACTCAACAGTCATGGCATAGTAAAAAATTATACCTTTAACGAAGTGAGCTGGCACGATGCGTAAACAGCAAGGCTTTACGCTTATTGAACTGCTAATATCGGTTACTTTGCTTTCGATGCTTATGTTTACTGGTAATTACGTGTATATGCAACTAGCGTCGCGGTGGAATAAAGAGCTGGGTAGTTTTGAGCAAAACATAGCACAAACTAAAGCGGTGTATTTGTTACAAGCAACGCTTGATAGCGTTGAGCCTTATTTAATTAAAAATAACAAAGGTCGCCCAGAAATGCTGTTTGTAGGTGACGATAAAAGCTTATTAGCCATCACCAAACGCGGGCTAATTAACAATCAATACCCCGAGATATTTCGTTTAACCGCAGTGCAAAATGAAAGTGGTAAGTATGATCTGGTTTATCAAGCTGTACCGGGCAGTGAGCTATTACTTATTAATACCGAGCAAAACATTGAATTTAGGTATAAAAAAACATTGCTCACTAATTTAGACGAGGTAAATATAAGTTACTTCGGTTGGAAAAGCCTGGATCAAATGGCCATGCAAATCCCAGGTGTTCAGCCTACTTGGCAAACTACCTACTCAGGTGTAGACCAGCAACTTACGCCACAAAAAATTCAAGTTACATTAGTTAAAAATCAACAGCCTTTAATATTTTATAGCCAGCTCGACGGCGAGCCAAATCGCTGGTTTGGTAATTACATACAAACAGGTGACTTTTAATGCAACGTGGTATTGCACTAGTACAGGTATTGCTAATTGTAGCCGTGCTTTCAATACTGGCTTTATACTTTACTCAATCGGCGCGCCAGCAAGTTCACAATGCTACGCTTATGGTTGATAAAGCTCAGGCCTATGTTGAATTACAAAGTGCTGAGGCAAATGTTTTATATGCACTACTCACTGAGCAAAAAAATCCAGAGCAAACTCCAAGTGCACAAAGCCAAGTATTAATAAGTAAGTGGAACTTTCACGGCGAAGAATTCAACTACAACCCACAAGTGAGCGTTGCAATGCAAGACTTACGTGGGTTACTTAACTTGCATTACCCCAACAAACAACGCTTAACCCAACTATTGACCTACAGCGGCCTAAATGATTATGATGCGCAGCTAATGTCGAGGCAAATAATACAGTGGCAGCAGTTAGATGGGCGCACCGACTCCCTGCCTAATAACATAACAGCCCGTCACGCTGCCATACACGACATTGCAGAGCTAATACATTTAGGGCTAGCGCCGACACAATTAAATGCTTTACGGGCAAACACAACACAGTATAAAAAAGGGGCATTTAACCCCATGACTGCGCCAAATTCGCTGTTAAATGCGTTATTAGCAAAAGATGTAGCAAGCCATGTTATTATGCTAAGACAGGCTAAACAATTAACTGTGCGCGAATTTGTGCAAGTTACAGGCTTTAACGAAAGTGACGATATTATTTTATATCCGTCTAATTTATTTAAAGTAACGTTAAATGCACAAGTGGGCGAAGCACGCGTACAAAAAATAATTTATTATCATTTGCAACCAACCGGTAAGCCAGTGGTAAATATAGTAGCCATTGAGGCGCAGTAGAGTATTTAATGATAAAAACTAAACTCACAATATGGATAAAAAAATGGTTTTGCAATAATGTAGTTTACTACAGCGATAAGCCATATAACTTAGTGTTAAATGCTCAGCAGCAGTTTACCTTACAGCTAACTAAAGGGGAGCAAAAGAATACTCCTTTACTGCAAATTGTAGGGCGTAAGCATTACATAGAACACAGTGAGCAATATCCAGTTACAAATAAAAAAGAACTGGCAAGCATAATAAAAATGAACAACCAAATTGCTGATAACGAACAGCATAGTCATAATGCTTATATTATTAACAGCCAAGGGAGCGACCAAAGTAAAGTAACCTACTGGCGATTTTTACCTCTGCCCGCTGCGTGGCTAAACTTGCCAGAAACCCTATTACTTAGTAATACTCTAACGGCAGATCAAGTTATAAGTGCACGCGCTTTTGCCGCCATGTATGTAACAAAGCATCAGCAAAGCGTATATTCAGCATTGGCAAGCCCACTAATTAATAGCCCAGAGCGTTTTGCTAGTATGTTTGGCGTGCCTTGCAAGCGTATTATAAATATTGAAGAGCCGACCCATTATGCACAAACGTTAATTGCTGGGCTTAAACAGCAATCTATAAAACAGCTCGTTACTTTTTTTACCCCGCCAACGTCAGTAATTAATAAAGCATTGATTAAGAAAACGGGTCTAATTGTTGTTGCTTTATGCGCACTGTATGGTGGTTTAACCAGTGCTTATTTAGGGTATAAAACTCATGAGGTACAAACACAGTTAGCGCAAAACAAAAGCAGCGTAAATCAAGCGTTAAACACCCTTGAACAATTTGAAGCCACTAACGAGCAATTGAATGTACTGCAAGGTTTTACGCAAAACCAACAACTAGCCAGTTCGTTGTTTTTTGTATTACAGCAATTAATGACCAGTGCAGAGCTCAGTAATATACGTTTTGAAGATAACCGTTATATTATTCGCGGAACTTCAGATAAGGCTACCGATGCTTTGCAAATTATAATCAATAACCCACGAACTAATAACGCTAAATTTGACTACCCCTCACGTAAAGAACGCCGCGGCGAAAGCTTTGTAATTAGCTTTACCTTAAATACCTTGCAAGATCAAAGTATCCCCCAAATGCCTAACACAAAAAGCGAGGCTCAATAATCATGTTTGATTTAAAACAGCCAAAACATCAGTTAGCTTTAGGGGTGCTTGTTATATTAATAGCGCTGAAGTTTTTAATTGTGCCGTTATTCGACTGGCAAAATAGCCAATTAGCGCAATTAGCTAACTTACAAAAGCGGGCGGTTAAATCGCAAAATGTGATTATTAACCAAAGCCAAATTAACCAAGCTCAGCAAACTATTAATGCTCAGCTAAAGGCTGTTAATAGCTTATTTGTTGACTACCAACGCGAAAGCGAATTTAAGTTAGCTATGCAGCAACAAATAGAGCAAACCATTGCCAATAATCAGCTGCAAATTAACACCAGTAGTTGGTTACCCAGTATAACTGTTGCCAACAACCAGTTAATACGCCACCAGTTACGGTTAAACTTAAAAGGTAAAATGCGCGACTTTATTAACTTTATTACATTGCTTGAAAGTAAAACGCCTAAAGTTGAGCTTAAAAGCCTAAATATAAATCTAAAAGGCCAAAATAATGAAAGCTTAGGGCGAGTAGAGGGCACCATTGAGCTAGCTTTTTATATGCACCAAGCACCGAATAAAGCGGAGGCGCAATGAACAAACTAATGTTAGCTGTAATTGCCCTAGTATTACTTGTACTTATTAGCGACTTTACCAGCCGTTTTGTACAAGGTGAACCACAAGCAAACAATAGCTTTAATTCGCAAACTAATAACGTACAGCCCTTGCCCTTGCTTTCACAAAATGCAAAGCAACAGTTAACGGGGTTATTTAGTAACTACGATAAGGCTGAACCTGCCACAGAAACAGAGCAAGGGCTAAATGCCGCCAAGCAAGCTGCACAAACTGGCGAGCTGCTTAGTGTGTTTGCAGGTGATTTAGAGTTAAAATTAAAAGCAGTGATTTATACAACCACACCCTATGCCCTTATTGAGCAAACTAATGTAAACACTCAGCAAGCGCAGTTGGTAAAATATACTAGCTCGCAAAGCGTAGCAGGGTACACCCTGACTATATTGTCAAACACGCAAGTTGCATTGAGCAAAAATAAGCAGCAAATTACCTTGGTAATGTACCAACGTGGTTAACTACGCGACTATTAAACGGCACGGAAACACTATGAAACACAGTAAAGCACTTACTTTCGGATTACTTATAACCGGCTTATTAGCGGGTTGCAATAGTACGCCAAATGGCTTATCGCCAACTCCATCGTACTTACAAAAAAATGCCTCCGTTGTTGTAAAAGCTAACGAAGAGCCGCAATCAACAAACCCCGATAATAACAAAACCGCGGCGCAGCATGGTATAACGTACTTAGAGCCATTGGCAAATAATAAAACTAGCCAAAGCGAGCAGGCAAACTTAGCTGATCAGTTTAGCAATACCGAACGTGTAAAGCTCACCGCTGATAGTTTATTAGTAAAAGACTACCTACATTACGTATTTGGCGAGCTACTTAATGTAAATTACATTTTAGGCGAGCAACTTAATAACTCAAAAGATCAGGTAACGTTAAACCTGCAAGACGAGCTCACCAAACGTAAGTTATTTACGCTAAGTGAGCAAATGCTGCAAGAACGTAATATATTAATACGTTACCAAGACGGCATTTACTACATTCATAAAAGTGATGGCGGCGTATCGAGTAACTTAGTTTATGGTTATGGTGCTAACCCTGAAGATGTGCCCAATAGCTCTAACGAAATTATGCAAATAGCCCCCTTCAAAGCAGGCATGCAAACATCACTTGCCAATACTATCAGGCAATTAACTAATGTAAGTGCCACACCTTTATTTGAGCAACAAGCAATTATGTTTAAAGGCAAGCGCAGCGATATAATAAAGGCACTTGAATTTATGAGATTGTTAGATCAACCAGCATTTAGAAATCGCTCAATTGGTATGTATAAATCAACTTTTGTCCCAGTGGAAGAGTTAATTAAGCAACTACAAAGTTTAATGAAGCAAGAGGGTATATCGGTCAGTATTAATGCATCAAGTGAGCAGGCTGTGTCTATTGTGCCGTTAGAGCGCACTAATACCATGGTATTTTTTACTAACGATAAACGTTTTATACAACGAGTATCTTATTGGGCGCAGCAACTTGACCAACCAGCTGATGGTAATCAAGAGCAATATTTTGTATTTAATCCTGAGTTTTCAAGAGCGTCAGACTTAGGTGAGAGCTTGCAAATGCTATTAGGCGGGGGGGCTTCACAAGCATTAACGAGTAGTACCTCTGTTTCCAGCCAAAATAATAATACAAACTCAGGTAACGCCAGCAAAGCCAAACGCAACATTTCGGTAAGTGCCAATGGTATGAAAATGGTGGTTGACGAACGTTCAAATGCGTTGATTTTTTATACCACGGGTGATGATTATCGTAATTTATTACCCATGATCAAGCGCCTTGACATAATGCCTAAGCAAGTTGTGCTCGAAATGATGATAGCTGAAGTCACCCTTACCGATGAATTTAAGCAAGGCGTTGAATTTGCCCTTACCAATCAGGGAGCGAGCAAGCAAGGCGGATTCAATCTTGAAAATGGCGGTTCTGGGCTTTCTTATGTGTTAAGTGGTACAGCAGGTAAATTTGAGTTTAATTTATTACAAAAAGATACCTACGTAAACGTGCTTTCAAGGCCAAGCCTTGCTGTGCGCGATGGTGTACAAGCAAGTATCACTGTAGGAAACCGCATTCCTATTGTAGGCGATATTGTTACCGACCCTGTTAATGGCTCGCGCACCTCAGTAGAGTACCTTGAAACTGGCATAGACTTACAGGTTACCCCCACTGTAAATGCCCAAGGGGTGGTATTAATGGAAATAACTCAAAAAATAAGTAACCAAGCTAATAGCAGTGGCGCTGAGGGTAACCCGATTATTTTTGAGCGCAGTTTACAAACTGAAGTAATAGCCGGTAATGGGCAAACTATAATGTTAGGTGGGCTAATAAGTGAAAATAGCACCTTAAGCGACCGCAGTGTACCATTTTTTTCAAGCATACCAATATTTGGTCGTTTATTTGATGGCACGGATAATAATACGGCTAAAACCGAGTTAGTGGTGTTAGTCACTCCGCGTATTGTTGACTCTACCGCCGAGTGGGAAAACATTTACAATCAATTTAAGCAAGGGATGAGTGAGCTTAGATTGTCGGATGTTGAGAAAAAGTGATTTTTTGTGAATGGGAGGTAGTGTTTTACTCTTCACGCTTTCCTCTTCACCATTAACAACTAAATTAGGGTTTTTACTCTAATGGATGTAAGAAAAGTGTGAATTTTATTAAAAAACAATTCTTTAGTATTATTGTTTTTTTACAGGGTGTTATTACACTGCATGCACTAATTAAATAGATGTTTTTATGTGTGCTGCAAGTTGTAAGTGCATGTTATATAATAAATAGTTAATTTAATGCCTACTGTGTTAATTGTTAACCTGCTGATTTTAAAGGTGTTAAAAACCTTGCTGGCAGTGTCATAAAGCGGTAACATAAATGCATTAGTTTTAAATACGTTAATTGCTTGACAATAAACTAACAATGTTTAGACTAACTCTTGGTATGACTAGTAGTCACTTAGGTGACGGCCTATGGTGCATGGTTAACCAATATACTTTTATAGGGAACAATGAAAGTTCCTGTTTCATGAAACTCGGAGAATAAAAATGTTTAAAAAAACACTTGTCGCTTTAGCTTTAGCAGGTCTATCTACTAGCGCACTAGCAGTAGAAATGTCTGCAACTGGTCAGACTGTATCTACAGAAGGTTTTGCTGCTGGTTTACTTACAGCTGGTAAGGTACAAGCTACTGCAGTAACGGCTGTTCTAGGTGCAGAGTACACTGCGGGCGATACTATTGAATTTACTATCACTGGCGGTACTTTTTCTGATTCAGTTTACAAGCTAGTTTCAACTGGTGCTACTGGTGCTGGTGATCCAGAAGTAGTTACTTGGGGTCTTTTGAACTCAACTGACTCAAAACTAACGTTCCGCGCTACTTCTATCACTTCAGCGGGTACTGGTCTAACAGCTGGCCGTACATATTCACTTGAAGGCGCTACTGGTGCTGAGCTAGGTGTTAAAGTTACTTCTGTATCTAAAGATTCAACAGTGGTTGTTGCTTCAGAAGCTAAAACATCAACTGGTATTGCTATTGACGTAGCAGACGACTCTTCAACTACAGCAAATGAAGATGCAGCTACTCTTCTTACCGGTGCTAATGAGTTTACTACTAAAGTAAATAAAGTTAACGCTCAAGTAGATGTTGGTGATGATCGCTTATCATTTGTTTCAGGAAAATTACCTGACTTCACTATCGATTACTCAAAGGCTGCTGCAGATGTAGCTCCTGTAACTCTTGTTTCAACAGATGTTACAATTGCAGGTGACTTTACAGGTGTTGCAAGCATTATTGAACTTGGTACTGATGGCAATCTTGCTGGTGGTGATGATGTAACGTTAACTATTGCTGAAGATAAAAAATCTGCAAAAATGACTTTAACTAGCGCTACACCTCGCAACCTTAAGTTTGCATACACACTTCCTGCTGCAGCTGCTGATAAAGTTGCACTAGTTGCTCCTCAAGATTTTACAGCTACACTTTTAGCTAAATACGATGTAAATTCAACTATCGTAAATGGTGAAGTTGCTTCAGCTTGGACGCTTAATGGTGCAAGCCCTGAAATTGACTTTATGCCTTTCAGCAGCGAATATGCTCAGTCTATCACTGTTACAAATGAAGGTAATGTTGAAGGTGCAATTTCTGTTGACTTCATCGCTGATGGCGAATCAACTACTAAAGCACTAACAGCTGTTGCTGCTGCTAAATCAGTAACTAATATCTCTGCAGAAATCAAAGCACTTGCAGCTGAAATTGGTATTACTGGTAATGCTAAGCTACGTATTGTAGTAAACTCTCCTAATGATGACATCACTGTGTCAGGCGTTTACTACCACAAAGCTGATGGTGACCGTGTAAAAACTAATTAATTAGTTTTTCGCCAAACTTTTGGTTAAAAAAAGCGAGCTTAAGCTCGCTTTTTTATTGCGTATAATTTATGACAGTGTATTTTAACCTTTAACCTTTAACCTTTAACCTTTAACCTTTAACCTTTAACCTTTAACCTTTAACCTTTAACCTTTAACCTTTAACCTTTAACCTTTACTATCTAGACCCTTAAACTGTTGTTTGCTACACTGCTGCACCTTTATTTTTATGAGTGTATGTTGTGAAATATCCCATTGTTAAGCCTTTCTTACCTAAAAACCATGACTACACAGCCCGCGTTAACGAAATATTTGAGCGTAACTGGTTGACTAATAATGGCCCGTGTTTACAACAGCTGGAACAGCAACTCGCTGAGTACTTAAACGTTGAGCATTTACTGTTAGTCGCCAATGGCACATTAGCCTTGCAAGTGGCCTTTGCTACTCTTGATATTAGCGGTAGAGATAAAGGTACTGCACTGACTACGCCTTTTTCATTTGCCGCTACCGCAAGCTCGTTATGCTTTGCAGGAATTACTCCCGAATTTATAGATATAGACCCCACCACCTATAATATAAATATAGCGAATGCCAGCGATGAGCAATTAAATCGTGCCAGTGCTATTGTAGGTGTGCATGTATTTGGTAATCCGTGTGACGTCGTGGAGATTGAAAAAGCGGCAAACAAACATAATCTTAAAGTAATATATGATGCCGCACACGCTTTTGCTAGTAACCTTAGTGGCCAAAGTGCACTGCGACATGGCGATGCAGCCACGTTAAGTTTGCATGCCACTAAGCTGTTTCATAGCGTTGAGGGTGGCGCTGTTATTTTTAAACATAAAGCCGATTATTTAAAAGCAAAACAGCTGATTAACTTTGGTTTTAATGCGCAGCAATTTCCTGAGTTTATAGGTATTAACGCTAAAATGAGCGAAATGCATGCGGCTATGGGGCTGTGTGTACTAGAGCATATTGAGCATATAACTTCTTGGCGCTGTAAATTAGCTAAGCGCTATACTGAGCTGCTTGAGCCCATTAAAACGATACAGTTACAAGCTTGGCATGAAGGTGGTGGTAACAATGGCGCTTATATGCCAGTGGTGTTTGAGTCGCAAGATACGTTATTAAAAGTACAGGCTGCACTCAGCAATGCTGGGGTGCAAACTCGCCGTTATTTTTACCCAAGTTTAAGTAAAGTGCCAGCATATGGTATGCATGGTAATACACCTATAGCCAATAGTATTAGTGAGCGGGTTTTATGCTTGCCTATGTTTACCGATCTCACTCTTGAAGGGGTTGATGAAATATGCAACCACTTAATTACGGCATTAAAAACACTGCAATAAGTGACTGGTTTTACTAAATTACAAGGAGTTAGCTATGGCTGTTTATTCACAGCAAGCGCTACATGAGTTGGGCTTTTTAAGCGTAGGTGAAAATGTACGTATTTCTACCAAGGCCTCCTTTTATGGTGTTGGTAAAATAAGTGTAGGGGATAACGTACGCATAGATGACTTTTGCGTTATTAGCGCAGGTGAAGGTGGCATTAATATTGGTAGCCATGTGCATATTGCGGTGTTCAGCTCAATTATTGGTGCGGGTAAAGTAACCATAAATGATTTTTGTAATATTTCTTCCCGTGTGGCTATTTATTCAAGCAGTGACGATTACTCTGGCGAGCACTTAACTAACCCAACCATACCCAGTGAATTTACCAATGTTGAACATGCCCCTGTAACATTAAATAAGCATGTAATTGTAGGTGCTAGCAGTGTAATTTTACCTAACGTTAATATAGGCGAAGGGGTAGCGCTTGGCGCGTTTTCGTTGGTCAATTGTGATTTGAAACCATGGACTATTTATGCAGGCCAACCAGTAAAAAGTATAAAGCCACGTAGCAATAAGCTGCTTGATTTAGTGCCAGCGTTTTTAAATAAATATAACAGCGAGCAATAATGAACAAAGTGATTCACGTGTTTGCCGACACCCCCCATCATTATATTCCTATGCAGCAGTTTTTTAGCACGCAATGTAAGCCAAGTTGCGAGCAATTATTTTGGGTTAAATCAGCAAAGCCAGTGACAGGGTTTACACACTATAAAAATAATAATGAGTTATTTGTGTTATTGAATAATTTAGATAAAAACGTGCAAGTGGTGTTTCACGGTTTATTTGATATGCACACTTGGAAAAAGTTATTGTTTAACTCCATAGTTAAACGTAGTAGCTGTGTGTTGTGGGGGGGCGAGCTTTACCGCCATACAAAAGCTGGCAGAACGATTAAGCAGCGTATTGTACATGGCTTGCATGCGTTATTAATTAATCGTTTTAAACAGGTGTTTACCCTAAACCAAGGGGATGCGCAATTAGCACAAAAGGTGTTTAAACGTAAACATATATCGGTTTTACCGTATCCACTTATTGGTATGCAAGTAGCTAAAAGTGATTGCACACAAGCAGATGATCCGCAGCCGGTTAAAATACTAGTGGGTAACTCTGCATCGCCCAGCAATAACCACATTGATGCGCTTAATAAATTGGCGCATTTAGCCGGTGATAGTATTGAAATAGTTATGCCGCTTAACTATGCGGGAGAGCCTGAGTACGTTGAGCGCGTGATTAAGCATGCACATAGCTTATTTAAAGACAAAGTAACCGCTATTACTAGTATGTTGAGTAAAACGCAGTACGATGCGCTGTTAAACGAAGTAAGCATGACTGTGTTTGCACAACAACGACAGCAAGGGTTGTACGTTGCATACGCCATGTTATTAATGGGTAAACCCTTATTTTTACTCGGTAGTACCTCTAGCTTCACTAACTTAAGTGCGTTAGGTTTTAAATTACATAAAACCGATTCACTAGCCGACATTAGCTTTAATGAATTAACTAACTTAACGAATGAATTTAATAGTAATAACGCTAATTTAATGCAGCAACACTTTACTGAAGCTGCCCTTGCCCCTAAGTGGCGTACTATGCTGCAAAACCTTCATGCTTAGCTATAAATACCAATATGATTGCGGTGACATAATATGAGTATTGCAAAGGATGCACTCAGCGGAGTGTCGTGGACTGCTGCTTCAACGCTTATTAAAGGCGGGTTACAGTTAGCCCAGCTAATAGTGCTTGCTCGCTATTTAACCCCAGCAGAGCTAGGTGTGTTAGCTATAGTGCAGCTAGTGGTCAGCTTTGCACAAATATTTGGTGATGCGGGTATATCTAATGCATTAATTTTCCATAAAAACTTAGTTAAAGACCAGCTAAACCAGTTATACATGGTTAATGTGTTGTTGGGGCTGGTTATTTCTTCTTTGGTGTTTTTAATGGCATTTCCAGTGGCGCTATTTTTTAATATGGAAGAGCTAACCCGATTGCTCTGGTTTTTAGCACCCGTGTTTTTAATACGTAGTTTTGGTCAGCAACCTTTAGCACTATTGCAGCAGGCTATGCGGTTTAACAGCATTGCTAAAATAGAGGTGTTTGCTAGTGTTACCAGCTTTATTATGCTGCTTATGCTGCTTGCCTTTGATTTAAGATTGCTTTCGGTGGTGGTTGCGCAGCTTTTAAATGCGTTAATACTTAGTGGCTGTTTACTTATTGGTTTTAAACATTTGCGACCTGAGCTAACACGATTAAAGCTAGACAGCATTATAGAGCCGATTAAGTATGGTCTATATCAAACAGGCGAGAGTTTTGTTAACTTTATAAGCGCCCAGCTTGATCAGTTATTAATAGGCAAATTACTTGGTGCTGAAGCATTGGGTATTTATGCTTATGTAAAAGCGCTAGTATTTAGACCTGCATTGCAGCTTATTAACCCTGTGGTAAATAAGGTTGCGTTTCCGCTTATGGTTAATCATAAACACACTCATAGCTTGGCAATACTTTATAGTATGATTTTACGTTTGCTGAGCTTAATTAACATTCCTTTGTATAGCTTAATTGCACTTTTCCCAAGTCTTGTACTTAGTTTAACGTTTGGTGAACAATGGCTTGAGCATGCCGAGCTTTTGCGCTGGTTGTCGTTATATATGTTAATTATTTCGATGATGAACCCTATTGGCGTGTTGTTAAGAGCCAGCGGCCAAGTTAAGCGTGGTTTTTGGTGGAATATAGCGGTCACTATAATTAGACCATTAGTTATTATATTTAGTATTGAACTAGGTATTGTTGAAATGGTTAAAATGCTGGTTTTACTTCAAGTAGTTCTCTTTGTAATGCATTGGTGGTACTTAATTAAGCCGGTAAGTGGGTTGTCTCTAATTGCGCTTTGTGGCTCTTTTATGCCAGCTATATTGGCTTTTTCAATTGTGTCACTGGTGTTTTTGGTATTGGTACAGCCTTTGTTAACATTACCCGCCGTATATTGGTTTACTTTTATTTGTATTGGTTATGCATGTGCAATAGCCCCGCAGTTATTTAAAGTTTTTAAATTTATTAGAGGTTAGTTGAATGCCTGGCATCGTTGGTTTTATAAATAAAAATACATTACCCAATAATCATCCAAGTTTAATAGAGGTTGCAGGTAATGTAGCAAGCAGCTGGGGGTTAGACGACCAATATCAGCAGCTGATAAAAACGACCGCTGATATTGGGTATCATTATTTTAAAAATCAAGATTTGCGTGTGGATATATGGGGTGATATTTACTCAATAAATGGCACAGATTGCCAGCAAAGTGATATTGCTGAATTTATTGCTAATCAATACTTAATTGGTAACTTAAGCGACTTATGCAGCCAATTAAATGGATATTTTACCTTTACAATTTTTGATAAAAAAACACAAAAGCTAGTATTAGTTACTGATCGCTTTGGTATGAAGCCACTTTATTTATGGCACTCAAATGAACAGGTTCAAGGGTTTGCAAGTGAGCCAAAGGCATTGGCATTACACCCAAACTTTGAACAGCAGATTGATGTTAATGCACTTAAAACTTACGTAGACGTAGGGCACATGTTGGGGGAGCAAACATTATTTAATACCATAAAGCGTGTGCCACCTGCCGCTATTATAACAATTGATATAAGCTCTGGGTATTATGATATAGCGCGATATTGGAGTTGGTCTGATATTAAGGTAAATCAAAATCTAAGTTTTGAAGGCGCAGTAGATAAAGCATATACCTTATTTGATAAAGCTGTGGCACGCTGTTTAAGTACAATGAAGCAAAATACGCTGGCAATTACCCTAAGTGGGGGCCTTGATTCGCGGGTATTACTTGCCTCAGCCAAGCAACATTTTAAAGGGACTATTAAAACGTATACTTTTGGTGAGGCCGGATGTGATGATGCGGTTATTGCTAAACAGGTTGCTGAATTAGCGGGTGTATCTAATTTGCTTGTAGCTATTGATGAAAATAATTGGTTTTCAGGACGAGAGCAAGGAGTATGGTTAACTGACGGATTAAAAAATATTTTGCATATGCATGCATTAAGTTCGGTAAATAAAATTGCTGCTGATTCTAATTATTTACTTAATGGATATTTAGGTGACGTTACTCTTGGTGGTAGTTATTTATTTAACTATGATCAAGCATGCTTAGAAAAAGAGCAGCGAATAGCTCAGCGATACTTTGAACATGCACCTTTTGCCAATATTAATGACCCATATTTTACCTATGTAAATGACGATCCCGTGTTGATTTATAACCGAGGTGTGCGCTTTATAGGAGCGGGCAGTGATTTGCTCAGCCATGAATTGCATAACTTTAAGCCGTTTATGGATAATGATTTGGTCGATTTTTTATATTCTTTACCTGACGAATATCGGCGTAATGGTAAGCTTTATCATGCCATGTTATTACGTTATTACCCCAATTATTTTACAGACATTCCTTGGCAACAAACCGGTAAACCAATCTCTTTGCAATCAAATGAGGTTGAACCTAGTACCAGCTCATTAAAGCAATCGCTAGTGAAATTAATTAAGGGCTCAGCATTTGAAGCTGTCGCCCGAAAGTTATACCGCCGTGTTGCACCAAAAAGGCATTATGTAGCTTATGACGCATGGCTTAGAGAGCCGCAATTTAAAGCGTACATAACAAAAACATTATACGCACCTAACAGTGAAGTTAAGAAGCTGCTAGGGAGTGAATATGTTGATAGCATTGTTACTGGTTTTTTTGCTATGAATGACTCAATCAGACCTGAGAAAATAGGCAGTTTATTAACTATAGAACTTTATTTAAAACGCTTAGGTTGATTAGCTTGTAATACTACACAATATGGTAAATGTAGAATAACTTTGCGATAATGTGCAGGCAATATATGTATATTTATTTTGTCAGTAAATCGTATTTAAAAATAAAGGCTTTTAATGAAAACTATTGTTGTTACTGGTGGAGCAGGCTTTATTGGCAGCGCCGTTATACGTTTTTTAATAAACGAGACGCCTCATAAAGTTATTAACTTAGATAAACTCACTTATGCTGGTAACCTTCAGTCTTTAAAAAGTATAGACAGTTCTGAGCGTTACACTTTTGTTCAAGCTGATATCTGCGAACGCGCACATGTTGACGCAATACTGAATACCCATAAGCCAGATATTATAATGCACCTTGCCGCTGAGTCACATGTTGACCGATCGATTGATGGCCCAGGTGAGTTTATTAAAACTAATATTGTTGGTACATATACGCTTCTAGAGGCAGCAAAAGACTACTGGAATACATTACCAGAAACGCAAAAGCAGTCGTTTAGGTTTCATCATATCTCTACTGATGAGGTGTATGGTGATTTACCCCATCCTGATGATGTGAAGGATGAAAAGAGTGAAGCGGAAAGTGTGAAGAGTGAAGACACCTCACACTTGACACCTAGCACTTCACATAATTTACCTTTATTTACTGAGCAAACAGCCTATGCACCAAGTAGCCCATATTCTGCCAGTAAAGCGGGCTCTGACCATTTGGTAAGGGCATGGCAGCGTACTTATGGTTTACCTGTTGTAATTACTAACTGTTCTAATAATTATGGCCCATTCCATTTTCCTGAAAAGCTAATACCACTCGTTATTTTAAACGCGTTAGAGGGTAAGTCATTACCTATTTATGGTGATGGTTCTCAAATTCGAGACTGGTTATATGTTGAAGATCACGCCCGTGCTTTATTTAACGTTGCAACCCAAGGGGAAGTTGGGCAAACGTATAATATTGGTGGTCATAATGAGAAAACTAACCTTGAAGTGGTTACCACTATTTGTGAAATACTCGATGAGTTAGTACCGAGTAAAGCGAGAGGTGTGAAGTGTAAAGATGGAGCGCCCCTAACAACTTACTCTTCTCTTATTACGTATGTAGCTGATCGTCCTGGACACGATAGGCGCTATGCTATCGATGCATCGAAAATGAGTAAAGAGCTCAACTGGAATCCCATTGAAACCTTTGAAACTGGACTTCGTAAAACCGTTCAGTGGTACCTAGATAATCAAGCGTGGTGTGAAAATGTACAAAGTGGTAACTATCAGCGAGAGCGTTTAGGGGTTAAGAGTGAAGAATGAAGTGGGAAGGGTAAAACCACCACACTTCACACCTAACACTTTACACAATGTGAAGAGTGAAGGGTAAACCACCACACTTCGCACCTAACACTTTACAATTCTCACAATGTTAAGGGTTAAGAGTGAAGTGGGAAGGGTAAAACCACATTTAACACCTCACACTTCGCACCTCAGAATCAAAAGTGAAGGGAGGAACTATGCGCAATCACGAAAACTTAAGAGCTTGGCAATTTAGTATGGATTTAGTTGAAGTAACTTATAGAGAAACAGCTAGCTATCCAAGTGATGAAAGATTTGGTTTAATTAACCAGCTGCGCAGAGCTGCTGTATCCGTGCCTAGCAATATAGCAGAAGGGGCGGCAAGGGGAAGTGATGCCGACTTTATTCGCTTTTTATACATTGCTAGAGGGTCATTAAGTGAAGTACAAACCCAACTGAAAATAGCGAATCGTTTAGGGTTTGCACCATTGAATAAAGAAACTTCAGAATTAATAGAAAACATTTTTGCTCAATTGGGTGGTTTAATTAACAGCCTAAAAGCAAGGAAAGAATAATGATAATTAATTGTAAGGTATTGAGTGTGAAGAGCGAAGAGAGAGATGCTAAAAGTGAAGAGGGAAGTAGTAAGAGTGTAAACACTTTACGCTTCACACCTAACACTTCACACTCTAAGTTGAAGAGCGACGAGAGAAGTGGGAAGAATAAAAACGCTTCACACCTAGCACTTAGCACTTCACACTTAACAACACCTAACACTTTACGCTTTACAGGTGAAACACTATGAAAGGAATTATTTTAGCCGGTGGCAGTGGCTCTAGGTTACACCCAATTACCGTTGGTGTATCAAAGCAAATTTTGCCGATTTACGATAAGCCTATGGTTTACTATCCGTTATCGGTACTTATGCTGGCGGGTATTAAAGATATTTTAATAATTACCACACCTCAAGATCAGTCACAATTTCAAACCTTACTGGGCGATGGTAGTAACTTTGGAGTTAATTTAAGTTATGCCATTCAAGAAAAGCCTGAAGGGTTAGCGCAAGCTTTTATTATAGGTGAAGACTTTATTGGTCAGGACTCTGTTTGTTTAATTTTAGGCGATAACATTTTTTATGGCGCTAACTTCTCACCTAAATTAAAAGCGATGGCAAAAATTGAGGACGGTGCATGTGTTTTTGCTTACCAAGTTAACGATCCTGAGCGCTTTGGTGTTGTAGAGGTTGATGAGCATTTTAATGGTATTTCAATAGAAGAAAAACCAGTCAAGCCTAAGTCTAATTATGCCGTTACAGGTTTGTATTTTTATGACAATACAGTCGTTGAAAAGTCTAAAAAAGTTAAACCTTCAGAGCGCGGCGAATTAGAAATAACCGCAATTAATCAAGCTTATTTAGACGAGGCTAAGTTAAAAGTTGAAGTGTTAGGACGTGGCTTTGCATGGCTTGATACAGGCACCCACGACAGCTTAATGGAAGCGTCGTTATTTGTACAAACAGTAGAAAAACGCCAAGGCTTTAAAATTGCGTGCTTACAAGAAATCGCTTATAAGCAAGGGTGGCTCACAAAAGAGTCACTGATAGAACAAGGTGAAGCACTTAACAAAACAGGCTATGGTCAATACCTTTTGAAACTAGCTGAGGGTAAGTACTAATGTCTTTAAAAACACATCAAACAGTTACTAATTCAGAGAATGAGCATGGCCTTGATCTGATTGAAATCTGGTTAGTCTTATGGAATAAGAAGTGGTTGATTATTGGGCTTTCATTTTTATGCTGTGTAGCGATTTTACTGTTTTCATTAACATTACCGAATATGTATAAATCGTCGATATTGTTATCTCCTCAAAAACAAGAACAAAGTGGAGGGTTATCTAGTCTTGCAGGCCAATTTGGCGGGTTAGCAAGCGTAGCTGGTATAAATCTTGGTGGCTCTGTAGACGAAACGGGTGTTTATTTAGAAATAATAAAGTCGAAAGATTTTTTATACGAGTTTATTAAAAATAATAATGCAAAAGTAAATTTATTTGCCGCAAAAAAATGGGATAAAGAATCAAATACGCTAAAACTTGACGAGAGTGTTTACAAAAATAGCCAGTGGTTAGTTGATGACAAAACTCAAAAAACGTTAGAGCCCACACTATATGAAACTTATGAGCTTTTTTTGAAAAAATTAACAATAAATCAAGACAAAATAACAGGTTTAGTTGAAATTGAGTTTGAGCATATCAATCCACACACCTCTAAAAAGTATGTAGAAAATATTGCCAAGCTAATTAATAAGTCAGTCAGAGAACGTGAAATAGCGGAAAAGAAAGAAAGCATTAAATTTCTTAATGAGCAACTATCTAAAACTAATGTGGCCGAGATGAAAAACGTATTTTATACGATTATTGAAGAGCAAACTAAAGCAATGCTCTTAGCTGAAGTACGTAAAGAATTTGCCTTTAAAATTATAGAGAGCCCGATAGTTGAAGAGCAAAAATCAGCACCAAACCGAGCTGTTATTTGTATTTTAGGTGCCGTTTTTTCTGTGTTTTTTATATGCTCGATTATTTTGTTAGTTCATTTTATTCGTGAAAATAAAGTACCAGAAAAATCGAACATTAGCTGAAATTTGTGAATTATTAAATTGAATATCAAAGGTAATGTAAATAGATATGAATTAGTTGATACTAAGTTATACATATCAGGGGGCTTATTGCTTCTAAGTTGGCTTTTTGTACCATTTATACTATGGGTATTTGGGTTGTTTTTATATGCGTTCGTAGTTAAGAAAACCCCCTTTGATACTGTGCTAGCTATTATAGTATCTCTATTATTGAGTGTTTTAATAGCATCTCGATACATAGGGTACTTATGGAACGGCTCTGATGATATGCCTTCCTATTTAATGGCTTATGAGCGCTATGATGATATATCGACTATGTTAAGTGTCTCTTTAATTTACGCTAAACACGGTGATGTATTATTTAGCTTATATAGCTGGGGAGTTGCTTATTTAAGTAATAATGATATTTACACATATTACTTTTTATCAGTTTTCATTACATATGGCTTGATCTGGAGGTTTTGCAAGGAAATTGACGGACCGAGCCCACTCATCTGTTTTTTATTAATTATATTCTTTTACAAGTTTTTTCAGTTTCAGTGGCACCTCATTAGAACATGTATGGCCGTACCCATATTACTCATGGGTATTTGGTTTGCACAAAAGCAAAAGAAAAAAGGCGCCCTGATTTTTATTTTAGGTGGGCTAATTCACTTTTCGACATTTGTTTTACTGCTCCCTTTACTTATTTTTGGTAAGCACTTAACTCGACGTTGGTCACTATCCCAGTTGATTGTAATGTTTATCGGTTTTATATTATTTGCCGTAATTGGAATCGTGGCAATAAAAGTACTAAGCACTGTTATAAATAATTATATGATTAATAAAATTTTGACGCGTTTGGTATTTGAACCTAATTTTTCAAAATTACCCCTTTTATTATTTTTTATTGCTATAAACTTAATTGCTCTACCCGGCTATTTAAAAACTAACAGTATTAAATATTTGAAGCTATTTAATATAACGAGCTATTTAACTTTACTCAGTTTTGTTGCTCTATTTTTTATAGGTGAAGAGCTTCATAGGCTTATATTGCCATTGTATTTATTATATGCGCCATTACTACTTTTTGCTTTAGAGTATTTAAAGCCAAAGTTTATTTCTGGTTTTTCTTTGTTTTTACTAATCGGTTTTCATATGGCTGCCTTTTCTTATGTGATATTCATAAACGAAAGTCAGTTTTTTTATAAAGGTGATAAGCATCGTCATCCTCTTGAAAATAGTGGCTATGACTACCTTGTTATGTTTAAACGTTATTGGAATACCGATGTTATTTATTATGATGGTTATCGTAATAAATAATTGAAAATCTCATTTAGGTCAGAATATGAATAAATTAGTTACTGTAATAATACCTACCTTTAAGCGTGCAAATGCTTTACCAAAGGCAATTGAAAGTGTAAAAAATCAGTCTTACAAAGAGTGGGAGATTATTATTGTAGATGATAATGACCCATTAAGTGATGACCGAAAACTTACAACGAAAGTTATGGCTGAATATAATGGCAATCAACAAATTAAATATATTTGCCATAGTGAGAACAAAGGTGCATGCCAAGCTAGAAATACAGGCTTAAAAGAAGCTAAGGGTGACTACATTGCTTTTTTAGATGATGACGACCTGTGGATTGAAACTAAGCTTGATAAGCAGGTTTCAGCTTTAAACTCTAGTGGTGCAGATATTTGTTACTCTGATATGTATCAAGAATACAAAGGGCTAAGACGTTATTTTACTTGTGTAGACGACAATGACTTATACATATCGTTACTTAAACAGGGATTTGGTATTTGTACTTCGGCGTTACTTATTTCAACTAACGCTATGCGTGCTATTAATGGTTTTGATAACAGCTTACCTAGCATGCAAGATTATGACTTATTGTTAAGGTTATCGAAAAAGTATAATGCCATTCGAATCGCTGAGCCTTTAATTACCTATCAATTAGCTGACGATGGTATTTCATGTAACCCGGTTAATAAAGCAAACGGGCATCGTGCGATTATTAATAAGCATGAAGAAGAGTATCAGCGATTAGCGCTTTGTAGAGGGTTGGCTCGTCAATTCGAAAGTTTAGCTGATTTTGAATTAAGAAGTGGGAACAGGCTCAAGTCAATAAAATATTATCTTAAAGCATTGAGTGTTTATTTTTTCTCACCACGTGTAGTTACAAAACTTGTTGCAGGGACGGTACTGGGTAAAGCACCACTTGAGTACTATTTAATGAAACGCTTAGAACATGAATCGACACGTATTTAGCGCAATGCCTAGTAGGCTTAGAGCTTTTTAAAAGTAAGTAGAATCAGGGTAATAATGCAAAAAATAACAAGAGTACTGTTTTTATCAAACATGGGGCCCAGCGTCAGCATGCCTAACTCTGGCCGATTTGTGATGAACCAGTATGAAAGCTTGAAAGCTCAGCCCGATTTATTGCTAGATTATTATTATTTAACTCAAGAGAAAACGTCTTTATTTTCCAGATTGTTCAGGTATCCCGTTTTTTTTATGCGATTCATAATGAGGTATGTGTTTTCTGTTAAAAAGCAGCATATTATCCACGTTCACTTTTATTTTCCAAATATATTACTGGCAGTTGCCTACAAGCTTTTTCGTAATTGGAAAGTTAAAATTGTAGTGACATTCCATGGTAGTGATATTTATTTATACACACCACCAAGCTTTCTGTATAAAAGTTGCACATATTTTGTAGATGAATATATTTTTGTAAGTGAAAAGCTTAAACAGCGTTTTTTTAAACCTGTTGAAAGTGTGGTTTTAAGTGCGGGTGTAAATGATGTTTTTTATCAGCAATATACTGAGAGTAAAAGTAATAAGTTTGATTTAGTATTTGTTGGGCATTTAGACAAAAATAAAGGGATAAAAAGGTTAGAAGAGATTTTAATTAATTTTCCCTCGAAATTACGTATTGCTATCGTTGGAACAGGTGACCAATCATTTATAGAGCGAGTAAAGGATAATGAGAATGTAAGCGTTACTCATTTTTCAAGCTTGACACCCGATGAGTTGGTAACAATTTATAACGAAAGCCAACTGCTAATTAATTTATCATATAATGAATCTTTTGGCTTAGTGATAAGTGAAGCAATGGCGTGTGGAACCCCAGTGCTTGCAACAAAAACTGATGGGGCATGTGCTCAAATAATTAACGGCGTCAATGGTTTTTTAATTGAAAACGATGACAGTAGTGTTTGTACTGCCACTATAAAAACTATACAGCATGTAATGAACTTACCTCAAAGTGACTACAAAAACATGTGTGAACAGGCTGTCAAGACTGCAGAACAATATCGTTTATCGTCAGTTGCTAAAGAAATTACTAAAATTTATAAAGAGCTTAGGCTGAGTACAGTTAATGACTAAAAAAGTAAATGTAGGCGGCGTTGATATAATTGCATGTCCATCAATTAATGAGTTAATTGATACCTCTATTTTAAATTCAGATGGTGTTATTCCGGGGATGGCGATTGCTGTTAATCCTGAAAAAATAATAGCAGCAAAAAATGATCCTAATGTAATGTCGATTCTGCAAAATGCGACTGTGTGTTATCCCGATGGTGTTGGTGTTTCGTATGTTATGTCAAAGCGAACAGGGAGCAAGGTTGCCAGAATTCCGGGGTGTGAGCTTTGGGAGTGTTTAATGTCACGCTCTATAGAAAAAAACATTCCTGTTTACTTATTAGGAGCTACACAAAACACCGTAGCTCAAACACATGAGAAGTTAACTGCGTTAGGTGTAAATGTAGTTGGCTTTAAAAACGGTTACTTTACAAAAGAGCAGCAGCAATCAGTTATTGCTGAGGTTGTTAGTTCAGGTGCGAAAATTGTGAGTGTTGCTTTAGGCTCCCCTCGGCAGGAATTGTTTATTTTTGAATGTATGAAGCACGCGCCTCACACATTTTTTATGGGGGTAGGAGGGACATATGATGTTTATACTGGTAATGTTAAACGTGCTCCTAAATTATTCAGAACAACTAATCTAGAATGGTTGTATCGGTTGTCGTCTCAACCGTCACGTTTGTTCCGTCAAAGTAACTTACTAAAATATATATATTTTTATTTAACAAATAAAGTGTAATGTGTGGTTTTTGTAAAAGTATATAAGTATCGATTAAATTGAGGTTTTAATGTTTAAAAAAGTATCAGTAATTGGTTTAGGCTATATTGGTTTACCAACTGCCGCTGTAATTGCTTCTCGTGGTATGAATGTAATAGGCGTTGATGTAAATCAGCATGCTGTGGATACCATAAATGCTGGTAATGTACACATTATAGAGCCAGATCTAGATATTGTTGTACGCAGTGCTGTGCAAGCGGGTAACTTAAGAGCAACTACCATACCAGAAAAAGCTGATGCATTTATGGTAGCTGTGCCTACCCCGTTTAAAGAAAGTTATGCAGCGGATTTAAGCTATATTGAATCGGCAGCGAAAGCAATTGCGCCAGTGCTTGAAAAAGGCAATTTAGTTATTTTAGAGTCAACTTCTCCTGTTGGGGCTACAGAAGAATTAGCTAAATGGCTGGCGGAAGCTCGTTCTGATTTAACATTCCCACAAACCCATGGAAGTGAGGCGGATATAAATGTTGCACATTGTCCTGAGCGTGTTTTACCGGGACATGTATTGCGAGAATTAGTTGAAAATGACCGTGTTATTGGCGGTATGTCTTCAGCGTGCTCTGAAAAAGCAGTTAAGTTATACAAGACCTTTGTTGCAGGAGAGTGCTTACTCACAACCGCTCGCACAGCTGAAATGGCAAAATTAACAGAGAATTCCTTTCGTGATGTAAATATTGCCTTTGCTAATGAATTATCGATGATTTGCGATAAACTAAATATAGACGTTTGGGAGCTTATTAAACTAGCTAACCGTCACCCACGTGTAAATATTTTAAACCCTGGCCCTGGTGTTGGCGGGCATTGTATTGCTGTAGATCCATGGTTTATTGTGAGTTCAGCACCTGATACAGCAAAGTTAATTCGTCAAGCCCGAGAAGTTAACGACAGCAAGCCTCACTATGTTTTAAATCAGATTTTAGAGGCGGTTGAGCAATTTAAAAAGCCAGTTGTTGCTTGTTTAGGCATTGCATTTAAAGCTGATATTGATGATTTACGTGAAAGCCCAGCTTTAGATATTACTAAAATGTTGGCTGAGAAAAACAATGCAAAGATTCTAGTTGTAGAACCAAATATTACTAAGCTGCCTGAGTCCTTATCTAAACTAGGAGTTGAATTAGTAAGCTTAGAAGAGGCTTTAGCTCAGAGCAACACGCTTGCTGTATTAGTTGACCATAAAGAGTTTAAAGCTATTCCTCCTGAATTAGTTGCCAAAAAAATCATTGTTGATAGCCGCGGTATATTTTAATTTTATAAAACACAAATAAGCCTGCCATTGAATTCGGTGGGCTTTATTATTTAGGAATAATATGAAAGTTTTAACAGTATTTGGTACTCGTCCTGAAGCAATAAAAATGGCGCCACTTGTATTAGCTTTAGCGCAAGAGCCAGCTATTGAGTCTAGAGTTTGTGTAACTGCACAACATAGGGAAATGTTAGATCAAGTACTAGAACTTTTTAAAATTGTACCTGAATATGACTTAGATATTATGAAGCCAGGACAAGACCTATACGATATCACGAGTAAAATATTGTTGGGTTTGCGTGATGTTTTAGAAGAGTTTAAGCCGGATTGGGTTTTGGTACATGGTGATACGACAACAACGTTCTCAGCATCAATGGCGGCTTTTTACAAACAAGTTAAAGTAGGACATGTTGAAGCAGGTTTAAGAACAGGTGATTTATATAGCCCTTGGCCAGAAGAAGCAAACCGTACGCTAACAGGTGTTATTACTGCTAAGCATTTTGCACCTACTCAAGCATCAGCGAACAACCTGTTACGCGAACATGTATCAAGTTCGAATATCGTTGTTACTGGTAATACGGTTATTGATGCATTATTACAGGTCAAAAATAAAGTACTCGCGACTGACAGCACGCAAAAAATGATGACCGAAAAGTTTGTTGATATTATTGATAAACCTTACGTATTAATAACAGGTCATCGTCGTGAAAGCTTTGGTGGTGGATTTGAGCGCATTTGTGAGTCTATTTCGCAATTGGCAGTTAGATATCCAAATTTTAATTTTGTTTACCCTGTGCATTTAAACCCTAATGTGCAAGAGCCTGTAAATCGTCTACTTGCGGATAAACCTAATGTTAAGCTTATAGAGCCGCAAGATTATTTACCTTTTGTGTTTTTGATGGATCGGTCTTTCCTTATTTTAACTGACTCGGGCGGTGTGCAAGAAGAAGCGCCAAGTTTAGGTAAACCTGTATTAGTAATGCGTGATACAACTGAAAGACCTGAGGCTGTTGAAGCAGGTACAGTTAGGTTAGTCGGGACAGATGTAGCTAAAATAGTAGGTACCGTAAGCGAATTAATTGAATCGCCTTCGCTTTATAAGGAAATGAGCAGAGCACATAACCCTTATGGCGATGGACTAGCAAGCAAACGCATTATTGATAGCTTATTGAACAATACAGAGATAGAAAAATGAAAATAGCGGTTGTTGGTACTGGTTATGTTGGTTTATCAAATTCAATGTTATTAGCTCAGCATAATGAGGTTATTGCGCTAGATATTGATCAAAATAAGATAAAATTACTTAATAACAAAAAATCTCCTATTGTTGATCAACAAATCGAAGAGTTTTTACAAAAACAAGAGTTAAATTTTACTGCTGTATCAGAAAAAAAAATAGCTTATGGAAATGCAGACTTTGTTGTTATTGCCACTCCCACAGATTACGATCCACAAACCAATTACTTTAATACAAGCTCAGTTGAAGCTGTAATTGCTGACGTATTAGCTATAAACCCTGATGCGACAATGATTATTAAATCAACGGTGCCGGTTGGGTTTACTCAGTCTATTAAAGATAAGTTTAATTGTAATAATATTATCTTTTCGCCTGAGTTTTTACGTGAAGGTAAGGCGCTTTACGATAACCTGTATCCGTCACGTATTGTAGTGGGTGAGCAAAGCGAGCGAGCAGCAACTTTTGCAGGTTTACTTAAGCAAGGCGCTATAAAGCAAGACGTTGAGGTGTTATTTACCGACTCAACAGAAGCTGAAGCAATAAAGCTTTTCTCTAACACGTACTTAGCGATGCGAGTGGCTTACTTTAATGAACTTGATAGTTATGCTGAGGCACATGGGTTAAGTAGTAAGCAAATTATTCAAGGGGTTGGTTTAGACCCACGCATAGGTAACCATTACAATAACCCTTCATTTGGTTATGGTGGTTACTGCCTACCCAAAGATACCAAACAGTTATTAGCAAATTACAAAGATGTTCCTAATAACATTATAGGTGCCATTGTTGATGCGAATCGAACACGAAAAGATTTTATCGCGGAATCAATTATTAATCGTAAACCTAAGGTTGTCGGTGTTTATCGGTTAGTTATGAAGTCGGGTTCGGATAACTTTAGAGCCTCTGCCATTCAAGGTATTATGAAGCGCATTAAAGCAAAAGGAATTGAAGTTGTTGTTTTTGAACCCGTACTTGATGCTGATGAGTTTTATCATTCTCGGGTAATCAAAGATTTAAATGAATTTAAGCAGCTTTCAGATGTTATTTTATCAAACCGTATGGTTGATGAACTGGCTGATATTGCTGATAAAGTTTATACGCGTGATTTATTTGGTAGTGATTAATATATCGTTAAGGCTTAAGTATACGGGCTGCGAGCGACGGGTTACGGGCGACGATTTAAGCACCTAAAACCTCGAACCAAAACTCTGCGCGAGGTAAACTCCTGCCTACGTGAATAAAAAACCTTGCGATATAACCGCAAGGTTTTTAAATATCTCGAACCTCGAACCTCGAACCTCGAGTTTGTCTCCTCACTTCCCAATCTCAACCTTTACATCATCACCCAGTACTTCCCTATACTTTGTAGCGAGTGCATTTTTAGCGTCATCATCGCCGTGGACTATTTTTATATGGCGGGGCTTTTTGCGCATACCGGTTACAAATTTGATGAGACCTGCTTGATCAGCGTGGGCGCTGTAGCCGCTTATTGTGTGTATTTTGGCGTTAATATTAATGCGGGTATTATTTATAAATACATAGCCATTTTTTGGGCCATAGGTTTGTATGTCACGACCTAAAGTACCTCTGCCTTGGTAACCTACAAAGAGTACGTCGGTGGTTTTGTCGGTTAAAAATCGCTCTAGGTAGTTAACTATTCTTCCGCCGGTGCACATACCGCTTGCAGCTAGAATAATTGCAGGTGTTTGGCGGGTGGCTAAGTAATTTATTATCGCTAAGTGCTCACTATGGGTGTTTATTGTAGTGAGGTTTTCAAAGTCGAGAGGGTGGCGGCCTTTGGCTACTTTTTGTTTTGCTTCTTCATCCCATAAATATTTAAACTTTCGATACTGCTGAGTAAAGTTAGCCGCCATGGGAGAGTCGAGTATTACTTGTATTGTGCGCCAAGGTGAGTTTTTAGTTGAGGCATGAATTAGCTGTTCAAGTTCGTATAACAGCTCTTGTGTACGGCCTATACTAAATGCAGGCACAAGGACGATACCGTTGTCGGCAACTGCGCGCTCAATCATGGCTTTTAAGGTTTGCGTACGTTGTTTTCGTCCTTGATGGTTTTTATCACCATAGGTTGACTCAATAACTAAAGTATCTGCTTTATAGGGGGCTTTAGGTGCGGGTAGTAAAGGCGTATAGGGCGCCCCTAAATCACCAGAAAAAACCACTCTATGAATATTGTTAGCTTTGTGGGGAGGTGTGCCTATGTCTACTTCTACATAAGCGGAGCCTAAAATATGCCCTGCTCGTTGTAGTCGGGCTTTCGCTGTGTATTCACCGCTACACGGAAGATCGAACCAGGTTTTAAAATCAACTTCAATAATTTGCTGTTTAAGTAACCTTAGGCAGGTATCTATTATTTTTTGATCGCGCGTGACGCCCACTTTTAATACATCTTCAATCACTAGTGGCAGTAAACTGGCCGATGCAATAGAGGTAAATATGGGTCCTTTAAAGCCAGCCATTAATAAGTAGGGGATTCGGCCAACATGATCGATGTGACAATGGGTGACGATCAGCGCGCGGACTGTATCTATATTAAATTCAATATTAAGATCATCAACAGAATCTTCACCCTGGAATAGTCCGCAATCAATTAGAAAAGAGCTTTGGTCGTTTATTATTAGCTGGTGGCACGAGCCTGTTACGCCATTTACCGCTCCGTGATGTAGTATTTGCATTTTATGTCCTTATTGCTTGTTTAGTAGGCGGGGCTTTATGCCGCGCATTTTAATCTTTGTGCATAGGCCTAAACAACTTGCGCGAGGTAAACTCCCGCCTACAAATTTTCAATTGCATTTACAAACTTAGGCCTACGGGTATTATATTTTATTTCAAATAAATACAATCCCAAAATGGGTAATCACCAACGTTATTAACGATATTAGCTCTAAGTGGGTTTGCTACTATATAGCGCGCGTAGTTAATTAGGTCTTTTTCATCTCGGATCATATGATCGTAATAATCACTTTGCCAAAGCTTATTAATTTTGTGCTGATCTCGGGCAAGCTTAGTGCAGCGGCCTTTAAATAGTCTAATTAAAGCGCTTAAATGTAAGCTTACTTTTAATTGAAAAAGCCAATGTATATGGTCTGGCATTAAGACAAAAGCAACACTTTCACAAGCATCTTCTAATTCAAGTTTCTTAATTTCAAAAATTATTTTTCTATTGAGACCAAGGTCGTTTAATAATTTTTGTCTGTTATTAATGACTAGAGTTACGCAGTAATAGTGATTGGGAATTGAAATACGACCTTTCCTTAGGTTTTGTGATTTTTTCATTTTTATATCTTGTGGTTTTATAGGTAAATATAGCAGGCAATTAATAGTTTTGAATTTGAGCGGGTTACCATAGCGAAAGTGCGCGAGGTAAACTCCCGCCTACGGGTAGGGTTAATATAGAGTTTTATTGTAGGCAGGGCTTTATGCTGCGCAGGTTGTTTGAAAAGTTGTGAAATTGCGCGGGGTAAGCTTCCGCCTTCGGGTAGGATTAATATAGAGTTTTATTGTAGGCAGGGCTTTATGCCGCGCAGGCTGTTTGAAATGTTGTGAAAATGCGCGGGGTGAACCCGCTGCTACAGGCATAAAAAAACCTTGCGATGTTAACCGCAAGGTTTTTAAATTTCTCGAATCTCGAATCTCGAATCTCGAATCTCGAATCTAGCTCTTAAAAGCGTCTTGTAGTGGTGGCACTACTTGCTTTTTACGGCTTAATACACCGTCTAGCCATACTTTACCGTCTTCTGGTTTTTCACCATACGCTTGCTCAACTAGGCTAGCATCGTCTGAAGCAATTAGCATTTGTGAGCCTTCTTTCATAATGTCGGTCAGTAGTAAAAATACTGAATGACGACCGCCTTCTTCTTTAAGCTTCGCGATATCGGCTTCAAGGTCGGCTTTAATCTCGTCAAATACCGCAAGGTCAATAACTTCTAACTGGCCAATACCAACGAGGTTGCCGTTCATGTTAAAGTCTTTAAAGTCACGCATTACTAAGTCACGTACTGGCGTATCTTCAACGGCTGATTTAACGCGGAACATGTCCATGCCTAGTTCTTTAAAGTCTTCAATGCCTGCAATTTCTGCAAGCGCTTCAACACATTTAATATCGGCAGTAGTACAGGTTGGTGATTTGAAGATAACCGTGTCGCTTAAAATAGCGCAAAGCATAATGCCAGCAATATCTTTAGGGATCTCAACGTTGTAGAAGTCATACATCATTTTAATAATGGTGTTAGAACAACCAACAGGGCGGATCCAACACTCAAGTGGTGTTGATGAGGTTAAATCACCTAGCTTGTGATGATCTACCACGCCCACTACGCGAGCCTGATCAATATCGTCAGGTGCTTGGGTTTTTTCTGTGTGGTCTACAATATAAACGTCTTCGCCAGCGTAGCTAAGTTTTAGCTCAGGTGCTTCAAAACCGAATTTATCTAAAATAAATTGTGTTTCAGGTGAAACTTCACCTAGGCGAGTTGGGATTGCTGGTTCATCAATTTGGTTTTTTAAATAAGCCAGTGCAATTGCACCACATATTGAATCTGAATCTGGGATTTTATGGCCCACTACATACATTGACATGACTAAACTCCTTAAAATTTGCCGATATTCTAGCAAAGTCTTTGGGTTTTAACATATAGACAGTGTAATTAAGTTTTGGTTACACTTTAAATCGATATTATTAATTGGAAGACCCACATGCAACTCGGCCGAAAAGGTTGGAACAATGTTATTATTTTTTCGATGTTGATTATGATCTTCTTTTTAAATGGACTGCATAAAAACATAGGGAATGATGAAACACAGGCGCAATTACAGCCACTACTTCCTGTGCAAAGTTTTGTATTAACACTTAAATTTATCGACCAAAAAATTGACCGTATTGGCACTAGTTGGCGTACTACTACTTTGCAAAAAAATGTACCGCTTAGTTGGCAAGGCTCAGAGCAGCAACTTAGTGAGCTAGTTTATTTATGGCAAAATACCGCGTTGATGACCACCATCACACCTGATGCGCTTGATATGAATAAGCCACTATCGGTAGCCACGTTTGAACTCGCCGGTGAGCCCCTACCTTGGGTGTACTTATTATTTGAGGCGAATGGTCAGTATTATCTATTCGATAAAACCAGTCAGCGATTATTGTTGCTCGATTTAACTACTGCAAAACAATTATTTCCAAGTTTTACCTTTTCATAAGTGAGTTTTATTAATGCCTGAATTACCAGAAGTAGAAGTTAGCCGTATGGGTATTACCCCCCATGTGCTAAACCAAGTTGTGACTAAGGTAAATATTCATAATGCCAGTATGCGCTGGCCTGTGCCAGATGAGGTGTATCAACTTGAGGGGTTAGTGGTTAGCAGTATTGAACGACGTGCAAAATACTTATTGTTAGAATGCGAGCTAGGCTCGGCTATATTGCATTTAGGTATGTCGGGTAACTTGAGGGTTGTGAACGCCAATGAGCCACTTAAAAAGCATGACCATGTTGAGTTTATTTTAGCGAATAATAAGGCGCTGCGTTTAAACGATCCACGTCGCTTTGGTTGCTGTTTATGGCAAGCCCCCAATGAAGAGCATAAGTTACTTGCTAAATTAGGTCCCGAGCCACTCACCGATGACTTTTTTGCTAAACGTGTTTATGAGCAATCTCGTAATAAAAAAGTGCCTGTTAAACAGTTTATTATGAATAACGCCGTGGTGGTGGGGGTTGGTAATATTTACGCTAACGAATCATTATTTAAAGCAGGTATCGATCCGCGAAAAGAAGCAGGTAAGGTAAGCCTTAAACGCTACCAAGCGTTAATCCCAATTATAAAAGACACCCTAGCCGCAGCAATTACTCAAGGCGGCACAACGCTGAAAGACTTTGCCCAAAGTGACGGTAAGCCAGGCTACTTTGCGCAGCAGCTATTAGTGTATGGCCGAAAAGGCCAGCCTTGTGTAAATTGCGACACAGCACTAACAGAAATTCGTCTAGGCCAACGCAGCACCGTTTTTTGTGAGGTGTGTCAGAAGTAATTAGGTGTTAGGTATTAGGAACTAGGTAATAGGAAAACCTCAAATCTCAAACCTATGGCGTTCTCTTTCTGCGAGGCGCCTCTGTGCACTCTGTGGTGCAAAATAAATTTAAAGGTTTTAGGTAGAGATTAAGCCAAGCACGGTGTTTGGATTAAACTTAGGTGGGTATTTATGCCGCGCATTAGGTGTTAGGTAGAGATTAAGAGCAAAATTTAGGTTGTATTTTATTAAATAAAAACTAAGCTCAAAATATATCATTAAGGATAATAGATATGATGAATTTTGAAAGTTTAGAGGTATGGAAGCGAGCTGCTCGTTTAAGTGCAGATATATATAAAAATCCAACAATAACAAAAGATTTTGGTTTTCGAGATCAGTTAACACGCGCAGGATTGTCTGTACCTAGTAATATTGCTGAGGGAATGACACGAGATAGTGACAGAGAAAAAGTGCGTTTTTTAGATATTGCTCGTTCTTCTTTAGCTGAAGCTAGAACACAAATTTATATAGGTATTGATATAAACTATATTGATTCGAATGTCGGCCAACTTTGGTTGTGTGAAACATCTGAGTTATCAAAGATGCTATCGAGCTTAATCTCTAAAATTAAAGAACGGATCTGAGAGATTTAAATTGTTTAAGCTATTTTAATTACCCACACTAATTTATGGTTATTTTTGATAAAACCTAAAACCTAAAACCTAAAACCTAAAACCTAAAACCTAAAACCTAAAACCTAAAACCTAAAACCTAAAACCTAAAACCTAAAACCTAAAACCTAAAACCTAAAACCTAAAACCTAAAACTTTTCTTGCGGAAAAAACAACCGGCCGGTAGCAATGTAGTTTAAGTGCTGGTATACTCCCGCGTCTGCCACGTTGCGTTCTATGTCCTCATATAGTTTAGCCACTTGTGAGCGGCGAAAAAGTCTAAAACTCGAAGGGGTTGTAGCATACTTAGAGCGGTAGTTAATAATAACTACCTGTGGTTTTAATTGAAAAACATTGGATTTTTATAAATGAAAACGTTTGTTGCTAAACCAGAAACAGTAAAACGTGACTGGTACGTAGTTGACGCTGAAGATAAAACTTTAGGTCGCATCGCTACTGAAATCGCTCATCGCCTACGCGGTAAGCACAAAGCTGAGTACACACCACACGTAGATACTGGTGATTACATCATCGTTATCAACGCTGAGAAAGTTACTGTTACTGGTAACAAATTCAAAGATAAAGTGTACTACGCTCACTCTGGTTTCCCAGGTGGTCTTAAGTCTACTACTTTTGATAAACTTCAAGCTGCAAAGCCTGAAATGATCATCGAAAAAGCTGTTAAAGGCATGTTGCCACGTGGTCCTTTAGGCCGCGCTATGTTCCGCAAACTTAAAGTTTACGCGGGTACTGAGCATAACCATGCTGCACAACAGCCTCAGGTTCTAGACATTTAAGGAGCACTATCATGGCAAATCAATACTACGGTACAGGTCGTCGTAAAAGTTCAAGTGCTCGCGTATTCTTACGCCCAGGCACTGGTAACATCGTAATCAACAAGCGCTCTTTAGAAGAGTACTTTGGTCGCGAAACAGCACGCATGGTTGTTCGTCAAGCTCTTGAGCTTGTAGACATGACTGAAAAATTTGACCTTCACATCACCGTTGCCGGTGGTGGTACTACTGGTCAAGCTGGTGCTATCCGTCACGGTATCACTCGTGCACTTATGGAGTTTGACGAGTCACTACGTCCACAACTTCGTAAAGCAGGTTTCGTTACTCGTGATGCACGTAAAGTTGAACGTAAGAAAGTGGGTCTTAAGAAAGCGCGTAAGCGTCCACAGTTCTCAAAACGTTAATTTTTACGTTATCAAGAATTCAAAAACCCAGCTTATGCTGGGTTTTTTGTTTTGTAGCTATAAGATTTTGCTTCAAGGTTCAAGGTTCAAGGTTCAAGGTTCAAGGTTCAAGGTTCGAGCTATAAATTTGATCTAAGCTTTGTGTCTTTCTTATTTTACAGTTATAAGTTATGCATGTTTCAGCTGACTGGTTATGTTATGAGGTTTGAAGATTTAAGGGTATGGCAACGTTCAGCCGATTTAGCTTGCGAGATTTATTTACATTTTAAGCAGAGCAAAGAGTTTGGTTTAAAAGATCAAATAACACGATCTGCACTTTCAATTTCTTCAAATATAGCAGAGGGTTATGAACGAATAACCCCTAAAGATTATATTCGATTTTTATCATACTCTAAGGGGAGTTGTGGAGAATTACGCTCTCAAATTTACATTGCACTAAAAATAGGTGAAGTTGATACGACAGAGGCTAGTGAATGGATTGAGGAGACTCGTGAACTTTCCCGTATGATTTCAGCATTGATGAAATCAATCGATGCTTGGGATTAAGAGGTTCAAAATTAAATATTCATTCAAAAATATATGAGTATGTTTGACCTTTGACCTTTGACCTTTGACCTTTAACCTTTGACCTTTGACCTTTAACCTTTGACCTTTGACCTTTAACCTTTAACCTTTAACCTTTAACCTTTAACCTTTAACCTTCAATCCTCCCTTTACGACTAATGTCGACATTAGCTTGATCAAAATAGGCAAAGCATGCGTATTTATTGAACGAAAGCTTAAAAATGACCGACTAACGCAAAAAAAGTTAAATAATTATCGCAATTAGTTTAAATCCATCAGTTAATTGGTGAATTTTTTTGCTACAATTGGCGGGCAAATAAAGTGAATGAGTTTAATGTCGCCAAATTCAGTTGTTACTGTACTTAGTTGGTGAGATTGTACTTGTTTACAAATTGTTTTTACGGAAGCGATACTATAGTCATTTGGTTTCATACTCGAGCTTACTTAATCAACTATTTGAGCAAGTCAGGTTTATTCGAGCAGGAGGCTGTGAATAACCTTGTTTTAAACAAGGGTTTTAATTATGATCGTTTCTCTTTTAAAATTCGAAAAATTAACCTGCTGTAACTGATGTTCTCAATATAGCAAGTGTTGAGAATCATAGTGGAGATAAGTGGATGAGCAATGCGCCTGTAGACAATGGCCGACGTCGCTTTTTAACCATAGCTACCTCTGTTGTTGGTGGTGTTGGTGCGGCTGGGGCTGCTGTTCCTTTTATTGCGTCTTGGAATCCAAGTGAGCGAGCTAAATCTGCGGGTGCGCCTGTAGAAGTAGATATCAGCAAACTTGAGCCAGGACAATTAATACGTGTCGAGTGGCGTGGTAAACCTGTATGGGTTGTATCACGTACCCCAAAAATGCTTGAGCAGATGAAAGAACATGAAGGTCAACTTCGTGATCCGCAATCGCAAGAGCCACAACAATTAGAATCATCAACCAATGATTTCCGTTCATTACGCCCAGAGATTTTTGTCGCTGTAGGTATTTGTACGCATTTGGGTTGTTCACCTAGCTTTTTACAAGGTGGCTTTGGTGAGAAAGTGGAAGGGACTGATGACGGTTTTTACTGTCCATGTCACGGTTCTAAGTTTGATATGGCTGGCCGTGTATTCCAATCGGTACCTGCACCATTAAATTTAGAAATTCCACCATATACTTTTCTTGATGAGACCACTATTTTAGTGGGCGAAGAACAAGGGGTGGCCTAATGTTTGGTAAAATTGTTGAGTGGATAGACGACCGTATCCCAATGACACGTGTTTGGAACATGCACATTGCACAGTATCCAGCACCGAAAAACTTTAACTTCTGGTACTTCTTCGGCTCTCTAGCTATGTTAGTACTAGTAAACCAAATACTTACAGGTATTTGGTTAACGATGAACTATGTACCATCTGCTGAAGGTGCATTTGCATCAGTAGAATACATCATGCGTGATGTAGAGTACGGTTGGTTATTACGTTATTTGCATTCAACGGGTGCATCTGCGTTTTTCATCGTTGTTTACATGCACATGTTCCGTGGCATGATCTACGGTTCTTACCAAAAACCACGTGAATTACTGTGGTTATTCGGTATGTTCATTTTCTTAGCCCTAATGGCTGAAGCATTCATGGGTTACTTATTACCATGGGGCCAAATGTCGTTCTGGGGTGCACAGGTAATCATTTCATTATTCGGGGCTATCCCGGTTATTGGTGATGACTTAACACTGTGGATCCGTGGTGACTATGTAATTTCAGGTGCAACGCTTAACCGCTTCTTTGCATTACATGTAATTGCACTGCCATTGGTTATTGTTATCTTAGTATTTTTACACATTGTTGCACTACACGAAGTGGGTTCTAATAACCCAGACGGTATTGATAACAAACGTAAAAAAGGAACTGTGGCTGAAGAAGACAAGCCTAAATTTAAGTTCCATGAATACTACACTGACAAAAAAGACATTATTGATGCGATTCCGTTCCACCCTTATTACACAGTAAAAGATATTGTGGGCGTGGTTGGTTTCTTAATCTTGTTCTGCTGGGTTGTGTTCTTTATGCCTGCTATGGGTGGCTTCTTCTTAGAAGCGCCAAACTTTGAAGCAGCTAACCCACTTAAAACACCAGAGCATATTTTCCCTGTTTGGTACTTCACGCCATTCTATGCAATCTTACGTGCAATCCCTGACAAACTAATGGGTGTTGCAGCAATGGGTGCATCAATTGTTGTGCTAGCATTATTACCTTGGATTGACCGTGGTTCGGTTCGTTCAGTTCGTTACCGTTGTGGTTTCCACAAATGGAACATTGCAGGTTTTGTTGTTACTTTCGTTCTTTTAGGTTGGGTTGGTGCTACACCACAAACTGATTTTAAAACGATTGTTTCGCAAGTCTGTACTGTGACTTACTTTATGTTCTTCGTACTGTTATTCGTTTACAGTAAGAATGAAAAAACTAAGCCATTGCCTGAGAGGTTAACGAAATGATGAAAAAGCTATTAATAGGTTTATTTGCTTTATCAGTAAACGTGTTACCTGCAATGGCGGCAGGCCCGTCAGTTCCTCTAATGGAAGCGGGTAACGATATATCTGATCAACCTTCTTTGCAGCGTGGCGCAAAGTTGTTCATGAACTACTGTCTTGGTTGTCACCAAATGCAGTATCAACGTTATGAACGTACTTTCCGTGACATTGGTATTCCAACAGAGATTGGTCAAGAGCAACTTATTTTTGATGGTTCAAAAGTGGGTGGTCATATCCTTAACGCGATGGCAAAAGAAGATGCTGCAAAATGGTTTGGTGCGGCTCCGCCGGATCTAACTAACGTTGCGCGTGTGCGTGGCAGTGATTGGATTTACACCTATTTAAAATCGTTTTACAAAGATGAATCTCGTCCGTTTGGCGTAAATAATACGTTATTCCCATCGGTGGGTATGCCACATGTTCTTCAAGAGTTGCAAGGTGTTCCTACTGCAATTACTGAAGAAGTAACAGTAGATGGTAAAACAACCACTCATATTACTGGTACAAAAACAGATGGTACGGGCGAATTAAGTGTAGATGAATATGACCAAGCAGTTCGTGATTTAACGAATTTCCTAGAGTATGTAGGTGAACCTACACGTCTCGAGTCGGAAGCGCTAGGTATTAAGGTAATCGGATTTTTAATTATCCTATTTATCTTGGCATTTATGCTGAAGAAAGAATACTGGAGAGATGTTCATTAAGTTTGAACATATTTAAAGGTAATTTTGCAATAGGGGCTTAAGCCCCTATTGCTGTTTTAGTTATTTAATGGAGGTAGGCATGGCCGTAGCTGCCAATAAGCGCCCTGTAATGACCCTTTTTTCTGGTGCTAACTGTATGTATAGCCACCAAGTACGCATTGTACTTGCTGAAAAAGGTGTAAGTGTAGATATTCATATGGCTGAAAAGGATAACCTGCCAGAAGCACTTCACGAAATTAACCCTTACGGCACAGTGCCAACACTGATTGACCGTGAGCTTGGTTTATATCAGGCAAACATCATCATGGAATACCTTGATGAACGTTTTCCTCATCCTCCACTAATGCCTGTATATCCGGTCATGCGTGGTCGTAGTCGATTAATGATGCACCGTATTGATACTGATTGGTACAGCCTAGCTGAAAAAATCATTAACAACACATCTGATGCCGCGCAAGCTCGTAAAGAGCTGACAGAAGCATTACTTGCAATAGCACCAATCTTTAGTGAAGCGCCTTACTTTATGAGTGAAGAGTTTAGCTTAGTTGATTGTTACTTAGCACCACTATTATGGCGTTTACCAGAGTTTGGTATTGAGCTTAATGGTGCAGGCTCTAAAGAACTTAAAGAGTATATGATCCGTTTATTTGAACGTGAATCATTCCAAGCTTCTTTAACTGAAGCAGAGCGTGAGATCCGTTTATAATGACTTCTAATCGTCCTTATTTACTACGCGCTTTTTTTGATTGGATTGTTGATAACGAATGCACGCCACACTTAGTGGTGAATGCTGACTTTCCTGCAGTGCAAGTGCCAACACAGTTTGTCCAAGATGGCCAAATTGTATTGAACATAAGCCCTTCGGCGGTTACGCAGTTTTCGTTAGATAATACTCAGCTTAGCTTTAACGCGCGCTTTGGCGGCCAGCCAATGCAAGTGTACGTGCCTTTAGGGGCTGTACTTGCAATATATGCACGTGAAAATGGCGAAGGCACGGTCTTTACTGCAGATGAGTTTTTAGAGGACGAAGACGATTTTGCTCCAGAGCTTGAAAGTGTCGATTCACCACCTGAAATAGTTGATGAAACGCCAGCTCCCAAGCCTGAAAAGAAAAAAGGCTCACATTTACGTGTTATAAAATAACTAGTAAATGTTAGAAAAAAACCGCTTAATAAGCGGTTTTTTTATGTCTGTATAAATGTGAAAGTTTACGGGCAACGGGCAACGGGCAACGGGCAATGGGTAGCGGGCGGCGAGAGGCGGGTTAAGATTGATTGGTGCAGCAGCGGGTTTACACCACGTCTGGTCTAAAGTGAAGAGCAGGTTTTAGGTATTAGGTCTAGGTGTTAGGTAGAGATTAAGCCAAGCAGGGTGTTTGGGTTCACGGCAGTGGGCAGCGGGCTGTGAGAGGCGAGCAACGGGCCTAGAGACTCGAATTAATTAGTTGGGCTAATGGTTGTTGTTTTCTCATTTACTCCTCATTCACTTCTCTTTGTGCAAAAAGATTTTAAAGAGATTTTATTCACCACAGAGGGGGCAGAGCACACAGAGGAAATGATTAAAGGCATGTTTTATTTGTCCTGTCTTCTCTGTGTAGCGCGAAGCGTCTCTGTGTACTCTGTGGTTCAAAATGGTTTTGTAGGCGGGGCTTTATGCCGCGCATTTTACTAAACCCTGCGCGAGGTAAACTCCCGCCTACAGGTATAAAAAAACCTTGCGATGTTAACCGCAAGGTTTTTAAATTTCTCGAACTTCGAACCTGAGACTTTTATAAATACTCAAATACTTTAACTACTCGCTCTACGCCAGAGATGTTGCGAGCTATATTAACGGCTTGGTTTGCTTCAGCGTCAGATACTAGCCCCATTAAGTATACTTCGGCATTTTCAGTCACTACTTTTATATTATTACTGCTGATATTTTCAGCCGCTAAAAGCTGCGCTTTTACTTTTGAGGTTAACCATGAATCGTGTGTTTGCGTGGTGATTCCAATATTAGAGCCAATGCGAAGTTGGTTATGAATTTTGCGGATACCAGATAGGTTCTCAATGGTTTTAAACGCTTGGTTTTTCATTTCTTGGTTAGGCACTTGGCCTACCATTAAAACCACGCCATTTACGCTTATAACGCTGATATGAGCAAACTTGTTAAGGCGTTCATCTTCACTAATAGCAATGCTGGCTTTTATTTCAATGTTGTTGTCGTCTATTTGTGACCCAATGGTTCGTCTATCGTTAGCGGCAGTAACAGCACTGGCTGTACCGGCGACCACAGCAGCGGCACAGCCTTGTAATAACACAACAGTGCCTAAAATAATTAGGGAGCGTTTAAACATAATTTTCGTCCTGCGGGAAAAGGGTTAAATCCACCAACTCACTTAAACAGTGAAGGTTCACTAAATGCGATTCAATAATGCGACTCGGGCGTTTAGACGGCGTACGAATTTCTACATCGTTATGGCCAAGCAAGCCAACGAGTTCGCCGCCATCATCGCCTACCATTACTATGACCTTCATATCTTTGGTAAGTGCCGCTTCTACTGCAGAAATTATGTGTTTTTCATTACCATTAATGGCAAGTACCAATAATAAGTCACCTTGCTGAGCAAAGGCACGAACTTGGCGTGCAAAGGTATCGTGGTCATCTATTTGATTGCCTTGGCCCAAGTTAATATTTTCTTGTGAGAGGGCGATTGCAGGTAAGCAGGGACGTTCTGTTTCGTAAAAATTAACCAGTACGCCTGCCATGTGTTGTGCCAGCATATGGCAGTTTGCAGTACCGCAACAGATCAATTTATTCCCATTGATCAGGCTTTGTGCAATGGTAAATGCCGCTGATTCTAACGCGCTTGGCAACACTTCGCCTGCAGCTATTTGAACTTGAATACTTTCTTTAAAAATTTCTTTAATTGTATCTTGCATGGGTTACCAACAATTTATCTCTAATTCTGTGTGAGCTCACACCGGCTTTATTAAAAGGTAATTATTTTAGGCGTTAGCTAATGTTTAACTGTATGCTCAACATGAAGCTGTTGTAATCGTCTTATTTTTATACATCAGACATTAAAATACGTTTTTCAGCCAGTTAATATGTAATGACGGTTCGCCTGTTATAGCTACGTAATCAATACGTAATGGCTGGTTTTTTAAGTTTTTAGCACCAAGGTAATGATAAATAGTGCGCTTTAACTTAGCTTGCTTTTGCGGGCTTAGCGCATAATTAGCGCCGCCTTTTATGTTATTTTTACGAAACTTAACTTCAACAAACACTAAGGTGTCACCGTCTTTCATAATGACATCAAGTTCGCCGTAGGGGCAGTAGTAATTACGCTCAATCGCTTTTAAACCTTGCGCTTCTAAATACTTTTGCGCTTGGCGCTCATAATACTGGCCTTTTTCACGACTATTTTGCCACAGCTGTTTAAACCACGACATGTTAACCCCTTAGTTAATTATGGTTATGCCATCGTTTGCTGATTGCATAAATAGCGGCACAGGGCGTTGTGTTTTTAATTCCACAGGTTTTATACGGCGATTGCTGTACTGCGCCCATTGCAGTGATCGTTCAATATCACCGGCACTATTAATGGATAATTTTCCGCTTAAGCCTGAAAAGTATTTATCGGGTGTAATGCTCAGCTGTCTAATATCATTTAACATGGCGACGGCATCGTAGGCCATGGCAAATAAACGTTGGCTAATATCAGCCTGTTCAGGCCATAAATCATTATATTGCTTACGTAGATTATGCTGCGTAATTTGTGAGTCTAACATCCAAGGAAGTTCGGTAAAGTAAAGCCCATCTAAATCGCCTTTGTCAGTGGTATCTATTTGCTTACTATGACTTTTAGAGCTGGCGTAAATAGGGATTCTGTCGGCAAAGGTGCTTACGTTAACATCCAGATAAGGCTTAATTAATCGGGTCTCTATGGCGTCACCTAATATATAAATTGCATCAATATCGCCACGTGAACGGGTTTCACTTTCGACTTCTTTATTAAAGAGTGTTTTAACCGATTTAATACGCTCTTTTGATTTATCAACTTCTAGCAAGCTGGTAATGGTATTGGGCATATCTTTATTGTCGTTGTAAAAGCCAACTTGTGTGGTTGTTTCACTATAGCGTTGCCATTGCAGATTAAAGTAGTCAATTAAGCGCTGACCATTGGTATTATTTGGCGCTAGCAACATAGGTTTTTGATAACCTTGCGCTAAAAAGTGCTCTAGAGTTTGTTGTACTTCATGCTCTGGATTAAGCGCAAAAAAGTAGTGTTGCAGAGAGGTTCGTTCGCCATCAAAGGTATTTAAATGTAAGGTGGGTATATCGAGTAATGTGTTGGTATTCGCGAGCTTATCAATATTGGCTTTTAATAGCGGGCCAATAACAAAGTCTGGTTGTAATTGCGCAATTTGCGCGCTCAACGCTTCTGTTTCGCTATTTTCATCAATAAACAGCGTCTCGCTGATCTCTTTTTTATCAAGTGCAGCCAGTATGCCTGCTTTTAATGCATCCCCTAAGCGCTTGTTAGCACCTGACTGAGGTAATAGCACAACTAAGCGTTCAATATTCAGTGGTGCTAATTCATTAGCGTAGGTATCTTGTTTTGGTAGAACATTGGTACCAGGGTGCCCAAGGTAACGGCGGCGCCAATTATTAATCGCTTGGTCTAAATCAACAGCGCTGTTGGCATAAACCTGATGATACAAAGCTAAGTTAACCCAGCCTTGTTGAATAACCGAGCCACGGTTAAATCGCTCTAATGCATACGAAGAAAGCTGCTTTAAATTATGCCAAAGTGCGTCATTAAGTTTAGGGATAGAAATATTATTTTTTGCTACCGATTCAGAGGCAGCAAAAAAGTAAGGAGCTGCACGTTTTGGTAAGTCTTGCGACGCAAAAATGCTGGCAGTTAAAAATTGGTGCCAAGCAAAATGCTCAGGTTGCTTAAGTTGCCCCTCAAGCGTGTTTAGTACCTCAAGTGCTTGCTGATTTTTATTTTGCTCTTTTTGCGCAAAGGCAATGTATAAACGATTTTGAATTTGATCAACACTGGCGGTAAGTGCAAGTTCCGTGCATATTTTTTCGAGAAGTGGCCAGTTTTCTTCTGTAATTGCGCTATCACGAGCACTATAAAGCAGCTGGATTTTATCAGCGCCATAGCGGTTTTGCGCTAATAGGTAAATAGATTGCGCATTCAGTGCTTCATTTTTCAGCGTATTGGCACTGTTACTTAAGTTATCGCTGGTTTTAGTTGGTTTTTCGGTTGTGCTACACGCCGATAACCCTGACAATATAATTAATAGACTAACTAGTTTAAGTCGCACAATGATTTCCCATACGTTAACGCGATTTGCTTATATTACTGACTGACGCAGGAGACCTCAATGTTAAATGAGGAGAATTCACAGAAAATTGGCACTCTTTACGTTGTTGCCACCCCAATCGGCAATTATGACGACTTAAGTCAGCGTGCAATCGCGACATTATCGCAGGTTGACTTAATCGCGGCTGAAGACACTCGCCATACAGGTAAGCTACTTAGCCACTTTGGTATTAAGGCTAAAACCTTTGCGTTACATGACCATAATGAAAAGCAAAAAGCGCAGCAAATTATCGACCAACTTAATCAAGGGTTAAATATTGCACTGGTCTCTGATGCCGGCACGCCGCTTATAAGCGATCCTGGCTATGCGGTGGTTAACTTATGTCGTGAGCAAGGCGCAAGTGTAACACCCGTACCTGGTGCATGTGCTGCTATTACAGCGGTATGTTGTTCTGGGTTACCTACTGATCGTTTTCAATTTATTGGTTTTACACCTGCCAAAAGTAAAGCACGCCAAGACTTTTTTATAGATGCGGTTAACTCAAGTATTACCAGTATTATGTATGAAAGTACCCACCGTATTATGGCAAGCCTTGACGATTTAGAAGTGGCGCTAGGTAGTGAGCAGCAAGTGGTATTTGCCAAAGAGCTAACTAAAACCTTTGAAACCTTTTTTAATGGCACAGTGAGTGAGTTAAAGCAGTTTTTAACTGACGATCCTACCAAGCAACGCGGTGAAATAGTACTCATGCTGCCAGGGAAAGCTAAGGTAGTTGACGATATTCCGCCAGAAGCCCGTAAAATGTTAGCGTTACTTGAAAACGAAATGCCAATGAAAAAAGCGTGTGGTGTAGTAGCTGATTACTTCGGCATGAAGAAAAACGCGTTGTATAAAACAATTATTGAAGAAAAACAGTAAATGTTTACTGCGTAGTGTTGTGCTCTCATGTATACTGCGCGCCGAGTTAGCCAAGATAATCGCTGCCTGTGACGAAAATGATCAGGGGGAGGAAAGTCCGGGCTCCACAGGGCAGAGTGCCAGTTAACGGCTGGGGGGCGTGAGCCCACGACAAGTGCAGCAGAGAGAAGACCGCCAATCTTCGGATTGGTAAGGGTGAAAGGGTGCGGTAAGAGCGCACCGGGCCGCTAGTAATAGTCGGTTGCAAGGTAAACTCCACTCGGAGCAAGACCAAATAGGGTTCCTTATGGCGTGGCCCACGTTGGAACCGGGTAGGTTGCTTGAGCCATAGAGCGATTTATGGCCTAGACGAATGATTATCACTTTCTTCGGAAAGGACAGAACCCGGCTTACCGGCTGACTCAAACTCAAGCGTAAGCATCTGATTTATTAGGTGCTTACGCTTGAACCACTAATCTCATGGCACAAAATTTTAAAAGTGTGCCAAATAGTGTGCCAAATAAACTCAATACGTTACTTACACATAGGTAACTTAATGAGACATATCAAACTCCCCGAACACCTTATACTACGAAAAGAACGTTACTATTTTCGTTATGTTTTCCCCCGTAAATTTATCGGCTCCGATATACGCATTTCACTTAAAACCAAACACCTTCATCATGCTTTAAACTTTCTTGAATTAATCAAACCCGAACTAGATAAACTAAAAATACTTGCGAGTGATCGACACAATATAGATACTGAAACTTTAATCACTCAAGCAAAACGTATTTTAATTCATATGAAGCAAAAACTTACCCATGAGCTAAGCAAAAAAATAATAGCACAAGAAGAACAACGTTATGCTTCAACGGCACACTCTATACATGGCATTAAAGCAAAGCCGTTAAACAATTACTCACCTACACACTTAAGAACCGCAGCAAACATTATGCTTTCTATTGCAGATGGTGAAACGGGTGAATTATTGGTTGAAGCTTTAAAAAAACAATGATTATGACGTTCTTAATATTTATGTTTTGGTCAGCAAGTACATGGCACTTAAAAATAGTGGTTTAAGCAATGCCGATATTGTAGCTAATAAACAAATCGAAAAAAGTGTTCGTCAACTTGCACGCCAATTAGATACATTTTTGCTCGCTGGCATGTTTAATAGTTCTGAAATTGAAACAGATGAAGACTTGTTTGATGACTCAGATGAAGACGACAACTTTTACTCTGATAACATTGATGCAATAGATACTCTCAACAAACACGATGTAGAGTTCGAGCATGGGTCATTAGAGTATTCAGCATTTAAAAGTATGCTAGAAACCTCAAGAAATTTGCAGGCTAAATACTTAGCTTCTTGCTTAACTAAAGATTCAGAGCAAAAACATTTATTAGATTCAATGTTTAATAAAAGCTCACACACCATAGCTGAAAGTCAGCCAAGAGAAGAAAAACAACAAACTCAAGGCCCATTATTTTCAGAAGTTTATACCGAGTTTTTAGATTTTAAAGTAAATGCAGGTTTAAGCGATAGGCTTGTAAAAGAGTATGCTCGTCATTATGAAGCATGGTGTTTACTGAGTGAAGACAAACCTATTGAAAGTTATAAAGCGAGTGATATAGGTCGCTTTATTGACCGTTGTTATCAACTACCTAAAAAGAATCGCGCACCATACAGCAAAATGAGCTTGCAAGAGTGCCTAGACTTCGATGTGCCAGAAGTTGACTTAGTTACACCTAAAACAGTTCAAGGCTATTACAAGTGGTTACAGGGGATATTTTCATATGCTAAAAGAGATACTGTTGAATACATTCAGCATTCACCTTGCACTATAAAACGAGACTTTAAGCAGCGTATACGTGGTGTTTTTAATAGCGAAGAGCTTAATAAGTTTGAAGCATTTGCAATGCAAACAAAACATGCGTGGCAAAAGTGGTCACTATTATTAGCCATGTACACAGGTGCAAGACGTACCGAAATTTATCAGTTAAGAAAATCTGATATCCGTGTTGAAGATGGTATTAACTACATATTAGTAACTGATGAGCATGAATCACAACGCCTAAAAACAAGTAATGCCAAACGTAAAATCCCTATCCATAACCGCTTAATCGAGCTTGGCTTTTTAGAGTATGTAGAACAAGCAGAGGAACGTGTTTTATATGAAATAACTTCAGCTGAGAGTATTACTAGTTGGTTCGGTCGTTTGGTTGTGGAGCTTGAAATACCTAGCCTTAATGAGTTAGATGAACTTCGCAGTTATCATAGCTTTAGGCATACGTTTATAAGTAACATACGTAATAATCATTTGTTTGATCTTTCACTGATTCAGCAAGTTGTTGGTCATGAACTTTCTAAAGGTGGGATTACAGATAAATATACGCATGGTGGAGCTGGCTTGAATAGGTTGAGTAATGTTGTGAACTCTTTCTCAATCACAGAGGGTATTTAAATTCTTATATAAAGTAAGGATTTAGTGTCTATTAACATGTGTTTTGCTATATTAGTTGAATGTTATATGGATATTGAGTTTTATGAAAATTGTAATTATTAGTGACCTTCATACAGGCTCGGCTACAATTGCTGAGGATTTTTGCGTTGGGGATTCATCTAGTGCTGTAAAGAAAGGCTACATGTTTGATCTTAAACAGCATGCTGCAAGAGAAAAATTAGAAGCAGATTATCTATTCATCGCTGGCGATATTACGAATAGGTCTAAACATGAAGAGTTTGATTTAGCCGCGAAAAGAATAAAAGAATGCGCGGAAATTTTCAATGTTAGCGATGATAAGGTTTTTTTCGTTCCGGGCAATCACGATAGTAATTGGTCAGATGAAGAAAGCTCTACTAAAAACAATGAGCCCTTTCTATCTATAGTCGCTAATAAATACCGACATATTAATAACAATAGTTTTTTCAAATCTATTTTAGAGAGAGCGGTCAGTGGTTGTTATTATACAGAGCCTTTTTTCGCCCACTGGACTGATGAAAGTCTTAACTTAATTGGAATCAATTCATCTGTATTTGATACATACGATAAAAAACCGCACCATGGAGTAGTTCGGAAGGAAGATATTAAGAAGCTCGAGGAGTATTTAGAAAAAAATAAATTTGATGATGATAAGGTCAACATTCTAATGGTTCACCATCATCCAATACAGCATCCAGACTTACCATATGATGCTGCTGACCTCAGTATTCTTCAAAATTCTGCACTACTAATGGAACTCATGACTAAGTATAACTTTAATTTTGTTATACATGGTCACAAACATATTCCTCGAATCGAGCAACATATGGATAGTTACCAACATCCAGTGAATGTAATCTGTGCTGGCAGCTTTTCTGCTCATTTAGATGAAAGGTGGTTTCAAGGTGTTCCCAATAGCATTCATCTGATTGAAGTACAGTCAAAGTGTGCAAAAAACCATTTGCCACAAGGTGTTATAAAAAGCTGGTATCACTATTCAGGGCATGGCTGGATTAAAACTGAACCTGTAAATAGTATTCCTCATACTGAATATTTTGGTAGTTACCTGTCAAAGAAAGCTTTAGAGGTAATGTTAGAAGGAATTATTTCAAAACAACTCACTGAGAAAGGACATATTTCTTGGCAAGAGATATGTGATATTGATAAGTCATTTGTATTTATACCAAGAAAGCAATTGTTGCATGTCATAAGTATACTGTCGAGTAAACTAAACTTTAAAGTATTTTCATCGGATAGTGTCGAAGAGCTATTTGTTTTAATGCAAATAAAAGGAGTGAGTAATGGATAGTTTAATTGAATTTAATAGTATATTTGAACATTCAAATGCTAGATATTATACCTCTTACCAACTAGCGAACGAGTTTGTCTGGACTCATTCTTTTGAGCGTTTAATTTCAAATAAAAACCATATTGTTTTAGGCTCTAGGGGATCAGGTAAAACGGCATTGATAAAGATGCTTTCACACGAATACTTATCTAAGCTGGAAAATGATACAGCTAAACAGATAATAGAAAATAACTCGTTTATAGCTACTTATATACCGCTCAAAGTTGAGTGGGTTAACTCCATTAAATCATTTTCAAGTGATGATAGCTCACTATTTAAGTGGTGCCTCAATTTGTCCTCTTGTTCGAGGTTCATTGATACAGTTAGAAGTGTTATTAATTGCAATGTAAAAAATAAAATAGATAGAATTATTCAAGAAGAGAAAATATCTAGATCTATTTCTGATGTCTGGTTATCTGAGAGCCTAGATAACCTTTCTCAAATAAGCCAAGAACTAGAAAAAATTGAGTATAAGAAAAATATTTATTTCAACAAAATTAAATTAGGTATAACTCCTTCAGAGGCTGAACTTAACATAGGTATTAACTTTACCGCTGACTTATTTAAGCCTATTCACATGGCGATAAATATCGTTAAGAATACTTTAAACATAGGTAAGTTAAGTACATGGTGTGTTTGTATTGATGAGGCAGAGTTTTTATCGTTGGAGCACCATAAAATACTGAACACTTATATGCGCTCATATAGTGATATTGTATTTAAAATTACTACAATGCCATATAGGCACTACACGCTTGAGACTACAGTCGGTGCTCCTATAAACATAGGGCATGACTTTGAGTATATTTATGTTGATAAGTTAGGTTTAAATAATAGAAGCCAGAAAGAAAATCAACCACGATTCGAAGAGTTTGCAGAGAAATTGTTCCAATCAAGGATAAAAGGTACCAAGTTAGAGAAGTCAGGTCTTACACTAAAGTCTATTTTAGGTAAATCAGAGTTATTAGATACATCTATTGGAACGGAGCTTGGAAGCTCATTTATTAAATCTATGAATAAACATTGTGATTTAAAAACTATAGCTCGTGCAAATGCTTTAATCGGTACAAATGAAAATTTATATCAAGACTCAATTGTAAGAAAACTTCGAGGTATGCTTCTTTTAAAAGAAGCATACGATAGCTATAAAGGTAATGCTGCGCCTGCAATATATTCCGGTAGTTCTTTAATTATTAGATGCTCTGATGGTAACCCTAGAAGACTATTAAGGCTATTTAATTACCTTTTTTCTGATAAGTTACAAGGAAATGCAATCGTTGATTCGATTTCTGATAAAGAGCAAGGTAAAAGGCTGAAAGAGTTTTCTTACTCAGAATTAAATGGTTTGAATTTAGAAATTGATGGAAAAGAATCTTTTGAATTATTTATGAGGATAGGGCGGTTCTTAAAAGATAAACTACATACTGATAAAGTTGGGACCAGCTCATATAATTCATTCTCCTACGACTTGAATGATCAAAATTGGAAACATATTGAAAAGGCAGTAGATCTAGGCTTAATTTATCCAGATTTCCGAGGCATAGATAATAATGATAAAATGCCCAACCGTAACGGTAAGTTTTCCCTTGCTTTTTGTTTAGCTCCTTACTTTTTTCTAATGCCTCGTAAAGGTGATTCTGTTAAGTTATCTGTAATTGAAAAGTATGGAAGTTATAGTAAATATTTAAAGCTTACTAAAATAGATCCAAATGTAATAAACCAGTACAGTCTTGATTTTGGTGGTAAAGATGAATAGCTTACATGTAGAAGATATTTCATTACGAGAGTTGGTTGAAAGTCAGTATGATATAGCTATCTTCTCTTGTGGTTATGAAGATAGGTGTGTTGAAATTCCTTCAAAAATCGAACCCAAAAATATCAAGCATACTGTAATTATTGCATTTGATCAGCACCAAGAAGATCCTGTAAGGATAAGCAGTAAAAACTTTTTCAATAAAGTATGGGGTAACTCTGAATTCGTAGAAACATCTCAAGATGACGTTGAAAAAATATACAAGGCAATATGTGACATAGAAGAAACTTTTACTAAAGACAATTTAAGAATACTCATTGATTACACGTCAATGTCTAGAGTCTGGTACTCTGCAATTTTAACTTATATCATGAAGTTTTCTAAGAAAAATTACCTGATAGATTTAACTTATGCTAATGGTATCTACCATGATGTAAATCTAAATGTTGAGCTAGGTGATATTAAGGTGATACCTGGCTGTGAAGGTATTTCCCTTACAAAAAAAAATAATGCAGCAATATTTATGTTAGGTTTTGATAACTTCGGCCCTTTGAGATTATACAACTTATTAAACCCTAATAAATGTTTTGGGGTAATGGCTTCACCCGCAGCATCAGTTCAGTATGAAAATACTTGCTTGGAAAAAAATAGGGACTTTATACAATATCACTTAGGTGGTGAAAAAAACCTGTTAAAGTTACCCATTAATAGTATATCTTCATGTTATGACCATATGAGCCAGATACTTTCTCCACTTGAGAAAGCGTATAATGTCTCAATAATCCCTTTTGGCCCTAAGCCTCATATATTAGCTTCAATTTTATGTAGTTTTAACTATGCAAATGTTACTTGCTTATATTCAGAGTACATAAGAAAAGCAACTACCCAAGTGCAAGCATCGGGAGACTTTGTAATTTCTAGAGTTCATTCAGATTTAGGTTTAAAAGTAGATCATTGATAAAGCTTTTGAGAGGCGACTATCAACTAATGTTGATAAACATTAAAGTTAAAGATTAACTTAATTGCAATTAAAACATATAGATAATATCGTTATTGTACTTTTATTTGGAAAAAACTTATGGGAATTAAAGCTCGCACGCTGATCCAATCGGCAATATTAGACATGAGAAGCTTCTTCCATAAAGGAAAGTCTCCAAAGTTTAATGTTGAACTAGGTAGTAGAGCAATGAGAGAACACGCTTGTTTCTCTGGAACGCAGTCTAAGGCTAAAATATGCTTCTCAAAAGATTTTTGTTCGTTCCCCATAAATACAATTGACGATTACAATTTCATTTTAATGATAGTTTCTCATGAGCTGGCTCATTATCTTCACAAACATAATGAGCATAAAGATTCTAATACACATGATACTAAAAGTATTGAATCATATGCCGATTTCTTCGGGGCAAGGATATTAATGACTCTTATAACCTTTGGGCCAAATTGTAGAACTCACTTATTAGAAATTGTACCTACTCCTCATAGTGGAAAATTACTGAACAGCATTGGTCAGGCTTTGTCTCGTTTAGCAGAAACTATATTTGATACAAAAAGTGGCATGTATTCTAATAGAATTACTCGAATTGGTTACTGTGCTGCTGGTATCACTTCTTTTTTAGATGCTTATAATCAAAATTTTGATTATAAAAGGTCTATGGATGTTCTGACCCGATTATATTCTCAAGGTAGCCTCAGAGATTGGATTATAGATGAAAAAGAAGCTTTTCATCTCGATGAAGATATAGTGGAAAAAGTAAATATTATTCACAACAATATTCAAGGGGAGCGACCTAGTATTACAAGTGGGTTGAAATCTGATTTCTTGAACTTTATTGATACCAGTTATCAAGTTGAACCGAAATTAAGACAATTATATAAAGAGGCCAGAGTAAATATAATGCGCAAACAAGGTGCGATTATCAAAAACTGATTATTAACTAAATTAAATATTCTGAGCTTGTACTTTTAGATTCCAATATATCTGAAAGGTAAATCCGGCAGCGAAAACAATTGTAGATAATACGCTTAATAAGTGGCGTTATTTTAATGTATAACAACAATGAAGCTGATTGAGACAGTACAATGATCATTTAATAGAGCTATTCTTAATAACTTGTTTATTCAATTGACCGTCTTTTAAAACTTTAACAACGATGGACATCGCTATTTGGAATGACCCTTCCTCATTTACCTTTTTAATTGAAGTTTCGAAAACTCTACCGTCGCGTTCTTAAGGCAGCCTCCAGCTTTAATATAATTTATAACCTGTGTTTACAATAAGAGAAAATTCTACGTTTGGCATCTATTATTTTTCGGGTGGATTACCGAAGGACTAAGCATTGACTCATCCCAATAACTGCAACTGGACTCGCCATTGTTTGCCTTTTAAATAAATTGAAAAAATCTTAAATTGTATATCAAAGTTCAATAGTTTAACTGCCAACTAACGTTAATACATATTAACGTTAGTTGGTTGATAACGATGAAGGCTTAACTTAAAGTATGAGCGATACTTAAGTGATGTTTTCTTAACAAAGGAAGTCTAGACAGTGGTTAAGTCGCAAAAAGGATGTTTTTTAAATAAAGATGAGGCTGAAATCGGTGATGTCGCAGAAGATCATTTCTCTGCTTTGTGTTCCTATGCTCGAATTACATCAACCCCTTCAAGAAGAGACCGATTTGCTTGGGATCATCTACTTGAATATAGCAAAGCTCCAATAGCGGCAGTTGCTTTAGATATGGAGGAGACCTACTTTAGTTGCAATGTACAAGTAAAAGGATTTATCGGCTCATTTTCAAACTATAAAGGTAGTGATATCTCACTATCAAATATAAAAATAATGATAGAAAATGACAGACCTCAGTTTTTTGCTTTTGTTTCTGTAGATAGTGATGAAAAAGATACTTATCTGGTTCATTTAGGCGATGATATTATTCGAGATGGATTGAAAAGAATAAGAAAAGCTGAAGTAGAAAAAGGAAGGGAGGTTAAGTTAAATAAACAAACCCTATGCATCAATCCACATACGAGAAATGCAGTAAAAGTAAATGGTTCTAATCTAATTGATTATTTAAATGGTCAAATTGGCAGCTCTTTAGCCGAATATTCTAAAAGTAAATTTGATAAAAGAAAAAAAATAGGTTACGAAAAAGGAAAGCTGCAAATCACATTTAGTGCCAATCCTGAAGATCTTTTAGATATTGAGTTAGGCCTGAAATCTAAGGCTATGGCTAAAATTTCATCTATATCTGATATGCGTTTCAATTTACCTCTGTTGATTGATGATAATGTACAAACTGTTGAGCTTGTATCTAATTATAAGTTTCCTTCTGGTGAGGTGGGAATTAACAAAGAAAATGAATGTGTTGAGTTAGAGTTATACAATCGGAAGGATGATATCAAAACCACTCTAAATGGAGCCATTAAAATATCATCACTGTCAAAAGAATATAAAAAGTGTGCTATTGACACAGAATTTTTCACAATAGTGTTCTCTGAAAAAGATACTCAGGTAAATTTAAAACTCAATAGCATGACCTCAACTCCTCAATCATTTTTTACTCTTGAAAAAATGTTTAAAGCTTATGAGCTACTACTTTGTGAAAATGGTGTTGAGGTTGGGTTATATACCTCGTCTGATTCTTACACACTGAGTATTAAAGCTTTAAAACATAGTGCGATTAAATCAATAAAAAGAGACTTACAATTTTTAAGCAATTTAAAATGGTTATTGTTATATTTAGGTGCTGATACTTATGAACCCATTGTATTTCAAGTCTACCTAGAAAACCGTAAAAATGTTGAAGATCAAATCAAATTTCTTAAGCAAAATGAAGAGTTTTCTTATAAATTAAAAGTTTCAACTAGTCTTAAATTAACAGGCACTATATGCGTTATTACTCCAATTGAAATAAGCACTACTTTTGGGAATTATATCGTTATTCATAAGCTTATAGGTGAGCTTATCCAAGGTGATGATTGTTATTACATTAACGAATATGTCTCATCTGTGATTAGATTTGAAAAAGTACGGAAACAGACACTAAAAAAGCTAAAAGATAGGCTCAAAAATATGAGTACAATACAGAAAAAAGACTCAGATGTTTACATATCAACTAATGCATTAGGTAAGAATTTGGCCGAAGGTCTTGAAAGTATAGATTTTTGACTGTTTCAATTTCAGTTTAATTTCAATGTGACACAAGTTATGATTAATACATTTTAACTCGGCATAATATGTCAAAAACAGATCTGGTTTTAAGTAGTTAGTCATGTATACCGATTATATGTTTACATATAAAAGGTATCTATTATGTCTAGTTACACACCTACAGAATGCTACTTAAATAACTTAGCACCAACAGGACGAAAGGCTGTTATTTCACTGATAAAAAGTGTTAAAAACACTTTATTATTGCATGATAAGCTAGTCGCATTACCACTTCACAAGTTAAGCTTTGAGCAGTTATCTACTCTTAAACAAAGCTTAGTACTCAATAATAAGTCAGCTAGAACTATCCAACTTACTTTTCAAGCTATTAAAGCCATAGCTAAAACTGCTTTTTTAATGAATTTAATTGAGCAGCACGAACTAGAAAAGTTTAATGTTCTTAAGCTTCCCCATATAGAACCAAGCCTAAAAGGTAAGTCACTTACAGCCACACAGCTAAAAAGCATATTAAAGCAGCCCTATACACCATCTTCAATTATTAGCACACGTGATATTTCATTATTGGCTTTAATGGCTGGTGCGGGATTAAGGAGATCTGAAGTTTCGGCTTTAAGGCTTAGTGACTTTTCAATGGCTGATCAGCTAGTTGTTATCCATAAGGGAAAAGGAAACCGTACTAGAACGCAGTACTTACCAGTGTGGGTATTAGAGTATTTAAGCTCATGGCTAACGGTACGTGGTAAAAACGAGGGGCCATTATTTTGCGTGGTTTTGAATGGTAAAGTTATTCAAGCTCGTGGTATTTCACCTGAAACTATATATAGCGTTGTAACGGCCAGAACTAATCACGTTTTGGGGGAGAAGTTTACACCCCATGATATGAGGCGAACTTATATTTCATCACTCTTGGCTAATGGTGTGGATATTTCTACTGTGAGTAAGTTGGCAGGGCATAAAAGCATTATTACCACACAGTTATACGATAAACGGGGCGTGGACAGTTTAAAGCGCGCCGTTAATACTTTATCTGTGAATGGATGTGGTGATTATGAATAAGTTACTAATAAGCCAATTTACAAGCCATTATGGTATCAAGTTAATAGAATCAGGCTTATTTGATGATGATACGTTTGAACAATATAGCCCTAGGGAAGTACAGCAATTATCAGGCTCAAAAAGATCAAATTTACCTGTTGATCTGGATGAACTATATGCCTCATTTATTGAGATAACTACAGACTTTGACCAAAAATTACTTTCAAAAAACAGCCGTTATTTTAGCAAAAGCATTGGGCTACCAAGTAATGCTAGCTCCCTTATTGAGTTTATTATTGTTGGTACTCTCAAACCAACCATTTTTAGGTCTATAGAGCAATTTATTACTAAATCTGCGTATTCATATTCAGATGCATTCACTGTGTTATTGGGGCTTGGGGAGATTGAGTTGGAGGAGTGTTTAGAGGCACTTGAATCGATTGGATTATATAAAAACCGTATTTTTGACTATGAGCTACCATTACTCCCTAAATCACTTGCCCATTATTTATTCACTAGCCCCCAATACAAGACTAAAGATGCATTAGGGCTATTTTTAAAAAATGAAGAGCCAGCTAGTTACAATTTGAGCTCTTTTGGCCATAGGGATACGTTACACCTAAAAAGCTTATTAAATGGTTGGAAGAGATCAAGCAATAATGGTTTAAATATATTGATATATGGGGCTGTTGGTACGGGTAAATCTGAATTAGCTAAATCTTTATGTAGTAATGCTGAGTTAGTTTTAATGAAGGTTAAATCTAGCTCTGAAGTTGATGCACAAGTTGAAAGGCAATTAGGCACAAAGTCTTCAACTAGTTACCGTATACATAACCTATCTATGGCACGTAAGTTAATGGGGGAGCGCCGTGACGGAGTGTTACTTATAGATGAATGCGAAGATATATTCGATGTAAACATGTTTGGTTCTAGTGAGCCAAAAGAGCTTTTGCATAGCTTAATTGAAGAACCTAATGGTGCAGCCATATGGATAACGAACCATATTGAAGATATCCCTGAGAGTTGTGTGCGACGTTTTGATTTTGTACTTGAAATGCCCCAGCTAACGAAGGAAAAGCGTTTAGAACATGCCCTAGGGTACTTTAATGAGCTAAAAGTAAGCCAAAGCTTTATTGAAAAGATGGTTTCGAACAAACACCTAAGCTTGGCGAATATAAGTAAAGCCAGCCATGGGGCTAATTTATGTGGTTATAAGAGTGAAGCAGCTCAAGAGTTTATAGATTCGTATGTTGAAGGGATAATGGTTGCATCGGGTGTTGATTTAAACCAAATGCATTACAAACCAGAGCTTAAGTTTGACCATACCAATATTAACTTAAAGGGCTCATTTTCTAATCTTAATGATATAACCAACGCCCTGAATAACCATCATGGTGCAAGAACCTTACTATTTGGCCCTGCGGGTACTGGTAAAACAGCATTTGTTAACCATGTATGCCAAGAAGCTGGTTTTGAGCTAATTAGTATTCAGGCTTCAGATATTTTAAGTAAATGGGTGGGGGAGAGTGAGCAAAATATAAAGAACTTATTTATACAGGCTACAGAAGAAGGTGCGGCTATATTTATTGATGAAGCCGACAGCTTATTTTCAAGCCGTGAGGGCGCCACAAACAGCTGGGAGGTTCAATCCGTAAACCAATTATTATGTAACCTTGAAATGTTTGAACTTCCTTTCTTTGCAGCTACCAACTTTAAAAAGCGTTTAGACAAAGCTTTACTTCGCCGCTGTGACTTCAAGCTTGAACTAGATTACTTAACACCAGAACAAGTATCACGAATGATATTAAACTTAACAGGCAAAAAAACCTTAGGTAAAAGTGAGAGCGCTAAATTGGTTGGATTAGATCGCATAACTCCTGGTGATTTTAGCGTGATAGCACGAAAAATGCGTTTTTTGAATAAAGCGCCAACATCAAGTGAAGTATTAGAGTTTTTGTTTGAAGAGCAGAAATTGAAAGGCGATTGTAAACGCCGCATAGGTTTTTAATGTATTCTGCTTTAGCTTTGAGACCTTTTAATTAATTTTTTTATTAAGGTGTTATTATAAATTAACTCGTTGGAATAATTACTATCTGCCAGCTTTATTAAATTGTTATATATATCGGTGGATATTACGATCGTTGTAGTGTTCTTGCGGTGTTTTAATTTTCTTAAATTTGACTGAATTAACTTCCAATCATTATTGTCTATATTACCCTTATTTTTATTTATTTTTTCACATGTATCTACAAACTTGGGGGATAATTTTTTTATCGCCAGTTTGAATTCTGATTCATCTGTGTTTTTGTTTACAATTTCAGATAAGCAGTTTTTATCTTCAGCTTTTATTCTACTTTTCTTTCGAGCAAGGCTACTTAGATAGTTGTGAATTTTTTCATACTTATCTAACTTTTTAAGTAAATAATCACAAGCAATATAAAACTCTAATAATGAAATGTCTTTTCTACCAGTCGCCATAAATTTCTCATCATCGTTACTTCATAGTTATCCTAAGCGTTCCGGAACGTAAATGCAATTGTATTTTTACCTCTATGCTAAAGGCTACTGAAATTTAGATTTAAGTTTTTACAATGCAGTTCCGGAACACTTACGGTTGATTTATTCTTAAGTCTCGAATTAGTTCCGGAACGCTTTTGATTGCTTTATTCTTAAGCCTTAATAAGTTCCGGAACGATATGTAGCCTAATTATTTAAAGCCTTTAAACGTTACTAGATTAGTACTTTTTTTAATCTGTAAAAAGAAAGACCGAATAAATTAAAAGGTCTTTTTTATGAGTAATAATATTTCACCTGACTTCTATAACATAGTAGTTAACGGACATGAAAAGTATGTATTCGATTTTAAGCATATAGCTAAGAGTATTAAAGATGAAGATGAGTTAATTTATATTTTTACTTTTAGTACTGGTGAGGAAAGTTGGATAGATGAATGCGAATTAATAGAAAAAAGCGAAGAGGAAGTTGAAGAGATTGATCTAATGGCTTTATCGAACTCAAAGCATAAGAAGTTAAGAAAGCATGAAAATTTTAAACATCCAAGAGTAACTTTGATTATTGAAAATAAAGTTGCAAGGAAGAGGAAAAGGTTATTTAAAGTAGACTATGAGGTTGGTAACAAATCCTTTTTAGATAAATTTAGTTTTTCAATTGATATTAACGAAAGTTTAGGAGAAAAATTTATAAAAGAGCTTTTAAAAAGTAAGCTCTATACAACAAAAAGAGTTGTTGATTCTGGTTTTTACAATTGCCGTATCAGTAATAAAAATGAATTTGCAAGTTTTGAATACCTACCAAGTAAAAGTAATATTTCCTATCTAAAATGTACATTTAACCCTTCAAAAACTGATTTAAATTTTATTAGAAGTACTTTTTCGTTACTAAAGTCTGTTTGCGGTAAAGACTATGAGAGGGTCATTCGAACTTCAAGTTTACTTAGGGTTGACTGCGCACTTGATATAAAAGGAGTAAAGGCTAAAAATTGTCATTTAAATTTAAGTGGTTCTCGTCACACAACAATATATTTAAGTAGTGAAGGTGTTGTTGAAACCAAAGTTTATGGTAGGTCAGGAAAAAGGTTTCACGTTTACGATAAACTTTGTGAGCAGGGGGTAAAAAGTAAGGAACCAGTTACAAGATATGAGATCCAATTAAAGAAATTTAACAAAAAAATTGATTTAGAATCAGCGTTTGATGCTTTCAATGCGATACCTAATGTAAGAAGGTACAGTTGTAAGAAACTAAAATTGAAACTAAAGAAGCTTGATTATTATGTACTGAAACAGCTTGGTGTAACAGCTTTGAGATCTTCATTGCAAACAGAGAGTGAGAAAAGAAAGTTAAGGCGTATTTTGGAATTTGCTGAAAAGGGTGAATTTGGGGAAAAATTAATTGGATCAACACGAAAGGAGTTGAGATTTATACAAGAGCTTCTTTTTAATCCCTAGCTATTTGAAATTTTCCAAAAGATACTTTTCGTAGTTATGAAATTTACAGTCTCTAGGTAACTCTTATACAACAAACTTGCATGTAATAATCATTATTTAGCTTAAATCCTCTATACGGATTAATAATAGGTAATTACACAGATTTAGTTACGAGATTAAAAGAGTTGAGTACATTTTTGTGCTGAAAGTCAATTTGTATGGAATAGCTGTTTTTTATAAAAACTCCGGAATAGCTGTGCCAAAAGCTGTGCCAGAGTAGTACAATACATGTGAAAGATAAATATTAACGTATTGATTTATATGTTTATAATTAAGTCTCCCTGTTAACTTACCGGCTGACTCACTCATTCAATAAAAAAGCTCGCAGTTAACGCTGCGGACTTTTTTGTGTTTGAGACAAGCTGTCAGGTTCCTGGCGGCGAGCTTCGGGTTGCGGGCTTAAAACCTAAACTCGACGCGAGACTAACTATCGCCTTCAGGCATAAAAAACCTTGTAATGTTAACCGCAAGGTTTTTAAATTTCTCGAACCTCGAACCTCGAACCTCGAACCTCGAACCTCGAACCTCGAACCTCGAACCTATCTATATAATATTTTTACCTTGCTCCGGATCGCGTGATTCATCGGCTTGCTCGCGAATATCATCCGTATCACTGCTTACATCATCAATACTGTGTTCATGCTCTGTGGTTTTATGTTTTTGAGTATGTGGTTTCTCTTTAGTTTTTTCTGTTGTCTCTGTTTTAGCTTCGCTTGCTGTGGGGTAAATGTCTTCACCTTGGCTATTGAGTAATACACGCTCTCTAGCATCGTCAGGCATACTTATATTATGTTGCGTAAAACTGTTAATTAACTCTCGCATTAGCTGTGAGGCTACTTTAACAATGCTGTATTGTTCGCCGTTGACCCAAAAGTAAACAGTAAAATTGATAGTGGCGGAGCCTAAGTTATCAACCAATACTTGGGGAGGTGGATCGCTAAGCACGGAGTTTTGATTTTTTATAACACTAATAGCAAGACTTTGTGCGCCGCGAATGTCATTATCGTAGCCAATACCAATTGTGAAATGACCGCGCATCTTTGGATTAGCGGTTAAGTTTTTAATGGTATTTTTATACACCGTCGCATTGGGTATTTGAATATGATTGCCATCGTAGTCAACTAAAGTAGTTGCTCTTGCCGTTACTTTTTTAACTATACCTATTCTGCCATCTACTTCTATTACATCATCAATTTTAAATGGACGTTGTACACTTAGTAACAAGCTGGCAATAAAGTTCTCAGCAATATCCCGAAAGGCAAACCCTAAAATAAGCCCTATTAACCCGGTGCCACTCATAATAGCGACCGCGAATTCAGTCAAGCCTGCCAAACGTAAGAAAAGGTAAAACCCGAGTAAAATAATTAAGGTACTAATACCACGCCTAGCAACTAGGTGTACTAATTTACTGTTGGTCATGTAAGTAACGGGCTTTATTAACAAGCGTGATAATGGGGTGGCGATTAAATAACTAATCACCAAAATAATAATCCCTAGAAACAAAGTGGGCAGTAATTGCACGAATGAGTGTAGTAATTGCACGCTTTGCTCTTTTAAAAAGTCCCATGAAACCGAGTTTGGCTGAACGGTGTCGATTGCTGAAGTAGATGCGTTATTAGCGAGTGTTGCAATTAAAGCGCTGAGCATAGGAGCCATCCGTGTTGGGTTGAGTTAATTAGGTCTGTGTAAAACAATAGCAGCAAGTTTAATACCAAGGGGTATTTGTTTGGCAAACATCTTGCAATTAATTGGGAAAAGGGAGTTAGCTATGAGTGACTTTAAGCGTGGCCAAAGAGCCAAGCAGCCTAACCATATCCCTCTGCGTGGCTGGTGGGATATTGCAAAGCGAATTATAAAACAAATGAGCCGTGATAATTTATCTTTGGTGGCTGCAGGAGTGGCCTTTTATGCACTTCTTGCTATTTTTCCTGCCATTGCGGCGTTGGTGTCTGTGTATGCTTATTTTGCTTCACCGAATGATATTAGTGCGTATTTAAGTCAATTTATGGCGTTATTGCCGCAAAGTACCCAAGAGATTATTTTGTCTCAGGTTTCGAGTCTTGCGCAAAAGTCTCAAACCAGTTTAAGTCTTAGCGCACTGGGCACTTTACTGCTCACTATTTGGAGTAGCTCTAAGGGCAGCCAAGCTTTGATCACCGCGTGTAATATTAGTTATCACGAATACGAAAAGCGTTCATTTTTTAAGGCGCAACTTGTACGTTTATTATTTTCAGTGGGCGCGATTGTGGTGGCGGTTATAGCATTGGTAATTATAGGTATATTACCGTTAGCACTTAACCTGTTAGGAATAAAAGAGAGTATTGATTTTTTAATCATGCTTATCTCATGGCCATTACTGGCACTAACCTTTAACTTTGCATTGTTAATTTTATATCGTTACGCGCCTCACAGAAAAGCAGCTAAGTGGCGCTGGGTTACCGTAGGCTCATTCACTGCCACAGTATTATGGATTGTGGCATCTTTTGGCTTTTCATTTTATGTATCTCATTTTGCCAGTTACAACGAAACATATGGCTCTTTAGGTGGGGTGGTTATTATGCTTATGTGGCTGTTTATTAGCGCTTATATCATTATTTTGGGAGCCTCAATCAATGCTGCGTTAGAGCAGCAAACAGCGCAAGACAGCACAATAGGCCCAGATAAAAAAAGAGGGCAGCGAGGCGCTTATGTTGCAGACCACCTTGATGCTAAATAATCTGAACTCTGGATAATAAATCTATCTCAAGCAGCTATTTTCAGCACAATTACGTTGAATCTACAGACCCTAGCTATTAATGCGTAAGCTCGCCTTGTTTTCATTTAAAATCTCTGGCTATACCCGATTACCATCTTTTATATATTTAACTAAGCGTCAATTGCCGTTAGCTGAGCCATGTTTGGCATTTGTGCATGGATTATTTGCTATTTATATTTGTTTAGTTAATTAAATAAATATTATAATGCAAATGGTTATCATTTTTAATTTTATTGCTGTGCTTAATTATGTGGTAGCAGTATAACGTTTCAGGTTTGGACGAAGTGTAATTTGGTTTCTATATGGTGGGACTAAGCTGCATTGATAAGGCAAATAATAATGAATAAAAAACACACTTTTACAGCAACTAAGCGACGCCATATTCTGGCTTGTTTACTTGCGTTAATTACGGCTGTGGTGATGATCCCTGGCATGACTACCTACTTACCTTTCGCTATGGAAGAGCAAATATTAATACCGATAATGCTTTTTCCTTTTATTTGGACTGCGTTATTTATATACGCTTACATGGCTAAAAGCGCATGGCAGCCTTTTATTGTTATGTTAGTTATTTTGTTAAGCCATGCAGGGCTTAGTTTTATGGCTTTACAAGGAGGACAGGGATGAGATCTATTTCACTAAAAAAGCTATTTTTACTGCATAGTTGGGTTGGTATTGTTACAGGTATTTTGCTCTTTATTGTTTGCTTTACCGGTGCGTTAGCTGTACTTAGCCGCCCAGAACTAAAAATTTGGGCCAACCCAGAGTTACATCAATTGGATACAGTGCCAAGTGAAAAGGTGATGACGTTAATTAACCATTATCACCAACAAGTACCAAAAGAGTTTGGTAAAAATATCCACGTGTATTTACCAACTGGGCATAATACGCATTTATTGACGATTTTATTTGAATCTCACGATGGCGATGAAAATTATGACGAAGAGGCTGCTTATGCTTACCAATTTGACCCTCGTAATTTTAGTTTGGTAAACCAATATTATGGTGCTGCAGATTATTTTTATGAGCACCGTAAAACTGATGCGCCATCGTTTATTGGGCATTTTCATGCTGACTTACATTTAGGCAGACCAATAGGGCTTATTCTTACTGGCTTTTTAGGTTTAACTTTATTGGTGTCTGTTGTGACGGGCTTATTTATTCACCGCCAAATAATAAAAGAGCTATTTACATTTAGACGTAAAAAAGGTCTTGATGTGATAGTGAACGATGCACACAAAGTGATGGGTATCTGGGGAAGCGTTTTTCATGCCATCATCGGCTTTACAGGAGCTTTTTTAGGTCTTGCAACCGTTATACTACTTCCCGCCGCCGCTTTTGTGAGTTTTGGTGGAGATCAAGATAAGTTGGTGGAAAAATTTACCGCGATGCCTGAAACCATTGTTTCTAATAATTACCAAGCAACAGCAATAGATACTATTTTGCTTGATGCCCAAACACGTTACCCAAAAGCGAAAGTTATTGATTTAACTGTTATGGCGCATAATGATGCGAATGCTCAAGTTTACTTACGTCTTATTGGCGGCGACGCAGTTGCATCACAATTACTGCAATACAGCGGAGATGGTAAGTTTAGTAAATCAATGAGTAGCTTTGGTGACATTCCTGGCCCTGCTATTAAAGTACTTGAATTATTATTCCCGCTACATTTTGGTAATTTTGCGGGCGTTTTTGTAAAGTTAGTTTGGGCACTCCTTGGTTTAACTACTGCATTGTTACCACTTTCTGGAATTATGATGTGGTTAACCAAGCGCACAAGGGGTAGTAATCCGACTCTTTCTGAAGTGGCTTATCAACGATGGAATAGGGTTATTATCGGTAGCTGTGGAGGCTTAGTATTGGCTACTGCCATATTATTCCCTTTGCAAGTATTACTTAATAACTTCATCCCAGTACAATTGCACAATGGCTACTTCGGACCTTTATTTTTTCTTTCATGGCTAGTTTGGTGTTTATTTGCAGTGTTACCGATTAATTATTATCGTTATTTGCAAGTCACACTGCTTATAACTGGTGGTTCGTGCATGTCTGTGTTGCCTTTAAACATGTTACTGTCGTCAAGCCATGCTTTTAGTTCAAATAACACGCTAGTTACTGTTGTTGATATTAGTTTTTTATTTATTGGTGGCTTAATAATCTATGTAAGTCAGCGGATCATGGCTAAGCGACAAGTACTAATAAAGCCAACAACACAAGAGGTGACTATATGACAGTTATTTATTTAATACTTGGATGTGGATTGTTAGTTGTAAGTAGCTTATTACTAAGATTGATGCGCCCAGCAAGCACTTGGCTAAGTCTCGTTGTGTTTATTGGCGCACTTATCTGTTTTATAGCTGAGTATGGAAGTATTGCAGGTTCTTTTGTTAGTATTGCTTCGGCTTTATTGATAAATTTAATGGTTGCTTTTGTATTTGGTAAATCTATTTCAGTGCGCTAAATTATAGCATTAACATTCCGAAATAAGGGGCAGTTTAGTACCCGCGCTATAACTGAGCGAGCGTATTAACTGCCTTTAGTCTAAATTAATCACTTGGTCTGTTTTTATCAGCTGCATAAACGAGGTTTTGTGCAACGGCTTTGAAAACAAATAGCCTTGGCCATAATCACAACCAGCCTCAAGTAATAAATCCATTTGTAATTTTGTTTCTATGCCTTCGGCAATTACTTTTAAACCAAGCTGATGAGCCATCATAATAATTGCTTCACATAAGGCCAGCTCCTGGCTGTCTTTTTGAATATTATCAACAAAGCGTTTATCGATTTTTAGGTAGTCGGTATCCATTTCTTGTAAGTAAGCAAGCGATGAGTAACCCGTACCAAAATCATCGAGTGCTAATTGCATCCCTGATTTAACCAAGGCTTTTAGGCGGCTTTGGGTCAGTTCTTCAGGATTAACCATCAAGCCTTCAGTAATTTCTGCCACAATACTCGATGCAGGTAAATTTGCTGTCTCAAGCATGCCATACCAATCGTCTATACCACTGTCTGTGGTTGCGAGCTGCACCGGCGATACGTTAATACTTATTTGAAATTCATCTTGAATGTGTTTTTTAATATCATTAAGTGTTTGCAGTGCTTCAGTAAATACAAATTGACCAAGCGCATTTATTTGTCTGGTTTCTTCAGCAAGAGGAATAAAATCGGCAGGGCTGATCAGGCCTTTTTCTGGGTGTTGCCATCGAATAAGCCCTTCGGCTTTATGGACGTGTAAATCATCAAGGGACACAATAGGCTGATAATATAACTCAAATTGCTCTAACTCTATGGCTGAGCGAAGCTCTTTGAGCAACTGCATTCTTGCATTTGCATCTTCACGCATATCATGTGAGAAAAATTCAAAGTCATTTCGGCCGCTATTTTTTGCCTTATACATAGCTTGGTCAGCAGCTTTAAGCAGTTGCTCTGGGTTTTGGCCATCATCTGGCGCGCAGGCAATACCAATACTGGCACTGATATACACTTTTTCATCTTCAATAAAAATAGTCGAAGCAAGGCTAAGTAGCAGTGATTTTGCTATTTTTTTAATATTATCGCCACCGCGTAAGTCACTAAACACAATAACAAATTCATCGCCACCAATACGTGCTACAAAGTCAGCCTCTTTGGCTGTTTGCACAATTCGCTCAGATACCAACTTAAGTAATCTATCGCCATAATGATGGCCTAACGTATCATTAATATCTTTAAAATGATCAATATCTAACAGCATAATGACCAGTTTTTGGTCGTGGTTGTTTACGCTCGTAAAGCGTTTATTTAACCGCTCTTTTAGTTCTAGTCGATTAGGTAAGTCGGTTAAATGATCAAAATGAGCTTGTCGCCAAATTAGCTCGTCAGCTTGTTTTTTCTCGGTTAGATCAGTAAAAATAGCAATACGGCTAGTTGGGGCTTTATTTTTATCGTAAATAGTATCTATGGTTAACCATTCAACATACAGCTCGCCATTTTTACGACGATTGGTTATTTCACCTTGCCAGCGGCCAGTTTTATTTATTGACTGCCACATGTAATCATAAAACTCTTTATCGTGCTTACCCGATGATAAAATACCCACCGTTTTATTGAGTACTTCTTTTCGAGAATACAAAGTTGTTTCACAAAATGCAGGGTTCACATCATAAATAACGCCATTTTCATCTGTGATTGCCATACCTTCACTGCTGTTGTTGTAAACTAATGACGCTAAATGCAAAGACTCTTGATTTTGCTTTCGTTGCGTGATGTTACTTATCACAACGATATATTCATCGGCTTTTTGCATTGGGCTAATTTTAGCTTCAAAGAACTGTTCGTTTTGCTTATGTTCAAGCTCAACAGTGACCGGAGCGCTCAGGGTTGTTAAGTATCCTTCAATTTGTTTTAAATTGGCACTAGAGAATAAACACGATAGCTTTTTAGGCGGTGTTGAATGGCTATAATTTAACGATTTAATAAGGCCACCGGTATCAAGTATATTGCCGTTGGCATCTACACGTAAAAAAGCATCAGGTAGTGCATTAAGCAAGCTATTGAGCTCGTCATGTTTATGTTTAAGGCATGCTTCAGCCGTTAAGCGAGTTTCAGCCATATATTTAAAGCGATGATAGAGTCTATTTAGCTCAGGGCTATTAGGCTGCTCGTCGTCATGAGGCATATTACCGGCTGCTAAGCGGTTAACAGCCTGCGTTAAACTTTTAATCGGGTTTAAGATGCTTTTATTGACTAATCGTCTAGCCAATACGGCTAAAAGAAGGATGGTCATTAAAAATCCTAAAACCATTTTTACAAAGTTAATATCTATTTGCTCAAGTGTTTCATCTATTGGTTGAGTAATATAAATAGAAAGTTTATTGTTATTGCCATCACGGTAGAGAGTGGTTTGATGAAACACTCTACGGATACCATCTTTCCCTTTAAAAATAACACCAGCTTGCAAGTTATGCGCTAAATCGAACTTTTCCAACTTGTTGCCTAGTCTATCAGCTGAAAAAGGGTAGTTAGCTAAAATACTACCGTTAGAGTCAGTAATGACAGCTCTAATTTCTGTCGATAAATTTAAAGTATTAAGTGCCGAGCTCCACCAGTCCAAAGCGATTACAGTCACAATAACGCCTTCAATATCATTGCTTTCATTTAAAATAGGGTAAGCAAAGTTAATACTTTGAGCTTTGAGGCTACGATCGTGTTGGAAATGGCCAATACTAAACTCTTTACTGGCGAGCGCGTTTTTAAAATAGGGGCGGTCGCTAATATTAATGTTGGTGTCACTAATATTAGAGGTGCAAATTAAATCGCCGTATTTATTTACTATACCAATATTCGCGATATTGCCATTGAGCACCTTAACATCTAGAACATACGAAGGACAGGTAGAGGGTAAAGACTCAATATCTTTCTGCTTTTTTGCTAAAAATTCAGTTACATGCTTTATATCATCAATCATGTTCTGCTGCTTGATAATTAGATGCTCAGTGATGGATCGTACTTTTTTTTCATGCTCTTCAATAGCCGCGTCACGACTAAACCACAAGGTTACTAAAATGACAGCAGCAACAGGTATGCAAATCAGCATAAGAAGGCGGTAGAGTTGATGTTTTAGTGATGAAGTAAAAATAGTCGTATCCAAATTAGTACAAAGCAGAGTGACGCTAAATAATCCTACTATAAATAACCATTAAAGTACTAAGGTTATATCTAAGATTTTGAAATAAGATGGTGTTGCATATGATTGAAATATATTAATTTACGTATTAAAAACATGATGAAATAATAATTTAATCTCTTATATATTTACATAACAAATAAGGGCATGTTTAACCGCGACGCGAGGTTTGTAACCAAATGGGCTCGATAACTGCTCCTGCGTTATTCTACTGGCTTACATCCATGTAAGAATAACTAAAAACCGAGCAAAGCTTCCGCGTCCCGCTCAAAGCCCTTACCTACATTCATGTAGGCAACAAAGAGTAAATCGACCCTAGGCAAAAGATGAAAAATAAACAATGTTCTGGCTGCTCATAGTACCTAATATGGGTATTGTGTCAACATCCGTCTTATTCTAAGTTTGATGGTAAATATTTAGTGTCATTATTAATAATTGGTGAGCTTAAGCCCGATGATAAAAGTGAGTAGAGCGATGGTTTTCCTCCTCAACCTCATTGCGGTATCGAAACTTTCATTCATATTTTAAAAGTGTTATTTGAGCATGAAGATTAAATGGGAAACAAAGAAGTGACTTGCTCGGGAGACGTGTAATGGATAAATACCGGTAGCGGTGTTATGCACAGTGAAACGCTACTTGCTGATGCTGAACAAGGCTTACGTGACTTTCAGATTTGGCTCAATATGCCAAGCAATAACAAAATGCGTGAGCCGCAATACCAGAATATCACAGAGCAACCAGTACCGAGTTTGACTAATCAACAAGGAGTTAGCCTAGAGCGGTGGTTGAAGCATTGCATATAAGTGCAAAGTGAAATCTTTGAGCTAAGTTGTAAAGTTAGCATAGGACTCAATAAACATCGGGAGTGCTCATATTATTAGGTGAACCGTTTAATCAGCCAATTGCACAAATAGGCCCGTTTGTGATGATCACTGACGCTGAAATTCGCCAAGCGGTTAGCGATTGTAAAAACGTTTTTTTGGTTCACTGTCGTGATGTATTAATGCAGGAGTGGCTTTTAAGCGAGTAGTTTTAACAACCAACTGTATTTTTTTACTATGTTGGTGTCTCCTTTTGCCGACTCCACAACCACGCCTGCACTAAAAGCACTAACGAGCCCCACTTTTGTTGCGGCAAAACGTTTGGCTCGATATTTTATTGCCGTAAGGTGCTGACGCTTTAGCTCAGATTGTATCGCCACTTCTTTGTGGAGCTGTTGCACTCGAGCGTCCGGTGAATTGATCAAATAATTGATTAACATAATTGTGTATGCCTTATAACTTAAGCAGCTGCTTTAGACTATTTAGCGTTTTAGTAAAACCAATTTTTTTGCTTAGATAAACTGCATTTCGCCATAGCCAAATTAAGCATAGAATTTGTAGGCTGATCACTACAGTAATACTCAGCCAAATCGAGCTAAATAAATCAAAAGTAGCAAAGCCTACAATACCTAAAAATCCCACCCACAATAACACCAAGCCACTGGCAAAACATCCTAGTAAAATAGTGATCAGTGCTAGGGATCTTAGCGATAGCTTCCACTCTGCTATTGCCAGCTGATGTGTCAACTTTCCTTGTTGATGGTAATCATCCTTGATCTGCGCTGCATAGTCAGCAAGCTTGGCAACATGATCTTGCCAGTCATCCGCATTTGTTGCTGATGATTGCGAATCCGTCGCTTGTGATTCGCTTGATGTTAAATCTGGGTTTTGCATGGTATTACTTACGACGAAATAGCGCAGTAACTAACATACCAGCAGCAAATGCCAGACCAGCCGTTGCGAGTGGATTTTCAGATGCGAGTTGACGAGTCTTAGAGGTACATTCTTCTAATTTCTCGCGAGCTGCTAACTGTTTTTCGTTAAGCGTTTCTGCTGAACTGCTTGCTCCTTTACGAACACCATTTTCAGCTACCGCCGCTTTACTCGATAATGCATCTACTGCGTCATGCGCAGCTGATGTTGCCTTATCTGTTAACGGGGCTTCAATCTCTTGTTTTGTATCAATAGGTGCTTTGCTCTTAGTTGCCGTAGCCATAATCAATCCTTAATAGTTTTTAAAAGTAATTATTAAAGTGCAATGATTAAACCAGTTTTTAAATTGTTGTTTTATATTTATATTTTAATTTTAACGCTGACTTCTACGTGTTTATTGCTGTAACTATTGCGACTATGGTTTGTAATTTTTACAAACAAAAAAATTGTAATTATTCACTGTTTATTCATTGAGCAAACAAACGCTGCCAAGTAATAAAAAAACCGATAAAAAAAATTTTTATCGGCTGATCAGATTTTTTACTAAACAATTCAACCGCTTTAATCTGAGCCTTATTTTTTCAGGCTTCGCGGGGCGCTAAAGCTGGGTGACTTACTTGACAAAAAGGCTTGTCAAGCCCTAAACTGGAGCACTGTGGTAAAAAGTGGTGTTTAGTGGATCAAACTGGATCGGGTTAATCAAAAAGTTGATTAAAATAATTTTACAATAGGCTTTTTATGTTTCGTGGCGCAAGTTCACTGAGTTTGGATGATAAAGGACGTTTTGCGGTACCAACAAAGTACCGAGACACGCTATTGTCTGAAGATCAGGGAACGGTTATTTGCACAGTTGCACTCAATGAGCCTTGTCTTTGGTTGTACCCGCTTGCTGAATGGTTAGAAATTGAAAGCCGTTTAGCAAAAATATCTAATATGAATCCCAGAGCGCGACGGATGCAACGTATGTTGTTAGGTAATGCGACAGAGTATCAGCTTGATAAAAACGGTCGAATTTTGCTGGCGCCTTCTTTGCGCTCACATGCAGAACTTGGCAAAAAAATTATGCTGGTGGGCTTAATGAATAAATTTGAGATTTGGGATGAGGCGCGTTGGCACGAACAAATGCGACAAGACACTGAGCTTGAAAGGCTTGGCGAATTTGAACCCAATGACAATTTAGATAACTTTACCCTCTAGCAGCAAAACAAAAAGGCAAAAAATAGCTAATGACAGCGCAATTTGAACACGTATCCGTATTAATGGACGAAACCATAGATGCACTTGCAATTAAGCCAGACGGCATTTACATGGATGGCACCTTTGGACGTGGCGGACATTCAGGGCAAATATTAGCGCGCTTGGGCGACGCTGGTCGCTTGCAGGCTATTGATCAAGATCCACAAGCGATAAAGTCAGCAGAAAAGTTTGCCGACGATTCACGTTTTTCAATTGCCCATTCACGATTCTCGAAACTATACGAAGTTGCTGAGCAAAACGATCTTATTGGTAAAGTTGATGGCATTTTACTTGATATTGGTGTGTCGTCACCGCAGTTAGATGATGCCGCTCGTGGCTTTAGTTTTATGAAAGACGGCCCGCTTGATATGCGAATGGATCCAAGCACAGGCCGTAGCGCTGCGCAGTGGTTAGCTGAGGCAGAACTAGATGACATTACCCATGTGATCAAAAAGCTAGGTGAAGAAAAATTTGGTAAGCGCATTGCACACAAGATATTGGAAGTGCGTGAACATACGCCAATTACTACCACTAAACAGCTCGCAGATTTAGTTGATGAAGCTGTACCTGTTAAAGATAAGTTTAAACATCCTGCAACGCGCACGTTTCAGGCAATTCGTATTTATATCAATAGCGAGTTAGAGGAAATTCAAACCGCACTACAGGCGGCGATTAAAGTTCTTAAGCCAGGTGGTCGCTTAGTTGTTATTTCCTTCCACTCTTTAGAAGATCGCATTGTAAAACAATTTATTAAAAAACAGAGTAAGGGAGAAGCGATACCCAGAGGTCTGCCTTTAACCGACGCACAAATAAATAAAAATCTGACGTTAAAAGCAGTGGGTAAAGCTATTAAACCAAGTGCTGATGAAGTGGCGCGCAATCCACGCTCTCGCAGCTCAGTACTAAGGATTGCACAGAGGTTGGGATGAGTAAAAAAGCGAGTTATCGCCAACCCAATCTATTTATTGAAATAATTAAAGGCCTAGGTGCAAACAAGATCACCTTGGCCTTGTTGGTTGTGATATTCGCATCAAGTTTGAGCGTAGTACAGGTAACCCACTTATCTCGTGCGCAATTAATTGAGCAAGATTCGTTACTGCAAGAGCGTGATGAACTGGATTTAGAGTGGCGTTATTTTTTAGTGGAAGAAGAATTTTATTCACAACATGCACGCATTGAAGAAGTGGCAACGTCACAATTAGAAATGAAGCGGCCAACCAGCCAAGATGAGCAGGTAATTATATTACAATGAGAACGCGAGGCAAAAAACCAGTCAACAACCTAATCGCATGGCGCTTTATTTTGGTGTGCGTGGTGATTTTTTTAGTGTTTGTGACTTTGGTATCGCGTGCTGCGTATTTGCAAGTAATTGAACCCGATAAGGCCCGCTCCGAAAGTGACAAGCGTACGGTACGTGTTGAAAAATTGCATGTGCAACGCGGCATGATCTTCGATCGTAACGGTAAAGAGTTAGCTGTTAGTGTGCCTGTAGTCAGTGTGTATGCCGATCCTAAAGCTTTGCATAAATCACTAGTGAGCAAAGTACTCAGACAAGCCCGCAAAAATGGTGAAGATCAGCAAACTCTGCGTGAAAATGTCGCTGAGCTAAACAAGCGTACCGCCCTGTATTATAAAAACGATTTGCGCTGGCGTGAACTAGCCGATGTACTGCGTATTGATCCGAGCAAAATTAATACCCGACTACTTGATGATCCTACTCGTCGCTTTGTTTACTTAAAACGCCAAGTTACTCCGGCTGTTGCTAATTACATTGGCGATTTACGCCTGCCGGGTATTCATCTTTTAGATGAATCAAAACGCTATTACCCTGCCGGTGAGGTCAGTGCGCATATCATTGGTTTTACTAATATCGATGGCAAAGGCATTGAAGGCATAGAAAAGCTTTACGAAAATGCACTCACAGGTGAAGAAGGCCGACGTACGATTCGAAAAGATGCCCAAGGACGTGAAGTTGAAGTGCTTGATGAGCGCGAGCGAGTGGAGCCTGAGAGTATTCAACTGAGTATTGATCAGCGTATTCAGGCGATTGCCTACAAAGCGGTTAAATCAGCGGTATTAACTTACAAGGCCACTTCAGGCTCAGCCATGGTGGTTGATGTTAAAACTGGTGAAGTTTTGGCTATGGTAAATAGTCCTTCATTTAATCCTAACAATTTAAGCGGTGCGGCTCCTCATAAGCGTCGTAACCGTGCAATTACCGATTTGTTTGAACCCGGCTCAACTGTTAAGCCTCTAGCCATTTTAGCTGGATTAGACTACGGCACAATCCAACCGGATGACAAAGTTGATACCTACCCAGGCTGGATGCGTTTAGGGGGCAGCTTAGTACAAGATACCCGTAATCATGGTGAAATGACGCTGCGCGAAATTTTAAAATACTCCAGTAATATGGGCGTAACAAAAATAAGCCAAACCGTACCCAAAGACTATTTTGTTGGTCTTTACCAAAAGGTGGGTTTTGGCAGTGATAGTGGTACCGGCATGGTCGGGGAAAGTAGTGGTTTATTTTACCCAAACCGTCGTTGGTCAGATCACGAAATTGCCGCACTTTCGTTTGGTTACAATATTGCCGTGAGTACCGCGCAAATGGCTCGTTTTTACGCCATGTTAGGCGCGGGTGGGGTTAACCGCCCACTCACCGTGCTTAAGCAAGATTCTATTCCTGAAGGTGAACGCGTTTTTCAACAACAAGATGTTGAAGCTGTGGTTCATATGATGGAAAGCGTATTTGAAGAAGGTGGTACCGCGCGTCGTATTAAAGTTGATGGCTACCGTGCAGCTGGTAAAACGGGTACTTCTAAAAAGGCCGCTGCAGGTGGTTATGGTGACGAATATGTGGGTTACTTTGCGGGTATTGCCCCTGCGAGTAATCCGCGATTAGCTGTTGTGGTATTGATCAACGAGCCCGGTGGAGATGTTTATTATGGCGGCGCAACGGCAGGTCCGGCGTTTGCAGAAATAATCTCTAATTCATTAAGAATTTTAAACGTTGCCCCAGACAAAGACTCTGTGGCATACGTGAAGGGCAAAGATGATGGTGCGTGATTTACATTCAATTTTAAAACATTTAGAAATAGACGCAGCGCGTTTAATGGTAAACGAGTTGCGTTTAGACAGCCGCGATGTAAAACCAGGTGATGTGTTTGTGGCAATAAAAGGTCATCAGCTTGATGGCGGGCAGTTTATTGATAAAGCAATTGAAAATGGTGCCAGTGCAATTATCGCCGATAGATTGTGTGAGTTTGAAAGTGATTTTGAGCCGCTTTATTTGGTCTCAGAATTAAATAAAAAATTGCCTGTATTAGCGAGTAAATTTTACCAGCAACCGAGTCTAGAATTAGATTTAGTTGGCGTAACAGGTACCAATGGTAAGTCGACTACTACCGCAATGATTGCTCATTTAGCACAGTTTTGTCATACCCAAGCCGCAATTATAGGCACGCTCGGTTATGGCCATCCAGATAATTTAACACCGCTGCAAAATACTACGCCCTCAAGTGTGGATTTACAGCATATTTTAAGTGACTTAAAAGAGCAGCAACATCGCTTAGTAGCAATGGAAGTATCATCGCATGGATTGGTTCAGCACCGTGTTGAACAGTGTCATTTTAAAGCGGCGGTATTTACTAACCTATCTCGCGATCATCTAGATTATCATGGTGACATGGATAGTTACGGTGATGCCAAGTTGATGCTGTTTCGTGATTTTGATGCTGCCAATGTCATTCTTAACCAAGATGACGGACAAGCAGAGCAATGGATTGAAAAATATAGCTTTAATAAACTAATTTGTTATGGCCGTAAAAACTTAGCCCCTAAAAACGCTCAGTTTGTGTATTTTTCTGATGTTAGCTATTCAGCAACCGGTATTTCGGCGCAATTAACTACAAGTTGGGGTGATATTGCCATAAAATCACCGTTATATGGTGAATTTAATCTATATAATTTAACCGCTGCTTTAGCCACATTATTAGCGCTAGGTTACCCATTAACGCAATTAGTGGCAGGGTGTGAGTATTTGCAACCTGTAGCAGGCAGAATGCAAGCATTTACAGCGCCAAATATGCCTACTTGCGTAGTTGATTATGCACATACGCCTGATGCACTCGCACTAGCGTTACAAGCGCTGCAACAACATGTACCAGGTGGAGTGAGTTGTGTGTTTGGTTGTGGTGGTGATAGAGATAAAGGTAAACGTGTACTAATGGCACAAGCCGCTGAGCAGTTTGCAGACAAAGTGATCATTACCAGTGATAACCCGCGCTCTGAAGATCCCAATGAAATTATTAATGATGTAGCTGCAGGATTAACACACCCACAAAACGCCCATTTAGAGGCCGACCGTGATGCTGCGATACAATTTGCTATAGATAACGCAAAAGCCGGTGAGGTTATTTTAATTGCCGGTAAAGGGCATGAAGACTATCAAATTATAGGTAACAAACGCATTGATTTTTGCGACCGCCAATTTGTACAACAACAATTAAAACAAGCAGTAAGAGGGTCTCAAGCATGATCCCAATGGATTTTGATTGGCTAGCTAATGTGCTAGCAACCGATTATCAAGGTGATAATCGTCAAGTAATAAATATAAACACCGATACCCGTACTTTATGTGATCGTGAAGTGTTTTTGGCACTTAAAGGCCCTAACTTTGATGGTCATAAGTTTATTGAGCAAGCAAAACAAAAAGGTGCTATTGGAGTCATTGTCGATCACGCTGTTGATACCGACATTGCTCAATTTGTAGTTGCCGATACCCGTATTGCATTAGGCACAATTGGAACAGCGGTTATGGCGCAAGTTGCACCTAAAACTATCGCTATTACTGGCAGTGTAGGTAAAACCACAGTTAAAGAAATGTGTGCCGCTATTTTATCAAGTAAAGGGGATGTTTTAGCGACTAAAGGCAACTTCAATAATGATATTGGCGTGCCTCTTACCTTATTGAGATTAGAGCCACAGCATCGTTATGCTGTTATTGAGCTCGGTGCAAACCATATTGGTGAAATTGCCTACACTACCGCCATGACCAAACCGGATGTTGCCGTGGTATGTAATGTTGCCGCGGCACATTTAGAAGGTTTTGGTAGCTTACAAGGGGTAGCACAAGCCAAAGGCGAAATTTACGATGGTTTAAAAGACGATGGCATTGCCATTGTTAATTGCGATAGCGAGTTTAGTCAGTATTGGCTTGATAAATTAGCAGCGCGAAAGGTTAAATGTTTTTCTAGCAGTGAAAAACTGGATATTTGGGCTGAGGACATCAGCCTAGATGCACAAGCTCGAGCAAGCTTTATGTTATGTACCAAACAACACAGAGTTCCGGTTACGTTAGCATTGCCAGGCAAGCATAATATTAGCAACGCGCTTATTGCTGCGGCATTAACCAGTGAGTTTGACGTGTCACTTGAAGAAATTGCCAGCGCCCTAGCGACCATGGGTGAAGTTAAAGGGCGGGTTAACCTGATTGAAGCTAGTGATTCACTCACCATTATTGATGATACTTATAATGCCAACGTTAAATCGGTAAAAGCGGCGATTGATTTACTTAGCGATATTCAAGGTCATCGTATTTTGGCTCTCGGTGATATGGGGGAGCTTGGTGAAGATGCTCGTAAGTATCATCAAGAAGTGGGCGAATATGCATTAGCGCAAGGCATTGATGAGCTATTTACACTCGGTGTATTAAGTAAGTCAGCAAGTGATGTATTTGAGCTGCCTAATCGTCACTTTTCAAATCGTGAGCAAATGCTGCAGCAAATTCAAAACAGTATTAGCAAAGTAGATAAAAAAATTACCCTTGTCGTGAAAGGATCACGCAGTTCTCGCATGGAGCTTTTAGTAACCGATTTAGTTAATGGCCAGCAACAAGCCATCAATGGAGTATCATAATGTTAGTTTGGCTGGCTGAGTATTTAACTCAATATTATAGTGGCTTTAATGTTTTTTCGTATTTAACTCTTCGTGCCATTTTAGGTATTTTGACCGCATTAATTATGTCGCTTTATTTGGGGCCAAAGTTAATTCGTGGTTTACAGCGCATGCAAATTGGACAAACAGTACGTGATGATGGTCCGCAATCGCATTTGTCTAAATCGGGTACGCCGACCATGGGTGGCTTACTTATTTTAGCGGCAATATTCACCAGCACTTTATTGTGGGCTGATTTGTCTAATAAATACGTATGGGCCACATTATTTGTGATTGGTTCATTGGGGATTGTTGGCTTTATTGACGATTACCGCAAAGTGATCCGTAAAGACCCAAAAGGACTGATTGCTAAGTGGAAGTATTTTTGGCAATCAGTAATTGCATTGGTTGTAGCAACTGCACTTTACATGACCAGTACCCAAGCGACAGAGACATCTCTTGTTGTACCATTTTTTAAAGATGTACTACCACAGCTAGGACTGTTTTATATCGTAATCACGTATTTTGCATTAGTGGGCACCTCAAACGCGGTAAACTTAACCGACGGACTAGATGGCTTAGCTATTGTGCCAACAATTTTAGTGGCTGCAGCGCTGGCCATTATTGCTTATTTAACCGGTAATATTAACTTTTCAGCTTATTTACACATTCCGCATTTGCCACTTGCCAGTGAATTGGTAGTGGTGTGTACCGCTATTGTGGGTGCAGGGTTAGGCTTTTTATGGTTTAACACCTACCCAGCCCAAGTGTTTATGGGCGATGTAGGCTCGTTAGCTCTAGGTGGTGCATTAGGTATTATTGCTGTGCTGGTTCGCCAAGAGCTATTACTTATTATTATGGGGGGCGTGTTTGTAATGGAAGCGCTATCGGTAATTTTACAAGTTGGCTCTTATAAATTGCGCGGCCAACGTATTTTTAAAATGGCGCCGATTCACCATCACTACGAACTTAAAGGATGGCCAGAGCCACGCGTTATTGTGCGCTTTTGGATAATTTCTATTGTGCTGGTGCTCGCTGGCCTTGCGACATTAAAGATCCGATAAATGCAGTATTTAAACGAGATAAAAAATAAACAAATAACAGTGCTCGGGCTCGGTGTAACCGGTCTGGGCATTGTGCGCTTTTTATTATCTCAAGGAATACAGCCCAATGTAGTCGATAGCCGAGAAAATCCTCCCGGTGTTGATTGGCTCAAGCAACATGCCGCTAATTTAAATACTCACTTTGGTGATTTAAATAATGCGGCACTCAGTGCTTGCGATATGATCATTATTAGTCCTGGGCTAAGTTTAAAAACCCCTGCGGTTGCACAGGCAATGAATGCAGGTGTAGAAATAATTGGTGATGTTGAACTATTTGCCCGCATTAACACTAAACCAGTTGTTGCGGTAACAGGTTCAAATGGTAAATCAACGGTAGTAACCCTTGCTTATGAAGTATTAAAAACCGCAGAGTATAAAGTAGCACTGGGCGGCAATATTGGCACAGCTGTACTGGATTTACTTGACGGTGACTTTGATGTGTTTGTACTGGAGCTGTCTAGTTTTCAGCTTGATACCACTGACAGCTTAAAGGCTAGCAGTGCAACCGTGCTAAATATTTCAGAAGATCATCTCGATCGCTATGATAGCTATCAAGCTTATATAGATTCAAAATTGAGTATATATGAAGGCACTGAACTTTTAGTTATTAATGCTGACGATAGACAAACACACCCAGTGAGTAGCACGTTAGCATCACAAGTTAGTTTTGGAGAAACGCAAGGCGATTACCACTTAGCGCAGCATAATAACGAAGCGCACTTTATGGTAAAGGGCGAAGCTTATTTACCAGTAAGTACCTTAGCTGTTGTTGGTAAGCATAACTATTTAAACACATTGGCAGTAATGGCGTTACTCAGTCCGTTTGAAATAACTAAAGCGCATTATAAAACTGCATTATCTCAATTTAATGGCTTGGCACATCGTTGTCAGTTTGTGGGTGAGCTTAATAGCGTTAAGTATTTCAATGACTCTAAAGCCACCAATGTAGGCGCAACAATAGCGGCCATTGATAGTTTAGCGGGTAAGCAACAAAACTTAGTGGTTATTGCTGGTGGTGATGCCAAAGGCGCGGATTTAGAGGCACTTAAACCTTATGTTGAGCAACACGTTAAAGCCCTCATTTGCTTTGGTAAAGATGCAAAAGAGTTAGTGGCACTAACTGCTAAAGGTCATTTAACCACTAACATGTCTGAAGCTGTGGCGCTTGCTAAACAATTAAGTACGTCAGGCGATACGGTTTTATTAGCCCCAGCCTGCGCCAGTATAGATATGTACAACAACTATATGCAGCGCGGCGATGATTTTGTGCATTGTGTATTGCAGGAGCTGCCATGATAGCTTTTGCGGATATTAAAGAGGCATTTACTCCTAAACCTTCGGCGCAGCTTTATGATGTGCCGCTCCTTTATTGCATGTTAATGCTAATAGGGGTGGGCTTTGTGATGGTAACCAGTGCTTCAATGCCGACGGCCGATAGGCTGTTTGGCAACATTTATCATTTTACTATCCGCCACGGTATTTTTTTAGGGCTCTCGTTTTGTTTATTTTGCATTAGTACTCAAGTACCTATGTCGTGGTGGAAAAAAGCTAATCCCTACTTATTACTAATCGGCTTAGTGTTGTTATTGGTAGTGCTTATTGTCGGTCGTGAAGTGAATGGTTCGACCCGCTGGATACCTATAGGGCCATTTAATATTCAGGCTTCCGAGCTCGCTAAGTTATTCTTTTTTAGTTATATCGCTGGCTATTTAGTGCGTAAGCGCAGTGAAGTACAAGAAAACATAAAAGGCTTTGCTAAACCCATAGCGGTATTTGCCGTTTATGCGGCACTTATTTTAATGCAGCCCGATTTAGGAACCGTGGTGGTGATGTTTGTTACTACGGTTGGTTTATTGTTTTTAGCTGGTGCTAAGCTTTGGCAATTTTTTGCACTTATTTTAACCGGTATTGCGCTGGTGGTTGGGTTGATTGTGTTTGAGCCCTATCGTATGGCGCGTGTGGTGGGTTTTTTAGAGCCTTGGGACGATCCTTTTGGTAAAGGTTATCAATTAGTACAATCACTGATGGCTTATAGCCAAGGTGATTGGTTTGGCCAAGGCTTAGGTAATAGCGTACAAAAATTACAATATTTACCGGAAGCTCACACCGATTTTATTTTTGCCGTGATTGCTGAAGAACTTGGTTTTATGGGCGTATTGAGTATTTTAATGGTATTAGGGACATTAGTATTTAGAGCGCTACTAATTGGCCAAAATGCGCTTAAAAATGGTAAAGAATATGAAGGCTATTTAGCTTTAGCTATCGGTATTTGGTTTGCATTTCAAACTATGGTTAATGTAGGCGCCAGTGCCGGTATATTACCAACCAAAGGACTAACCCTACCGTTTATTTCCTATGGTGGCTCAAGTTTATTAATGATGACCATAGCCACTGGTATTTTATTACGGGTAGATTTTGAAACGAAGATGGCAACTAAACAGGCCACGTCGGGGGGAGCTAAACGATGAGTAAAAAAATAGTCGTTGTAGCAGGGGGCACAGGTGGACATATTTTCCCGGGGATTGCGGTTGCTGATTATCTCAAACAGCAAGGTTGGCAAGTTAGCTGGATAGGCACTCCTGATAGAATGGAAGCCAGTGTCGTGCCCAAGCACAACATAGAAATTGATTTTATTGATGTAAAAGGCGTGCGAGGTAATGGTTTAAAACGTCTCATTAAAGCGCCATTCATGGTTATTAATGCAATATTGCAGGCGCGTAAAGTATTAAAACAACAACGCCCTGACGTGGTTTTAGCTATGGGCGGCTACGTGACAGGCCCTACGGGTATTGCGGCAAAAAGTCTCGGTATCCCTTTGGTAATTCATGAGCAAAACGCCGTAGCTGGTATGAGCAATAAATGGCTAGCGAAATTTGCGAATCGCGTATTAGCTGCATTTCCAAGTGCTTTTGCCAGTGGTAAAGCTGAGCTGGTGGGTAACCCTGTGCGTCAGAGTGTAGTTGATATACCTAAGCGGGAAATATCAAGTCCAATTAATATGCTTGTAGTGGGTGGCTCACTAGGTGCGCAAGTACTTAACCAAACACTGCCTGAAGCATTTAAGCGCTTAAATGATACCTGTGCCATTAATGTTTGGCACCAAACTGGTAAAGGCCATTTTGCTAGTGTGAGCGAAAGTTACCAGCAGCAACAAATGGGCGATGAACACGTAACTGTTGCTGAATTTATTGATGATATGGATACCGCTTATAGCTGGGCCGATATTGTGATTTGTCGCGCCGGAGCGCTAACGGTTAGTGAAATTGCTGCAGCAGGTAAAATGGCGGTATTTGTACCGTTTCCACATGCGGTTGATGATCACCAAACAGCAAATGCACAGTATTTAGTAATGGCAGAAGGGGCATTATTAATGCCACAGGGGCAATTTAATCAGCGCAGCATTGTTGAACTTTTAAGTCCCTATTTAGCCGAACCTTTATTAATAACTAAAATGGCTGCTAAAGCAAAGCAGCAGGCTATTTTAGATGCCACAGCCAGCGTCGCTATGCACTGTGAGCAAGTAACAAATAAGAGAATATAAGTGAAACAGACATTAGCAAAAGAAAAATATACACGCCCTGCGATGCGCCGCATTGAAACTATTCACTTTGTAGGAATAGGTGGTGCAGGTATGGGCGGTATTGCAGAAGTATTGGCTTTTGAAGGTTACCGTATTACCGGCTCGGATATAGCGCATAGCGCCATGACCGAGCGTTTAATTCAAGCGGGCGCTGAAGTATTTATTGGCCATCATGAAAATAATGTAAAAGACGCTAATGTGGTAGTGGTTTCAAGTGCAATTGATAAAACAAACCCTGAAATTCAAGCCGCGCAAGCTGCGCGTATTCCGGTGGTTCGCCGTGCAGAAATGTTAGCTGAGCTGATGCGTTTTCGTCATGGTATTGCTATTGCCGGTACCCATGGCAAAACCACAACAACCAGTTTAATTGCCAGTATTTATGCACAAGCAGGGCTCGATCCAACCTTTATTATTGGCGGTTTATTAAATAGTGCTGGCAGCAATGCTAAAGTAGGCAAAAGCGACTTTTTAATCGCTGAAGCGGATGAAAGCGATGCTTCATTTTTGCATTTACAGCCAATGGTATCGGTGATCACTAATATTGAAGAAGATCACATGGAAACTTACGGCGGCAGCTTAGAAAAAATGAAAGATACTTATGTTGAATTCATTCATAACCTGCCGTTTTACGGGCTAGCTGTAGTGTGTATAGATTCAGACGTTGCCGCAGAATTAATACCTCGCTTTGGTCGTCCGGTGATCACTTATGGTGAATCGCAAGATGCTGACTATCGAATGAGTGAATTTAGCCAAACAGCCAATACATGCCAATTTACTGTTACTAATAAACAAGGCGAGAGTTTAACCGCCAAGTTAAATATGCCAGGTAAACACAATGCCCTAAATGCAACCGCAGCGATTGCGGTGGCAAAAGATCAAAACATAGCTAATCATGCAATTTTAGCGGCATTAGATACTTTTGAAGGCATTGGCCGTCGTTTTCAGCATTATGGTGAATTTGAAAACGAATGCGGTAATGTGATGTTAGTAGATGACTATGGTCATCACCCATCAGAAGTGGCAGCTACCATCACCGCAGCGAGAGAAGGCTGGCCTGATAAGCGTTTAGTGATGGTTTATCAGCCGCATCGCTATACTCGTACTCGCGATTTATACGAAGATTTTGTGAAAGTACTCGCCGAGGTTGATCAGTTGCTATTGCTTGATGTTTACAGTGCAGGCGAAGAGCCGATTGTGGGCGCTGATAGTAAGAGTTTATGCCGCAGTTTACGCCAGCGTGGCAAAGAGCCATTGCATGTAGCTTCAAGCTCAGAGCTTGCAGGTGTACTTGCTAACTGCCTGCAAAATAATGATTTAGTACTTACGCAAGGTGCAGGTAACATAGGTCAGTTAGTTAAAAGTTTAGCAGCAACAAATATGTCGATAGAAAAATTAAAGCAAGGTGAAGTATGACACAGGTAAGTTCCCAGTTTGGTAAAGTAGCGGTGCTGCTAGGTGGAAACTCAGCAGAGCGCGACGTGTCATTAAAATCTGGTCAAGCAGTCCTTAATGCACTTCTTGCCTGTGGCATTGATGCGATTGCGTTTGACCCTCAAAATCGTTCATTGTGGGAATTAAAAGACTTAAACGTTGATCGCGTTTTTATTGCGCTGCATGGCCGAGGTGGTGAAGATGGCACAGTACAAGGTGCTTTAGAGTTTATGAACTTGCCTTACACCGGCAGTAATGTACTGGGTTCAGCATTAGCAATGGATAAAATTCGTTGTAAGCACTTGTTTAAGTCGGCAGGCTTAAGCACAGCACCTTATGCGGTAGTTGATGCTAAAAAAGGCTTTGATGCTAAAGCAATTATCGATGAGTTTAAAAAAGTGATGGTAAAACCATCGCACGAAGGCTCAAGTATTGGTATGGCACAAGCAAGCTCTGCAGAAGAGCTTGAAGATGCGCTCAGCAATGCATTTAAGTTCGACAGCCAAGTATTGGTAGAGCAGTGGATCTCGGGGCGCGAATTTACAATTACGGTGCTTGGTGATGAAGTACAACCTGTGATTGAAATGAGCACGCCAAATGGTTTTTATGACTACCAAGCTAAATATCAGTCAAGTACGACACAATATCATTGTCCTGCTGATTTATCACAACCGGATACCCAAAAACTACAAGCAATGGCACTCGATGCGTTTGATTTAGTGGGTGCAAGTGGCTGGGGTCGCGTCGATGCAATGCAAGATCAGCAAGGCCAATTTTACTTGTTGGAAGTAAATACAGTGCCAGGCATGACAGAAAAATCATTGGTGCCAATGGCTGCAAAAGCCAATGGGGCAAGTTTTGAGCAATTAGTTGTTCGCATTTTGGAGCAAACCCTTTAATATGCATCCCTTTTTAGAGAAAGCGCAGCAACTAAAACAGCAACTTAACTGGTCGCTGATTTTTGGAGTGAGCTTTTTTCTGGCTGTGGTGATTGGGTTAATTGAAATAACCAATGGGGTTTCCCATTGGTTAGTTGCAAATAAAGATGCGCAAATTAAGCATCTAACGGTGTTGGGGAGACCCAAATACACTGATGAAAAAGCAATAACTACCGCGATAAAAAAAGCGGATTTAACTAGCTTTTTTGAGTTAAACGTAAAGCATGTTCAGCATTTAGTGCAAGAACTACCTTGGGTTGCAACAGTATCGGTAAGAAAGCAATGGCCTGATACTATCCAAGTTTACGTGGTAGAGCATCAAGCGGTCGCTCACTGGAACAGTGATTTATTGATTAACCAAAGCGGTGATGCGTTTGAGGCTAAAAGTGATAAATTAAGTGCCACATTACCCCAGTTATATGGGCCAGAAGGCAGTGAAAAAGAAGCATGGGTAGCGTTTAAACAGTTTGATGAAATGCTTAAAGTAAATGCACTAACGCTCACTAGCCTTGCGCTATCTGAGCGGTTTTCGTGGCAACTTTGGTTAGATAATGGCGTGCGTTTAAATTTAGGGCGCAAGGATAAAGCCAAGCGTGTACAGCGTTTTATAGACGTTTATTCACGCATAGAACAACGTGCTGATGCACAAATAGATGCAATTGATTTACGCTACGATACCGGCCTTGCAGTGAGCTATAAGCCAATGCAAGAACAGCAATTATAATAAAGAGTAAGGCATGACTAAGTCAGCAGAAAGAAACCTAGTGATTGGATTAGACGTAGGCACTTCGAAAGTAGTGGCCACGGTAGGTGAAATCACCACAGATAACAAGCTCAGCATTGTTGGCGTGGGGAGCCAAGTATCTTATGGAATGGATAAAGGCGGCGTTAACGATTTAAATTTAGTGTCTGAGTCTATTCGCCGCGCAATTGATGAAGCTGAATTGATGGCTGATTGTCGTATTAGCTCGGTTTATTTGGGTATTTCTGGCAAACATATTCAATGTCAGAACGAAAGCGGTGTTGTCGCTATTAATAATACTGAAGTAACCGATGAAGACATTGAAAATGTAATCCATATTGCTCGCTCAGTACCAATTTCAGCTGAACGCAAAATGTTGCATGCCTTGCCACAAGAGTACAGCATTGACATGCAAGAGGGGATTAAAAACCCACTCGGCATGAGTGGTGTGCGTATGGAAGCACGCGCGCACATTATTACCTGCTCCAACGACATGGCTAAAAATATAGAAAAATGTGTTGAACGTTGTGGGCTTGAAGTTGACCAACTTATATTCACTGCACTTGCCTCTTGTTACTCCGTACTGACGGACGATGAAAAAGAGCTAGGTGTTGCGGTGCTAGATATCGGTGGTGGTACTATGGATATCACTATTTATATTAATGGTGCACTGCGTCATTCTGCGGTTATTCCGGTGGCGGGCAACCAAGTAACCGGTGATATTGCAAAAATATTTCGCACACCTATATCACATGCAGAGTCACTCAAAGTACAATATGCCTGTGCAAGTAGCCAAATGGCGAGCAGCGAAGACACGATTGAAGTGCCAAGCGTAGGTGGGCGACCAGCAAGACTGATGTCTAGGCATACGTTGTCTGAAGTGGTTGAGCCACGTTTTAGAGAATTATTTGAACTGGCGATGGAAGAAATTCGTCGCTCAGGATTAGAAGACCAAATTGCAGCAGGTCTCGTCATTACTGGCGGAACTGCTAAAATGACTGGCGCAATGGAAGTGGCTGAAGATATTTTTCAGATGCCAGTGAGAATAGGTAAACCAATTGGTGTAGTAGGTTTAACTGATTATGTTGATGATCCATCGTACGCAACCGCTGTAGGTTTGTTACAATACGGGCGTACTATGCAGTCGATGAATGCACAAAAGTCGAAAGCGGATGATAATAATAATTGGTGGAACCGCATCACAAAATGGTTTCAAGGCGAGTTTTAGTACTCAAGTCGGAGAGTAAATATGTTTGATATAATGGAACAACACAGCGAAGAAGCTGTAATAAAAGTAATCGGTGTAGGCGGTGGCGGCGGTAACGCAGTTGAGCACATGGTAAAACAACAAATAGAAGGCGTTCGTTTTATCGCAGCCAATACGGATGCGCAAGCATTACGTAATTCAGCCGCTGATGTAACAGTACAATTAGGCACGCAAATAACCTCTGGGTTAGGTGCGGGGGCTAACCCAGAAGTAGGTCGTGAATCGGCTGAAGAAGACGCCGAAACCATCCGTGCTAGCCTTGAAGGCGCTGATATGGTGTTTATTGCGGCAGGTATGGGCGGCGGTACAGGTACCGGTGCTGCGCCAGTCGTGGCTAAAATTGCTAAAGAGCTGGGTATTTTAACTGTTGCTGTGGTAACCCGTCCGTTTGATTTTGAAGGTAAAAAGCGTGCCGCTGCTGCAGAGCAAGGTATTAGCGAATTATCTGAAATTGTGGACTCGTTAATCACTATTCCAAATAACAAGTTACTAAAAGTATTGGGTAAAGGAACAACTTTACTGGATGCATTTGCTAAAGCAAATGACGTATTGTTTGGTGCGGTACAAGGTATTGCTGAGTTAATTACTCGCTCGGGTCTAATTAACGTGGATTTCGCCGACGTACGTACAGTTATGTCTGCAATGGGCACAGCGATGATGGGCACTGCATCTGCGTCGGGTCCTGATCGTGCACAAGAAGCAGCAGAAGCTGCTATTTCAAGCCCGCTTCTAGAAGACGTAGATTTAACCGGTGCTAAAGGCATTTTGGTTAACATTACTGCGGGTATGGATATCGCGATTGAAGAATTCGAAATTGTGGGTAATCACGTTAAGGCGCTAGCGTCTGAAAACGCAACGGTTGTTGTTGGCGCGGTAATTGACCCAGAAATGACGGATGAGCTACGTGTAACCGTGGTTGCAACTGGCTTAGGCGGCGATCGTCGTCCACAGTTTGGTATCGTAGATAACGGTTTCAAAAAAGCGTCAGGCTCTGATGTAACTAGCTCAAGCACACAAACAAGCAGCAGCATGTACGTACCTAGCTTTGCAAGCCAAGGCACAAGCACGACTGAAGAGCCTGCAACGACATCGCAAACTGAATCAAAAGAGCAAAGCAGCACATCGACTAGCTCTTCAAGTTCAGCAACGAATACGTCGTCAAGTAGTGCTAATAAAACAGATAAGTCTGAGGGTGGCGATTATTTCGACATTCCTGCTTTTTTACGTAAACAAGCAGACTAATTAAAAATAGTACTTTTGTGCGAAATGTGAACAAATATTGTAGTTATACCGTATTTATGTTACACTCCGCCGTCTAACTGTAATATATACTTAAAGTGAGCGAACCTATGATTAAACAGCGTACGATTGCACAAGTAGTCAAAGCCATAGGAATTGGACTTCATAAAGGTGAGAAGGTCACAATAACTCTCCGACCTGCGAGCGCAAATACTGGGATTGTATTTCGTCGTGTCGACCTTGATCCGGTTGTTGATTTTGAAACAACGCCTGAAGCCGTTGGTGATACGCAATTGTGTACCTGTTTAATTAACAAAGATGGTGTTCGCTTATCAACTACTGAGCATTTAATTGCAGCTGTTGCGGCCATGGGTATCGACAATCTGATTGTTGAACTTGATAGCTCAGAAGTTCCAATAATGGATGGTAGTGCATTGCCATTCATTTATTTATTACAAAAAGGCGGCATTGAAGAGCAAAATGTTGCAAAACGCTTCATTCGTATTAAAGAAAAAGTACGTATTGAAGAAGGCGACAAATGGGCCGAAGTAGAACCTTACGACGGATTCCATATCGATTTTGAAATTGCCTTTGATCACCCTGCAATTAATGAAAGCCGCCAACGCATTGGCTTAGATATTACCGCACAAAGCTTCACTGAAGAAATCAGCCGTGCGCGTACTTTTGGCTTTATGAAAGATATTGAATACATGCATGCTAATAACCTTGCACTAGGTGGTAGCATGGATAGTGCAGTGGTACTTGATGAATTTAAAGTTTTAAATCCAAACGGTCTGCGTTACCCAGACGAGTTCGTCAAGCATAAGATACTAGACTGTGTAGGTGACATGTTTATGACAGGTCATAACCTTTTAGGTAAAGTAACTGCATTTAAATCAGGTCATGATTTAAATAACAAGTTACTACGCAAAATTATGGCAACAGAGTCAGCATGGGAGTGGGCAACCTTTGAAACGCCTGTTTCGATGCCTGCACCCGGCCTTGAATTAGCAAACGCCTAATCAGTTAATCGCTTACATACAGTTATAAAAAATGACGCTTATTAGCGTCATTTTTTTTGGTTGTTTGTCAGCACAATCAGTCAGGTATTACAGACCTAAAATGGTTTGTAACTGTTTTAACTCAGTGACTTGATACGTTGGCTTAATACCTTCAGGTAAGATTACCCCTGGGTGCTGTAACCAGCAGGTGTCTATGCCTGCATTTTGTCCACCAAGAATATCACTGCTGGCGGTATCACCTACCATTAAAATTTGCTCTTTCGGTGGATTCCCCATTAAATTAAAGGTGTGCTCAAATATCTCTTTTGCAGGTTTAGCTATACCTACTTTTTCAGAGATTACCAGCCAATCGAACATATCTTGCAGCCCAGTATGCGCTAAACGACGTGCTTGTAGCTGAGAAAAGCCATTGGTGATAATGCCTAACTTGGCATGAGGTTTAAGGGCGTTTAATAATTCAACCGCACCGGGTAAAGGCATACAAATTTCAGCCATTGCCGATAAAAAGTCATCATTGAGCTGCTGGGCTGGAACATTAAGCTTATTTGCCAGCTCACTAAAACGAGTTACTTGCAGGTGGTTTGCGGTAATTTCGTTATTTTGATAGGCAATCCATAATGGCTTATTGGTATTTTGGTAATGTTCATAATCTGCTTTGGTAAAATCCATGCCATAAGCTGACAACATTTTTTGTAAGCCAGCAAAGGCATTAAAGCTAAATAAGGTTTCGTCGGCATCAAATAATACGTAGTTATACTTCATTAAAACATCCGTTATTGATTATATAAAGTGGGATTAAGAAAAGGCGCCATGGCGAGAGTCAGCGCTTGAGTATAGGTACTTTCTCGTGTTGCATGATGATCAGTTAATAAACCAATAGCACCCCCTTGCTGCTTAATATTGGTGGTATTAAAAGTCTTATCCATCACATCTCCGAGCTCTTCACCTTGCAGCAATGCTTTATAAAAAACTGAAGGCAAAGGTAAGTTACTGCTTCGTCCTGTAACTTGCTGTGCGCCGTCATCAATAACAACATAGGCAAAGGTTGCTGCACCATAGCTAAATTGCGCTGCGCCGCCTTCCATCGCTATGTAGTAGTCTGCTTGATGCTGTGCTTTACAGTAGTTAACTCGATTCTGTGCACCCAAACACGTTTGTTCTTCGCCTATAGGCTGATCGGGTACATCAGAGGGTGCATGAACGCCACTACATTCAACTATATGCTCAGGGAAATACATCGCAAAAATGTGTTTAGCGGCATTTACTTTTACTGGATTTTTAGACCCGACAACAATTTTAATGGCTTGCGACATACTACTCTCATCATACTTAAAATCAGCAGTGTACGTGAGTTAGGGTTCACAAAAAAGAGTCTAAATAGGAATTTCAGGTGGGGCTAATTTTGCTAAGGCGCGTTTTTTCAAAATAATATCTTTGATCAGTGGCGTAAGCACTAGCTCCATAGCGAGTCCCATTTTGCCACCGGGTACTACAAGCGTATTGATCCGCGACATAAAGCTGCCTTCAATCATGCGTAAATAATACGGGAAATCAACGTCATCAATGCCCCTAAAGCGAATAACGACAAAGCTTTCATCAAGGGAGGGGATATCTTTTGCGCTAAATGGGTTGGAGGTATCAACGGTGGGTACTCGCTGAAAGTTAATATGGGTACGAGAAAATTGCGGTGTTATATGATTAATGTAGTCATCCATACTGCGTACAATCGAGTCCATTACTTTTTCACGAGAATGGCCACGTTCTGAGGTATCGCGAATAAGCTTTTGGATCCACTCAAGGTTAATAATTGGCACCATGCCTATGAGTAAATCAACATGCTTAGCAACATCATGATCTTCGTCGACCACGCCGCCATGTAAGCCCTCGTAAAACATTAAATCTGTATTTTGCTCAAGCTCTTGCCAAGGAGTAAATGTTCCAGGTAACTGGTTATAAGGCACGGCCTCATCAAAGGTATGTAAATAACGGCGCAGTTTACCTTCGCCTGTTTCACCATACTTGGTAAATAAGTCTTCTAATGCACCAAAGTCATTGGCTTCTCGGCCAAAATAACTTATGTGTTTACTTTCTTGTTGGGCTTCTCGAATTTTTTTGTCCATTTCAGGACGTGTATAGCGATGAAAGCTATCACCTTCAATAAATGCAGCATTGATATCGAGGCTGCGGAAAATATGCTTCACGGCATTGGTGGTGGTTGTAGTGCCTGCTCCAGATGAGCCGGTGATTGCAATAATAGGGTGTTTAGCTGACATGTTTGTTCTCTTTTTTATGACCCATTAGTTATAAAGACCTTACTAAGCTAGGTCAAGTGACGTCATCAGTAAATAACGTTATCATGAGGTGCTTAAAATTAAAACGAGAGAAAGCATGAAACTGATCAAACCGCTGTTAGGGCTAATAACAATTAATGCTTTAACATTGGGCGTTGCCCAAGCAAATATGCCTAAAAGTCAAATACTGCTTGCCGATTTAAATACTCCGCATGGCATACGCGTAAGTATTGTTAGTGATAAAACCAGCTACAACAATCAGCCCTATTTAACCGACACGGGCCTTTATTATACGCGTGAGGTAATCAGTAATAATCAGAGCCAAACTGATATTGCGCTTTACGATTTATCATCAAAACAAACCTCCATGATCACCAATACAGCTGTAAGTGAGTATTCGCCAACAGTAACACCGAGTGGTGATAGTTTATCTGCCATCGTGGTTGAAGAAGATGGCAAACAAAAATTATGGCAATATCCGCTGAGCACAGAGCAGGCGCCAAGTCGTATTTTTGATTGGATTGAGCCTGTGGGCTATCACGCTTGGGGTAATAACAACGATTTAGTGATGTTTATTTTAGGTGAGCCACATACATTACAATATACCTCGGTTGTTGCGGCTAAAGGTGAAGTTGTTGCAAATAACATTGGTCGCACACTTATTTACGATAAATCGCAAAGTGAATTTTTATTTAGTCATAGTAAAAATGGCCAGCACCAGTTAGCCCGTTTTGACCCTCAAACCAAGCAGGTAAGCAACATCCTTAGGTTGCCAAACCAAGTACAAGACTTCATCTTAAAAGATGAAAATACCATTGCTTACGCAATTAAAAACCGTATCTATCAACGAAAACTAACAGCAGGTTCTGACATATCTCAATGGCTTGATTTAAGCCAATATTGCGATACTGAAATTAGCCGGTTGAGTTATAAAAATCAGCAATTAGCGTTTGTATGTAGTGTTAAATAAACACTAAATAATAAATTTCGGACTTTCACTCATGCATGAGTTAGTCTGACCCCCTATTAAATAAAAAGGAAAGTCACGTGGCATTTAGCGCAGACGAGTTAACAGAGCAGCTGATAAAACTAGAGTGTAGAAGTAATTTTAAAATAAAAAACATTGCTGAGTATATGCTAGCAAACTCTAAAGAAGCGTTTTACACCCATGCCGAAACGGGGAAAGGTAAAATTGTGATCCGTCCTGCATTTGAAGTGTTTAGTGATGACTTTACTGATATTGATGGGGTTGTGCGTACTCAAGGCTATTTTCATAGTAGTGAAATGACCCGTTTTCCCACTCGTATTTATAAAAGCGCACAGCCTATTCATTATGGTGTCGCTTTTAAAATTAACTCTGAACAAGCGGCAAAAGAGTTTATAGCTAAGCTAACGATGATTATTGGTGGTTAATAGAATGGTGCAGGGCTAAAGGCAAAAGGTGCAAGATAAAATCTTCAACCTTTAACCTTTAGCCTTTAACCTTTAACCTTTAACCTTTAACCTTTAACCTTTAGTTTATTTACTATTCAAAAAGCTATTTACTGATTTGAGTTCACGGTTTTTAAGTGCAATACAGTCATTCGTACTTTCTGCAAGCTTACTTAATGTGCGCGCATAGCCAGGTACGTCATCAAGTTTAGCGTCAAAGAACGTTTGCGTTGTCGCTAAACTTTCAGCATCACAGCTAGCAGTAGTAAAGTAAGGTAAGTTAGGCACAAAAAATGGTGGCAAACTTGCTGTTACTTTATCGTAGTTGCTATATATCCAATCAATAAAGAGTGCTTGGCGTTCATCGGTGTAACTTTGCCCCGATAAAATAGTACGCATATCAGAAGCGGTTACTTCATCGGTTAAGCTATATGCAAGCACTGCTTTTTGGAGTTCAGGTTTACCAAAATAACCCATTGCTGCCAACATATTGGTACGAACTTGTGGATCTTTAGTGGTTTTAAAGGTTGCCATAAACTGATCAAGCAGCGCTTTATCACCATGAAAAGCCGCAAGACGTAAGTAAGTACCCGCTAAATAAGGGTCTACTTTTTGTGGATCTTTTAAGTAAGCAGCTGTTTGCTGCTTAGCTTTATTGATCACATTTTTATCTTCACCATCAAAGCCTAAGCGTGATACCACCGCAGCTCGCAGTTGAGCAATAGCGCCATCCTCACCCATTTTTGCTTCTAGGCCATATTTTTTAGCGGCAGGCATGACTGCATTTTGAATAAATGTAGGCCATAAATCTTTGTTGCTATCGTCTTTAAAGGTACGTTGCTGAGATGCTAAATAACCTAAAGCAGTGTTAGCTACGCGTGGATGACTATCACTGGCAAATACTTCAAGCGTTTGCATCAGCTTAGCCGCAGAAATTACACCTGCGTCAAGTAAGGCGTCAGTAGCTGATAACAATGCAAGGCGCTCGCGGTCGTTTAATACGCTTGCTGCATTATCAATTAGTGCGTTAAATTGCGCATCGTCCATGACCCAGCGGTAGTAACCTAGCGCACCTTGGTCTGGATATATCCACTCTGGCTCAAAATCTAACTCTAGCGTTTGGTTTTGTTTATTAAGTAATACACTGGCAGTTTTTACTTTATCGCCTTTACCGTACTTAATGGCAACGGGTACATTCCAAAGTTGGGCTGGAGCATCAACACCGGCATTAGCAAAACGGCTTTGCGAAATGGTGATAGTTTTACCTTGCTGATCAACCTTGATTAAAGGAAATGATGATTGTTCAATAAATGATTTTAAAACACTCGCCACATCTTTATTTGAAGCCTTACCGAGTGCTTCCCATAAATCGGCGGCTTCGGCATTTTTATATGAGAACTCTTTTAAGTAATTTTGAATACCAGCTTGAAATGCGTCTTCACCAATCCAATTTTCAACCATCGCCAGTACTGAGCTGCCTTTGCTGTATGCAAGGCCTAAACCGTCCATAATATCGGCTTCAGTTTTAATTGGTTTACGAATGGGCTTAGTGCTTAAGCGAGCATCTAACGCCATTACATTGTTTTGTGGTAAATCTAGGTGTGATTCAAACTCAGGGTTAAGTTGCTTAGTAATTTTTGCTGCCATCCAGCTAGCAAACGCTTCGTTTAACCATAAGTCGTTCCACCACTTCATAGTCACTAAGTTACCGTACCATTGGTGAGCTAATTCATGGGCAATAATAGAGACATTACGTTGCTTTTTACTACGCGTTGCAGCTTTTAAATCAACCAGAAGAATATCTTCGCGGTAAGTCACTAAACCTGAATTTTCCATTGCCCCAAACGGAAACTCTGGAACAGCCACTGAATCTAATTTTTTATACACGTAAGGAATACCAAAGTACTCTTCAAGTGCGCCCAATACTTTAGGCATATTCTCTTTTGCATACTGTGCTAAATGAATTTTACCTTGTGGAGTAATCACACGGCCAGGAATTGGCATACCCTTAATTTCTAGTTCTTCAAACGGGCCTACAGCCATAGCTACTAAGTATGATGGAATTGGTGGCGTTTTATCAAAGTAATGGGTAGTCATATCGCCATTCACCGTCGTTTTTAACTCAGGTGTATTTGAATACACTTTTTGTGACGTGGGGGCGGTAATAGTTAACTGAAATGGAATTTTATAGCTTGGTTCGTCAAATACAGGAAACGCTCGACGGGCATCGCTCATTTCAAATTGGGTGAAAAGATAAGGAACGCCTTGATCTAGGGTTTTATATAGCCCCACACTTTGGCGATTATATGGCGCTGAGAAATCAATTCTTAAAGTGTATTTACCCGGCTGAATTTGCTCTTCGCAGCTAAATTTAACTTTACCGGTTTTAAGCATTTCGCTGTTTAAGTCGCAGTTTTGCTCACCCAATAGTTGAACCATTTTGGTTGCGTAATCAACACCATTAAGTTCAATGTAGCGTGTTGGTTTAAGCACCTCCAAACTGATCTCAGTCATTCCTGTAAAAGTATCCTGACTTGGGTCGAGCGTTAAAGCGACTTTTTGTGAACTTGGCTTTGCGAGCTTTTCAATCACGAATTCATTAGCGTTAGCAGCATTTATCGCAAGCGCAACGCTCATGGTTAAGAGGCTTTTAAAAAACATAGTTATCCCTAGATTTTTGTTGTTAGAAGAGTGAGTACACTCCATCCTAACAGCTTTTATTGCTAGAGTAAGCGAGCAACAAGAAGGAAAAGAGTAACAAAGTTTGTCAGTGACTATCTCGTGCTAAAAACCGCTGCCAATGGGTGTAGGAATTGATAACACGAATTTGTTGTAAAACGGTATTAAGCAATTTGGTATCGGCAAAATGCTCATCAGAGTAATCATTAAAGCCCATTAAGTAATTGAAGCAGTCTTTAGAGCCTGCTTGCAGGGCATAAATACGAATTTGCTGCTCAAAGTTAAGCCGCAAACTACTAATCGCGGTTTTCATTCCGAGTTGATCCACGGAAGGAATTGCACATTTTTGCAAATACCCCGCACGTTCGCCCTCGCCTGAAAACCAAATGCGTACTTTTTCACTGTAGCGTCCTGTTTTTGCTGGGAGGTCAAACAGTAAACGTGTGTGTTTTTGCGCTTTTACGTAGGCTAAATAATCATTAAGTCCGGCCTTAATAAGGGCGTTATGTACAGGAATTAAACGGGGTTTAATTTTACCATGAGTATGAAAGCTAAAGCAGAGAATGTTATTTTTAACCACCAAGTCATCTAGGGTTAAATGGCCAATTTCATCACTATAAGCGCCACTGTAGTACGCAATTAAAGGCAGCCAAAAGTGCCAGTGCTTAGCTTGTTCGCGGGCAAGCCGAGTATCACTATAAATATATCCGGTATAGAGCGTATGTAACTCCATAGCTGAGAATGGACGACGACCAAGATGGGTTTTCAACGCAGTACCTTGACAGTTTTTATTATTTTATACCCCAACTAATCGTTGTTGTTAATTGGGGTAGTGCCAGCAAATAAACAGTTAAAACTTATTCACTTAAAGCGCGAGCTAAACCAACTGGTTCAATTTCTACGCACACTTGATCGTCATTCCAATTTAAACCGACCAATGCATCATCTGATTTAAGGTCTTCAACCCAATCATCTAAAAATTCATCTAGGTTGATTTCTACTGGGCTGTAGTCTTTCCACTCTTCTTTACATTGCTCTTTTGCTGCGTCTTCTGATTCCCACAGTAAAAGTACATCGGTGTCATCAAACTGATTTGATTCACATACAACAAAGCCACCATCTTGTGCACCCAGTGCCCAGATCTGCTCACTAACACGTACTTTTTCTACAAAGCTAACTAGTTGTGATTCAATTTCGATATCGCTCATGTGTTCACCTTTTAAAATTTGAGTCGAGGGTTGGTATTTTTAGCCGCTTGACGCTGACTAAACGCTTCATAAAACTTAACTAACTGCGATTGCGCGCTAAAATCAGTGAGTTCACGAAAGCAGATCCAATCTAGCAAGCAGTATAAACTGATGTTGAGGCATTCACAGCTTTTAAATTCATCATCGTTTAAATGATCATTTAAATAGTCTAATGTTTGCGCAATTCGCTCATTTTGCAGATTAAAAAATAGTTTATCAGCTTGCGTGTCAAACCCAGAACGATGACATAACAATAATTCAACCAATGAATCGTTACAGGCATTGATGCTAGTTAAAAAATGCTCTTGCGGCCAAGTTAACGGGTTCTGCTGTGTTTTTTCAAGTAAGTAACGCAGTATATTGTTTGAGTCGCTTAAGTTAAGCGAGCCATCAATTAAGATAGGGATTTTAGCTGCCGGGTTGTGCGACATCATTAAAGAGCGGTCATCGCTTGAAAAAATGTCGAGATTTATAAACTCAAGCTCACAGTTATTTTGTTGTGCCCAAATTCTGACACGGCGAACATAAGGGGAAGAAATAGAGCCAAGTAGTTGCATATTGGGGCTTTTGCCAACTCCACATAAATAAAAAGCCGCTGAAGCGGCTTTATTAATAAATCGATTTGCTTACTCTGAGCGGCTGGTTACTTCTAATAAGTGGTAACCAAACTGTGTTTGAACAGGACCTTGTACTTGGTTAAGTGGCGCTGAAAAAACCACCTTATCAAACTCAGGAACCATCATACCAGGTCCGAACTCACCTAATGCGCCACCATCTTGACCTGAAGGGCAATTAGAGTGCAATTTAGCCAGCTCTGCAAAGTCTTCACCTTGCTCAATTTTATCTTTAAGGTCTAAACATTGTGCTTCACTGTCTACGAGTATGTGCCTTGCACTTGCTACTGCCATAAAATCTCCTATTTATAAGTTTAGTTTTTTATCTACTAAGCAACATCTTAGTAAGGTTAAACTGAAAACACAAAATTAAAATGCACTTTTGATGGCGCTTTCTAATTTTGCTGAATCGGGTTTGACGCGGCTGTTAAAGCGAGTCACGGTTTGACGATCTGCCGAAACCACGTATTTATAAAAATTCCAGTTAGGTGAACTAGTTTTTGCATTTAAGTGCTTAAAAATAGGGTTGGCATCGCTGCCACGCACTGCGCTGGTGGCTAACATGGGAAAGGTAACGCCGTAATTTACATAACAGACTTTAGCCGTATCTTTTTCGTCATTTTCTTCTTGAAAAAAATCGTCAGATGGAAAACCGAGCACCACCAAGCCTTGCTCTTTATATTTTTTGTATAGCGTTTCTAGCCCTTCAAACTGAGAAGTAAAGCCGCAATTGCTGGCAGTGTTAACAATCAACAGTGGCTTATTTTTAAATTCACATAGATTAAGCGTTTCGGTTGAACGAAGCTTTCTCAGTGACACATTTGTGAAGTCATCGCAGGTATCTGTCTTTGCTGAAGGGCTATTAGTGTCTGCTGCATTGGTGGTTACAGATACACAGCCTAGAGCCAGTGTTAATCCGAATATTAATTTTCTTATCATGCGGTTACCTTGAATGCGATTTGATGGGTGTTTATGTAACTTATCATACGCTACTATAGGCGAAATTGATCAATTTTACTTATTTTCTATGACTATACGTTTAGCTAAACCTGATGATTTAACTGCTATTGTTGCCATTTATAATGAAACTATCCCTAGTCGAATGGTAACCGCCGATACTGAAGAAGTAACCGTTGCTGACAAACAACCTTGGTTTGATAGCCATACAGCTCAAAGACCTATTTTTGTTTACTGCGAAAATGACCAAGTATTAGCCTGGGTTAGTTATAAATCGTTTTATGGGCGCCCAGCTTACGATGGCACCGTTGAACTAAGCATCTACATTACGGCGGCAGCCCAAGGAAAAGGGTTGGGTAAAAAGTTGATGCAATTTGCACAACAACAAGCAAAAAAGCTCGATATTGAAGTGTTACTCGGATTTATTTTTAGCCATAACGAACCAAGCATTAAATTATTTAAGCATTTTGATTTTGCAGTATGGGGAGAGTTGCCCAATGTTGCAAGGATGGATAACCAGCTGTACAGCCTGACTATTTTTGGTAAGCATTTAAAGTAATCCCACAATCATAGGCAAGCAAAAGTTACATTTATGTAGACGATTATGCCAAACCAAAAATTCTATACTATGCTGAAAAGGTGTTTAATTAATTCTTAAAAGTGTACATAAATGGCGCAAAAAATACTTATTATTGATAGCAGTAGCATGATTGCTATGCGCTTAAAAGTACTGCTTGAGCTAATTGGTTGTGAAGTTGAATTAGTTCATTATTCTATGTTTGATCAAAGCAGCAACATAGATGCGTACGATATGCTTGCCTTTTCACAAGGGACACCAACAAATCTGGTTGCTTCGTTGGTAAAACAAGCGACCCGACAATCATTTTTACTTTTAGCTCCCAAGGCTGAAAGTGGTGAATTGCTTGATGCATTTGGTAAATTAAACGAGCTTGTTCCAGATGCCACTATTATTTATCCATTTTTTTCTAATAAAGAAATCACTTCATTTATTGAAGATCTATTAGAAATAGGACCTGATCATATTTTTAAACTGCCTACAATTTTGTTGGTTGATCATGTTAGTGAGCGTTTAGAAATGCTAAAAAGTAGTTTAGTGGGTGCACATATAGAGGTATACACAGCTACAAATCATGATGAGGCACTTAATATTGCCAAACTCAGAATGATTGATATTTTAATTAGTGATTTTAGTTTAAAAGAAGGGCTCGGCTTAGATATATTTACCAGCCTTAAGCAGATACAGCCGCATAGCCGCTGCTTATTATTAACCTCGCGTCCTGCTCAGGTTTCTATGATTGAAGCAATTCGCCAAGGTGTTGAAGACGTTTTAATTAAGCCGCTCGACGACAATGTGTTATTACAAGCAGTACATAAGTTGTGGCAAACCGAATTGCTAAAACGTCATAACGCAGAGCTAGTTGAAAGACTACAAGATACAGTCGATGTACTTATTGAAAAAGACAGTTTGCTGCAAGTAATTTTTAAAAATACTCCCGATCCAATCTTACTTTTTGAACGTAAAGGCAAAATAGTAGAGGCTAACGACGCGTGCTTAAAGCTGTTTAATTTACCGTTTAAAAAGCTCATTGCTCACTCGTTATTTCACTTTTTAGATGACGATTCAGTAAAGGCAATAAAAGATAAAATATCGACTTTAAACAGTAATCGGCAATTTAGTTGCGACTTACACCTAGTCAATAAAGATGGCAGTAAAATTCCACTTGTCGGCTCGTTTAATGAAATTGATCATCATGGTGAGATAGCATTAGCGGTTATTTTTAAAAACGTAACCCATTTAAAACAAAAAGAAGATTTATTACTTGAGGCCAAAGATCTTTTAGAAGAGCAGGTTAGAGCGCGGACTTCGCAACTTGAGCATGCGAAAAACATTGCTGAAGCAGCTAATTTAAGCAAATCAGAGTTTTTGGCGAATATGTCACATGAGCTAAGAACCCCTATGCATTCTATACTAAGTTTTTCACGCTTTGGTCTCAGTAAGCTTCAAGATGATGATTTTAGTAAAGATAAACTTTTAAAATACTTAACCCGAATTGAATCAAGTGGACAAAGGCTGCTTTCTTTACTTAACAATTTACTCGATTTGTCGAAATTAGATGTAGGTAAATTCCCATTTAACCCGCGAGCATGCGATTTAACGACTATTGTTAAAACAAGTATTGATGATGTGTCCGGAATTGCCATAGAAAAAGATATTAAAATTGCATTTAAATCAGATAACCCACCAGTTGTAGCACAATGCGATGAAGAGCAAATTAATCAGGTACTTAGAAACGTATTGAGTAATGCATTAAAATTTAGCGAAGAACATAGCACTATCGAAGTTGCATTGGAAACAGACAGTGGGTGTGCAAATATTGAAGTAATAGATAGTGGAATAGGCATACCAGAAGACGAGCTTGAAACTGTTTTTCAAAAATTTGTGCAAAGTAGCAAAACAAATAGTGGCGCAGGGGGGACAGGATTAGGACTTACGTTGTGCCGTGAATTTGTTTCTTTACATCAAGGAACTATAAAAGCCTGTAATAACGAACTTGGTGGGGCAACCATTAGCATTCAGGTTCCTTTGGAAATAAACCTCGATGAATATTTAGCCGATGAGCAATTAGTGAAAAATAGTAGCTAATAACCGAATTGTTTTAATGAACACGATTTATATGGACGAAAAATTATGGCTTTAACTAAAATTCTTGCAGTCGACGATGAACCATTTAACCTCGAAATAATAGAAGAAATCCTAGAGGAATTAGATTTTGAACTTAAGCTGGCTTCGAGTGGCCCGGAATGCTTGAGCATGGTTGAAGAGTATATGCCGCAGGTTATCTTACTTGATGTAAGCATGCCAAAAATGAATGGTTACGAAGTATGTAAAGAGCTCAAAGCGAACCCTAAAACACAAGATATTATAGTGATGTTTGTATCGGCAAGGGGGACTGTTGAGGAACGTATGGAAGGTTATTCAGTAGGTGCTGAAGACTATATTGTAAAACCGTTTGGGCACGATGAACTTAAGCAAAAGCTGAATAAGTTAAATCAAGTATTAATAGAAAAACAACAGCTTGAAAAGCAAGTAAAAGAAGCAACCTCAACCGCTTTTAATGCTATGGCAAATAGCAGTGAAATGGGTCAGATAGTTAACTATATTGAAAATATCGGTTTTATCAACGATGTAGAGGAGTTAGGTAAGGCATTAGTGGAGTGCTTACAGGCGTTTGGTCTACAAAGTAATATTGAATTTAGATGTAACGACAGCAAATCGCACTTTGCTTTAAACGGTGTGTGTTCGCCGATAGTGATTGAGTTATTTGAAATGCTTAAAAACAAAGGTAGGTTACATGAGTTTTCTCATCGTATTTTGGTTAATTACGAGTTTGTCAGTTTATTGATTTTGAATATGCCAGAACAAGATGAGCAGAAGCATGGGCGTATACGTGATCATATTTGTTTTATTGTAAGTGTAACCGAACAGCAATTGCGGGCTATTACTACTAAGAAAATGTTGGTTTCGCAGCAAGAGCGATTAAACAAAGTGGCGAGTACTGTTCACAGTAAATTTCATAGTTTAATTGGATTGCTTAACGATAGCCGGATAAATAACGAAAAAGTATTTAAACAACTTCAAGAGGAGTTAGAAGAGCGGATCCCAACCATGGGACTCGATGAAGACCAGGAAGTGTTTATCTACAAAAAAGTCGACGAAACGATTCAAAATTCGGTGGCACGTCAAGAATCTGTTGATCAGGTTAAAAAAGCGTTCGCAGAGATAGAGCAAGATCTCGCTTTATTGTTGAAAGGTTAAAGGTGCGGGCTACGGGCTGCGAGGCGCGGGGTAAATTCCTTGCTACGATTGGACAAATTAACTTGTAACAGCGACTTTATGTCGCATCTTTTAAAGGTTAAAAACGAAAGTATGCATTACAGGTTAACTAAGAGCTGTACTTTAATAGTGGCTTCTTATTTACTCCTCATTCTCTTCTCTGTGTTAAATTAGATGTTAGTAAATTATGCACAAAGAGGGCTAAGAGTTCATAGAGAAAGTGATTACATAAAAAGGTAAAAGGCTTACGCGTCTCTGGGGAGGCCTTTTTCGACAATACGAATTAATCGTGCTGTTTTACGCAACTTTTGCCTTTGTTTATCGTGTTGCTGGGCGAGTGCCCAATTTATATGTTCACCCACCAGATCACTGACTGTTTGGCGTTTATCTTCGAGTGCAGCAATAATTGCCGGGCTAAAATCTGCGTTACCTAATCCAACGGCTATATTTCGTAGCCAACGTTCATGGCCAATGCGGCGGATTGGACTGCCCTCGGTATTTTTTAAAAAGGTAGTTTCATCCCAAGCAAATAACTCGAGTAAATCTTTGTTTTTTAATTGTGTACGAGGATGAAAGTCAGCCTCATCGGTAATTTGTCCGTAGCGGTTCCATGGGCATACCAATTGGCAATCGTCACAGCCATAAATGCGATTTCCCATTAATGTTCTGTATTGCTCAGGAATAGCGCCTTGATGCTCTATAGTTAAATACGAAATGCACTTACGCGCATCAACCACATAAGGTTCTACAATAGCACCAGTGGGGCATAGTGTTATGCAGGCAACGCATTTGCCGCAGCCCTCAAAAGTGTTTTCGTTATCAATAGGTAAAGGTAAGTCGACAAAAAGCTCACCTAAAAAGAACCAAGAACCCGCCTCTTTATTTATTAATAAAGAATGCTTTCCGCGCCAGCCTAATCCCGCTTTTTCAGCGAGTTGACGTTCAAGTACAGGGGCTGAATCAACAAAAGGCCTAAAGCTATAGTCACCCACATATTGTTCAATTTTTTTACCTAACTGTTTGATTCGGGTGCGCATCAACTTATGATAGTCACGGCCAAGGGCATATCGACTGATATAGGCTTTTTCGGTATTTTTAAGGTTTTTGGCAAAGCCAGAATCAGGTGGGAGGTAATTCATTTTAACTGAAATAACCCGCTGTGTTCCGGGTACTAGCTCATTAGGGCGAGCACGCTTCATACCATGGGCTGCCATATAATCCATTGAGCCATGAAAACCCGCATCAAGCCATCGCTGCAGCTGTGCTTCATGCTTAGTTAAATCAATGTCAGTAATACCCACTTCACTAAAGCCAAGTTCTTGACCCCATAGCTTTATTTGCTGGGCTAGCTGTTCATAATTTAGATTGACGTCGCTCACATGCTTCACACAGTTATATTATAAGCCGCGTAATTTAGCATAATCGCGGCTTGGGTAAAACTAGTCAGGCCCTAGTCTACAAAACGCTTTAGCTGTTGTTGGGTTTGTTGACTCAGTTTTTGTGATTGCTCAGAGTCATGCAATGCGGTGTCTATTTGTTGTTTTGCTTGTTCGCCAAGCGCCACAATTTGTTCAACCGATTCATGAGTTTGATTTTGTGTATCTTCAAGTAAATGAACTGCGTTAGCTATTTGCTGTAATTGCTGCTGATTATGCTCAAATTCATTGAGCATTTTTCCAAAACCTTCTGAGGTATCGTTGATTGCAGCTTGTGCGTTATTAGAGTGACTAATTAACTGCTGAGACTCTTTATTGGTTTCATTAACCAGCTCATTCATTTGGGTAATAAAATCACTAATTTGGCGGGTTGCATCACTTACTTTAACCGATAGGGTGCGAACTTCATCGGCAACCACGGCAAAACCTCGCCCAGCTTCTCCGGCGCGCGCTGCTTCAATTGCCGCATTAAGCGCTAATAAATTAGTTTGATCAGAAAACTCTTCTACCATTTTTAAAATGCTACGAATGTTTTCACTATTCTCTTTTAAGCCTGCAATCGTTTTAGAAAAACTACCCAGCATTTCATTAATAAGTCTCACCTGTTCAACCAGTTTTGACAGTTCGCTCGCAGAGAGCTTAACAAAACTAAGATGTTCATTATTTACCTGATGTACGCTATCAGTGTTACTTACTATATCTTGTAGGCTTTGGGTAATTTGGTTACTGGCATTAATTATGGTGTGGCTTAAGTTAATTTGCTGTTCGCTTAGCTGCTCTGTGTGCTGCATTGATTGCGTTACTTGGCTATTACTTTGCACGCTTTCCTGAGCGCTGCTGTAGGTCGTACTTAATAAGCTGTTTAAATGCGTAGTAAACTGATTATATTGTTCACTTAAATCTCTAAATTCATCAAAAGTAAAATGAGGAAGTTTGGCAGCTAAGTTGGCATCTTGTTGATTAATATTAATCAACGTATCGCGCATGGCTTTTACCGGGCGCACAATTAAAAAGCGCATATAAAAAATAGTAAATATAAAACCGGAAACAATCAGCAGGGTTAATGCCCAAAATAGCCCTGTGCTTTGTTGATTTTCAGAGAGGCTACTGTGTAACCAAAATAATGTAATAGCTTGAAATAAAAATACAAAGCTTAAATTACCCACTATTTTTCGGGTTAAAGTAAAAAATAGAGTTTGTTCTAAAAAATTATAAATACGCATGTAGCTACTCATTAAATAGTGACCTACTAAATTATTGTTTTTATAGCATAAATAGCAATTAAATAATTAGTTATAGTTCATTTAATTGCGCCAAAAAATGCTTAGTTCGTTCAGGGTCGTTAGTAAAAATGCCATCAACACCACAGGCAAGCATCAGTTTAATATCTTCAACTTCATCTACGGTGTAGGCAAACACCTGTAAGCCGCGCAGTTTGGCATCGTCAACAAACGACTTGTTCATAAAGTTTTTGTCAACATGAATGCTAAAGGCCTGTAAGTCTTCAGCAAACTTCGCATACTGCAATGGAATTGATGCAGTAAGTGCGCCAATTTTAAGCCAAGGCAAGCGGTTCTTTAGCCAGTGTAGTTGATGATGATTAAATGATGAAACTAAAATATTGTCTGCTGATATCTTATTTGCAGTAATATTCATTTCTAGTTGGGCAGCAAACTTTTCTAGTTCAAAAGTATGTTTTAGCTCTAAATTAAGTAAGGTTTGGTTGCTATTCCAGTCAATTAGTTGTTGTAGGGTAGGCACTTGCTCACCATTTCCCGCATCAAATTGTTGAATTTGCTGAGCGCTTAGGTCGCACACTTTACCTTTACCATTAGTAGTTCTATCTAGGTAGGTATCATGAATAATCACGTAGTCATCAAGTGCGCTTTGTACATCAACCTCAATGCCATCTACATTTGCTTTTAACGCCGCCATAATAGCGCTATGTGTATTTTCAGGAAAGTGTGTGCTTGTGCCTCTATGAGCAAATATTTTCATGGCTGCTTTTTCCGTGAGATTGACCAAGTTTCAAAGCACGCAGCACTAACAATCAGTGCGCCACCAATCAGGGTCATCACTGATGGGCGTTCGTGCAAAATAATTATAGCCAGTATTGTGCCATAAAGGGGTTGTAAGCAAGAAATCAATCCAGCGGTCGCTGCTGATAAATGTTTTAAACTCGCTGCAAATAACGAATGCGGCATCGCAGTAAACACCACACCGGCGATAAGCAACAATATTAAATCAGTATCATTAATTTGTGTTATGGGTACTTCAATAAATGCACATAGCATTAGGCTTGCCACTAACGTTTGATAAAACATGGTTTGCGGTCCACCATACTCGCTAAAGTAGCGTTTATGGGTAATATTACGAAGAGCAAAAAACAACGCTGATACCACCCCCGTCAAAACACCTAAAGTGATGTCATCGCCTAAATTAACGTTAGGGATCAATAAATAAATACCAATAATCACCACCACAGCGCTTATTATATCTTTTGCTTTGGGCTTACTTTTATTAAATAGGGGCTCTAAAAATACCGTGACCACGGGATAGGTAAAAAAAGCTAACATGCCCACGGTAATTCCTGCCAATTGCATGCCTGCAAAGTAGGTTACCCAGTGAATACCTACGGCAACGCCTAATAAAATGGCAATCACATAATCTTTGGCGTGATGCAGCTTAATTGGTTTTTTTTGCAAAGTCAGTAGCACACAAATTGCCACCCCAGCGATAGCCGCGCGATAAGCGGTAATATCTAATGCATTCAAACCAATTAGCTTTGCGAATAAGGCGGTGCCGCCAAATAAAAGGACGGCAATATGTAAGTAAATTAAGCTTTGTTGTTGGGACTGCACGAGATTTCCTGGTCACTTTTTTTGGCTATATTAGCATTGCTTTTACACTCAGAAGATGAATTTTTCTATTCATGACAAATGTCAGCCAAGTTAATGACACTTCACACTCTTATATATTTTATCTAATGGCATAGTTACTTTACTTATATTGGAGGGTGTTATGAATTCCTTAATTTTAATAAGCTTAAGCATTAGCGACTTTGTAGAAACACTAAGTTTAACTGCGACTTATGAAGATTGTTTTATGTTCGCATTCATTTTTATGTTATTAATATTTATTAATAAAAATAGTGCTATGAACAAAAACAATAGGCCAGAGGTATTAGTATGAGTTCGCTAAGTAGCTTTTCTCAACAAACGGATAAAACGTTTTGGAAGTATGGCCATTTAATTTTTACCGGCTTTTATTTATTGCCATTAATTATTAATTTTGACCAATTTACAAAAAGCCAAATGAGCCTATGTTTAGCTTTTTATATTGCTTTTATTATTTTGTACATAAAAGCAATTAACTGCAATAACACAAAAATTACCCCCTTATTTTTAGCCTTGCTCGCCATTTGTTTTAGCGCCACTTTTTTTACCTCTGGCACACCTACTTTGTATGGTTTTGTTGCCTATGTGGCAGGGTATAGTTATGCCCAAAAGCAGCGGTATTATGCCGCATTAGCTATTATAATCGCGCTTTTTACAAGTTCGTATTTAAGCGATATAGGAAAGCTTCAGTACTTTTTGGCTGTGGCATTAATATTATGTGCCGCCTTATTTAGCTATGGAATTGCAGCAAAAAGAGAGCGCGAACATAAAAAGCGCGAACAAGAAAGCGCAAAGCAATTGGAGCAACTAGCAGCCATTGCTGAGCGTGAACGCATAGCCCGAGATTTACATGATATTTTAGGTCACTCACTGTCATCAATAGCTTTAAAAGCTGAACTTGCGAATAAACTAAATCAAGGTGAACGATACGCGCAGGCTAATAACGAAATAGCCCAAGTAGCAGATCTTGCAAGACAGTTACTGAGTGATGTACGAAACGCGGTAAGTGATTTAAAGCAGCTCAACTTAAACAGCCAAATAACACAGCTAAAACAAACACTCAAAGAGCAAGGCTTTAACATAAAATTTAACGTTAATTTAGCGACGTTACCTGCCAAGGTTGAGGGCATTGCGAGTCTTATTATTAAAGAGTCAGTGACTAATTTATTACGCCATAGCAGCACAAAAATCGGTTCTATTAATATAGAACAAACAAAGCGGCAATTACTTATTGCCGTTATTGATAACGCGCCATGCACCACATTAAAAGCGGGAAATGGTTTAAATGGCATTAAAGAGCGAGCAGAGCAATTAAACGGCAGTGCAAAATTTACCTGTGGCGATACATTTACTTTAAACGTTGTACTGCCATTAAGTGCTGAGGATTTAAAATGATCAAAGTATATTTAGTTGAAGATCAAGCGCTGGTGCGCGACGCAGTTGCCGCTTTATTAAGCCTCGACTTTAATATTGAGGTAATTGGTCAAGCATGTAATGGGCGAGATGCGTTAAATGAAATCAGCGCGCTTAGTAAAGACTTACATCCAGATATCATTTTAACGGATATAGAAATGCCAAGCATAAATGGCATTGAGCTTAGTGAGCAAATAGCCGCTAAATATCCTGCAATTAATATGGTAATTATGACCACTTTTTCACGTGCTGGTTATATTAGGCGCTCTTTGAATGCGGGTGTTAAAGGTTTTATTTTAAAAGAAGCACCCAGCGAAGAGCTAATAAACGCGTTAAAAAAAGTAATGCAAGGGCAAAAGGTGATTGACCCAGAACTTGCCATTAATGCCCTAGACGATGCCGACCCACTCACAGATAAAGAGCGTAAAGCCTTAAAGCTTGCAAGTGATGGCTTAAAAACCAGCGAAATAGCTAAGCAGCTCTATATAAGTGAAGGGACAACGCGTAATTATTTATCTGATGCGATTGCAAAGCTCAATGCCACAAACAGGATAGATGCAGCGCGTATCGCTCGGCAAAAGGGATGGTTATAAATAACTTCTTTAATGATTACAAAAATAGGCACTTTATAAATTTTATACAACGTATTACTATTCAGTGTATAACTATAAAAGTAACGAAAAGTGCTAAAAGCGCAGCTAAATGCACTCAAAGAGGCTCGAATGACCGCATTAATAAAAATTACCACTGAGCAAAACGTGGCAATACTTACCATGAATACCGCTGAAAACCGCCATAACCCTAGTTTTATAGCTGAACTTAATCAACACTTAGATAGCATAGAAGCCAATGGCGATATTAACGCCGTAGTATTAACCTCAAGCAGCGATAAAAGCTGGTCATTGGGAATAGATTTACAGTGGATGGCAAGTTCAGATAACACGCCTGCAGTTATTGCCGATTTTATGAATTCGATAGGGCAGTTATTTAAACGCATAGTGACGTTTCCTATGCCTATCATTGCTGCACTAAACGGTCACACTTATGGTAATGGCTCGGTGTTGGCATGTGCCTGTGATTTTCGGTTTATGAAATCGGACAAAGGCTTTTTCTGCTTTCCTGAAGTTGATGTACTGGTACCGTTTGTACCGTCTATGTTTCCGATTATTAATAAAGCGATTAATCCTCAATTTTTTAACCGCTTAGCTATGACTGGCGAGCGTGTTGACGCGCATAAACTGCTACAACAAAATGTGGTAGAAGCGATTTTTGCTGATGAGCAAGCCTTGCAAACGGGTGTGTTAGAGTTTGCGCAAAGCTTTAATAAAAATCGTTGGATATACGCTCAAAACAAAACCCAAATGAACAAACCAATACTCGATGTTATGGCTGCACAAGATTCGGCTTTTATTGAACATATCAGCACGCTATTGTGGAAGAAACTACAGCAAAAGTAAGCTGTTTTTATAAAAGTGAGTAAACATCAGCACAGCTAATTTACTCACTTTTATGTGCATTAATTAAGTAGGTGTTAAGTGTTATTTAGCTACATTGCTACAAAATGCAAAAGCTAATAACGCTTTATTAAAAGTTTAATGGCTTTTACCTGTCTCATTTCGAGTATATGAGTTAAAATGCTTACATAACCAACTAACAAGATAGTGAATGTCAAACCAAGATCCAAATCTCAGTCGAGAACAAGAAAAGTACGAAAACCCAGTCCCTAGTCGTGAGTTTATACTTACTCACCTTCAAGAGCGTTCAAAACCTGCTAATTACACACAGTTATGTGAAGAACTCGCAGTCAACGATGAAGAACGACAAATAGCATTTAAGCGCCGACTTCGTGCCATGGAGCGCGACGGGCAATTGTATTTTAATAAATTTAAATGTTATGCCCTGATTGACGAAGCCGGTTTAACCAAAGGCAAAGTTGTCGGTCATAGAGACGGTTTTGGCTTTTTAGAAGTTGAAGGCGAGAGCAAAGACTGGTTTATTGCTAAGCATCAAATGAATATGGTGCTACATGGCGACATTGTTCTTGCGAAAGGCACTAAGCGTGGTTCAGGCTCAAAATGCGATGCCCGTATTATTAAAGTGCTTACTAATGAGCGAGCGCCTATTGTTGGCCGCTATTTTGTTGAGCATGGTATTGCTGTGGTGGTTGCTGAAGATCCGCGCATTACTCAAGATATTATTATTTTACCGGGTAACGAAAAAGGCGCACGCCACAACCAAATGGTGCAAGTGCAAATAACTCAAAATCCAAGCCGCAATATGAATGCGGTAGGTAAAGTGATTGACGTACTGGGCGAGCATTTAGCGCCGGGTATGGAAATTGAAGTTGCGCTGCGTAATCACGATATTCCACACGTGTGGCCTGAAGAAGTTGAGCAGCAAGTTGCCCACTTAGGTGAATTTGTTGAAGAAGCCGATAAGCAAGGCCGTGTTGATTTACGCGGCTTACCACTTGTCACTATTGATGGCGAAGACGCTCGCGACTTTGATGACGCTGTTTATTGTGAACCTAAAAAGTCAGGTGGTTGGCGTTTATGGGTAGCCATTGCCGATGTATCCCATTATGTAGGTATGAACACGCCGCTTAACAAAGAAGCGATAGAGCGCGGTAACTCAGTGTATTTCCCTGAGCAAGTTATTCCAATGCTGCCAAAAGTATTGTCTAACGGTTTGTGTTCGCTTAACCCTGAGGTTGATCGCTTGTGTATGGTTGCAGAAATGACCGTATCGCAAGAGGGTAAGCTGTCGGGCTATAAGTTTTACGAAGCACTAATGAATTCGCATGCTCGTTTAACCTACACCAAAGTAAATGCCATTTTACAAAATGACGAAAAGCTCCGTAAAGAATATGCAGCTGTAGTGCCGCATTTAACTGACTTACAGCAAATGTACATGGCATTAAAAGCAGCACGCCAAGAGCGTGGTGCAATTGAATTTGAAACACTCGAAACCCGTTTTGTATTTAACGCACAGCGTAAAATAGAATCTATTGTGCCAGTTATTCGTAACGATGCGCACAAGCTGATTGAAGAATGTATGATTTTAGCCAATGTATCGGCGGCTAAATTACTTGAGAAACACGAAGCAAGTGCGTTATTTAGGGTGCATGATGAACCTGATAGCGAAAAACTGGGTAACTTTACTCAGTTTTTAACTGAGTTGGGTATTGAGAGCACGCTAAGCGATGAACCCACCCCGAAAGAAATCACTCATGTGTTGGCTCGCTTAGGGGACCGTCCTGAAGCTGAGCTTATTCAAACTATGCTACTGCGCTCAATGAAGCAAGCGGTATATCAGCCAGATAACATAGGTCACTTTGGTTTAGCATTATCGGCCTACGCACACTTTACCTCGCCAATTCGCCGTTACCCCGATTTAGTGGTACACCGTGCAATTAAAGCGGTATTAAAAGCGCAAGGTCAACAAACGTCAGGTGAATACGCTTACAGCGATGATGAAGTCGATCAACTTGGTGAGCAGTGTTCTACCACTGAGCGCCGCGCAGACGATGCCACCCGTGAAGTAGCCGATTGGCTAAAATGTGAATACATGCAAGATCATGTAGGCACGGAGTTTAACGGGGTTATTTCATCGGTTACTAATTTTGGTTTATTTATTCGTTTAGATGATTTGCAAATTGATGGATTAATTCATGTTACCAATTTAGGTGATGAATACTTCCAACATGATGCGGCTAAACATTGCTTGGTGGGTGAACACACACATACGGTTTATCGTTTAGGCGATAAAGTAACTGTACAAGTTGCCTCGGTAAGCTTAGATGATCGCCGAATTAACTTAACGCTTAAAGGCGATGTGGCTCAAGATCGTTATGCGCGTCGTCGTGCGCCAAAAAAGAATGCCCCAGCAAGTGTTCGCTCGCAACTTAAAGCCGGTAAAATACCGGGTAAAAAGTCAGCAAGCGACAGTAAAAAACCAAAAGGTGGAAAAAAGCCTGCAAGTAAAACTAAAGCAGCGGGTAAATCTAAAGTAACAGCGGATGACACCACCGCGAAGAAAAAAACCAAAAAGAAAGCGGTCAAAAAGCCTAAAAGACCAGGTAAAAATGCCCGTAAACGTAGTAGCCCAGGAGCAAACAATTCGTGAGTAATGAATTAATTTTTGGCTTTCACTCTGTTGAAGCAATTTTAGCAAAAGAGCCAGAGCGCTTTATAGAAATATACGCCCTTAAGGGACGTGATGATAAGCGTCTATCGCCTGTGATTGAGCAAGCGCGTCAGTTTGGTATTTCAGTACAGTTTATGCAACGAAAAGCGCTTGATAACAAAGCGAAAGATGAACAGCATCAAGGCATTATCGCCAACGTAAAAGCGGCGCGAGTGTTTAATGAAAAAGATCTTGATGAGATCATTGAACGCGAAGACACGCCATTTTTACTGGTGCTTGATGGCATTACCGATCCGCATAATTTAGGTGCTTGCTTACGTAGTGCCGATGCAGCGGGCGTACATGCGGTGATTGTTCCTAAAGACAAATCAGCAAAGCTTAATGGCACAGCACGTAAAGTAGCCTGTGGCGCAGCAGAAACGGTACCGCTTATTCAGGTAACTAACCTTGCACGTACATTACGTGAAATAAAAGACGCGGGCGTTTGGGTTGTAGGTACTGCCGGTGAAACCGACACACATGTATTTGATGCCAGCTTAACAGGCCCAATGGCGATTGTGATGGGTGCTGAAGGCGAGGGCATGCGCCGCTTAACACGTGAGCATTGTGATGTGCTCGTTAAAATCCCAATGGCAGGCACGGTTTCAAGTTTAAATGTATCGGTAGCAACCGGCATTTGTTTATTTGAAGTGTTACGCCAGCGCGCAGAAACAAATTAAGCCTAAGCGAATCACATAGGCATTAAAAAGCCGAGATTGATTACATCAATCTCGGCTTTTTTGTACTTTTAAGTTAGCGCTTTATTAAAAGCTGTAAGAGTAACCCATTTGTACTGAGCGTGGCTTACCAGGTTGAATACCGCCATTTGCGCGGTTAGCAATGTAGGTTTTATCAAACAGGTTATCAACGCTTAGGTATACTTTTTGATTTTCATCAATTAAGTACTTAGCAGCTAAATCCCATACAACACGGCTATCAATCGCATTTAAGCCTGAGTCAGAAAGGTCAGCATGTGCATCCGATACGTAACGTATTTGGCTGTTAACAACAAAGTTATTCACTTCGGCACCAAATGATAAAGCAACTTGGTTTTCTGGTACGTAAGGCATTGCATCGCCTTTTTCTACAGAGCCCCAAATTTCTGAATCAAATGTGTTTTTAAACTCTGAATCAGTGTAGGTGTAAGTCAGTTTAACTGGGAACGCAACTGATGCAGTATTAAACGTTCGACCAGCGCTAAATTCAAAGCCCGATACTTCTACTTCACCGTAGTTGTATTGGTCGCCAATGTTATCGTCGCTACAACCTACTGCAGCAGTACAGTTACCATGCATGTTGTCGTAATCAGAGTAGAATGCAATTACTTCACCGTTAAAGCCGTTTGCATTAAAACGAGAACCAAACTCAATGTTGACGCTTTCTTCTTCGTCTTGGTCTGCATTGCCTGGCGCTGCGGGTGCATAACCTTTTTGAATGCCTGCAAGTAACGTTACGTTGTCGTTAAGTGTGTAAGTAGCACCTAAAGACGGTACTAAAATTTCAGTATCGTTTGAAATATCTTTCGTTAAGCCTTGGCTACGAGTTGGATCTGATTTAGCCCATTCTTCACGGGTAATAGTAATGTCTTCATAACGCAAACCTGCACTCACTACTAATGCATCCATTGTCCATTCGTCTTGAATAAATAGGGTGCTTGCTTTTGCGCTGTCTAAGCGATTGCTATTAGAGCCAGGTGCGCCTTGCGAAGTAAGAGTCATGCTTAAATCTTGATTAAGCGTGTATTTGTCTTCCCACTGGAAACGATCCATTTCATCTTCGTGGTAACGTACGCCAACCGTAATGTAGTGATCGCCCGCTGGAATGTGTAATTCAGACTGCACGCCTTTGGCTTGGTAGTCGCGGTTATTAGCTTTAACACCTATGTTTTCGATGCCTTCAGCCGTTGGGTTTGCTTCAAATTCACTGTATTGCTCAAGGTAGCTTTCGCTTACTTTACTGGCTTTGTACCAGTTACGGTGGAAGTCATTTAAGTAAGCGGTTGCTAAAAATTCGTAACCTTCTCCAAAGCGGTATGCATAGTTTACTTGGTATGCATTATGACGGGTGTTCATCTCATCATTTTGCGATGCCGCATAACGACGGTTAGGATTTTCTTGGTAATCGGCGTTAGTTAAGCCCATGTACGTTTCGTCTGATGTTTCTTCAGAGTACTTAGCTTTAAACTCAATGTTGTGGGCATCGTTTTCACCAAAGGTATGGCCAAATTTTACCAGTACGTCATTTTTTTCAAAACCAGTGTTGTCATCGCCTACTGGTAATTCTTTAAAACCATCAGCGCCGTAAGAAAACACTTCAATTAAGCCCGCTGTGTTATTTTTTTCTTTAGCGAAGTAAGCGTGACCTTTATAGTAACCATCGCTACCAAGTGCCGCGTCAACCATACCCATAGAGCTATTTGCCTCAGTTGGTAAGCTGCGAGAAAGTAAATTTAATACACCACCGGTAGTGCGCGGGCCATATTTAACTGAGGCAGCACCTTTTAATACTTCAATAGATTCCATACGACCCATAGTCGGGAAGTAATAAGCCGATGGTGCAGAATAAGGAGCTGGTGCAACGAGTACGCCGTCTTCCATTACTGAAATTTTATCGTTACGGCCAGTACCTGTGCCACGCATACCAATGTTAGGACGCAGACCATAGCCATCTTCTTCTTGAACGTATACACCTGGTACTGATGCTAATACGCGAGAAATATCGGTAAATTCGAATTTTTGCAATTCTTCATCAGAGATAAATGTAGCAGATCCTGGAATATCGTTAATTGCTGCTTGTGAGCCAATAACGGTAATTTGTTCAAAGTTGCGTTCAACGCCGCCGGCATCTTTTGCCATTGCTGTAGCACTTAAAGACAGCGCTACGGCTGCAGTTAACGAGGAAACTAAAAATTTATGTGACATTGATTACCCTAAAAATAGTTCAACTACTAAAATTGGCGTAATTTAAACATGTTAACGAATGAGAATCAATATTATTAAGTTTTAGTTATATTTACATTTGCCGTAAAAATACGCTGTTTTTATAACATTTTTAACTAAGTGTTTATTCTAATCTTATAAAATTAGGATAATGTACTGGCTGGTGGCGGTTAATTTAACCTGAACTCTGTGTGGGATAGATTTATTATCCAGAGTTCAGGTTATTTAAGCAGTGGGATAGCCTAAGCGCAGCTTAATAAATTCGGCGAGTTTAAATACCGCGTTTTCAGGTTCGCTGGCGGTTTTTACTAAACTAATACCTATGCTACCAAGCGCAGGTAAATGTTTAGTGTGTAAGTGATAGGCTAAATCGTTAGGTACGGTACTTTTTGCGAGCACTGTTATGCCTAAGCCTTCTTTTAATGCGGCAATTAAACCGGTTAAATCGGCATTACTGTAAACAATACGGTATTTAATGCCCGCTTTTTCAAGCGCCTGAGTTGCTCTGCGTCGGTAAATACAGCCCTCAGGCGCGGTCACTAAGGTTACGGTTTCATTTTGTGCCAGTGATAGGTCGCCCACCCACACTAATTGGTCTTGAATAAAAATAGGGAATTTTTCTGAGTCAAGTTGCTCGTTAAGCGCTAACACTAAATCAAATTGATCTTGGCGCTCATCAGAGAGCAGGTGTTTACTTAAACGTGATTTTACTTCAAGTGATACCTCAGGGTAGAGCGCTACAAAATCGCCAATAATGGAGGGCAAAATACGCGCGGCAAATTCGCTAGGGATCCCCAAGCGCACTTTACCAGTTACACTTTCTGAGGTGAACAACTGCAAAATGGCATCGTTATGCTGCACCATTTGCTTTGCCATCGGCAGTAATAACTCGCCATATTGGTTGAGCACTTGTCGTTGCCCCTGCTTTTTAAATAATTTATAGCCGAGTAAGTCTTCTAAGCGTTTTACTTGTAAGCTCACCGCAGGTTGCGAAAGGCCAAGTAAATCGCCTGCTTTGGCAAATCCACCAACCTCAACCACCATAACAAAAGTTCGTAAACTGTCGGTTGAAATATTTTTCATATTTAAAATTACTATTTATATGGCTATATATATAAGTATTATTTATCAATTGATAAGTAATTACAATTTGTTGTTGTAAGGCTTGCGCAATATACTTTTGCTATTAAAGATTGATAGGTATTTGTTATGACTTTTAACCCGATTATGTTTGCCCGCCATAGCAACGCTAACAGCGCGGTTATAAATGCCTTACAAGCCGATAGCAGTCACGTTGTTATTGACTTTAGTGGTAGTGAAGCATCGGTATTTTTAAGTGCTATTTTAGGTCATGACCTCACTAAACTTACCGCTAGTGGCTTTGGCTTTAAAGGCACACTGGATGGCGATTTAAATTCTGATTTTAGCTACGCCGTTTACTACTTTAGCGAAACCGCCTTTCGATTTGTACTTCCAGTTAATGCTAGCCTGCAATTACAAGCGCTCATTAACGAGCAGCAGCTTAGATACGATATCGACTTTGTGGTACGCACCGACTTAGCGACCTTTACTTTAAAAGGCGACAATGCATTTGATACCTTAGTTGAGGCATTTAAACTAACCCCTGGGTTACGCCTTGCTGATGCGCAGCTTTGCTATGGCGCGCAAAGTGGTGATGTGTTTGTTACTGCAGTAGATCAAAACAACGAACAGCAGTTTATTGTTATTGCTAAAACGGCCACCCTTGATAAGTGGCAACAGTATATGCAGCAACAGGGCTTTAGTGTTACCAACACGCAAGCGGCCTAACGGGTAAAAGTTAAAGATTACAATTTGGTAGGCTTATTAATGGCTACCATGTTATTCCCCCTCATTTAATTGAGGCCACGCCCACACACATGGGTTAATTTAAAAGTGAAGGAATATTATGACTTCTAAAACAGTATTACATGCAAAGCACCTTGAAGCCGGCGCAAAAATGGTTGATTTTCATGGCTGGGAAATGCCAATTAACTACGGCTCACAAATAGAAGAACACAACGCCGTACGTAACGATGCGGGTATGTTCGACGTATCACACATGACCATTGTTGATATTCAAGGTGAGCAAGCACAAGCGTTTTTACGCAAGCTAGTAGCTAACGATGTTGCTAAGTTAACCTTACCAGGTAAAGCGCTTTACACTGGCATGCTTAACGAGCAAGGCGGCGTAATCGACGACTTAATTATTTACTACTTTAGCGAAACATTTTATCGCTTAGTGGTTAACTCAGCGACCCGTGAAAAAGATTTAGCACATTTAGCTAAGGTATCGAGCGATTTTGCTGTAACGGTTACTGAGCGCCCAGAATACGCCATGATTGCGGTTCAAGGCCCTAATGCACGTACTAAAACAGCCCAGGTATTAAACGCAGACCAGCAAGCTGCAGTAGAAGGCATGAAGCCATTTTTTGGTGTTCAAGCCGGTGATTTATTTATTGCTACAACAGGTTATACTGGCGAAGACGGTTACGAAATTGTAGTACCAAACGAGCAAGCAGCCGATTTATGGCAGCAACTGCTTGATGCCGGTGTGGCGCCAGCGGGCTTAGGTGCGCGCGACACACTGCGTTTAGAAGCAGGTATGAACCTTTACGGCCTAGATATGGACGAAAGCGTATCACCACTGGCAGCTAACATGGCATGGACTATTGCATGGGAGCCAGAAGATCGTGACTTTATTGGTCGTGATGTTTTGGTAAAACAACGTGCAGAAAAAAGTACTCACAAGCAAGTAGGTCTTATTCTTGAAGAAAAAGGCGTACTACGCAGTGGTTCTAAAGTAATTGTTGATGGTGGCGAAGGTGTTATTACATCTGGCACATTCTCACCAACATTGGGCTATAGTGTTGCATTAGCACGTGTACCACGTTCAACTGGCGACACAGCTCAAGTAGAAATGCGTAAAAAATTAGTTAACGTAAAAGTAGTTAAGTCGGGCTTTGTACGTAACGGTAAATCAATAATCTAAATAATTTGGTTATACCAATAAATAGGTCACCCTCATTTATTGGTATTCTCCCAATCTAAACCAAAGGATGAAAAAAATGAGCAATATCCCTAGCGAGTTAAAATACGCACCTTCACACGAGTGGGTTCGTAACGAAGGCGACGGCACTTACACTGTTGGTATTTCTGAGCATGCGCAAGAGCTGCTTGGCGACATGGTATTTGTTGAATTACCAGAAGTAGGCGACGAAGTAGATGCTGGCGAAGACTGTGCAGTAGCAGAGTCAGTAAAAGCGGCATCAGACATTTACGCGCCAATTAGCGGTGAAATTGTTGCCATTAACGAAGAGCTAGAAGATGCGCCTGAAACAGTAAACAACGACGCATATGGCGACGGTTGGTTATTCCGTATTAAAGCGTCAGAAGAGCCTGAGTTAGATAACTTATTAGACGCTGAAGGTTACGCGCATACAATTGACGAAGACTAATCGTTAATTAATAAAAGCCCCTCTATGTTAAAACATTGGGGCTTTTATGATTAAAGCGCTTATTTTTCCATACAAAGTAAGCAGCTAAATCATCACATATTTTAATCAATACTAGTTACCCATTAGTATTTGGATCATAGGAATCTGGACACATGTCAAACGCCAAATCTCTTGAACAATTAGAGCAAAAGCAAGATTTTATTCGCCGCCATATTGGGCCAAGCCCAGCGCAAGTAAACGACATGCTTAGCGCTCTTGAAGTATCGAGCGTTGAAGAGCTGATCGGTCAAACTGTACCTGCTGGTATTCGTCTTGAGCAGGGTCTTAATATCGGCGAAAGCCGCACCGAAGTTGAAACACTAAGCTACTTAAAATCAGTAGCAAGCAAAAATAAAGTTTTCAAATCGTATATTGGCCAAGGCTACCACCCAACTCACGTACCGCACGTAATTTTACGTAACGTACTTGAAAACCCGGGTTGGTACACAGCGTACACACCGTATCAGCCAGAGATTGCACAAGGGCGTTTAGAGTCACTATTAAATTTCCAGACTATGACCCTAGATATTACCGGCCTAGATTTAGCAAGTGCCTCACTGCTTGACGAATCAACCGCTGCAGCCGAGGCAATGGGCCTTGCAAAACGTGTATCTAAAGCTAAAAAAGCCAATGCGTTCTTTATTGCCGACGACGTACACACGCAAACCATTGACGTAGTGAGCACCCGTGCAGAGCAATTTGGTTTTGAAATTATTGTAGGTAAAGCAGCCGATGCTGTGAACCACGATATTTTTGGTGCGTTATTCCAATACCCGTCAACATCAGGCGAAATTGTTGACATAACAGACCTAATAGCTGGCGTACAAAGCAAAAAAGCGATTGCCTGTGTAGCAGCCGACATCATGAGCTTATTACTATTAAAAGCACCAGGTAAATTAGGCGCCGACGTAGTACTGGGTTCAGCACAGCGTTTTGGCGTACCTATGGGTTACGGCGGTCCTCATGCAGCATTTTTTGCAACACGTGATGCGTACAAACGTTCATTACCAGGTCGTATTATTGGTGTATCAAAAGACCGTTTAGGTAACGATGCATTACGTATGGCAATGCAAACTCGCGAGCAACATATTCGCCGCGACAAAGCCAATTCAAACATTTGTACTGCGCAAGTATTATTAGCGAACATGGCTGCGTTTTATGCGGTATACCATGGCCCGCAAGGCTTAAAAACCATTGCACAACGCATTCACCGTTTTGCTGATATTTTAGCAACTGGCTTAAAAGCAAAAGGTGTGGCACTTAAGCACACTACTTGGTTTGACACATTAACAGTGGTTGATGAAAACAAAGCCGACGTGATTGCGCGTGCTGTAGCTAAAGGTGTTAACTTTGCTACTAACCATGCAGGTGAATACTCAATTTCAGTATCTGAAACCACAACCCGTGCAGACGTTGCTGAGTTATTTGATATTATTTTAGGCGAAGGCCATGGCCTAAGCGTAGATGCGATTGCTGCTGATGTTGAAGCAAATGGCAGCGACTCTATTCCTGCAAGCCTAGTGCGTGATGATGAAATACTAACGCATCCAAACTTTAACAGCTACCACAGCGAAACAGACATGCTTCGCTATATTAAGCGCCTTGAAAACAAAGATTTAGCGCTTAATCATTCTATGATCTCGTTAGGTTCATGTACCATGAAACTAAACGCGACCGCTGAAATGATCCCAATTACATGGCCTGAATTTGCAAACCTTCACCCATTCTGCCCGCTAGACCAAGCAGAAGGTTACCAAATAATGATTAACGAGCTACACGATTGGTTAGTTAACATTACCGGTTACGATGCGGTTTCACTGCAACCAAATTCAGGTGCACAAGGTGAATACGCAGGCTTAATCGCCATTCGTAAATATCACGAGTCACGAGGGGACGCGCATCGTAACGTATGTTTAATCCCAAGTTCTGCGCACGGTACTAACCCAGCGTCGGCACAAATGGCCAGCATGAAAATTGTAGTTGTTAACTGTGATAAAAACGGCAACATTGACATGGAAGACCTAAAAGCAAAAGCTGAAGAAGTCTCTGAAAACCTATCATGTGCCATGGTAACGTACCCATCTACCCACGGTGTATACGAAGAAACGATTCGTGAATTATGTGAAATTGTTCACCAGCATGGTGGCCAAGTTTACATGGATGGCGCAAACATGAACGCGCAAGTAGGTGTTACTAGCCCAGGCTTTATTGGCTCAGACGTATCGCACTTAAACTTACATAAAACCTTCTGTATTCCACACGGTGGCGGCGGCCCAGGTGTTGGCCCAATTGGTGTTAAATCGCACCTTGCGCCATTTATGCCAAACCACAGCGTAATTAACGTACCAGGTACTAATGAAGGAAATGGTGCAGTATCGGCAGCGCCTTACGGCTCTGCAGCTATTTTACCTATTTCATGGGCTTACATTGCCATGATGGGCTCTGAGGGCTTAAAACAAGCGACAGAAATGGCGATTGTAAATGCTAACTACCTAAGCAATGAGCTAAGCAAGCACTTCCCAATTTTATACCGTGGCCGTAATAATCGCGTTGCTCACGAATGTATTATTGACCTACGCCCATTAAAAGAAGCCTCAGGCATTACTGAAATGGACGTTGCTAAGCGCTTACAAGATTACGGTTTCCACTCACCAACAATGTCGTTCCCAGTAGCGGGCACATTAATGATTGAGCCAACTGAATCTGAGTCTAAGGGCGAGATTGACCGCTTTATCGAAGCGATGGTATCGATTAAAGGTGAAATTGATAAAATCATTTCTGGTGAATGGTCTATCGAAAACAACCCATTGGTATTTGCACCACACACGCAAGCTGATGTGTTAGGTAATGAATGGGACCGCGCGTATGACCGTTTTTACGCTGCCTTCCCTGTACCAGCAGTAGCTAAAGACAAGTTCTGGCCAACGGTTACGCGTATCGATGACGTATACGGCGACCGTAATTTAGTATGTGCATGTCCTCCGATTGAGACTTATCGTGATTAATGATTTTTAGAATTTCCATTTAAAGCTTGGGAATTTATAAAATTTTAAAAGCCGTTGCAGCAATGTAGCGGCTTTTTTGTGTGAGGTGAAAAACCATTTCAAATGCTTATGTAGGTTGGGTTGAGTGAAACGAAACCCAACAATTGACAAATATACTCACTCGCTCCAAAACCAAGAGTATGTGTTGTTTATTGTAGGCGTTTAGCTTGCTGACGTGAGGACGATAGCCCGAATAAGTATTTGAATAGGAGCTTGGAATTCTTATTACAGATAATGCGAATATGTTTGGCAATTTTAGAAATTAGAAACCTTATTCAAGGTTTTGTCGCGCTGGCGACGGCAGCCAAAGAAGGGTATAGATTTTCAAATTTTACTCTGCTGCAAATGATTCATCCTTGAAGCTGGGTTACTGTCGGCATCCATGCCTTCACTTCCTCATACTGCGAAGCTGCGCTTCGGTTATTCGTCACCTCCCAGCGCACCCGAGCATCACGCTATTTCCTTCAAAACACAATTGATGTGAACGTAAACGCCATGAAAGCACATCCATGTGCAAGCATGGCTTTCATTTCATCCATGAAATGCATTACTCATCAATTGCTTATTTTCAGGGCGTGATGACGGGGAGGGGTGTTAAACGTTAGATTGGTGTTTAGTAATTTAAACTAGTCTAAAATTAAGTTGATCTTCAATTCCTTTGCAATCTAAGTTAAATTGTTCAAATGTGTAGTCCCTTGCAAAATACGAAAAAGATTTCAAATAAAAATAATCTTCAGAAGTCGTATATCTTTGTCCAATATATTTTGAAATATCAATAGATGATTTATAGTTAATAGTCGAGCTTAAATCTAAATGAGTAATTCCTGTTATCGGTTGGTGACTTACTGAAGCCCCTAAAAGACTCAATTCATTAAGATATGCTTCTATCTTAGTTTGCCAACCGAATACTATAACAGGGCCTACAGAAACACCAGTAATTGCATCTTGATGCTTATCGAGCCAGCTTATAGTGGAAGCAATCGATTCTTCATTTTCACCTGCAAACAATAAAATATTAACTTTTACTTTAATATTATTTTTATATGCTTCTTCAATTAACCTAGATGCTTGTGAGAGGTATTTCTCAGGTTTTTTAGTTTTGTTCATATTTATAAGTTGGTTGAAATTCGCACTTTCTAAACCTAAATCTATGATCTCTAAACCTGCTAACTTTAGTTTTTTGAGATGAGATACTTTGATGCTATCAACACGAGCCTCTGTTCTCCACTTAAAGCTTTGTTTGGTTTGCTGGCGGTGCTTTATTAATTCGTCAATCCACTCTTCTTTCGAAGCAAATAGCGATGCTTCAAAATACAGGTTCATGGGAGTTAGGTTATCAACCAAAATGGTTTTATGCGATTCAGATACTATTAGTTTAGGGGATTTTAGAACTGTTAGCTTTTCATCTTTCTCTTGACAAAAGTTACAGCCCATACCGCACCCTCTTGAAACCTCTAAATTTGGCTGAAATAAATGTCGTTCATGTAGTAAGGAGTAATCTAATTGATTAATAGCATTTTCTCTCGTCGACTTTAATGGGTTATTTGTAATAAGCTTTAAAATATGTTCTTCAGCTGTACCAGGAAAAATAATATCAGCAAGAGGTATAAGCTCTTTCATTAAAGTAACTTCATCATCTATTACCCATCGACCACCAATAATTATTTTTTTTTGAGGTAAAGCCTTTTTAACTAAATTAATAAAACTATTCACCCAACTAACAGCATAAAAACTAGGTATTGAGATTAAAATAGGGTACTCAGAAGCTAATAACCCCAATGATACTGAAGTGTTAAAAGTATCATTTGGATCATCAAATCCACCTTGTATTTGTATTGATTCAAATCCATTGTTTTTTAAAACAGTAGCTAAAGACAGCAATCCATAGTTTAAATATCTATTTTTTCTATGAATAATATGGTCCGTTTTTTTCGTTATAAGCTGACCAGCACTTATGCAAAATATTTTACTCAACTGTAACTTCCTTATTAGTTTAGATATTAGTAATTACAGTTTCAGTAATTCATTCTTGCAACTTTCAATTTCTTCCAAAACATTATCAGTTAGACATGCTGAAAATTCAGGAGCAATAAAAACACGAATAAAATACTTTATTGATTGATATCTGTTTAACTTATCGCCACATTCATCGAATCTTTTTAAGTTATAATTACCAGCGAAAGTCTTAGTTAATAACTTTATTTCAGTTTTATCGATATCTTTAAATGCATTGTCTGTCATTACATCTACAGTGAAATACTCATTACTAACAACATTACAAATTATTGCTGAGATTTTATTCTCTATATTTTCGCGAAATTCCTTATCTATGTTATCTGTGATTGATTTGTTTGGCGGGAAAACTTTAGCTTCGTATTTTTTAACCCATGGTTTTCTACTATTTAAATCATTTAAAATTTTGAGGCCGATCTCAGGCTTTTCACTTGTAGCTAGGAGTGTTTTTAATTGTTCATTTAAAAAGTAGCTATCAGAGTTTTTCAAATAAAACTTCTGAATAAGAGAAATTTTATTTTCTTCATCAGGATTAGCTGATTCATTGAAACAAAAAATATTTTGTGCATTTCCACTAGATGCGATATTGCAGATAGCTCCCATCATTGATGAGAAAGCCCTATTTGTTTTGTGATAATAAACCTGACTAAATAGATTTGCTCTAGCATTAATAAATTCAGCAATTGAATCAATACAACTCTCTGTATATGCTAAATATAATTTATTATGATCTACAACTGGAACAATGGACATAAATAATCTGTTGAAGTCATAAACACCGCACTTAACGCCAGAAAAATACCCGTCTCTTTGTAAATAGTCCATTCTGTCGGCATCGATAGGGCATGAAGAAATGATTGATGTTAACATCGGTAAGATATCTATTTTTTTATCATCAATTTTTGTAAATATAGACTTATCTGAGTAATTGCTTTCAATAATTTTCATTACATTATTGATATCAATTTTTTCTTTATCTTCAGTGTTGAGACTATCATAAATAGCCCTTACAAAAATCAGTGAAATATGTTCATGCTCAACCTTTTCTCCTTTGATCATGTTAAATAATTCAGGGAACTTTGAGCCTATATGCTTTTTTAGGTATGTTTTTGAAGGTAGAAATGAATCAAATTGATGTGACATTGGTCCATGACCAATATCATGAAATAATGCAGCCAGTCTTAATTCTTGGATGTTTATATTGGGTAACTTTCCCATATATGTGAATAAATGTTTATTTATATTCTTTTTAGCAAAGCGATAAGAGTTTAGTTGTAAATGTTTAAGTATCTCATAAGATAAATTCATAACACCTAGAGAGTGTTCAAATCGTGTATGCATAGCTGAAGGGAATACTTTATATAAAAATGTATTTTGCTTAATAGTCCGCAAGCGTTGAAATAAAGGATGGTCTATACACTTAACCTCCAAATCAGTTAATCTTATTATTCCGTGAATGGGGTCAAGAATTTTACTTACTAGCTGTGTATCAAAATCCATATCTATACCTTTTTTAATTATTATAAATAGAGTCAGGTCTTGTATTTCTGATCTATCAATTTAGCTTTTAGTAGTTTTAAGCTGTTGAACTGCTTTTTCATATGCTCAATATCACACAGGCTTTTTATAAACTCAATTAGACCTATCGCTTAAATTTTTAAAATATATTGATTTACCCAAAAAAGACCAAAGGGTTACCCATTAGAAATTTCAGATTAAGCAGGCCAATGTATTTTTTATCTTTCAATTAAAAAATACAACTGCATATTTTTTAACTCAATTTGAGAACGAAAGGGGGCAAACTAAAGGTCTCTCCCATTAGAAAGTTCATGTTAAGCAGGCAGCTGTGTTTCCTTGAACTTTTTATTCAAAAACCAAGTGTTCTTATTATTTAAACTCATTTTTATTAAGTGCTTAGTACTGATTAATAAGTACAATAGTTAAAATTTATTTATTTTAATTTTATATTTACAAGGAAGTTGTTTATATGAGTGATGTAACGCCATTTTTTATATTGCTGTTATGGCTTTTTATTTTTTACACAAAAACGAAGAAGGTAAAATACTAGTACCGATTGTTGCTTTTGCAGCAATACCGTTATTTAGTAACGATTACTGGCTGTGGTTTAAGGTGAGTATAGGGCTGAGCATCTATGTTTTAATGGTAGAAAAAGCTAAAGCCGGATATACAGGAGGTGGGGCCGTTTCAGCATTCGCTATGCTTTTTATAGGGGCTTATTTAGTCAGTGCTCTCATGCATACTGTTTTATTTTGGGAAGCATCGTGATGTCGAAGTTTAAGGTAATAGGAGTTTTTTTATTATTCACCTTGAGCTTTTCATGCTCATCTAGAACGAAAGGGGTCAAATCTTGACTTCAGACATTAAAAATAGATAAATCAGAATTAGGTGTCATTATAATTATCTTAAATTTTAATTGCCTCAGTCGGTGTGGTTGATAACCCACTAAAATATTTCATTATTAATTTCCCTTTGCTATTTTTTTCAATGACTAAATAGTTATTTGAATTAGGGTAGTAAAAACTATTTTTAGACATGGGAATTAGCTTTATCTTATTTCCACCTGTGCGCTGAGAATATAAAACGTCATTTTCATAAATTAGGCTGCGAGAAGTATTTTTATTAATACGGTAATCGCCTAAAACGGGTGATAGTTGCTGCGCTGTTACATTTACGCTTTTAAATTTTGGTAGTTCTATACCTAGTACTTTAGCTGTGAGTTTTTCGTTTATAAAAATAGGGTTTATATGGTTTGAATTAGCGAGTACAGCTACGTATAGTTTTTGCTCGGGTATATAGCGTGCATGTGCTAAAAAGCCATTTATTCCACCGGTGTGTTTAATTACCGTATAGTCATTAAAAGGCTTAATAACTAGGCCGTAACCGTAGGGTGAAAAACTGCCGTCGTTGAGTTTAAAAGGGCTGACCATCTTCTCATAACTTGCTTTACTAATAAGCTTGCCAGACGATAATGCACTAAACCAAATATTTAAGTCAGTTGGAGTAGATATAAGCGCCCCTGCGGCATAGGGCCAATCCATATTAATATAACTTGTGTTTATAAAGCCTTGCTCTGTTTGTTCATATCCAGCTGCGCGGTGAGTAACAAGCTCTTGCCCTTCGTAGCTACTTTGTGTCATCCCCAGTTTTTTAAAAATATTTTGTTCAACGAACCCCTTATAAGATTGCCCGCTTGCTACTTCAACTATTTTACCAAGTAGTGAATAACCTGTATTTGAATAAGCCATTGCTTCGCCTGGTTTAAAAACCATAGGGTGTTTGGCAAAACGCGCTAGCGTATCATCAACACTTGCAGGTACTTGTATTTCTTTATCGAATAGGTCGTCGTCATCGGTATAATTTGCTATTCCCGATGTGTGGGTCAGTAAGTTTTCTATTGTGACGAGGTTACCCTCAGTAGGAAAGCTTGGAACATACTTATGAATATTGTCAGAGGTTAATAATTTACTTTGCTCTTGCAGCATCATAATTGCAGCAGCAGTAAACTGTTTTGAAATAGAGCCTAACCGTAAAACACTTTGATTGGTAAGTGGAATTTTGTGTTCAAGGTTGGCAAGCCCCCGGGAGCCTTTAAAAACTGTTTTTCCATTTTTACTTATTATCACCGACACACCAGGCTCACTGGCTGAAAGAGTATTATTAAGGATTTGCTGATACTGTAAAGCTGTAGGCTCTGCTTTAGCTAGGTTGGGTATTAATAGAGTAAGAGCTAATAAGCAGCCTGTGTAAAATGGCTTAATCATGTTCATCCTTTAATTTTTTATATCAAGTTCGCTAATGAGCAGGCGTTCCTTGCGCTTTATAGTGAGTTAATATTGCACAGCTAAAAAGTAAACACAATTAATGACGTTTTTAAGTACTTAGTACTGATTAATAAGTACAATAGTTAAAATTTATTTATTTTAATTTTATATTTACAAGGAAGTTGTTTATATGAGTGATGTAACGCCATTTTTATATATTGCTGTTATGGCTTTTTATTTTTTACACAAAAACGAAGAAGGTAAAATTCTAGTACCGATCGTTGCTTTTGCAGCAATACCGTTATTTAGTAACGATTACTGGCTGTGGTTTAAAGTGAGTTTAGGGTTGAGCATCTATGTTTTAATGGTAGAAAAAGCTAAAGCCGGATATACAGGAGGTGGGGCCGTTTCAGCATTCGCCGCATTTTTTATAGGGGCCTATTTAGTCAGTGCTCTCATGCATACTGTTTTATTTTGGGAAGCACCGTGATGTCGAAGTTTAAGGTAATAGGGGTTTTTTTATTATTAACCTTGAGCTTTTCATGCTCATCTATGCCAGAGAGAAGTAAAGAACCACTGATGGATTTTGCTAGTGCAAATTGCTTTTTTTGGTACTTCAAAGATAATAACATTCCTACTAATGATATTAGTAAAATAACGGGTGGAATTGTTGAAATGAGTGGCTATTCGGCTAATAAGTTTCAACAGGTTGCGTTGCTGGTTAAAAATTACTCGCCTCAATTGAAAACCAAGCATGAAGTTGATATTCAACTGGCAAAATGCTTTTTATTAAAAGATGATGCAAGCTTCATAAAAGAGCTTAAAACCATAGGTGAATCTTAATTAACTTTATAAATTTTCCTTTTTTAATATGGAGGTCAGGTCTTAATCTTTAGAATGATCTCCATGAAGACTAAAGGATCAGAGGGCACCCATTAGAACTCTTGATTTCCTTTAATTTAAGTACTGGATACGCATAGCATGCTAAAAAATATTTTTTTTATACTTTTATGTGCCGCGTTGGTTGCGATCGTATTTGGAGCTTTCCAGTTTTTAGGTCGCTATGCTTTTGTGATAATGCTTATAATCGTTATAGCGTTATTTTTTACTAAAATTGGTAAGCCAAAGTTTAATAAGAAATAATATAAATAAAAAAGCTGCAGGAATGCATTTTATTATGTAATGAATTGCGTAAGAGGGCATGCAAAACACCTTTTTGAATGGTGACTGCTTTAAGTCTTTTTTACATTATATTGAGCAAGCCTACGTTTAATATTTATGTATATTGTCCTGTTTAATGACCACAGTCATTACCACATACTAATGTTAGAACTTTTTGTCGTTCTAACCTATAGAGGTGATTACTCTGAGTCAACACGAAAATTCTTGCCAAAGCCTCTAGCACAAGGAAACATCCAAGCATTGAAAGTTTTGTTTAGTGACCGTTCTAAATGGAGCTCTATACCTTACCAAAGGTTTGCGTTAAGAAGTAAATATGCAAACACTATATCTGTAAACCAGCTCAAAGCGGGAGCTTCCCCATGAAATTATTGATTAATTGCAAAGCAATTATAACGATACTAGCTATGTTTACTTTCTCCGCTTGTTCTCAACAACGATTGCAAGAGACTACTAAAAGCATACAGCCTATAAATGAAGTTCAAGGGACTATCAGCAGTGAGCCAGTAACTTATTTGCGTTATAACACTGAGATAGAACCCTGCATTACCATAAAATTCAATGATCTTGGAGAATCAAAGCAGCTTTGCAGTTTTTCTGATCAACAAGGTAACATAACAGATGTGAGAACAGATGTTGCAGGTGTAGATTACTTATTGCCAGTTTTTACAGAACATGGCCTTACCGTAACTCTGGATTTATTTAGTTATTACTTAGATTGCCAGATTACACTGAGTAATAAAATCATAGAAGATCCTGTATGTCAGTTTAGAGATATGGAGGACTAAGCTTTTATTACCGCCTATGGGCTTTGTGCAGTAGATGACTATAGCTATGAAGGGTTTAACACAGGGATTAAAGATATCACAGTAGACGCTAAGCTTGCTAGCGCGTGTAATCTTTGCTCAATGCCCGATAACTTTGCATATAGTCGGGATAAATCAGTGGCCTACATTAGAAACCTTATTCAATTTTTTGTCTTTGTGGTGACGACAGCTAAAACGGGGCTGCTGTGCCCTCTCTATTCGCGAACTTCTTCTTATATTTATATTGCGACATAACACCGAGTTAGACATCGTTGTAATTTAGCCCGATTTTTATAATAGAAAGGGGTGCTGAAAATACATTTAAGTATTATAAAGCAATAATAAGTTATCGTTTTACGGTAATTTTAATTGTTTTTTTAGTTTTTGAATGTCATAGTGATTTTTTAATAGAAGGAATTTAAAATGAAACGCGAGTTACTTACTCTTGCTACTATAGTGTTAGTTATGCTGCAAACTGCATGCACAACAATTTCGATTGAAGAGTCAAATTTTCTGAACCCAGATCAAAAAATACAGGTTACAAAGCTGCGTAAAATTGAGCAAACAGCGACAACAGAAGATATAACTATAAATGGGTTGGACGATGTGACGTTGAGTGGCACCTTGATAAGGGTTGATGATGCGCAAGCAACGGTTATTTATTTTGGTGGTAATCAATTTCGTGTAAGCGTTGCTGGAGGTAAACCTGCACAACAAATACTGCCAATGAATGTAAATATTTTAATGGTTGATCATCGAGGTTACGGTAATAGTGAGGGCACGCCGACAATTGAAAACTTAAAGCGTGATGCATTGTCAGTTTATGATTATGTTGCAACCCGTACAGATTTAAAAAGCACTCCGACTATTTTACATGGACACTCTTTAGGCAGCATGATTGCAGGGTATGTTGCAAGCGAGCGGCCTGCTGATGCGCTAGTACTTGAAGGAAGTATTACTAATGTAAAGCAAATGACATCGCAACGTATGCCTTGGTTTGTAAAGCCATTTGTAGAGGTTAATTTTAGTGATGAGCTAGCTAGGGTTGATAATTTAAAGGTAGTGGAATCATTTACTGCTCCGCTTTTAATAATTACCGGAGAAGATGATACTCAAACACCTCCTGCTTTAGCTGAAACTTTATACCAACATGCACTTTCAAAGCAAAAGCAATTATATATTGTAAAAGGCAAGCACCATGGTAATGCATTGACTGGTGATAAGTTACAGCTACATTATCAGCGATTAGTAATGCAGTTAAATGCAAAGAAATCTTAAAATGAAAAGAATAGTAATGATGAGTAACGTAATATTAGCGTTACTTTTTTTGACCCTAACTACTTTATTAATTACCGCCGTTGTATTGTTACTTAATGGCAGTGATGTTTTAAACTTTACTCAAGCTAACGGTACCCACTTGTGGATAGGGCTTGAAGTTAGCGGTTCTTGGAAAAGTACTGCAAGCACATTAACGGCAAACAGTTTTAATGCAATGACGTGGTTAGCGTTACCGCAAATGTTGCCATACATTATTGTAAATCTGATTTTAATTCGCTTGTTTATGCTTTACCGTAAAGGATTGTTTTTTAACTTAAAGAATATTCAATGCTTTAAATGGCTTGGTGGCTTATTATTACTGCAATTTATATTTGTGGCTTTTTATCCCGCGTTGTTGGTAACACTGCTCAATATGTTCTCAGGTATTGAGCTTAAACGAGCTGTAGTGATTCAAGACACCGATATCATAGGCTTTATAGTTGGTCTTATTATTTATGTTATTGCATGGATAATGAAACAGGCGCAACAGCTGCAACAAGAGCAAGAGTTAGTAATTTAATGGCAATAATAATTGATTTAGATGTGATGCTCGCAAAGCGTAAAATGAAGTCGGCAGAGCTTGCCGAAGCAATTGGGATTACCCCACAAAATTTATCTGTATTAAAATCGGGCCGTGCAAAGGCTGTACGATTTACAACGCTTGACGCTATTTGCAAATACTTAGATTGCCAACCTGGTGATATTTTACGCTTTGAAGTTGATATTGACTAAGTCGCATACTGACTAGTAAAAATGCCCCCTTTAGGGTTTGCCCCCGTTTCACTTTCCTCTTTTATAACTAATTGTTTAATAGTATCTAATTTAGGATTAGTATTCGGTACTACTTAAAACAATAATAAAATAAGTGCTAGAAATAGCCTTTAAAAAAGAGGTATTCATGGAAGATCTATTTATAGGTTTATTTGCAAATGTCGGCGTTATATTACTTTTAGTTTTGATATTAAGAGCAATTAAAAAAGTTGATTTAAATCTAATTTGGTCTTTGATTTCGTTAGGTATTTTAGTTTGCTACTTTTTTGCTTTGTTTAAAGGTGGAAAGGTTATTCCCTTGGATATGCTTTTTCCTGATATGTCGTGGAATTGGTCTGGAAAAGTAGCGGCAATAATCCTTTGGTTAGTCGTACTATTGGCTTTAGTTAAATTTAAAGCTAACTTTCGTATTGCGGATGCTGGTTTTACTTTTAGGCAAAATGAAAACTCTATAAAACCCGCTTTTACAGTTATGTGCTTGTTTATCATTTTACAGATAGTTGTATCACTTTTTTGGAGTGGTGAACCTAATTATGATTTAGAAACCTTACTTTATCAGGCAACAATGCCTGGCTTTGATGAAGAGCCAATGTTTAGAGGGATTCTTTTATTTTGTATATCTTTGGCAATCATATCAGAACGCTATAATTTAGGTGGTGCGTCAATTAACATTGCAGGGTTGCTCTTAGTGGTGTTATTTGGACTAGTTCATGGGGTTATGTTTAATGGTGGAGAGTGGCACTTTTCTTTCCCCGCTATTTTATTAACAGGCGGCTACGGCTTTATTTTACTTTGGCTAAGAGAGCGCACAGGGAGTTTGGTGTTTCCTATTTTAGCCCATAATAGTGTTAACTTTGTTGGGCAGCTAATCTAATTAAAAGTTTAATTTAAGAGAGGTAAAATCTTGTGTAAGTTTTTACCTCTTCACCGGCAGCAGTCAAAAGGGCTCGTTTGCAGGTGACCACAAGTCATTCATGCCTGCAATTTGAGCTCCTTTTATTACTTAGAAAAACCAAAGGGCTACCCATTAGAAATTTCTGATCAAGCAGGCAGCTGTATTTTCTTGATCTTTTTATTTAAAAACCAAGTGTTCTTATTATTTAAACTCACTTTAAATATGACTACGCATCTAGTCATTACGTCGATTGGTGTGAATATGCACCATGGCTTGGCTAAGAACGCCATTTGAATTTAGATATTTTTAGCATCATTGATGATTAAGTAAGGCCCTTGGTCTCCGTCATCGTTTACTACCAATATCAGTCCTGTTTCTGGCAGTGTATATACACTGCCTAATAACAAATAAATTTAAAATTAGTTATCTTCGATAACAATGGTGCAGGCAGCAGGGCTTTCACCAGTCATACTTATTACTGCCGTATACCCGTTATGACTTTCATCGTAAATGCCATCATCAGAGTAGTGTTTTTTTGTTTTATCAGCCGCTTTATATGCATCTTTAGAGCTACTATAAGGCGTTTTACTATGCTGTACTTTAAAATAGTTCTGTTTATTTACTGGTGTTGCGGACATAATTGCCCAACCAGATTTATTACCTGAAATTTCAATGCTCATAGTAATATTTGAACCCGCACCTTTAGCATGAACACCTGCTTCCCAAAGCTCCCCAGGGTTAATTTTGTTGCCACCGTCAACATCTCGTAAACTACCATGGTCAATATAGTAATCTACACTTATTGTTGATTTTGTAGCATTCCTTATACCAACAGCCAAATCGTTGCGATCTTTATTGCTACCAAAAACACTAGTAATTAGCTGATTAACATCAATATTAAAATTAGTATCGGTACCCATAATTTATTTCTCCATTGTAAATATCTATTTCATTGTCAAACAACATAAAATTCGTTGTTAATAAAATGTTAGGTTGGATGATTTAAGATATCTATTACAAATTATTACACCCAATACTCAATTGAGTGTAATTAGGAAGGTCGATTAAAAACTCAATACAAAAACTCGTCAGGATTGCAATTATTAGTGACCCTATGCTTTTTTCTATTTTTACTTCTAGCAACACATGCATTTATAGCGTTATGTAATGCTGTGTAATATTTTTACGCTTGTCTTCAGCTATCTTTATAAAGAGTGTCCATCGCTCACCTAAATCAACTAGCTTAAATCTTTAAGGTGTCTTGGATAACCAACCAAGATCCTAACTTATTTTTATTTAAGCTAGCGATATTGCACAACGTTCACCGTCACAAAGGAGCAAATTATGAATGTGCAAAACAAAACGGGCCCGTCGGTAGCAGTAGATACAGAAATTGATGCTAATATTCTTCTCAGCAGTGCGCAAAAGCAAAAAATTAAAGTGCGTGATAGCAAGTATAAAGCGGCTGATTTATCTTGTCTGAGAGCAATTGCACAGGCTGCAATTAACGTCGAATTATTTACAATCCCGCTTTATATGAGCGGCCTCTATTCGATTCAAGGGACACACCAAATTGCAGACTCGTCGAAACTGTATCCCGGCCGTTATTGGCCAGGGCTTGGTCCTACGGCTGGTTACATTCCTGAAATAAGACGTAATCAGTATGATGTTAACTTAACTGCTTTGTTTGACACCGACACCTCAGCTGGAAACAGTGATGATGCAAATAAACCAGCCAAAAAATATGAATTGTCTGTTAATCAACAAGTGTTCAACGGGGTATATAGTGTTTTTATTGAAGAAATGCTGCATCTACAACTGGCCTCAAATATGGCAAGTAAATTGGGCCTCACACCGAGCTTTACTAGTCAGGCGTTAATTGACGAAAAATATGGTTGGAAGTGCTACAACAACAAAAGTAGCATTCCACATATTTTGAACTTTGCGGACTGTACTACCGATTTATCTAAATTGAGCCCTGCGGTTCAAGCTTATTTCAAACAAATTTTTCCCAATAAAACGCTACAAGATTTACGTGTTAATGCTACAGAACTCAGTAAAGAGCAAACGCTGCTATTTATGTTGATAGAAGAGACTGAAGAAAATGCTCACAAAATTATTCAACCAGAGTTTTTAAAACCAAACGCAGATACACAACGACCAAAATACTTTGAACAAGCCCCATATGACTGGTGGAAACCGAATTACAAGGAAAGTGACTTGCCGCTATTTGGTTCAATTGGGCACATGTACTTAAGTTATTGGGATTATATTCAGATCCAATATGACGATGGAACTAGTTTGTTAGATTACGCAACTATTCAGCCTACCTGCGAAGCTAGTCAGCGCGACTACTTCAATGAGCGCCCTGGAAATGATGAATATCAAGCACAGTTTCCGGGCATTATAGGTTCGCTCAACGTAAATTCAGATCATACAGCTCTCAAAGAAGCCTTAATGAACAATGTGAATGCCATTACGGATCAAGGTGAGGGTGATGGTGTGGCTGACATGCTTTGTAAACGTTGGGCTAATGAGATATGGGCGCAAAACTTTCTTGCTTCTAAGGAGTCGCCATCAAACGATGCTCACCCGAGTACAGTCGAAGAAAAGTTCCAACCAAGCGCTGAAGCATTAAAAGCGGATTACCCAGCAAGCTGCAGTGAAGGTCCTATATCAGGCTCAGCATGTGCACGGATCACCAATAAATATAAAGATCACTTTCAAATTTTCACCGATACGCTGAAGCTGATCGTTGACTTTGAATCCCCTTCATCAAACTCTAGTGAACGCTACATGACATGGCCTACATGGTTTGCTGATGGCAACACTTGGAGCTGTGAATTATTAGATCCCAAAGGGGGCGATGAAGCACATGCGACTAATCCGCAACTCCCAGAGGTAGCAAGCGTAGTGCAAGCGCTCAATAATCTGCGGCTCACGACTAATATTAATGACACTCACCAATTATTTAGTAGTTCAGCAGTAGGTACAATTAAAGGTCTCACAACAGCGCTAGATCGCTATTGGTCGGGTAAAACTGAGGAGTTTCCGGGTCCAGCAATGGGAGGTTCTGGAGATAGAATTTCGATCTGCTGGGCAACTACAGGAATAGCGCCAGATTTAGTGAGCGGTATCGACCCACAAAGTGCGGACACGCTTTATCATGCTTGCCAAGGAATGAGTTATAACAACATCGGCACTAATGATTTACCACCTCCTGAGGTATATCACAGCTGTAAAGGTAGTAATGATTGTAAAGCGCAGGGAGGTTGTGGTTTTGTGCATAGCACAACGCCAGGTGGCAGCTGTGGTGGCAGTGTATCGAGCGGGCCAAAAAGTGCACCAGCCGATAATAAGTGTAATAACTTGGGCGGTTGTGCAGTGCCTATTTCGGCGTCTCAACTTTTCCCGAAGCTTTCAGGTGATGACCAAGAATACGATATGCAATTATTTAAGTTTAACCTTAAAGATAACAGCTTCTCAGCAATAGATTATACTTACCCAAAAAGCCAAGCCGCTCTCAGTGATAAGTCAGATGAGTGCGTATTAATGCCTTATAAAAAAGGCGACGCTGTATACAACATTGCTTGGCAAGCTTACAGTAATGCTAATGGCTTGTTGGATGATAACGGTAAACCGCCTGAGCAGCCAATGCCTTCAGATATTCGTTTAGCACTTCCTCCTTCAACTTGATAGGAAAGAGCGTATGACAAATCTAACTCGGACGCAGGATTTTGCTGCGTCCGCTATCGAAAAGCTAACTGATCTTGGGTTTGGTGTTGGCCTCAGAAGTCAGCATTATCCTTATATTATGTCCCATTTGGAACACGATACATCACTTGGTGTTGATTGGTTTGAAATTATCAGTGAAAACTATATAGATAATCACGGATATGGTAGGTATGTGCTCGATAAATTAAAGGAACAATACCCGCTAGTTATGCATGGCGTATCAATGAATATTGGTAGTAGCGATCCAATTAACTTTGAATACTTACGCAAGCTCAAAGAGTTAGGTGAGTTTGTTAACCCTCAACTTATTTCTGATCATCTATGCTGGACAGGCCTTGCTGGTTTAAATAGTCACGACTTGCTACCAATGCCGCTAACTGATGAAAGTTTACAGCACGTTATTGACCGCGTTGATCAAGTACAAGACTTTTTAGAGAGGCCTTTAGTGCTTGAAAACCCGTCAACTTATCTTGAATTTCAACACTCTACTTTCACTGAAAGCGCGTTTTTTTGTGAGCTCGTCAAAGCAACAGGATGCGGTATGTTATTGGATGTAAATAATGTTTTTGTTAGTAGTTTTAATCATGGTTTTGACGCCGAGCAATTTATTCGCCAATTACCCCTCGATCACATTGTTCAAATACACCTTGCAGGCCCTAGTGATTGTGGAGACTGTTTGATAGACACTCATGACCAGCCTGTCCCCTATAAGGTTTGGCAGCTTTACCAATTGGCGCAGCGCTTAACTGGGGGGACTTCGACCTTACTTGAGTGGGATGCCAATATTCCCAGTTTTTCTGAGCTGGTTGGAGAGTTAAACAAAGCAAAGCTGGTACTAGCAGGTCATATCCCGGAACAAAATACGAATATTAACACTAACGCGCTTTCAACCCCCATAGTTAACGAGCGTTTAGATGCGGCACGCCACACCATGTCTAAGCGAGTAGAGTTAGATCAATGAAAACACCAGACTTAATACAAACCCAGCAGTGGCTTAGCACCGTTTTAATGGTGCGAGGTGATTTGCCACAAAAGCTTAATACTGCTGCTTCACAAGGCTTAACTTTATATAAGTGTGTTAAAAGCAGTGACACACTTAATGCCATGCGAAGGGTCGACATCTATGCTGCAGGTTATGTGATGCGTTTAGTCGAGTGCCTTAGGGGGGAGTTTGCACTACTTTGCCAGTTCATGGGTAAGGAAGTATTTGATACCTTCGCTAAAGCTTTTATTGTCACCTTGCCATCAGAGTCTTGGACTATGCACCAGCTAGGCTCGCGCTTCGCTGATTTTTTAGCGCACACAAAACCCACAGGCGATTTTAGCCCGCATCAACAAGCTATGTTTTGTCTACCCGCAGAACTGGCTAAATTTGAAAGAGCAAAAGCATTAACACTTTTGAAGCCTGGGCCCGAAACCGCACATGAAGCTTTGTCCATTAGCGAAATTGAGCTACTTTGCGGTATTGCGCAAGACTTTATAATAGCAGTACCTGAGTCCGTACAGCTTATTCAAAGCGATTATCCTTTACTGCCTTTAGTCGCTGAGCTTGAGCAAGGTAAGTCATCTCTTGTGCCCACACCAGAGCAAACGTATATTGCCATATCACGCCACCAATACCGCTTAAAAGTCACTATGTTAAACGACTGGCAAACCGATTTCTTGCTTCAGCTAAAAAAAGATCAGCATTGTTACAAAGAGGCTGTCGCCTATTGTTCAGATAAAATGAATATAGAAACACAAGTATTAAAGTCTCAATTAGCTATTTGGATCCCTAGTGCCGTGAATATAGGACTGTTTACGCTACACAAAAATTAATTATCACCTTTGGTGAGTTTCTTATTCCTCGGCTTGCTGAACGGTGTTGGGCTGGTTTTACCGTTATGGCTTGCATCTGCCTTTAGTTTCTCCTTTTATTGGGATTTGAGGCTGTATTTAGTAAAACCACAAAGGGGTTCAAAATTGTAAAATACCGCGCAAGTTGGTCGCGGTTTTTCCTTGATTTTTTATTCACAGAGTTCAAGTGTTTTATTTCAACCCAACAATTAAATGGGGCACCAACTGAAAATACAGTTAAGCTCTTTATTGGAGGCCTTACGTAATTTTTTAGGGGTGACTGATTGCAGGCAGATTATTGAAACATAGTGATAAATTCACTTCCCGTTTTTGTGAAATTTAGGGTGTAATTAATCGATACAGACTAAAGGGCGGCCCCTTACTGAAATAGCTTATGCCTATTATGTTATTAGCAAGCACTTTAAATATAACTTTTATTTTTAAATCTTATATAATTTAAAAATTCACCTTCAAAAAGAGATTACTATGATTCGTAGAACTCTCATTCTTTTTTGCATTTTCTGCTTTAATATCGGCTTGTTAAATGCCAGCGAAAAAGATAAAACCATTACGTTTGCAGTTGGCCATGATCATGAAAAAATGCTACAGGAAAATTACCCAATCTATCGTGCGAGTTGGCAATTTTTAAATCAAAGCTTAGCTAAATTGGGGTATGAGGTGGATGCCATTGTTTTACCTTGGGCAAGAGCAAACTATTATACTCAGTCAGGAAAAGCTGACGGTCTATTTTTAGCGGCTAATCTACCAGGAAGAGAGCAGTGGGCGGTATTGTCAAACCCAATTGGTATGGGGGCATTTGGTGCTTTTTATCATAAAGATAGAAAAGGCGAAGAAAATGTTATTGCGAGTGTTCGTTTAGGTGTACATGACAAAATATTAAAAGGTTATCATACTTATGAGTTGTTAGAAGTTGCCACTGCTCAACAAGGGTTTAAACTACTTTATAATCAAAAAGTAGACCGTCTTATTATGTCGCAGAGTTATGGTGAATACTTGTTAAGTAATGAATTAATTGAATTTAAAAACGAAATATCATTTGATTCTGACGTTATTGAGAAACGTTCAATTCATGTTGCATTTGCAAAAGACATTACTAAAAGTTTGAACGCAATGATTGTAGTAAATAAAGCAATTGATTTAGGTATAAACGACGGTATATACCATAAAGTTATGACTAAAAATAAAGTACCTGAAAGTATGTTTTTGTCTAGTATTGATTGAAAGTAGGCATACCTTATCTATTTTCAATCGCTTTAAAGTCAGTAGATGAGTGAAATTGTCTAATGGATGATTCCTTCACTTACTTTACACTTTTTCACTGAGCTACTTATACTTTGCTATTACCAAAGCGTCTAAAAGAGATATTAAATCTAGGTCCTATTGTGTTATCACCTTTGGCAATTGCATGTTCATAATTATCTTGAAAGCCTTTGCCCATCAGCAATAAAGAGCCATTTTCTAACGTGATATTATAGCGTTCATGTGTGATGGTTTTTGAGCGAATTAAAAATTCTCGCTGAGCCCCAATACTGATTGAAGCAATCACATCTGTAGAGCCAAATGCGGGTAAGTCACTATGAAAGCCTAAGCTTTCTTGCCCATTGGGGTAGTACAAACATACCGCGACAGCCAAATTACAACCGGTGCGTTCAGTGATTTGCTGACGTAACTCTTCAAGCAGGGGGAAACTCTTTGTTTGTCTGCCATGATGCAAGGAGAAACTACCCGATTTAGCAAGTTGTGAGTCTAAAAAAATCATTCGCCACGGTAAAATAGGTTTTTGTGATCCATCGGGGAAATCTATAACCTCAGGCTCTTCGAGATCATAGTTGCTCCTCAGCCACTTAAAAAGCGTTTCACTTTGCGCTGTAGACATGAAGTGTGAGTAATAATGGGCATCACAAGACAGTGGTAATTTCATGGTTTTTACCTTAGCTACACTCAAATATGAATATAAGCATATCAGTATTTTGAAGAGTTGAAGTGTTTAGACTCCTCATCAGCCGTGCCTTGCGGCGTTAATACAAGTTCATCAACGAGTGCAAGCCCGATTAAGGCGCCTTGCGTTGAGCTTTGTTGCTCTTCCGGCTGTTTATAAAAAGATATTTTGTAAATTAAAACAATAAACCATTAAGGCGATAAGGCCATAGACTCTGTGTTTAAGTGATGGTGGGTTACCAGTATTTACAGTGTCACAGTTGAACCATGCTCAACTTTGATTAACTTAAAAATACAGTAATAATGAAAATAAGAACAAGCTGATTGCTTAGTAATTTAATAAAATGATGCTTTGAGGAAAGCTTACATTAGCTGTGTAATTTTTATAGTTTATATTGGTGAAATATTTTCATTTCTTTCTTAATTATTGATTTTAAAGATATTTATAGATGGTCTTTTTTTTGCTTGGTTATTGTTTTTTAACCCTTTAAAAATATAGCAATCAAAAAAATCATTTAAGGAAGAAAAGTTATGGCAGAGTCATTTAAGTATGCAAATAACAAAGGACATGCAGGAGAGCTTCATCAAAAAGCTAATGAAGATCACCCCGTAATGACAACCGCACAAGGTTGCCCTATCAGTGATAATCAAAATTCATTAAAAGCAGGTCAACGCGGACCAGGACTATTGGAAGATCATGTGTTACGAGAAAAGTTGTTTCACTTTGATCACGAGCGAATTCCTGAGCGAGTTGTTCACGCAAGAGGGTATGGTGCACATGGTTACTTTGAAACGTATGATGCTTTAGATGATTTGACTTCTGCTGATATTTTTCAACGTAAAGGTGAAAAAACACCTATTTTTGCACGCTTTTCAACAGTGGCGGGTAATCAGGGCTCGCCTGATTTAGCACGTGATGTGCGAGGTTTTGCCGTTAAGTTTTATACGCAGGAAGGTAATTGGGATCTGGTAGGCAATAATATCCCAGTTTTTTTCATTCAAGACGCGATGAAGTTTCCCGACCTTATACATAGCGCAAAAGCAGAACCAGATCGTGGTTTTCCACAAGCGCAAACAGCCCACGATAATTTTTGGGATTTTGTAAGTTTGTCGCCAGAATCCATGCACATGGTTATGTGGGCAATGTCAGATAGAGCTATCCCGCGCTCATTAAGGTTTATGGAAGGATTTGGCGTTCATACTTTTAAGTTTATTAATGCACAAGGTGAAGAAAAATTTGTTAAGTTCCACTGGAAACCTAAAGGCGGTATGCAGTCAGTGGTTTGGAATGAGGCATTGAAATTAAATGGCGCTGATCCTGATTTTCATCGTCGTGATATGTGGGAATCAATTAATAATGGAGACTATCCGGAATGGGAGCTGGGCATTCAAGTATTTGATCGAAAATTTGCTGAAGAGTTCGAGTTTGATGTTTTTGATGCCACTAAACTGATACCCGAAGAGCAAGTACCAGTTAAAATTATTGGTAAAATGGTACTCAATCGAGTCGTAGACAATTTCTTTGCGGAAACTGAACAAGTTGCCTTTTGTACTCAAAATATAGTGCCTGGGCTTGATTTTACTCCCGATCCTTTATTGCAAGGCCGTAATTTTTCGTACCTAGATACACAAACCAAGCGGTTAGGTGGGCCTAATTTCACACAAATTCCTGTTAATGCACCAAAATGCCCGATGAGACACTTTCTTCAAGATGGCCACATGGCAATGCAGAACCCCAAAGGCCGGGTTAATTACGAACCAAATTCATTCAGCGGGGATGAAAACAATCCGCGAGAGTGCCCTGTACACGGATTCAAAAGCTCAGAATCTGAAACTGACGGGGGTAAATTACGCTATCGCTCAGAAACATTTAGTGATCACTACAGCCAAGCGCGCCAATTCTACTTAAGTCAAACTGACGTTGAGCAAACGCATATCCAAGATGCTTTAATTTTTGAGTTATCTAAAGTAGAGCATTTACGTATCAGAGAACGTGTGGTTTCTCATCTGTTAAATATTGATAACAAGCTTGCTGAGCAAGTTGCATTGGGTTTAGGTTTACAAACTATGCCAGATGCCGCAGAAGCGGCGCTTGATACCCGTCATGATTTACCAGTATCTGATGCGCTAAGTATTTTAAAAAATGCGCCAAATACATTTAAAGGCAGGAAGCTTGGTATATTAGTAAGTGATGGTTTTGATGCTGAAACCTTTAATTTATTAACACAAAGCCTTAAAGAGGAAGGTGCAAGTTATGAAATTATTGCGGCTCAAGTTGGTGGTGCTAAAAATAGTAATGGCGAGATTATTGAGGCCGATCAAGTGATTAATGGCGGTCCTTCGGTGCTTTACGACGCAATAGTTCTGCTTACCACTAATGAAGGCGCTAAAAAGTTTGCTGAAATACCGGAGGCGAAAGATTTTGTCAGTGATGCTTATGCACATATGAAGTATATCGGCTTTAGTGATAAAGCAACTCCTTTAATCGAGGCTACTGGTTTAAATGGACAGCTTGATGATGGCTGGTTGAATTTAAATAAAATTTCCGCAAGTGAGTTTGTCTCAAAAATTCGTAACCTTAGGTATTGGAGCCGATAAATCGCATAAATTGGGGCTAGTGAGAACTAGCCCTTGTTATTGATGGCACCGTTTGATTTGAGGGTTACAAAAATTTAAAGGAATAAAATGAAACTAATTTATGTCGATGATAACTTGCCGGGCATAACTCGAAAGAGGCATGAAAACCAATGGGTTTATTATGATCCTGCAGGAAAGAAAATACATGATAAAGATGAAATAGAGCGGTTAGACAGTCTCGCTTTTCCCCCCGCATACAAAGATGTATGGTTATGTCCAGAAGAAAATGGGCATATTTTAGCTACTGGCTACGACAGCAAAGGCCGCAAGCAATACTTTTATCATCCCGAGTTTAGAGAGCAGCAAGAGCTTAAAAAGTTTGAAGCATGTGTTTTATTTGGAAATAAACTGCCTTTGTTAAGAGCAAAACTATCGGAATATTTGCGAGGTAATGAGCTTAATTACCAGCGCACAATCGCAGCCGTTGTACGTTTAATGGACCTTGGAGCTCTGCGTGTTGGTTCTAAAAAAAATGCCAAACATAACAATAGTTTTGGTGCTACGACATTACGTAGCCGGCATGCAAAACTTACGGGTAAAAATATTCGCTTAAAATATAAAGCAAAATCCGGTAAGCAAAGAGAAGTGAACATAACAGATAAAGTGCTTAGCTCTATCATACAGCAGTTGCAAGATTTGCCTGGGCAGAGCTTATTCCAATATATCGATGAAGGCGAGTGTTGTGATGTTACCTCCAAAGAAGTGAATGAGTTTATTCAAAGTGTTATGGGTGAGCAGTTTAGTGCAAAACATTTTAGAACATGGCGGGCCAGTGTTTTGGCATTTGAAGTCTTACATAAATCAAACGGCCAGCTTTCGCTTAAAGATATGTTAGGTAGCGTTTCAAGTAATTTAGGGAATACCCCAGCAATAGCTCGTAATTCATATATTCATCCAAAGTTGATTGAGCTGTGTAAAGGAGGTAAAGAAGCTCTAAAGGACTTTAATAACTTAGACAAACTACCCCGTAAGACTAAGTACCTGAGTCGCTATGAGCGTGGGTTGTTGATATTTTTAGAAGAACAATGCTAATAACGTTAGTCTCTTTGTAATTATACTCATATTTCAATCGCTTGAGTTATACCTATGTGTGTGAACTTTTTACAACTTCTAGCAACTTTTACTGTAAAACGTAGAGTTCTACTTTGCTTTTTTTATTTATCTTTCTGATTTTAAAGGATTAAAACTTTGGTTTGAATGTTGCTAATTACTTAGCGTACTTTCTTAAACAAATAAAGGAGTTATTATGAGTACTGTTATTACTGGGTTATTCGATAATGCATCACAAGCAACATTAGCAATTTATAGATTAGAAGCTTTAGGTGTAAGTGAGGCGGATATAAGCGTTGTTGCTAACGACTCGTATACAAAGGAAGACTTTGCTGTAGATGAAGGTACCAAAGCTGCAGAGGGCGGTTTGCTGGGCGCTGCATCTGGAGGCGTGTTAGCAGCAATTATTGGTGGTTTTACCGCTGTTGGTGCAGTCGCTTCGGGTGGTGCCGGCTTATTAGTTGCAGGTCCTTTGGTTTCAGCACTTGCAGCTGGTGGCGCAGGTGCTGCCGTTGGTGGGACTTTAGGTGCAGCAATCGGCGCATTTATTCCAGAACATGAAATTAAGTATTATGAAAACGCAATTGAGAAGGGTTCAATACTCGTCGGTGTTAAATATAACAGCGATAACAAAAATAGTATTGAAGAGATTCTTGATAATGCTGGTGCAAGCAAGGTTTCAAAAGCGTAATATTTTAGAATGCACTATAAGTATCTAAAAAGTAAAAAGGTGGAACTGCGTTCCATCTTTTTACGCGTTTGATTTTAAAACTATCTGAGTTTGGTATATTAATCTATATTGGCAACCAATGAATTATTTAGCCCACCTTTATTTAGCACAGCCTACGGCTGATTCCCATTTTGGCAATTTGCTGGGAGACTTTGGGGGGCAACGGCAGCTAACGCACATACCTACGAGCGTTAAAAACGCGCTTGATAATCATTATTTAGTGGATAAATTTACTGACGCACACCCTTTTGTTAAAGAAGCTAAACAGCTTTTTTCACCCAAGCGCAGGCGCTTTGCTGGCGTGGCTATAGATGTGGTGTTTGATCATTTTCTGATTGCGCATTGGCAGCAGTTTAATAACCAATCATTAATTGATTTTAAGCACACCAGTTATGGGCTTTTGGATAAGCGTATACCTGTAATGCCTACACGAATGCAACGTGTAGTAACCAGTATGACGCAAAACGATTGGTTTAAAGAGTATGAAAGCGTTGATGGGGTTGGGCGGGCGCTTGATAATATTGCTAAACGGATTCGCTTTACTAATAATTTTACAGGCACCGCTGAAGATATAACCCGACATTATAGTGAGCTAGATGGACTGTTTTTAGCGTTTTTCCCTGAGCTAATTGAACACGTTAATGAGTTTAATTTGGAGAGCGCACCGAGGTAGAGTGCGCTTACAAAATAAGTGGTTTAGTCGTCTGGTCCTTTTAAGGTAAATACTAAATGTTTACGCATATCTTTCAAAATTACGCCTTTTTTAAGCATGGCACCGCTTAAGCGCTTTTGCCATTTTAATAACTCAGGCTCTGCCGCAGTTAGTGCCTGTTGGTTTTCAAACTGAAAACACATTAGTAAAGAGCCCGGAAATAAATGATATTCCACATCAAACCAGCACTGCAGCATACCTGGAATTTCAGCACGGCCTTGCTCTTCTATATTGTCAGCAACATTGAGGACGAGTGCTTGTTGTTTAACTTGCACAGCAGATAGTTTTTTCATGGGAGAAGATCCAATTTAGAGGCTAAGAATACAGCCGGAATAATACATTATACCCAAGCTTTCAGGGTGATAACAATGTTAGCCATACTTTAAATTAGAGGGCTCATAGTGAAGACTGATTGTGGTTAGTTTAGTAGTTCAATCGGTTTGAATACACTATTTATCAAGGGAAATTATGAATCATATAGTTGTTTTTTTAGTTATTATTTTTATGTTGTCAGGGTGCTCTGAAGAGCAAGTTTCTGAGCAAAAATTAAAACCTGTTTCTGCCATTGAGTTAAATAAAACTAAATCGTTTGATAGTCGTATTTTATCAGGTGTTATCCAACCTGCTAACACAGCCACTTTAACATTTGAGGTTAGCGGAAAGGTCGAAGACGTTTTTTTTGAAATTGGTGAGTCTTTTAAAGAAGGTGAGCCGTTAGCTAGGCTGGAACAAACAAAATATTTATTGGCAGTGCAAGAGGCCAAAGGACAGGTCTCTAATGCAAAGGCTACGATGCTAAATGTTAAGCAGGATTTTGAACGTAAAGCGTCACTGGTTGATGATGGTGCGGTGTCTGGCGCGCAATACGATTTAGCAAAGTCGCAATATGAGAGCGCCAAGGATAAAGTCGATATTGCTCAAGTGCGACTAGCGATGGCAAGAGAAGAGTTAAAAGATACCACGCTAATTGCGCCTTATGCTGGGACTATCTCAAAACGTAATATTGAACCTTCGCAACAAGTCAGCCCTAATATCTCGGCACTTTTAATCCAAGGTAAAGAAAGTTTTGAAGTCTCAGCGCTTGCGCCTGAAGGGCTTCTCTCCTCGTTAACTATTGATAAACCGGCAAAGGTAACTATTTCAGCTTTAGATAAATCGTTGAATGCCAAAATTAAAGAAATTGGCTCAGCTGCTCAAGGAGCGAATGCTTTTCCTATTATTTTAAAAATCTCAGCTAATGATATCGCAGGTATCAGAACGGGTATGAGTGCAGAAGTGCAATTTAAACAACAGCAGGGAGAAAGCCATGGTTTTATGGTGCCTGTAAGTGCAATCATGGCAAAAGAAAATAACCAACACTTTGTTTTTAAACTGATAACAACAGCGCAAGCTGACTCACAACCAGCTGGTTACGTTTTACAAAAAACAACAGTGGATGTAATGAAATTTTTTGCGCAAAAAGCGCAAATTAAAGGAGATTTAAAAGAGGGGGAACAAATTGTTAACGCGGGAATGGCTTTTTTACACGATGGGCAAAAAGTAACGCTTATCGAAGGCGAAATTAAGCGCCTTAATCCATAACCCGCTACGGAGATTTAAACGATGAAGATCCCTACTATTTCAGAGCTTGCTCTTGATCATAATCGCCTTATGTTAGCTATTGTTTTTGGCCTTATGTTGTTTGGCGCCTTTAGTTATTATCAACTACCAAAGCAAGAAGATCCTAAAATAAAAATTCGTGAAGCTGTTGTCACAACCGCTTACCCGGGGATGAGCGCAAAAAAAGTAGAGTTGTTGATCACTAAAACACTCGAAGAAGCTATTCGTGAAATGCCCAGTATTGCCGAAATTCGCTCAGTATCTATCCCTGGTCGTTCTATTATTCACGCTGAGCTTAAGCAAAGTGTTGAGCAAAGTGAGTTTGATCAACAATGGGATAAACTGCGCGATCAAATAAACGCAGTGCGTGATGACTTACCCAATGGGACATTGCCTTATGTAGTAAACGATGATTTTGGTGATGTTGCCGTATTAACAGTGGCACTTATTGCTGATCCTGCCTACAGTATGGGCGATCGCCAAGATGTGGCGCAACACATTGCTGATATGCTGCATCAAGTTGAGGGCACTAAAAAAATTGATATTTTGGGCATTCAACAAGAGCGTATTTTTATTGAAATTGAAAATGCTAAGCTCGCTCAACTGGGTATTGCACCTGACCAATTAATTGGTGCTTTAAAAAACCAAAATATTATACGCCCTAGTGGGGTTATTGACGCCAATGGCAAAAACTTTATTATTCAACCTTCAGGAAATTACCAAAACCTTGCCGATATTAGAAATACACTTATCAGTGTACCTAACCAGCCTGAAACAATATTGCTGCGCGATATTGCTAAAATAAGCCGTAAAGTGGTCGATCCCCCATCAAGAACAAGTTATTACAATAATCGCCAAGCCATTATTTTTGCCATATCTAAGGATGAACAAGCGGATGTGCTTAAGTTCACTCCTAAAATAGAAGCGATGATAGCGAAAATTAATCAAACTATTCCTGCAGGCTATCAATTAAAAAATATTACGCGCCAAGCCGATGTGGTTGAAGATGCAGTATTTGGTGTGACTTTTAGTGTTTTGCAAACCATCGTTATAGTATCAGTTGTGGTAGTGATGTTTTTAGGCTTACGCACTGGTCTGATTGTGGGCTCGATTGTGCCAGCAGCGATTTTAATCACGCTTTCAGTTATGAACTTTATGGGTATTCCATTAGAGCGTATGTCGCTAGCTACTTTAATTATTGCGCTTGGTCTTTTGGTTGATGATGGCATAATAATGGCTGAAGATTTTAAAAAGCGTATCGAAGATGGCGAAACGCGTGATACAGCTGTACGTAATACCTCCGGCACTCTTGCGATACCGTCTTTAACTTCATCATTAACAACTATTCTTGTGTTTTTACCTCTTATGTTGGCACAAAGTAGTGCCGGTGAATATACGCGCTCGATCTCCTTGGTGGTGCTAATTGCATTACTTACTTCTTGGGCGCTAAGCCTGACATTTACTACTTATTTATGTCATCGCTTTGTTAAAAAAGAAACGAGGCAAAAGCAAAATATTGTTCGACGTAAAATTAATCGTTTTTTTGATAGCCTCACCCCGGTTTACGAAAAAGCATTACGACAAATTATGCGTGCGCGTATTGCGTTTGTTGTTGTTATTTTAGGACTATTTTTGGCAGGGGGCTGGGCTATGAGTCTAGTGCCTGCAAAGTTTTTTCCAGATTCTGATCGAGCACAAATTTTAGTGTACCTTGATATGCCAGTGGGTACTTCAATGCGTAAAACTGACGCAACGGTGCAGGCTATTTCAAAAAACTTGGATGATAAAGAACACTTTCCACATATTGAAAAATATGCGGCCTATGCTGGATTTGGTGGTCCTCGGTTTGTTTTATCACTTACACCTATCGACCCCGAACCTTCAAAAGCATTTTTTATGATTGATGTAGGTGAACGAAAGTTCGCCGATCCTACATTAAAGAGAGTGCGAGAGATGTTTGCTCAAGATTTCCCTGGTGTGATGGGGCGTGTTACGAAAATGTTCTTAGGGCCATCTGATTCTTCACTAATAGAGATTCAAGTTAAAGGTCCTGATAGTGATTATATTTATTCTGTTAGCGATGAAATTAAAACTTTGTTGCGAAATGTAGATGGCACGTTTGATATTAAAAGCGATTGGGAAAACCGCATTACGACACTTAAACTTGAGGTTAATCAGCAAAATGCTCGTCGTGCCGGAATTAGCTCAAATGATGTTGCCCAAGCGTTAGAAACCTATTTTTCTGGACGCATAATATCCGAGTTTCGTGAAGGTGATGATATATTCCCTATTGTATTAAGGGCACAAGACAGGGAGCGTTACGATTTAGATCGGATCAATAGTGTAAGTATTTATTCTTCTGCTAGAGGCGTCAGTGTTCCTTTAATGCAAGTGGCCGAGATTCGCTATGAAACGCAGTTTGCCCGCATTGCGCGTGAAAATTTATTTCGTACCGTAACGGTACAAGCTAAAAATCAAATTATGTCGGCGCAAAGTATGGTGCCCTTACTTGAAGAGAAGCTTGCTAAAATAAAAGAAAAATTACCACCTGGATATAAAATTGAATACGACGGGGTGATTGGAGACTCCGCGGAATCGCAAGCTGCTATTTTAGCTAATTTACCGCTGTGTATTGCCATTATGGTGTTTATTATTATTGCGCAGTTTCGCTCTTACCGTGCAACCAGTATTGTATTTTTAACCGTACCCCTAATTATTATTGGTGCTGCTTTTGGTTTGTTGGTTATGCAAGCAAACTTTGGGTTTATGGTTATTTTAGGTTTATATGCGCTTGCCGGTATTATCATTAATAATGCGGTGATTTTAATAGACCGAATAAATATTGAACGTAAACAGATAGAGTACTCAGAGCAACAAACCGCAGAGCAGTCTAATCAACAAAACTTTGAGGCGGTAATCAATGCTTCTTTAAGGCGTTTACGCCCTATTTTGATGTCTACTTGCACAACGATAATAGGCTTAATGCCACTTATTTTATCTAAAGATGTTTTGTTTTATGGTCAAGCAAGCACTATTGCGTTTGGTCTTGCTATGGGAACAATTTTAACATTAGGGTTTGTTCCGGTTGTGTATACTTTTTTCTTTAAAATAAAGCCGGTTAAAGCAGATAAAAAATAAACTCAGCGTGAGTTAGAGCAGACCCAAGATTGAGATTTTATAATAATTTTAAGCCTATTGGGTGGCAATTTTAGCCACTAAGTAGGCCTGTTTTACTCATGCTTTATTTGTTTAGATAAAAACAAGTTCGTGACATCAGCAACTTTTACTAATGACTCTTTATCAGCATGACTCCAAGTTACCTTTGAGTCTACACTTTCACAACAAATGACACCTAACGGCTTGTTATCAAGTTTATAAGTGTAATCAAGTAAAGAATAAATATTGAGTGGCTCAAAGTAAGAGTGAGTAAACGACTCGGTTACTTCGTTATTTCTGGCGTCTGAGGCGTCGAGTACTTGGTTGGTTAAAATATAGTTGAAATAAGCAGGGGAGTTTTCTGTATTTAAAACAGCACCACTTGACACGTCATCATTTTCATCAAGACAAATTAAGCAACTTAATGCGCTGTATTCTTTATTAAATAACCACAGACTGACTCGATTGGCATTAGGAATAAGCGCTTTTAACTCTTTGCATATTTGGTTTAGCTTCCTGTTACTAGAAACATTAGGATCGCTAATTTTTACTGCTAAGTTTTTGAGGTTGAGGTTTTTAGGATTATAAACATTGAGCAAGCTGTTGAGCTTAGCTTTATCGAACGGTTTTGTTAAGTAGCCATCCATGCCAATATCTAAATAATGCTCAATGTCTTGTTTTAGGGTATTTGCTGTCATAGCGATAATTGGAACGATTTTACCTGTAGGAAGCGATCTAATAGCCTGTGTGGCTTTTATTCCATCTATTTCAGGCATTTGTATATCCATGAAAATTAAGTCTACAGGGTGTTCTTTGAAGTACTTAACGCATTCTTTACCGTTCTCTGCGATTATTAAATCAGCATTATGTACCTTGAGCATTTTAACAATAATGAGCTGATTTATTTTATTATCTTCGGCAATTAAGACAGTACAACCTTGTAAGTTTGTTAGCTCAACGCTTTGCTTTGCTATTATTGGTGACAAAACAATCTCAAAGCGTTGCTCATAGGTGAACGTAGAGCCTTTACCTATTTGGCTGGTGAAGCTAAGGTGCCCCTGCATTAGCTCACTTAAACGAGCACAAATTGATAAGCCTAAACCTGTACCCCCATATTCTCTTGAGGTCGATGAGTCTGCCTGATGAAATTCTTTAAATAAATGTTCTTGAACAGTCTCATTAATGCCAAGGCCTGTATCAATAACTTCAAACTTGAGTACTTGTGTTTGCAATGTACTGCTTTTAATACTTACTTTCAGTTCGACTTGACCAGTTTTGGTGAATTTAATCGCATTTGAGCACAAGTTATTTAAAATTTGCGAAACCCGAAGAGGATCCCCTTTAAAATTATCTGCTATTTTAGAGTCTACCGATGTAATAAGCTTTATACCTTTAGTAGAGGCTTGCTGTAACTGGGGCTTTATCACATCGCTAATAACGTCATTAAGATCGAAGTCGATATGTTCAATTTCTAATTTACCAGCCTCAATTTTAGAAAAGTCTAAAATGTCATTTACAATATTTGATAAGTAATGAGCTGACTTTAATATACTTTTTAAAGTGCTGTCTTTTTCCTCTGTTGTGGTTTCGGTCATACCAAATTCAGCTAAATTTAAAATCCCATGCAATGGGGTTCTCAGCTCGTGAGTCATATTTGCTAAAAATTTACTCTTAGTGTTATTGGCCGTATCGGCTTCTTCTTTTAACTTTTCTAGTTCTTTATTGTGTGCTTTTTGTTTTTCTAATGCCATAGACAGCTTTTTATTATTAAGCCTAAGCTCTAGTTGCGCAATAACCTCTTTGCCCAAAACCGTGAGCGCATTTATTTGTTTGCTCGAAAGCTTTTTTGGTTTATCACTAATAACACATAACGTACCTATAGCATTACCTCTAGGAGTGATAAGTGGTGTACCTGCGTAAAAGCGAATGTTTGGGTCGTTTGTAACCAAGGGGTTATCGTGAAAGCGAGTGTCTGTCAGTGCATTTTGAACTTCGAACACTTGGTTTTCTAAAATTGCGTGAGAACAAAATGATATATCTCGTGCTGTTTCGGCTACATCAATTCCATACTTAGACTTAAACCATTGCCTGTTGGGATCAACAAGGCTTATCAGTGAAATTGGCGTTTCGCAAATATCAGATGCAAGTTGGGTTAAGTCGTCAAAGGATTTTTCAGCTTCAGTGTCTAAAACGTCATACTCATATAGGTCTTTTAGCCGTGATAGTTCATCTTCAGGTGTTGACGCTTTTATCATTATGTAACCTTGTTTTGATATGCCTAACAATGAGTAATCGAATAAAAATAATAATGGATGCGCTAGCGTAAAATGCAATTAAATTATTATGCTCAAGTAGTTAGCTTATATGACCTTAACAGTTTTTGCTAATTGATTTAAAACTGCTCAATCAACAATTCTATTACGGCCTTTCGTTTTTGCCTCGTATAAATAGTCATCAACATATTTTAAGCTGTTTTGTAAGCTGATAGAGCCATCATGAGTAAGTAGCCCAATACTTACGGTAAAGCTAATATTAAAGTTGCGATAGTAAACTTTATGTTCATTTACTGCGTGTTTTATTCGCTCAGCGGCTTGCTTAGCTTCTGCTTTGTTTGTGTTGGGCATAATAATTAAAAACTCTTCACCGCCCAGGCGAAATACAAAATCTTGTTTTCTGGTTAAAGCGCGTAATGTATTGGTAAGCTCTTTTAAGCTTAAATCGCCAGCTTCGTGGCCATAATTATCATTTATTGCTTTAAAATGGTCTATGTCGAGCATTAATAATGAAATATAGGTGTTTTTATTTTGCGTTTTTAATAGTTCATCGCTGAGTGTTCTGTATAAAGTTCGTCTATTTAAACAGCCTGTAAGTGGGTCTATATTGGCTTGCTTTTCTAGCTCTTTATTAAGTGAAGAGAGTTCTTGAGTACGCGCCTGAATACGTTGCTCTAAACTGGTATTGAGGGCTATCAGTTTATGCTCTATGTTTATTTCTTTGGTTACGTCGTTTTGTACAGCAAAGTAATAAGCCACTTTGCCGTCTCTAAAAATGGGTGATATGGCCAGTTCATTCCAATAAGGGTCACCATTTTGCGTATAGTTTAAAATTCGGGTGGTTATAGGGATGCCTTTTTTAAGATGAATTTTAAGTTGCTCTATTGTGTTGGCGTCAGTTTTTTCACCTTGTAAAATGGAGCCAAGCTTTTTACCTTCTACTTGATTCAGTGGGTAGCCCGTAATTCTTTCAAATGAGCCATTTACCCAAATAACACGCTTGTCTTTATCGGCAATCACCATTCCTACAGTGGTTTCTTTGAGTGCAGTAACTAAAAAATCTCGCTCCAGAGCTATTTTTTCATTCCCTGATATGTCTTGAAAAATGCCATATAACTTAGTGATTTCACCGTTTAAATCTCTCGATACATTGCCGCTTGATATAACAGTGCGCTCTTGTAGATCGTCATCTACAACACGAAGCTTTATACAGCTCCATTCTTGTCCGCATGCAAGAGCTTGCTCGATCGCATCTGTTATTTTGGATTTGTCATCTTCATGATAAAAATTTATTGCAGTATCTAGTTGAGGGGAATAGTTATTCGGTGAAACACCATGAATGGTGTAAATTTCATCGGTCCAAAATAATTGGTTAGTTATACAGTCGAACTGCCAATAGCCTACCTTTAATACTTCGCCGGCATTTTCTATGATGGTTTGTAATTCGTTATTGCTAATAACAGACGACACTTGGGCAAAATGCTGGTTAAAAACTAAAACTATATATTGGTGTTGGTTTTGCTGCACACTGTGTAAGCAACAATTTAGTTTAATGGAGTAATCGGTTGCTAATGTTAGTTCAATATCAAATTGGTCTAACTCATTATGTTGCGACTTTAGTGCGAGAATTTGTTGTTGTAATAGATCTTTGCTTTCAGTAGTACAACAGCCATAAAGGCTTTCAATGGTGGGTACTTTTTTAGCTGCAACATTAAGCTCTGACCACCTTTGAGAAAGATAACTAAGCTGATTATTATTATCAAATACCATTAAAAGAAAATTACACTTTTCTAGCAGCGCAATATTTATGCCTTTAATATCCATAAGCTCCCTACATATGAAAAGTATTACAACAATAAGGTTGAGTATAGACACCTTCTTTTATTTTTTCAGTCTAAGACAGTGTTAATAGTTGGCAGAATTCTTACTAAAAATGTATTTCAGGTTTGTTTTTATCACTTTCCTGATAAGGTATTGGTTGTATAACAATATTTTAACGTTATTTCGTTGTTGTTAACGCAGAACGAATCACTGGAGAGTTTAATGAGCATATTTCGATTGAGTGTTGTTACCTCGTTTTTTTTCGCAGTTAACATCGTTGCTACTAGTGCACATGCGAGTACTAAAATAATTCATGCAGGAGAGTTATTGGCTATTCCCGGAGAAAAACCACAACAAAAACAAACTATAGTAATAGAAAATGGCAAAATAGTTTCGGTATCAGCGGGTTTTTTACCTATCAACCGTTTTGGTGAAAATGCTCAGTTAATCGATTTATCGACCCGCTTTGTTATGCCTGGGCTCATGGATATGCATGTGCATTTACAAGGTGAGCTTGGGCCAGATAACAAAAAAGAGCTGGTGGAAATGTCTGATGCAGATGTAGCAATGCGCAGTGTGCATTTTGCTAACAAAACCCTTATGGCGGGTTTTACTACAGTGCGTGATGTGGGCAGTCAAAGTGAGCAAATGTACGCATTAAGAAATGGGGTGGCCAAAGGATGGATAATTGGCCCTCGAATTATTGCTGGTGCTGGCGTTACTATTACCGGCGGGCACTTAGATGTTGATGGTATGAGCCCAGACTTACTCACTATGAAAACACCGCCCACAGTGTGTGATGGCGCTATTGAATGCCGCAAAAAAACTCGCTATGCAATTAAATACGGGGCTGATTTAATTAAAGTTGCTTCTACCGGTGGCGTGCTTTCGGATACTACTACGGGCACAGGGCAGCAAATGCAAGACGATGAACTTAAAGCTGTAGTTGATACAGCGCATGGTTTAGGGCGAAAAGTAGCTAGTCATGCGCATGCCGCTCAAGGTATTAATGCAGCATTACGTGCGGGCGTTGATAGCATTGAGCACGGTAGTTACACCGATGATGAAGGCATTAAATTATTTAAAGAAACAGGGGCTTATTTAGTCCCTACTTTGCTTGCTGGGCACACCGTAGTTAGGTTAGCAAAAAACAGTGACTTTATGTCTGCGCCAATTAAAAGCAAAGCAATTAGGGTGGGGGGCGATATGCTCAACAATTTTACTAAGGCATATAAGTCCGGGGTAAACATTGCATTTGGTACCGACAGTGGCGTATCTAAGCACGGCATTAACGCACAAGAAGCGGTATTGATGTACCAAGCAGGTATGACTCCTGCTGATATCTTAAAGTCGGCAACGGTTAACGCGGCTGATTTGATTGATATGAATCATAGCTTAGGCACCATAGAGCCTGGTAAGTTTGCTGATATTATTGCCTTAGACACCAGCCCACTTAGCGATATTAGCGCTTTATTGGATGTTGATTTTGTTATGAAAGAAGGCACGGTTTTTAAACAACAATAAATCATTCTATTTATTTTATTAATAATGACGTAATAGCCCTGGTAAGTCGTATAAAAAAATTTGTAAACGACTGCCAGCGTTTTTAGTTATATCGCTTTTAAGGTTAAAAAAGGAAGTATTTTATTTTGAAATGCTTAGTAGTTTTATTTTTAGTTGTATGGCCTTTTTTGGTTAATGCCACCGCGCTGCAAGTTAACTTTCCTGATGTAGATAATAATGTTGCATACGCAAGAGTTGCTTCGCTTGGATTTAACTCAGCTGATGAAAAAGTAGCCTACGGCAGTGATGAGTCACAGTACGCATTACTCTGGCGCGCAAAACAAATACAGCCGCAAAACCCGTTAGTTATTTTACTTCATGGTGGTTGTTGGCTAAGTGCATACGATATTAAACATACCTACGCGTTAAGTACTGGGCTTGCACAAGCTGGTTTTAACGTATGGTCTTTAGAGTATAGAAGAAGCGGCGCAAGCGGTGGTGGCTGGCCTGCAACGTTTAATGATGTAAAAGCCGGAATTTTAGCGGTAAGTAAATATAACAATGGCGAGTTTAATTTAGCTGACTCGGTTGTGGTAGGACACTCCGCTGGTGGGCATTTAGCTCTGCTTGCTGGTGGTGAAATTGTTCAGCTTAAAGGGGTTATTGCCTTAGCCCCTATTACTGATATAAAAGCGTATGCGCGTGGTGATAATAGTTGTCAAAAAGTGACTCAAGATTTTATGCAAGGCATGCCAACTGATAAACCTAAGGCATACACGCAAGCTAACCCGAGTGAGCAGCCACTTCATCCGCAAAGCATTATATTACAAGGTGACCAAGATGCCATCGTGCCTGCTTTTAATTTAGAACAGCTTAAACGTCCAGTTGTCATGTTAGAAGGCGTGGGGCATTTTGATTGGATCCATCCGGGATCAGCTGCATTTAATACACTAATACAAAATTTGAATGAGATGTAACAATGAATTTTAATGAGATTATAGCGCTTGATAAAATGGATACGCTGGCTCACAAACGTGACGAATTTGATTTACCCGCAGACACTATTTATCTCGATGGTAATTCGTTAGGTGCTCTGCCTAAAGCAGTAAAACCGCGCGTAGCAGAGGTGGTAAGCCAGCAATGGGGTAGTCACCTAATTAGAAGTTGGAATGATCACCAATGGATTGATTTACCTACTCAGGTAGGGGAGAAAATAGCGCCTATTATTGGCGCCGACAAAGGCCAAGTTATTTGTTGTGATTCTATTTCGGTTAATTTATTTAAACTATTAAGTAGTGCGCTATCGTTAAACTCTGAGCGTAACGTGGTGTTATCTACCGAGGATAACTTTCCTACTGACTTATACATGGTACAAGGGTTAAGTGAATTATTAGGCCCCGACTTATGTCAGCTAAAACTCGTCGCAGAGCAAGATATTGAACAAAGCCTAAATGATACAGTGGCAGTATTACTGTTAACACAGGTGAATTTTAGAACCGGTAAATTGTTAGATATGCAAAAAATCACCCAGCTAGCTCATGAAAAAGGCATTTTGGTGATATGGGATTTAGCTCATAGTGCAGGTGCTATACCGGTTGAACTTGATGACTGTAATGCTGATTTTGCTGTTGGTTGTGGCTATAAATACTTAAATGGCGGTCCTGGTTCGCCTGCGTTTTTATATGTAGCAAAACGCCACCAAGCTGCTGTAAAACACCCCTTATCAGGCTGGATGGGTCATGCAAAACCATTTGCTTTTGATGCAAAATATCAACGTGCTAACAATATAAATCAGTATTTATGTGGTACACCCAGTGTAATTGCTATGAGTGCTTTAGATGCTGCGCTTGATGTATGGCAAGATGTAGATATTTCACAAATAAGAGAAAAGTCGATTGCACTTGCTGACGTATTTATTAAATTAGTAAAAACACATTCATGCTTAAGTGATTTGCGCTTATGTTCCACTGAAAATTCGAGCCAAAGAGGTAGCCAACTAGCATTTTCACATACCGACGCATTTGCTATATGCCAAGCGTTAATTGAAAAAGGGGTTATTGCTGATTTTCGTGCACCTAATATTCTACGCTTTGGTTTTACGCCACTTTATACTTCGTTTGAAGAGATTTGGCAGGCAGTGGCTATTTTAGCTGAGGTGGTTAAAACCCAGCTATATACCCAGCCACGTTTTAATTTAGCGGGTAAAGTGACGTAATTTTATAATTGTATATAACTAACAATGGCTCATTGAGTTTCTCAAGTTAAAAAGTGCGTTGCGCTAGCAGGATAACTGGCAGCGCATTTATTCTATTGTTGCTCTTTTTTTAGATTAAAGTAATTGAGTTGCACTCTCATCTCGGTTGCTTGTTCTGCCATTTGTCGTGCTGCTGCCATTGTTTCTTCTGTAATAGCTGAGTTTGCCTGAGTTAGCCCCGTTAAACGTTGTACAACAAGATTGACCTCTTTAATTGCTTGCTCCTGTGCGGAGGTAGAATGCGCTATATGTATTATATTTTTACTAACATCGCTAACAGCTTGCATTATGTGTTTTAGTTTTTTTCCTGAGGTGTCTGCTAATTCAGTCCCAAGCGCTACTTTTTGATTACTATTTACAATAATACTTTTTATCTGCTTCGCAGATTTAGCACTACGTCCAGCTAAATCACCCACTTCATTAGCGACTACAGCAAAGCCCCTTCCGTGGTCGCCAGCCCTAGCAGCTTCTACGGCGGCATTAAGTGATAGTAAGTTTGTTTGAAAAGCCAGGTTGTCAATAACCGTAAGTATTTCGTTTATGTCTTTACTGGCTTCATTCACTTCATCAATCGCGCTAACAGTCTGTATTGATAATTGGTTTCCTTCTTCTGCAATTTCCTCAGCATTGCTTGCTAATGCCACGGCACTTTTTGATTGTTCAGATACTTTAGTTAGCTCATCTAGCATTTGCTCAGTACTTGAGCTTGCCTCTTCAAGGTTGGCAGCTTGCTCTTCTGTGCGTTTACTTATTTCAGTATTGCTTGAAGCTATTTCACCTGCATTTTGCATAACCTGGCTCGCTGACACTTGAATCTCTTGAATGACATTGGTTAATTTATCGATAGTCGCGTTTGTGTCGCTTTTCAGGGTATTGAATACGCCTTGATATTGCCCTTCTATATTTTTGGTAAGGTCACCTTTAGCTAAGTTTGATAAAACGCTACTTACTTCATTTATAGCCAGTGAAACTAATGAGGTAGACTCATTAACATTATTTTTTAAATCTTCTAATTGGCCCTGTAGTGGCTGTTTTAATTGATGAGAAAAATCGCCGTTTGCCATTGCAGCCATTACTTGATTGAGATCATTTATAACGTGTTCTAGATTAGTAACTGATTGGTTTATATCTATTTTTAAACTGTTTAGTTGGCCAGTCATGGTTGATGAAATAGTATGATCAAAACGCCCCTGACTAATTGCTAGCATGACTGATGAAATTTCAGTTAAAGCATTATCAATAGCCGTGATTGATGTATTAATATTACTTTTCAACTGCTCCAATTGACCGCTGGCTTCACCTTTTATCATTTTTTTAAAGTCACCCTTACTAACAAAGGTCATGACTTCACCTATTTCATTCATTACATTATTTAAATTAGCCATGCTGGAATTAATATCTTGTTTTAAGGTATTAAGTTGTCCAGCTAATGGGGCGTCTAATTGCGCTGAAAACTGGCCTTGTCGTAATGCACTCATAACGTCACTAATACCATCTATGGCAATGCTTAAGCTATTTACTGAGTTATTCACGCTGTCTTTTAGCTGGGCAAGCTTTCCTTTAGCAGGGTAAGTAATTTGCTCTTTAAAGTTACCTTGCTCTACGTTAGCCATAATATCTACGATACTATTCATTGTGTTATTTATTGAGGAAAGCGATTGGTTAATATTACTTTTTAAGGTGCCTAACTCGCCTGACATTGAGGCATTAATTTGAATATCAAATTGACCATCAGCCATAGCAATCGCAATGTTATTTAACTCGTTTATTGCACCGTTTAGTGAACTCGCACAATCGTTGGTTGCTTGTTTTAACGTATCTAACTCTCCTCGACATGGTGCTTCAATACGTTGATCAAATTTACCCGCAGCCATATGATTCATAACACGATTTGTTTCACTAATAGATAACTGCAGAGCATCAAGAAGAGTGTTAAATGCTTGAGTACTTACGCCTATCTCATCGCTTGAATAGACAGTTGCTCGTAATGAAAAGTCACCTTGTTGTTCAACTTTTTTCATCGTATCAGCCAGGGCATGTATTGGTTTTGTTAATGTTCTCGCAAACCAATATGCGGCAATAGTAACAATGAAAATAGTGATTAAAAGTATAATAATGAGTTGTTGAGAAAGTGTGGTTATCGACTCAAAAGCTTCTTGTTCGTCCATTTCTGCTATGAGGGCCCAGCGAATATTAAATACATTTACTGGTGCAAATGCAGACAGCACCATCTCATTGTTATAATCACTTATCACATGCTGCCCTTTCTCATTTTTTAATGCTTTGATTACAGATAAGGTATTCACTGTGCCTTTATTTGGATTTCTAAATGAGCTTTCTACAGAGTGATTTATCGGATCAATGTAAGAGTCAGAGCGCATTAACCCTTCAGGACCAACAAGGTAGGTTTCTCCGCTTTCACCCAATCCGTCACGCTCTTTCATGATTGAATTGATATCTTCAATCGATAATTGGGCGGCTAAAATAGCAATCGTTTTACCATCAACAACAATAGGCTTACCTATAAAGCTCGCAGGGGCATTATATGAAGGGGAGTACTGTTTATAATCTGCAAATGCAATTGTTTGTGGGTTGCTGCTATCTTTTAATTGTTGAAATAAACTCGCTAAATTACTTTTAGCATAGGGCCCTGTTTGTAGCGATGTGGCAAAGTCGACTTCTTTATAAACGGAGTAAACAATATTGCCATTTGTTGGGTCGATAATGAAAATATCGTAGAACTCATTTATATTGGTCATATCTCGTAAATAAGGGTGATATTGGCGGTGCGCTTGCTCGTAAGAGTCTGATTGCTCGGTTGCAGTTAGTTTTTGTTTTTCACCAATTGGATTTGGGTTATTAGCCAAATAACGAGACTGCAGCTCAATACTTTTTGGATTCATTTGCTCTAACGGGGATGATGAAACTGTATCTGTCGGGTTTAGCTGTTTAAATTTTGGAGTAAAAGACTCTTTATAAAAGCGATTTAAAGACTCTGATGAGTTTGAAGGGGAAATATCATTAAATCCTTCTATAAACTTTGTCGCCATATTGGCCATTTCTGGATTTGCTTGTAGCACATTAAGCTTTTTTTCAATATTGATAAAATAGCGTTTAACAGCGCTTTGTTTTACTTCACTCACAGCGTCTAATCGTGAATAAACCTGTTCTGTCATCGAGTTTGAGGCTGTATTAATTGCAACAACAATAATTATTGTTATTGGTACTAGGGAAACAACTAAAAAGGCGGAGATAAGTTTTTTTGTTAAATTTAATGAGTTAATAAATTGATTAATCGTGTTCATTACTATGTCCCTGTAATAAGGATTTACCTCAAATGAGCATAGAACACAATTTGTGAAGATCTAGTTAATAATTAAAGTAATGAGTTTTTATTATAAAATAGCCAAAGCGGATTCAGAGCACTTTTAATTTTAATGCAACTACAGCATGCTCTTTTAGCGGTTTAGTTTAATAAAACGTAGGAGCATTTAAGCGCTCCTACATTTGTTATTTAATCGATATGTTAACGTTGAAAAAGCAAGCTATGTTAGAGCGCTAGTAAACTGTGCTCTAACATAGTTTGAATTTGTTTTACTATTTTAGCTTCGGTTTCGGGTTCAAACTGAGCAATTCGCGGGGTGTGAATATGCCCTGTCGGGATATCTGAGTTTAGCTGGTTACGGAGGCGAATACTTCGATACGAAATTTCGTTAGATAAATAACCACCGCCACCGCCGCGCACTGCAGTTGACTCTTTTAATTCGTCAAAACTGTTAGGCTCAAAGTCTTTTTTGAGGGTAATAACATGGCGGTTATCATTAATCGCAAAAGAGCCTTTTGCCTTTAGCATAGCGCTAACAGGTAAGCTAAATTCTACAAACTCAGTTCCGGGTAATGGGCGGTCGTGTAAGCTTGGAATGAGCGGCGCTGTTTTGGTACCGCCATATACTATATTGGCGTTGTCGGGGGCTGTTACACTGCGGCGCTTACCTGGAAAGCGCTCAAGATCAAAATCCTTACTACCCATACTAACGGTAACCACCATATCCACATTATTAAGTGCGTAATAAGGGGCAAGTAAGGACTCTATGATGCCCTGATCAAAGTCTTCATATCGCACAGGCACCATTACAGTGTTTATTTCAGCACTAATCCCTTTATAGTTTATTACTTGGCCATCAAGAAGCAACGCAGCTACGCCCGATGGGTTACTTTGGTTTATATTTCTATCAAGTAAAAATGGGTCAAACCCAGTTAGTAGTATCTTTTTAGTGGTGTTTTGTGAGTAGCTTAGGTCTGTGCGACCTCGGCTTCCGTTTTCTAGTAACGTTAATAACACTGTTTGCTGCGCGGTGCTCAGCGAAAATGCAGGTTTTGTGGTACGAATTATTTTACTTGATTGTAAGCGAGCCCAATAAAGTGCGCGATCATCTAAGTTTTGCGTTGTAGCGATGCGTTTTTTTGCACTAAACCATAATCGTTTTGAGTAGTCATTAACGGCATCTACGGCTTGTGCATAGCTTGAGAGTGACTTGAACTGCTGCTCAAATTGATTAACTTCGCTGGCAAAAGCGCTTAGTACGGCTGGCATCGCTTGGCTGGCTTTTTCAATTCGCAATTCTTCTGGGGTTAGCGGTGTGTTTAAATTGGCTAAAGTACTAAAAGAAGAAAATATTAAACTTGTGGCAATCAGTGTTTTTATCATGATGTTCCTATACTAAGTCGTATTTGTTGCCTACTATCCTATGCCTAATAAGTGGGTGCAAATAAAATCGTTGGTTGGTTTTATGTTGAAAGCAGTATAAAACAGGCGCTAAATCAAAAACTACGGGTATTTTATTAAAAAAGAGTCTTAACTCTGTGATGGGTTTAGCTACAATGGGGCTGTGTATTTTTTAGTTTTTTACTTTTAGGCAGCCATGCAACTTATTCAAATAGATAAAGCACGTTATCGTAAACATTTAAATCGCGTTATTGTCGGCTGTACAGCAGGTTTAGCTGTGGGCAGTTTAGCAATTTCACAAACCTTAATTGCATTATTTCCCGATGAAAGTGGTAGTCATTTTCATTGGAACTTATTAGGCGTAATTGTTACGAGTATTGGCATTGGCTGGTTGTTAAATAAATACCGAACACATCCTTTTATGACCGAGGTGGTGTATGTGTGGGAGCTTAAAAAAGCGCTTAATAAAATCACTCGTAAAATGGCTAAGCTAAAAGCGGCGGGACGAGAAGGTAACCCCGATGCATTATTGGCGATTCAATATAGTTATGCGGGCTCACGATTATTATGGCAGCTTGACGATAACACCATCACTATGGATGATTTAGCGATTAAACAAGCCGAGTTAGATAGCGTTGCGGCCAAGTTCAACTTAACCTTAAATGCTGATGACTACAATGATGCAATTTTAAAGCAGTTTTAAGTTATAGGGATTGCAAAAATCATAACCCTCTAAGGTCTTCTGCTTTTTTCTTACGTATGAAAAACACGTATGTTTAGTGCTTAAGCAACTGGAAGGCTAGCAAAAACTATTAGCCTCATTAAAATAACGTTTATTACTGATTTTTTGCAAAAGCTTGGGAGTCATAAGTGAAAAGAGTACTAATAGTGTGTTTGGGAAATATATGCCGTTCACCTACCGCAGAGGCGGTATTAAAAGCTCGCGCTAAAAAGTTAGGTATTGATCTGCTAGTGGACTCGGCAGGGACTATTGGTCATCACGAAGGTAATCAACCAGATAGGCGCTCAATGCAGGCTGGTGAAAAACGCGGTTATAGTTTTAAAGGTATTTTTTCGCGCAAGGTGCGTAGTAGTGATTTTAGCGAGTTTGACCTTATTTTAGCAGCCGATAAACAAAACCTGTCGGATTTAACCGCACGTTGCCCTGAACATTTGCAGTACAAGCTTGCGTTGTTTTTAGAGTATGGCGAGCAAGCACAAAGCGCAATTCCCGATCCTTACTATGGCGGTGATGATGGCTTTGAAAAGGTACTTGATTTAATAGAGGCCGCCAGCGATAACATTTTAGCTAAGTTAAAATAGCTATAATGATAAATTAAAAGGCGCTTGAAGCGCCTTTGGTATGTTATTAACGGTTTACTTTAAAGTCGAGCTGTACTTTGGAAGTTGCTGCAACCGCTTTTCCATGCTCAAACTTAGGGGCATAGCGCCATTGCTCTAATGCTTCTACTGCCGACTTTTCAAAGGCCAAGCCACCCTCAGAGCTAAGTACTTGCAGATTTTTTACAAAGCCAGATTCATTTACTTCAAACTCCATAACTACGCTGCCATCTTTGCTAAATCGCGCTTTGTTTTTTGGGTATTTAGGTTCAACGCGGTATAGTGGTGTTTGCTCTTGGCTTTCTTTCCACGGCACCATTTTAGCTATCGCGATACAGTGTTTAGTGGCTTCATCACTTTTGCCTTGTTTTTCATACAAGCCAATTAATCTTGAATGTGCGGTAAGCTCGGCGGTGTGATCGTAATTTAAGCTTTCATCAAATACCCTTACTACGCGATTAAGTCGTTCAATTGCTTGAGTATATCTTTTTCTACCCTCAGCAAACGACGCCATTAAAAAGTCAGCTTTTATTCGTTCAACCGAGTTTTCAGGTAAGTTAGCTTGATAGTACTCATCGGCTTCTTCTAAGTAGTTTTTAGCTTCATGGTATTTTTCGTAGCCGAATTTATTGGCTAATATGGTTGCCGCTTCTAATTTCATGTCAGCCAAAAATTTAGGTTTGTTTTGCGTGTTTGCTATTGCAGTCACTTGATCTAAATAATAATCCGCTTTTTGAGCTGAGGGCGCAAAATTAGCCATACCAACTAAAGAATCAACGGTTTCTAACGATTTTTTACCATGGTTGTTAACAGAAATAGTATAGGCTTGCTGGTAAAGTGAAAAACGCTTTTCAATCCATTTTTTGCCATAGCCATTAATTGATTTTGCATAGTTAATAGCTAAGTTTGCGGTGTTATCTGAATTATCACCGTAAACAGATTTACCTAATGTATAGGCCTGCTCCGCGGCTTGTTGCACATTTTCCTTGGTTTTAACCGCATTTAAGTAATTTTGATATGCGTCGTTGAAAACGGCTTGAGCGTTACTTGCTTGTTTGGCAAATGACATGGTGCTTAATACAGATAAACTTAAGCCCATCAGTAATACACGTTTATTTAGTTTCATAATGATCCCTATTATTTGTCGGTGGTAAATTAGCAAATCCTTATGTGTATGTCATCATTTTAGGTAAACCAAGGTAAATATGCGTTGCTAATATATTTATGCTTACATATTGAAAATAGCCGCTGTCGTCGCAATATATTTGACATTACTTAGGGTGTACTACGATCCAATTTTGAACTTTTGTGATATTATCACTTTATCGTGTCGTAGTTTTTTAATATTTGGATTGGTCGTGGCGCAAGTAAGAGCAAGAGTCCAGCTTAATGTTGGCAAAAATAGTGATATTCCTGCAGAAATTATCTCGTTTAGTGGCTTAAAAGATGGCCAAGAGCATGTTGCTTTAGTATTTAATAACGCCGATACCCAGCAAGGTGTCCCACTTATTCGTATGCATTCTGAATGTTTAACCGGTGATGTATTTCATTCGTCACGCTGTGATTGTGGTGAGCAGTTAAACGAGTGTATTGAAATGATGCATGAGCAGGGCGGTATTTTACTTTATTTACGCCAAGAAGGGCGTGGTATTGGTTTATATAATAAAATTGATGCGTATGTACTGCAATCACAAGGTATGAATACTTACGAAGCTAATAACCATTTAGGTTTTGCTGATGACTTACGTGATTTTTCAGATGCAGTGTTAATGCTCAATGCGCTTAATTTAAAGCACGTTAAATTAATGACTAATAACCCTAAAAAGCTCAATGCATTAAAAGATGCAGGTATAGAAGTTGATTCTGTTGTGGGTACTCATGCTCACATTAAAGCTGGGCTTTCAGGTAATAAAGCGTATTTAGAGACAAAGATTAAGCATGGCTCTCACATGCTAGATATTAAGAAAATTAAAAAACCTTAGGGTCTGTTGACCTTTCAAGGTTAAATTTTCAGCAGTCTGTTTGGTATTTAGGCAAGGCAGAGCCTATGTGGTGTGGTTATTCCCCATAAATAGGCGATAACGCAGCATCAATGCCAAACAGGCGCTGCCCGAAGGGTTCTGCCTAGGGGCGATTTACTCTTTGTTGCCTACATGGATGTAGGTAAGGGGCGTGAGCAGGACGCGGAAGCTTTGCTCGGTTTTGACTTAGCCCACTAGGTTACAAACCTCGCGCCGCGATTAAATCGCCCCTAGTTTGAACGAATTTTAATCCGTAAAGGGCAGCAGACCCTAATATTAACGGCATTTATCGCCGCCACCTATGTAATACCAACCAGCGCCGAGTTATACTCGGCGTGTTTTGTTTTAATTAAGAGCAAGTATGTCTACACAATTACGAATTTTTAAAGCGGATGCGGCATTAAAATGGTTTAAAGCGGGTTGGCTAATTTTTAAAACTCAGCCATTAACTTTTATTTTTATGCATTTGTTTATTGGCATTGTTGGCTTGTTGTCGTTATTTTTGCCGGTATTACAAATAGCTGCAGCATTGGCTACACCATTTTTAACCGCTGGTTTTTATCAAGCCGTGCTTACCAAGCAGCAGGGCGGAAAAATTATGTTAGCCGACATTTTGAAGCCCTTTTCAGCCAAAGGAAATCGGTTAGGCTTATTTCGCTTAGCGCTTTATCAAATGGGGGCCGGTATTTTAATTGCCCTGCTTGCCAATGGGTTATTTGCTGATGCAATGGCGGTTATGACACAGCCAGACCTAGATCCAAACACCGCCGTTAGCCAAATGCTTGAGAGTATTTCGCTTGCAAACGTGGCATTGTTTTTAATTGCGCTCTCAATTTACTTTACTTCGTTTGCCTACGCAGTACCGCTGGTTTATTTTAATAAAGAGCAACGTATTTTAAATGCCTTAAAAAGTTCGTTTATGGTGTTTTATTATAATATTTTACCATTAAGTGTTTATGGTATTATTTGCGCATTATTAATGGTGGTGTCGATGTTCTTATCGCTACTACCGCTGTTGATTTTAATGCCAATTTGCTACATTAGTTTCTTTGTATCTTATCAGGCTATTTTTATGCCCGTTGTGCCACCAAGTGATGACAGTAACATTAAGCCTTTAAGTAGCGAGCAAAGCGGACGCTTTGACGCTTAATGGATGATACGTTAAAACAAAAGTTAAAAAACTATGTGCTTTGGTTGCTTGGTCGGCAAGAGTATTCGCGCCGTGAGTTAACCCAAAAGTTACAGCAAAGAGAAGCAACCGACGAGTTCATAGAAAACCTGCTTGATTGGTGTGAAAAGCACAATTTTATTAACGAGCAGCGTTACTGTGAAGGGTTTGTCAGAAAACACATATTTAAATGCCATGGCTTAAAGCGAATTCAAAGTGAGGCCATGAGTAAAGGGATTGATAGAGCACTGCTTGAAACAGTGGTTGATGAGCTGGAAATAGATTGGTTTGAGCTCGCGCAGGAAGCGTACAACAAAAAATATTCAACGACACCGGCAAACCTCGAGTACAAAGAAAAAGCTAAGCGCGTGCGCTACTTAATGTATCGAGGTTTTAGCTATGATCAAATAAATTTTGCAATGCAAGCACAGTAAATACAGGTGAGACTTTCACATGCAGCACATGACTACCGCACAAATTAGGCAACAGTTTTTAGACTTCTTTGCCAGCAAACAACACCAAGTTGTTCCTTCTAGTTCGCTTATACCGGGTAACGATGCCACGTTGTTATTTAATAATGCCGGTATGGTGCAATTTAAAGATGTATTTTTAGGCGCCGAAAGCCGCCCTTATACACGCGCAACTAGCTCTCAGCGTTGTGTGCGTGCTGGTGGTAAACACAACGATTTAGAAAATGTTGGTTACACAGCACGTCACCATACCTTTTTCGAAATGCTAGGTAATTTCAGCTTTGGTGATTACTTTAAGCAAGATGCAATTAAATTTGCGTGGGAGTTTTTAACTGAGGTTGTAAAACTACCAAAAGAAAAGCTGTTAGTGACCATTTACCATGATGACGAAGAAGCCTTTGGCTACTGGGCTAACGATATAGGTTTACCTGAAGATCGTATTATTCGTATTGCAACGAGCGATAATTTTTGGTCTATGGGTGATACCGGCCCTTGTGGTCCATGTTCTGAAATATTTTATGATCACGGTGAGCACATTTGGGGTGGTCCTCCGGGCACTCCTGAAGAAGATGGCGACCGTTTCATTGAAATTTGGAACTTAGTATTTATGCAATACAACCGTCAAAGTGACGGGACTATGGAGCCACTTCCTAAGCAATCTGTTGATACTGGTATGGGCCTTGAGCGTATTTCAGCTATTTTACAAGGTGTGCATTCAAACTACGAAATCGATTTATTCCAAGGCTTAATTGCCGCCGCTGCAAGCGTTACTAATGCACAAGATATGGATGATAAATCGCTTCGCGTGGTGGCGGATCATATTCGTTCGTGTGCGTTTTTAATTTCAGATGGGGTTATGCCATCAAATGAAGGCCGTGGTTATGTATTGCGTCGTATTATTCGTCGTGCAGTACGTCACGGTAATAAGTTAGGTGCTAAAGGCGCGTTTTTCTATAAATTGGTTTCTGCACTTATTGAGCAAATGGGTCAAGCGTACCCAGAGCTTGCTAAGCAACAAGAAATTATTGAAAAAGTACTGCGTATTGAAGAAGAGCAGTTTGGTAAAACGCTTGAGCGTGGTTTAGCTATTTTAGAAGAAAGCTTGAGTGATTTAACCGGGGATGTGATCCCAGGTGACTTAGTATTTAAACTTTACGATACCTATGGTTTCCCTGCCGATTTAACAGCCGATGTAGCGCGTGAGCGCCAAATGACCATTGACCATCAAGGTTTTGAAGCATGTATGGCAGTGCAACGTAAAACAGCACAGCAAGCGGGCAAATTTGGTGCAGATTATAACGAGCAATTAAAATCAGACAAGCATACTGATTTTAAAGGCTACGATAGTAATCATTACCGTGGCACTGTGGTAGAAATTTTTGCCGGTGGCGAATCGGTATCGTTATTAGAAGATGGTCAGCAAGGTATTATTGTTTTAGACCGTACTCCGTTTTACGCTGAATCAGGCGGCCAAATTGGTGATAGCGGTACAATTACTGTTGCCGGTGGTGAGTTTAATGTAACAAATACCACTAAATTGGGTAATGCTTTTGCTCATCATGGAACAGTTCAAGGGCGTATTGGCGTTAACGATAAAGTGGATGCGACTATTGACGATGCGCGTCGTGAAAGCATTAAGAAAAATCACACAGCTACGCACATTTTACATGAAGCATTGCGTCAGCTTTTAGGTGAGCACGTATCGCAAAAAGGCTCACTTGTGCAGCCAGATCGCCTGCGTTTTGACTTCTCACATTTTGAAGCAGTGACCAAACAAGAACTGCGCGAAATTGAACGTGTAGTAAATGACGAAATTCGTCGTAACTTTGCACTTAACACTGAGCTAATGGCAATTGATGATGCTAAAGCAAAAGGTGCTATGGCATTGTTTGGCGAAAAGTACGATGACGAAGTACGTGTAGTAACCATAGGTGATTACTCAATTGAGCTTTGTGGTGGTACACACGTAGAGCGTGCAGGTGACATTGGTTTATTCAAAATTGTATCTGAAAGCGGTATTGCTGCCGGTGTTCGTCGTATTGAAGCGGTAACCGGTGCAGAAGCAATCGCTTATGTTAATGAACAAGAACAGCAATTAGCAGATGTTGCCGCGCTTGTAAAAGGTGACAGTGCGTCAGTACTTGAAAAAGTAACTACCTTACTTGAAAAGTCGAAAGGACTTGAAAAGCAAGTTGCCCAACTTAACGATAAACTAGCCAGTGCGGCAGGTGCATCATTACTTGATTCAGTGGTTGAAATTAATGGGGTTAAATTGTTAGTTGCCAACGTTGAAGGAACTGAATCAAAAGCGCTTCGTGGTATGGTTGATGACCTTAAAAATAAGATTGGCTCAGGCGTTATTGCTTTAGGTGTTGCCAGCGGTGATAAAGTAAGCCTAATTGCGGGTGTAACTAAAGACTTAACCGGTAAAGTAAAAGCGGGTGAGTTAGTTAACCACATGGCAGGCCAAGTAGGTGGTAAAGGCGGCGGTCGTCCAGATATGGCGCAAGCAGGTGGTTCTGAGCCACAAAACTTAACTGCAGCACTTGATAGTGTAACAGCTTGGTTAACTGAGCGTACTTAAGCTTAAGTGGCACTTATAGTTCAAAAATTTGGCGGCACTTCGGTAGGCTCAATAGAGCGTATTGAAGCGGTCGCCGACCTTGTTGTTAAAACTAAGCAACAAGGCCACCAAGTGGTGGTGGTGCTTTCGGCAATGTCGGGAGAAACCAATCGCTTAATTAATCTTGCCAAACAAATCGACTCTCGCCCGAGTAGTCGTGAACTCGATGTATTACTCAGTACCGGTGAACAAGTCTCTATAGCTTTATTAGCGATGGCGATTATTAAACGCGGCCATTCTGCGGTAAGCTTGTTAGCCGATCAGGTGAATATATTAACCGATAACATGTTCGGTAAAGCCCGTGTAGAAGACGTGGCTGCAACGCGTTTAAAACATGAACTTGAACATAACCGTATTGCTATTATTGCCGGCTTTCAGGGGCGCGATATTGAGGGCAACGTGACTACGCTTGGGCGTGGTGGCACCGATACCTCTGCAGTTGAAATAGCGGGTGCAATAAAAGCGGATGAATGTCAGATCTATACTGATGTTGATGGCGTATATACAACAGATCCTCGTATTGAACCTAATGCACGACGTTTAAGCCATGTAACCTTTGCCGAAATGCTTGAGCTGGCTAGTTTAGGTGCTAAAGTGCTACATATTCGCTCTGTAGAGTCGGCTGGTAAGCACAATGTACCATTAAGAGTGTTATCTAGCTTTAAACCTGATGAAGGTACATTAATTAGTTTTGAGGAGAGCGATGTGGCGAGTAACGTTGTGTCGGGTATTGCATTTAATCGAGACGAGTGTTTGATTAAGGTACATGGAGTACCGCAAGGCACAAAAGCGCTTGCAAAAATTTTGAAACTTTTTGCAGATAATGGCATCGAAATAGATATGATTAATCAAATTAATCATAAAGTTGAAAAAGTCGACTATGCTTTTACTGTGCATTTAAATGATTATTTAAACGCACTTGATTTGTTAGCGGCTGAGCAACAGCAATTTGACGCACAGGCAATTGACGGATTAACTAATGTGGCGAAAGTTTCAGCTGTGGGTATGGGGATGAAATCTCATTCTGGGGTAGCGAGTTTATTTTTTGATTCGTTAGCACAAGAGAGCATTGATGTGATGTTTGTTTCAACCTCAGAGATAAAAATTTCAGTTTTAATAGATGAGAAATACCTTGAACTGGCTGTTCGTGCATTACATAAGACATTTTTAACAGAAAATGAATAGATTGAGAGTTTTTACTTACTTTTTAGTCTAATTTTAATTAAAATGTGTTGCGGAATCTTATAATTTTATTGGAACATGGGAGCAAGAGAATGCTAATACTAACTCGTAGAGTAGGCGAGACCCTGATGATTGGTGACGAAGTAACCGTTACTGTTCTGGGTGTTAAAGGAAATCAAGTTCGTATCGGTGTTAACGCACCTAAAGACGTATCAGTTCATCGTGAAGAAATTTACATGCGCATACAAGCTGAAAAGTCTAACCCTAATCCGGGCAATGCTTAATCAACATAGTATAAAATGTGCTAGTTAATAACTATGACATTTGTAAAAGCCACTCATTGAGTGGCTTTTTTGTGTATAAAATCAATCGCTTCTTCGTCGAGTATTGCCTTAGAAATGTATTGCATACCGCTTTTACTTTTTAACAATAGGCCGCAATCTGTAGTAATCACTTCATTAATGTCGTGCCAAGCTAACTGGTAATTCTTGTAATGATTGGTTGATTTTATTCCGTCCTCGTCGAAGGTGAGAGTGACTTCAGAACCAGATGCTCTGCTAAGCATTTGCCTTGTTACCCACCAAGGACGACGATAATAAAAAGCAATGCACTCAAGTAAAGCTAACATAAGCAAAAATGTACCAAGGTAATGATCGCCTAAACCATAAATGCCAAATAGCCCTAATATCACAAGTAGCGCCAATAAAAAGTATTTAGGTTGTGCACGCTTACTATAAGGCAGCGATTGGTCGAAGCATTCATAAAAATAAGGTTTATCGAGTTTATAAGTTGTTGTAAAGACCATGTGTTTGCACTTAAAAGCTATTTTTTATTATTTTAGCCTAATGCGCAGCTTAAAAGGGGAAATGACTAGAAACTATTTATATTTTAGGCATAAAAAAACGACCCGTAGGTCGTTTCTTAGCTAAATAAATAATATTAGCAATTTGTCTCTTCGGCATTAACGCCTTCTTTTACTTCTTCACAGGTATCTTCTACCTTGTTTTGAACATCTGTCACGGCTTCGTCAATACGCTCACCGGCTTCTTCTGCATGATTGTCTTCACAACCCATAATAAATGCACTTGCGAATAGACCAATAGCTGCTGCTTTAAGTGTTGATGATTTCATAATGTAATTCCTTGTATATAAATTTAAAAAGAGGTTCGTTGTTTCTTATCTACCTGGGGCTTTTACCACGTAAAGCGCCAGAGACAAGTGAAATAACCAGTAAAACTAAAAAGATAAAAAATATGATCTTAGCAATTCCTGCTGCGGCTCCTGCAATACCACCAAATCCTAAAACGGCTGCGATTAGTGCGATCACCAAAAATGTAATTGTCCAGCGTAACATTGTCATCTCCTTGATTTATCTAAGTGTTAAAGTGTTGTTTTTATATAAGCGAGTAATGTGCCAGTATTTTATTTTGTTTTAAATCAATGGTTTATTTCGGTTTTTCGCGATTGGCTTTATACTGAGTTGGTAATTTTTACGATCTTATCGGTAACTTATTCACAGTTGTCTCTGATGAGATAATAAATAGTTGTTGCTGCTCTTTGTTTTGGTAAGACCAATTAACATTTGTTTTGAAGGTTATTAGTGGGTTAGTACAATAGGTTTGTTTTATATGTGTTTTTACAAAGTATTAGTGTTTTTATATATTCTTTGTTTATAACGAACATTTTTATCATCTATATATCTGGGTTAAATAAGCTATTTTAGGTGGTGTTAACCTTATTGGTGATATGTTACTTTTAGATTAATTGGTTTTACCAATTTACAACGTGTAGACAAAAGAATAGTTTTTGTTACTATTGGTGAATAGTTATTTAAATAAACCGATTTTTTATGTGTTTGGTTTTAAACAGGGGAGAATTATGGATATAGGGGCTTTACTCACAACTGCAGGCAATTTAATGCTAACAGGCATGGTGGGTGTGTTTGTATTTCTTTCTTTATTGATTGGTGCAGTGACACTCATGTCTAAGCTGGCTAGCAAGTTTTCTCAGCCAGAACTAGCAGCATCACAGAGAACACCATCTTTTAAATCTCAAGGTGTGCCAAATGAGCACATCGCTGCAATTAGTGCTGCCATTGCTCAGTACAAAACAAATAATAATTAGAGGAGCATACCAATGGCTAAATTAAAAATAACAGAACTCGTACTTCGTGACGCACATCAGTCGCTCTTAGCTACCCGCATGCGATTAGACGACATGTTACCTATTGCAAAAAAAATTGATGACGCAGGATATTGGTCTATAGAATCTTGGGGTGGAGCTACCTTTGATTCATGTATTCGTTATTTAGGTGAAGATCCATGGGAGCGTATTCGCGCGCTTAAAAAAGCGATGCCAAATACACCACAGCAAATGCTACTTCGTGGTCAGAACTTATTGGGATATCGCCATTATGCTGATGATGTGGTTGAGAAGTTTGTTGAGCGCGCCCACAAAAATGGCGTAGACGTATTTCGTATTTTTGATGCCATGAATGATGTACGTAACTTAGAAACTGCCATAAAAGCGGCGGTTAAAGTAGGGGCACATGCGCAAGGTACAATTTCTTACACAGTAAGCCCTGTACATACATTAGATATGTGGTTAACACTTGCTAAGCAGCTTGAAGAATTAGGTTGTCATTCAATTTGTATTAAAGATATGGCGGGATTGCTTAAGCCTTACGATGCAGAAGAACTCATTAAAGCGTTAAAAGAAACGGTTTCCATACCTATTGCAATGCAATGCCATGCAACAACGGGTTTAAGCACCGCTACTTATCAAAAAGCGATTGATGCCGGCATTGATATGCTCGACACAGCTGTATCGTCTATGAGTATGACTTATGGTCATTCAGCAACTGAAACAATTGCTGCAATCGTTGAAGGGACCGAGCGTGATACCGGGCTTGATTTAAACCACCTAGAAGAAATTGCCGCTTACTTTAGAGACGTACGTAAAAAGTACGCTGCGTTTGAAGGCAGCTTAAAAGGTGTCGATGGCCGAATTTTATTAGCCCAAGTGCCAGGTGGTATGTTAACTAACATGGAAAACCAGCTTAAAGAGCAAGGTGCTGCTGATAAACTAAACGAAGTGCTACTTGAAATTCCACGAGTACGTGAAGATTTAGGCTTTATTCCACTCGTTACACCTACCTCACAAATTGTTGGTACTCAAGCGGTATTAAATGTACTCACTGGTGAGCGTTATAAAACCATTACCAAAGAAACTGCTGGCGTATTAAAAGGTGAGTATGGTTCAACACCTGCACCAATGAATAAAGAGCTTCAAGAGCGCGTACTTGATGGCAGTGAAGCAATTACCTGTCGCCCTGCAGATATTATTAAACCTGAACTTGAAACTTTAGAAGCTGAGTTAAGCAAGCTTGCGCAGGAGCAAGGGCTAACTTTAGCCGATGAGCAAATTGATGATGTGCTTACCTATGCATTATTTCCACAGATTGGTTTGAAATTTATTAAAAACCGTAACAATCCTGATGCATTTGAGCCTGTTCCTAGCGCTGATGATAACGCCAATAAAGCACCTGAAAAATCAGCGGCAAACAATAAAAGCGTTAAGGCAGAGCAATACAGCGTTAAAGTAGACGGTAAAGTATACGATGTCGTGGTTGCTCAAGGTGGTGAGCTTAAAGAGGTGACGTTAAAAGACTCAGAGCATATTCCACAGTCAGCATCGGTTGCCTCGGGTGAAACTCTAAATGCACCACTGGCCGGTAATATTTTTAAAATTAAAGTAAAACCCGGTCAGGTAGTCAATGAAGGTGATGTGGTAATTATTATGGAAGCCATGAAAATGGAAACCGAAGTACGCGCTATGCATACCGGTACGATTGCTGAGGTGCTTGTTTCTGAGGGCGATTCAGTGTCAACCGGCGATGCAATGATTGCACTAGCTTAAGGAGTAAATAGAGGATGGATGGTATTTTAAACCTCTGGCATGCCACAGGCATTGCTAACTTTACATTTCCTGGGCTGATCATGATTGCCGTTGGTTGTTTGCTATTATTTTTAGCAATTGCCAAAAACTTTGAGCCGTTATTGCTACTGCCCATTGGTTTCGGAGCTATTTTAACTAATATTCCAGTAGCTGGTTTATCAGATCCAGGTGGCTTACTTTACTATGTTTATTATGTTGGTATTGATACCGGTATTTTTCCGCTATTAATATTTATGGGAGTGGGGGCCTTAACTGATTTTAGTGCCTTGATTGCCAACCCGCGTATGTTGCTATTAGGTGCGGCAGCGCAGTTTGGTATTTTTGCGACGTTATTTGGCGCTATTTTACTTAACTTTATTCCGGGATTTGAATTTAGCTTACAAGATGCTTCTGCAATTGCGATTATTGGTGGTGCAGATGGGCCAACCGCTATCTTTTTAGCGTCAAAGCTGGCCCCTGATTTACTGGGCGCTATAGCGGTGGCTGCGTACTCGTACATGGCGTTGGTTCCTATTATTCAGCCACCTATTATGCGTGCGTTTACAACGCCTGAAGAACGTAAAATTCAAATGCCAGAACTGCGTAAAGTATCTAAAAAGGAAAAAATTATTTTCCCACTGATGGTGCTTACCTTAACTGCTATATTCTTACCTGCGGCAATTCCGCTGGTTGGTATGTTCTGTTTAGGTAACTTAATGCGTGAGTCGGGTGTAGTTGATAGGCTCAGCAACAGTGCGCAAAACGAAATCATTAATATCACCACCATATTTCTAGGACTTGCAGTGGGCTCTAAGCTTGCTGCCGAGCAGTTCTTAACAGTAGAAACTATTGGTATTTTGGTACTGGGTGCACTGGCGTTTGCTATTGGTACAGCCTCAGGTGTATTTATGGCTAAAGGCTTAAATAAGATATCAAAAACCCCCATAAACCCATTAATTGGTGCTGCGGGTGTATCCGCTGTGCCTATGGCAGCACGTGTTGTTAATAAGGTTGGGCTTGAAAATAACCCGCATAACTTCTTATTAATGCATGCCATGGGGCCTAATGTTGCAGGGGTGCTTGGTAGTGCTGTTGCGGCAGGTATTTTACTCGCTCTTGTGGGTTAAATATAATTTAGACTCAACCTATTAGCGCAGTTTACTGCGCTTTTTTTTGCATAAAATTCACTGTTTTGACTTAAGCGGTTTCTTGTATAGGGTTTTTTGTTTAAAGTAATCACTCTTCATTTTTTAAAGGGCTGTCAAATGTTACACACTCCGCTGGCAAAATATCTCCCGAATGTAAGCAAACTTGTTTTTGGCTGTATGGGTTTGGGAGGCGCATGGAATAAAGATGCGATTACCAGTGCGCATTTACAACAAACTCATTCATGCATAGATGCCGCCATTGAAGGCGGAATTAATTTTTTCGATCATGCTGATATTTATACCTTAGGCAAAGCCGAACATGTTTTTGGTCAAGCTCTGGCTGAGCGACCAGAACTTAGAGAGCAAATGTATATTCAGTCTAAGTGTGGTATTCGCTTTGCTGATGATCAAAACCCACAACGTTATGACTTTTCAGCTGATTGGATTGAGCGCTCGGTAGAAGGCTCATTAAAACGATTAAATACTGAATATTTAGATATACTTATGCTGCATCGCCCAGATCCTTTAATGGAAGTAGAGGAAGTTGCACAAGTATTTAGTTGTTTAAAAGAAAGTGGCAAAGTGCGTCATTTTGCGGTGTCTAATATGTCGCAATATCAAATACGGTTTTTGCAACGCGCTTTAGATATGCCGATTGTGGCCAATCAAATCGAAGCGAGTTTACAAAAACATCAATGGGTTGATGAAGGCGTTTATGTGGGTAATGCCGATGGCAAGGATATTAACTTTACCCCAGGCAATATTGAATATTGCCGTGAGCATGAAATTCAGATTCAAAGTTGGGGCAGTTTATGCCAAGGCTTATACTCTGGTGGTGATTTATCAAAGGCCTCGCCTGCAGATATTAATACCAGTATTTTAGTCAGTAAGCTTGCCATACTTTATGGTACAACAGCAGAAGCTATCGTATTAGCATGGCTGCTGCGCCACCCAGCATCAATTCAACCAATTATTGGCACTACTAACATAGAGCGAATAAAAGCATCCTGTGATGCGGTTAATGTTAACTTAAGTCGTGAGCATTGGTATGAGCTATATATCAGCGCGAAAGGCTGCGCTTTACCATAACCTAGTGTAGGGTGATGATATGAACATATTTGTTATTTTAATTAGCTTAGTCATTGCTTTGGTGATCATTATTCCGTTACTGGAAAAATACCAAAGTAAAATGGGGCTTGAGAGCGCTACTAAATATAGTAAGTATATTTGGCCACTGGTGATGATCTCTTTGGTTGTGCAGCTTATTTATGTACTCGTAAATTAACTCTGAAATCTAGCACCAAGCAGCTTAGATACAATGGGTAATTCGTGAAACTATTCAAATATCTATGCTGGTTGGTATAATCATCACACACAAAAAAGCCTTTGCCGGTTACCCTGCAAAGGCTTTTTTATTTAATCATTAAAACTCTTTATTTAAGTGCCAACTGAAGTTCTCGGTTACGCTCAAGTTGCGCAATAAAGTTATCAGCAATAGGCTTAAACTTAGCAAGCTCTGAGCGTGGTAATGGCTCAGATTTAGGTAGTTTTACAGTTTTAGGGTTACGGTGAACACCGTTAACCAAAAACTCATAATGTAAATGCGCCCCAGTTACTCGACCTGTTGAGCCTACAGTACCAATTTTCTCACCTTGTTTAATTTTTTGCCCTGTTCTAACTAGGCGTTTATTAAGGTGTAAGTACTTAGTAACATACTGTGTACCATGGCTTATAAATACGTAATTACCGTTATATTTACTGTAACCCGCTTTAATGACTTTACCATTACCTGATGATACAACAGGCGTACCTGTACGCGCAGCGTAGTCAATACCTCGGTGTGCTTTTACTTGTCCTGTAACAGGGTGTAAGCGGCGAGGATTAAAGCTTGAGCTAATATATTTAAAGTTTACCGGTGCACGTAAGAAGGCTTTTTTCATACTGCGCCCTTCAGGCGTATAAAAATTACCGTCGGTGTGTCGAATTGCTGTGTAGCGTTCACCTTGGTTTATAAATTCTGCGGCAATAATTTTACCGGTGCCAATAAATTCACCGTCAACAAAATGAGATTCATATATTAAGCCAAATTCATCACCTTTACGGATGTCATTTGCAAAATCCACGTCCCAACCAAATATATCGGCAAAGTTCATTATTTGGCGCTCACTTAAACCAGCAGCAATCGCTGATGTCCAAAAACTGCTAGAAATTTCACCACCGGCGGTTTTACTCAGTGTTTCTATTTCTTTGCTGTCAATTGAAGTATCGTATTGGCCTTCGTCATTTAGGGTGACAAATAAGGTATCTGTTTTAGATATAACGTAACGTAACTGAGCCAGTGAGCCATCTTTTGCAGTAGCAAAGCTTAGTGTTTCACCTGGGTGTATTTTGGTAAGTTTACGTGTTTCAGCGTTCGTATTAACCAGTTTGTAAAGCGTTTGCGCAGAAAAACCAGCGCGCTTAAAAATGATCGCTAAATTGTCACCGTTTTTAACAAGGTGATCGACAAAATCATATTCTGGAAGCTTTTGTGCTGCTTGCTCTGAATTTAAGTCAGTGAGTTTTTCGTTTTCACCTACTTTTATTTGTAATTCGTAACGCTTACCAATCTCTAGCGTGTTCTCGCTATTGTCTTTGGATGCAGTGGCTTTTTCAGAAGGTAAAAAGGCTAAGGCAACAATAGCAGAAACCAAACCTAGAATAAGCATTTTGTGTTTTTTGGGGAGCGTGTTAACCACGTGGACCATAACGTGCCTTTTTCTGCTGTCAAGATAATAAATAGATTATATTGCAGGATATAACGAATAATCTATGAATACTAGTATTTTGTAGATTTAAACTCGCGTTAAATTAAGCTAAAATCATAGGGTATTCAGGCTGTTTGTGTGTAAAGTTGAATAACAGCACTATTTTATATTCTTGGATACTTTGCTTTTTCATCGTAATGTTAAATTAGCTTTTAAAACGATTTAATTGCGAGAAGTGATTAATTTACAAACTGTTTTTTGGTTTGTTATAAACACTTCTAGTGTATTATTAATCGCTCGTTTATATCCCTTTTTAGAACGTACGCCCTGCATTATAGTTGATGCTGCGATTAGTTAAAAAAGTTGTTCTAATTAAGTGGAAATTTGTTATGTTAGCTAAATAGTTTTATTTGCTTTGTTATAACGCGCTAGCAATAAATCGTGAGCATATTACACCCCTTCGTTGTCAGAATTTTTTGGAGTAACACACAGTGGATTTACAAACCGCTCTAGCAGAGATAAAACGCGGTGCAGAAGAGATATTAATTGAAGATGAGTTAGTTGAAAAATTAAAGTCGGGGAAAAAGCTAAAAATTAAAGCTGGTTTCGATCCTACGGCTCCAGATTTGCACCTAGGTCACACTGTACTAATTAACAAAATGAAAACCTTTCAAGATTTAGGTCATGAGGTTATTTTCTTAATTGGTGACTTCACCGGTATGATAGGCGATCCAACGGGCAAAAATGTTACCCGTAAGCCACTGACTCGTGATGATGTGCTTGCTAATGCTGAAACCTATAAAGAACAGGTTTTCAAAATTTTAGACCCAGCTAAAACAACCGTCGCTTTTAACTCTACCTGGATGGAGACATTGGGCGCGGCTGGAATGATAAAATTAGCAGCTCGCCAAACTGTGGCACGCATGCTTGAGCGTGATGACTTTAAAAAGCGCTATGCTGGCGGTCAATCTATCGCAATCCATGAGTTTTTATACCCACTAGTGCAGGGCTGGGATTCAGTCGCACTTGAGTCTGATGTTGAGCTAGGTGGAACTGATCAACGCTTTAACCTATTAATGGGTCGTGAGCTGCAAAAAGATGAAGGTCAAAAACCACAAACTGTACTAATGATGCCTTTACTTGAAGGGACTGATGGCGTTCAGAAAATGTCAAAGTCACTAGGAAACTACATAGGTATTACTGATACGCCTAGCGACATGTTTGGTAAAATCATGTCAATTAGTGATGTACTAATGTGGCGTTACTATGACTTGCTAAGTAGCCTTTCTATTGAGCAAATTGCAGCGCAAAAACAGCGTGTAGAGCAAGGCACTAACCCGCGCGATATTAAGATTGAATTAGCGAAAGAGTTAATTGCACGTTTTCACAGTGAAGCCGATGCGCAAGCTGCTCATGATGACTTTATTCAGCGCTTTCAGAAAAAAGCACTACCTGATGAAATTCCAGAGCTGACAGTTAATATTGATGAAGACACTATTTTAATTGCTAACTTACTAAAAGAAGCTGGCTTAGTGGCGAGTACTTCAGAGGCCATGCGTATGATCAAACAAGGCGCAGTAAAGCTTAATGGCGAAGAAAAAATTACCGATACCAAATTGGAAGTAGCAAAAGGAACAACCGCTATTTACCAAGTAGGTAAACGTAAGTTTGCAAATATTACTGTAGCCTAAAGCTTCAGAGATTATAAAAACCAGCTTCGGCTGGTTTTTTTATAACTGATCAAAAAGTTAGAACAGCCCTAATAATTTCAACGCTAATAATAATTAGTAGCCAAAAAAAACGGGCTTGATTTAGGGTATTGAGTAGCTTTGGCATATCATCGGCAATTGGCAAGCGTTCTACACCGACCCGCATTTTATTGAAACGCTGCTCAATATAAATAGCAGGCCCACCAAGTTGCACACCTAAAGATGCAGAGCACACACTTAATAACCAACCTGTATTTTTTTGATAAAAATGTCGGCCATAATGCTTAATATAATGCATGCTTTTTTTACTGGCTTTAAGTGAAGCTATTGTCAGCGCGAGTAACCGAATGGGAATGTATTCAATAATAAAAAGAATCAGTTTAAGCGGCGTCAAAAAAGAACTGTCGGGAGCTATATCAGTGCGCCACGCTTGTTGGATTAAGGTAAGCAAGCGGTAGGCGAGAGTAGCAATGGGGCCCAATAGTAAAAAAATGAAAATAACTACAAAATAATGACGTGCCGTTCTTAGTATGACACTTTCCATAACCGCTTTAATAATCCCTGGGTTTGAAAGTGCCTTAACTTCTCGGGCTACTAGTGGTTTTAATAATTCTCGAGCAGTTGATTTTTGATTTTTTTTGGTCAATTTCGCAATACGTATCGCTTTTTTATTTATGCTACTGCTTTCTAGGCACAAGTATAAAATAAGACCGGATAGTAGTTCAGGGTAAAAGGCAAACTCCAGCAGTAAAACCACAATAATCATAATCACAGTTAGAACAAGTGTGCTTGCTAGTAAAGCGGCTAAATAATGATATTGTTTGCTGTCTGCTTTTTTATAAACACGCCGGCCAATTGCGTTAAAAATGGCAGAAAGTATATGATTAGGGTGATACCAGCTAACTAAAGGTAAAAAGCGCTCAGCTAGGAGCGCACAAATAAATACAATAAAGTCCAAATGATTTTGAACAATATTATTGAGCATTTACAGCGTAACCGCTGTTAACTTTTCTAGTAATGCCACAACCATTTTTGATGAATTAATAGAGGCTGTTTCTAAGTACTCTTCAAATGATTGCGGTGACTCTTTGCCAGCAATATCAGACATTGAGCGAATAACAACAAATGGTGTGTTAAGTGCAAAACACGTTTGTGCAATTGACGCACCTTCCATTTCTACTGCTAGCATTGTAGGGAAGTCATTGCGTGTTTTTTCAATGCGAACAGGGTCACACATAAATGAGTCACCAGTACAAATTAAACCAACAAGCGTTTTTACTTCGCTGATTTGTGCAATTGTTTGCTCAGCGGCTTCTACTAGCTTAGGGTGTGCTGTAAAGCCTGCAGGCATTTGTGGTACTTGGCCAATTTCGTAACCAAACGCTGTTACATCTACATCGTGATGACGAACTTCTGATGAAATCACTACATCGCCAACGTTAAGCGAAGGGTCGAAACCACCGGCAGAGCCTGTGTTAATAACACAATCAGGCTTAAAGTTATCGATAAGTAAAGTGGTTGCAATAGTTGAAGCAACTTTACCAATGCCTGATTGCACTAAAGTAACAGTATTACCAGCAAGCTCACCAGTATAAAACGTAAAGCCTGCTTTGGTTAAAACCTGTGGATTTTGCATCGCTTCGCGCAAAATTTTAACTTCTGGCTCCATGGCGCCAATAATACCAACATTCATAGTGTTAAATTCCTAAGTTTGAATAGCCTGATTATACGTGAAGTCTGCTATAAAAAACAAAAAAGCGAGTCATTTAAAATGCTCGCTTTAATAGATTGCTTTAACTCAGTAGTTATATTTCAGCAAGGGCGGTTGAATGTGCTTTTGCTTGAGAAGGTGATAATACCGCAGGCTTATGGACTCTAGTACGAGTCGGGCGTGCAGGTTGTGATTTAGCAGGCTTGCCTAATTTAAACATAATGGCATCGCGAACTTCACTTGGGCGGTAGCCTGACTTTACTTTCATACGAATATGTGGAATGCCAGCGGCTTCTAATGCACCGTTAACAAACCAATCACGCTGTGCTTTGTGACCATCTTTGTTGGCATTATTAACTAAGTCAACCGCAGCCACTATGGTCATTTTTTCTTTGTCGACTAACACAAAGTCGAGCTGTTTGTTTTTTGCTTTAGCTAATGCCGCACGTTTAGATTTGACAGATAGACCTTGTTTACAGTCAATCACATCTATTAGTTTAACGCGACTAACAATTTTATATTGGTCGCCAACAGCGCGTTCTAATAAATTCAGAAACGCCCCTTCTACTTGGGTAAATACACTTTGCTTACGAGTAAAAGGATAAGGGTTTCCGCCGTCATCACTAAATTTTGACGCAACTACAGATGCCCCAACAACTAGCACTAATATTAATAATAAAGCGAATTCCATACGGTAACTCCATAACAACAAATTGACACTGCTTTTCTAAAGCAATTTATGTGCCCAAATAGTTGTTATGGTTATTTTAGATGCCGTTGGTGTTTATAGTGCTGTGTATCCGCCCTCTATACCTTTTACTGCAATCGCAACGGCATCATGCGCATGCAGAGATTCATAGTGGTTAATTTGTAAAAAATAGTCGCTAAACTGTTTTGCTTCTAAGGTAGTTTTAATTTTTCGTGCTGCGTCTTCACAAAACATCAAGTTTTGACCATTTAAACGAGCAAACTCTTGTTCGTCTTCACGTTTTACCGCGGCTTGTACTGGTGTTTTAAGCTCATCTTCTAGTAAGTTTATTAAGTTAACTACATCAAACGCTTGAATGTTTTGATCTAGCTTTACTTTAACATTAGCAATAGAACGCTGTGAATGCGGGGTTGCTACAATGCCTTGAGTTGTTCCAAGCCACTCTAAAACCTCTGATTGAGTTAGTGTTTCTTGAGCAAACTTTTCGCTAAACGCATTTTGGATAAGTTGACGAGCAAGGGCTGCAGAGCAGGGGCAGGTTGATGAGTAAGTAACATCAACACTTAGCTCAAAACTAATAACATCTTGGTTTATAGTACTGGTAAGTACAACTGGGTAGCTTTTCCAGCCGGCTTTGCCACTAAGTAATGATTTACGGCGCAGCGGTAATTCAAATTTAAATTCGATTTGTGCTTTATCGCTTAAGCCTTTATGGCTGGTGATAAAGGTATCTAATGCTTGTGCTAAGGTGTGCGGGTTGACCTGTTGCTCCGTTGAGAGGTGATCAAGTGCTAAAAACAGACGCGACATGTGGATGCCTTTGGCATCTTCTTGGTGTAAATTAACAAAAGCGCGAGCTTTTGCATTAACAGTAACTGGAGCTAAATCAAGAGATTCAAAAATAAAAGGCAGCTCTATATCGCCCATTCCTACCCAGTCTAATTTACCTGTTTGTAATGCTGCAGCTGTGTTAGCAATATCTGGCATAGTCGTTTGCATGATACGTTACTCGTTATTTGCAATATTTAAAACATCACATTTTACACTAAATAAAGAATTGCTGAAATGCAGCAAATAACAGCAAACATGAAATTTTACTGTTTTTATCGCACAACATGAAAATAGCTGATAGAAAATGCTAAAATTAGCTTTTAATCATACTTACTTATAAAAACTAAGCATTTAGCCAAGAGAAACACTGATATATGACAGATTCTTCTTTGAACCCGTGGGTTCGAGTACTTTCCAGTTCAATAACTCGTTTTGGTGAGTTTAAAACTGCAGCTATTTGCTATGCATTATTACTGACGGTATCGATGGTTTTATCGAGTATGTTTTACTATGTTGCTATTGGAGAAGTGAACTTAGTTGATATATTAGCTATAGTATTTTTTACCTCAGTTGTTTCTCCTTTGGTGATTAGCGTACTGCTAAACTCTATTCGGCAACTTGATGCCTCTTATGCCTATTTAGATAGTGCCACAAAACAAGAAAAGCTTTTAAATCAAACTCTCAAAGACAATATTAATCGTTTAAACATTGAAATTGACGAACGTAAAATGGCCTTCCATGCCAAGCATAGGGCAATAGAAGAGCTCAGACGTGAAATTGCAGAACGCAAAAAAACGCAACAAGAGCTCGCACAACAAGGTATGTTACTGCGCTCTATTGTAGACTCCTCACCAGATTTATTTTATTACCGTGATAACAATGGGGTGTTTGCCGGTTGTAATAAAATGTTTGAAGAGGTGATGGGCAAAACCAGTGGCGAATTAATTGGCAAAGCCGCAGAAGAGATATTTCCAAGCCACTTTTTATCTGAAGTATTAAGAACCGATGAGCAGGTTGAACGTACTCATCAAGGTTTAACTATCGATGTAGAATATTCTGTAAATGGTGAAATAAGATGGTTTGAACTGAGAAAGCTTCCCTTCATAAATGAGCAGGGCGATTACATTGGTTTACTAGCCTTTGGCCGTGACATTACCAGCCGTAAAGAAGCCGCGCAGGCACTGGAAACTGCTTATAAGGATAAAGGGAAATTTATTGCCACCTTGAGCCATGAATTACGCACTCCGCTCAATGGTATCGTTGGCTTAACTCGGATGCTATTGGATACTGAACTTAATAAACAGCAGCGTAGTTGGTGTAATACGGTGTTTTCAAGTGCAGAGACATTAGGTAATATATTTAACGATATTATAGATTTAGATAAGATAGATCGTGAGCAATTAGATATTGCTGCCAACGAAATTAATGTTTCTGACTTTATTAATGACGTGGTTAACTTTGCAGGCCTCATTGCGGAGCAAAAAGAGCTTTCTTTTGAAGTAAAACGCTCTGGAACACTCGATATATATGCTCTACTTGACCCCACTCGTTTACGCCAAGTGGTATGGAACTTAATTAATAATGCGGTTAAATTTACCCAGCACGGTAGTGTCACCTTAGATTGCGGTAGAGAAAACCGTGAAGATGGCCCATGGCTTATTATAAAAATACTCGATACCGGAGAAGGGATTCCACAAGAACAACTTACACGCATTTTTGATATGTACTACAAAGCACCTGATCTTAAAGGGACCAATGCGATTGGTTCAGGTATTGGCTTAGCCGTAACAAAAGCGTTAGTAAGTGCTATGAAAGGCATTATAACTGTTAATAGTACCCCAGGAGAGGGCAGCTGTTTTACTGTACAAATTCCGCTGAATTTATGTAGTGCACCTACCGAGCATAGTTATGTGGGACGTAGCTTATATATTTTATTAGTGGAAGATGTACCACTTAATGCTGAAATCGCAACTAACCTATTAGAACAGCGTGGGCATGAAGTGTTGTGGGCTGAAACGGGTGAAGATGCTTTATCGTTTGTAGAGACCGAAGATGATCTTGATTTAGTATTGCTTGATATGCAGCTTCCAGATATTAATGGTGATGAAGTAGCAAGGCAAATACGCGCACAAAGCCATTTTGATCAGCTACCTATTGTGGCACTTACCGCCAATGTTCGCAGTGCTGAAGAAGAGCTTGAGGGAATTTCTATTCAAGGAGCGTTAGCTAAACCAATAAACACCAGTAAGTTAGATAATATGCTCGCTGAACTCTTTGGTATTAAACAAGCGCAAACCGAGGCTCCTCAACGAGTAGTTAATCAAGAGTTGTTAAAACAAATAAATACTGACTTGTTAGATGTTGAAACCATTGAAGACTTTGTAAATTCGATGGGCGTTGAAGTATTTAAACGCAGTAGTCAGTTGTTTAAAAAGCTAAATCCGCAATACCAACATGAGCTATTAGAATCATTAAAAACAGCAGACAGAGAAGAATATAAATCCGTTGCGCATAAGTTAAAAGGTGCCGCTGGTTCGGTAGGTCTGAATGATGTGCAGTTGCATGCAAAGCAAATGGAGCATGGTGCGCTGGAACAAAGTGATGAAGTATTAACAGTTTGGCTTGATGAATTAGCAGACAAAATAAATGAAGGACAACAGGCCCTTCATTTATTTTTACAACAATTAGAATAAAAAACTAATTAGCTGTCGATTTTACCAATGAACCGGTAACCTTCACCATGAATGGTGCTGATTAACTCAGACGTTGAATTGTCGCTTTCAAAGTGCTTACGAATACGTCGAATAGTAACATCAACTGTACGGTCGTTAGCGCGAAGTTCACGGCCAGTCATGTGTTTAATTAGTTGCTCACGGCTAAATATACGACCTGGTGAGTCAAGCATTAAACGCAGTGCTCTGTATTCGCCTTTCGGTAGACGTTTTGCATCTCCATTTGGAGAAGTAAGGCAACGACTGTTTTCGTCAAGTTCCCAACCGTTGAAGGTTATCACGCCATTGGTTTCAATAGCTGATTCTTCACCACCTAGTGCGGTACGCGTAATTAAGTTACGTGCACGAATAGTTAATTCACGTGGGTTGAAAGGCTTAGTAATATAGTCATCAGCACCAATTTCAAGACCTAAAATACGGTCTACATCGTTGTCACGGCCTGTTAAGAAAATAAGACCAACTTTGCGTTTTTGGCGTAATTCGCGAGCTAGAATAAGCCCGTTTTTACCTGGCAGGTTGATGTCCATAACTACAAGATTGACGTCATCGTTATTTGTAAGCTTATCATGCATATCATCGCCATCAATGGCTTCAATAACTTTGTAACCTTCAGCTTCAAATAAACTAACGAGGTTCAGTCTAGTTACGTCTTCATCCTCTACGATCAGAATGACTGGCGTTTGCATCTTTAATTAACCTTTTTGGAGTGTGTTTTATTTATAAAATCGGCATGATTATCAGAGCCGACTACTAGAATTATAGGATTATATCTAAATGTTAACAAGTAAAAACAAATTAGATATAAACAGCTGCGTGCCCAAACCTACTATGACGTATTATTAAAAACCGCGGCTTAATTGATACTTAACGTTGAATGTATAATTTGAATTGTAGAGTCGAAGCCATTTCCCTTTAATAATTGATACATCCATCAACCACCTAAAGATACTTAAAATAATCAGACTAATTCAAAACGGAATTATATCACTTTCCAACTTTTCATCAATGTATGTGATATGTAAAACACAATTAAGTTCCTCAATTGTGTGAAATACAGCATTAATGATACAACTGTTTAGTTGGTTATGTCTTAGTATGGTCATAAAGTTGTAATTCAAGTGGGTGAAAGCGTTCTTTCGCTTTTAGAGTGTAATAATAAATCGGGCGCCTTGCTGATACTCGGTATCTAACACAATTTCTCCGGCTAATGCTTGAGTCACTAAATTGTAAACCAAATGCATTCCTAAACCACTCGCCCCTTGGCCGCGCTTTGACGTTACAAATGGGTCAAATATTTTTGCTCGTATACTATTTTCAACACCTAGCCCGTTGTCGGTGTAGGTAATTTGTGTTTTTGTTTTCGTTACCACAATATCAATCTGTACTTCATTGTCATCGCCAGCTTCAAAGCCGTGCAGCAGGGAATTTAAAATAAGCTGATGGAATACTTGCTGTAGTGGTCCTTTTTTACTTTCAACGGTTAAATCTGCTGGACAATTTATAAGAACTTTTGGGTTTTTAAGTTTTAGCTCTTGCCCCATAGACAGTAGCGTGTCGTTAATTAAGTGTTGTAAATTAACAGTGCTGGTTATTTCATCATCTTTGAGCACCGCAACTTTTTTAAAGTTAGAAATAAGTTCTGCAACGCGGTTTAAGCTGCTATAGATTAGGTCTAAGTTTTCAATACCATCATTAGTAAATTGCTCAAATTGACTCGCGGTTAATGATTTATTATGAAAATTAACCTGTAGCTCTGCGAGTTTATCTCGCAATAAAGTGGAGCCTGTAATACCAAGTCCTATCGGTGTATTTACCTCATGAGCAACCCCTGCCACCATTTGCCCTAATGAAGCCATTTTTTTGTTTTCGACAATTTGAGTTTGGTATTGGTGCATCTTTTCTAGAGTAGATAACAGCTCTTTATTGGCCTCTCTGAGCGCAATAGTGCGTTGACTCACTTTCTCTTCAAGGTTTGAGTTTAGCTGCTTAATTTCTTGTTTATCTTCTTCATGGCGCTCTATTTGCCTTTGTGTGCGTGCAAGCATTACATTTAAGCTATTAGAAAGCCGAGTTATTTCAGTGAGGTTCGTTAAAGGCGCACGCGCATAGTAATTATGTTTTTTAGCTATGTTTTGCAACAACAAGCTTAAGTTTTCAATCGGGCTGGCAATCCTTTTTTGTAGCCTTAAAATAATCAAAGAAATAAAAATAAGTATTAAAGCCATAATAACGATATCAATTATAATCTTTTTAGTTATTAGCTGATTTAAGTTATCTAAGCTGCCTCTAATATAGACATAGCCAAGCAGCTGTTCATTATTGAGTATTGGGGTAATGTACTCAATGTACTCATCGCTAACTTGTGGTTCAGCAAAGTCATCAATGTTGTCCGTTTTAATAGGGACAGGTGGTGATTTTCGGGCATTAAAGCTGGTAAAAAACACTGGTTTATTGGTTTGCTCATCTAAGGCATATATATGTAAATTTGTAACGGATGATACTTGTTGAAGCAGCCTCAAACGTCTTTCTTCTGCAGGCCTATTTTTATTTAGTAATGAGGGCATCGCGTCAAATGCAATGATCTCAGATACCAACACAAGTTTACTAATGAGCTGTTTTTTTTGCTCTTGTGCGCTTAAGTAGGTAGAAATTGAAAGCGATAATAACAAACAGATAGCTGTTATAAGCATGATAGTTTTAAACAATATGCTACGAATGCTATTTTGCTTTACAGTTTTGGGCATTGCGAGAAGGTCATCCGTGTCAATTGTGAATCTAATAGGTAATAGTTTAGCAAAAACAGAAAAAAGTGAAGTAAAAAGATTAGCTTAATTACACTTTTTATTTTTAGCTAATCTACTTATAAAACATAAATATTTGGCTAAAATAGCCCATATTTATGTTTTGACAGGATATTAATAACTTTTTTAGCTACTGTATACGGCAAATTTATTGTTTTTAAATACTGTGTGGTAGCTGTCAAATTGGGTTTCTAAAATAGGTGGGTATTTTAAAAAGCTATTAGCTACTATAGTCAGTTTGCCTGCCTTAGTTAAATGTTGCTTGGCATGGGTTAAAAAAGATTCCGCAACGCTGTAGTCAGTTGCAATCCCAGTATGGAAGGGCGGGTTGCTAATAATTAAATCAAACTTGCCAGTAATATTATTTAAACCATCACTGAGTATGGCTTCACCGTTTACATTATTTAACTTAAGCGTTTGTGTTGTTGCATAGGCTGCAAGTGCACTTACGTCACTACAGGTAAATGTCAGAGCTGGAGTTTTTAGACCTAAAAAAGTAGCAATAAGCCCTGCGCCACAACCAAAATCAAGGACTTTTCCGTGTTTTAAGTTAGGAGCATTTTCTAGTAGCATTTTCGTTCCAGCATCTAGCGCACCATGATTAAACACGCCCGGAATACTGACCGCTGTAAACTCAATATCCCTTACACTTACAGTAAACTCTTTATGGTAAGTACTAATATCAAACGTGCTATTGAGAGTTAGTTCTGAAAATGAATATAAAACACAATGTTTTGCTGAGTCTATTTTATTACTAAACTCGGCCTTACCGGCGAGTTGCTTTTCAATTGACTTAACACCGCTCTTGTTTTCGCCAACAACGAGTAGCTCTGCATCTTTGCTTATCACAGCACGTATGTTGTCTAACGCCATTAATAGCTCAGGTTTAGATTTAGGGTAATAAAGTATTACCAAATCATAATCGCCCGAATTAATTGTGTGGCTGATGGTTACGTCAATACCCGGTATGTTTTTTGCAAATTCACCATTAGCGTGATTATAACTAAAAGCGGTTATTTTACTTTGTGGATTGAGCGTTTTCAGCTCATTTAAAAAGCCATCTTGAACAAAGTTGACCACCAATATTGATTTACCTTTTAACTCTTCACTGTTACGAAGTAATAGTAGGCTCGGATTGGTTAATACGCTCATAAATGGCTTTACCTTACTTAATTATTTAATTAACGGTTACTTAGTACGTTCGAACATTAAATCCCATACGCCATGACCTAAACGCTGACCACGCTGTTCAAATTTAGTCAATGGACGTAAATCAGGGCGGGGGACATAGTCGTTAGTCTCAGATTGGTTTTTGTAACCTGGGGCTGCTTGCATCACTTCTAACATATGCTCTGCGTAGTTTTCCCAATCGGTTGCCATGTGAAATACGCCACCGATTTTTAATTTAGAGCGAAGTTTTTCAGCAAACTCAGTTTGTACAATGCGACGCTTGTGGTGACGCTTTTTGTGCCATGGATCAGGGAAAAATAATTGTAAGGTTGATAAGCTTTCATCGCTTATACAATCAGCAAGAACTTCTACTGCATCGTGTTCAAACACACGCAGATTAGTAACGCCAGCTTCGTCAGCATCCATTAAACATGCGCCAACGCCTGGGCGATGAACTTCTATGCCGATAAAGTTAAGGTGTGGTGCATTTTTTGCCATTTCAACTAATGACTTACCCATACCAAAACCAATTTCTAGCACTACATCATTGTCATTGCCAAAAACTTCGCTTAAATCAAGTAGGCCGTTTTTATGCTCAAGCCCCATTGTTGGCCAGCATTTTTCGATTGCAGCAGCTTGGCCTTTGGTTAATCGGCCTTCGCGTTTTACAAAACTGCGAATAGTGCGGATATACTTACCTTCTTGCTTAGCTTGCTCAAGGTTGTTGTTACTTGATTCACTCATATTATTGGCCTGACAAAACAATGTGTTTAAAAATGGTTGCGTATTATCCCTGACCAGCGCTAGGTTGACAAGCATTAGGGCGTTATAGCTTGATCTTTTCAGTCACTACAATAGACTGAGCCGCCATTGAGCATTAGTAAAAAATTAAATATGTCGGATTTAAAAAAACAGCAGTCAGCTTGGTTTTCCAACCAAGTAGTTGACTGGTATCACCTTCATGGGCGCAAAACGTTACCATGGCAATTAGCTAAAACGCCTTATAAAGTGTGGGTATCTGAGGTGATGTTACAGCAAACTCAGGTTGTCACTGTTATTCCTTATTTTGAAAAGTTTATGCGAAGCTTTCCCGATATTATTGCTTTAGCAAATGCTGATGAAGATCAGGTTTTGCATCATTGGACAGGTTTAGGTTATTACGCTCGTGCACGTAATTTACATAAAACCGCTAAAATAGTTCGAGATAAATACCAAGGTCAGTTTCCTAGCACGCTTGAAGAAGTAATGGATTTACCCGGAATAGGGCGCTCTACTGCGGGGGCTGTTTTATCATTATCTTTGGGGCAGCATCACCCTATTCTTGATGGTAATGTTAAAAGAGTGCTTGCTCGGTTTTTCATGGTTGAAGGTTGGTATGGAGTCAAAAAGGTAGAAAATCAGCTTTGGCATTTAAGTGAACAACTTACTCCTAAAAATAATGTTACAGAGTTTAATCAAGCTATGATGGATTTAGGTGCAAGCTTATGTTCGCGCAGCCGCTTTGATTGTGAGGCATGCCCATTAAATAGCCGTTGTGGTGCGTTTAACGCTGGTAAAGTTAAGGAGTTTCCTCACTCTAAGCCTAAAAAAGTAGTGCCTAAAAAAAGCTGCCACCAGTTAATTATCAAGCATAACGACAAAGTGCTCATGGAAAAGCGCCCGAACAGTGGTATTTGGGGCGGATTATTTGGATTTTTTGAATTTAATGAGTACAGCGAGCTCGAAACTTTTTTAGCGCAACAAGGGCTTAAAAGTGACCTTAATGAAGTAACGCCTTTTACTCATGTATTTTCACATTTTGAGCTGACGATTAACCCGCATGTACTTAATATTGAGAAAGCCCCAGATGTTGTTAATGACAAGCAGCTGGTGTGGTATCCACTCGATCAATCAATAGAAGTAGGGTTAGCGGCACCGACTAAAAAGTTGGTTAAACAAATTACGGCAATAGTATAGAATAGCGTTATATTTAGCATTAAGGGGAAGAATCATGGCACGTACAGTATTTTGTCAAAAGTTACAAAAAGAGGCCGAAGGCCTTGGTTTTCAGTTATACCCTGGTGAACTTGGTGAGAAAATTTTTAATAATATTTCTAAAGAAGCCTGGGGGCAATGGCAGCATAAACAAACTATGCTGATCAACGAAAAGCATTTAAACATGATGGATCCAGAGCATCGTACTTTTTTAGAAGAGCAAATGGTTGGCTTTTTGTTTGAAGGTAAAGAAGTTGAGATTGAAGGTTATAAGCCAGTAAAAAAATAAATTAACTGTGCTTAGGATAATTAATAAAAAAGGGCTATGAGCCCTTTTTTATATTGTGTATACCGATGAATATTTTAGTTAAATCAAGTCATCTTGCTGATCGTTGTTTCTAATTTGTTCTTTTAAAAACTGTGCTGCTCTTGAATATTCAATTTCAAGCTCATCTCTCATCTTAATTAATTCATCAGCTTTTATTTCATCACTTTTACACTTATCTTCAAATGACTGCGCTAAATCAGCAACAATGTTAGCTCCTACTGTTTTCGATATAGATTTTAATTGGTGGCAAGCGGATAAAATTTCAGCTTTATTGCTTTGCAGCACCGCGAAGTTAATCGCTTTAATTTGTTCTTGGCTCTGCTCTAAATACATTTTAAAAAAGCGGATTATTTTAGCGTCATCGCCATTTATATACTTATTCGCTGACTCCATATCAATAGGCATGATTGGTTTTTCGGTCGAATTCACCTGTTGTGGTTGTTTGCTATATAAGTCATTCCATTGCTTTAATGTGTCCTCAAGTGCATTTAACTCAATAGGTTTAGTAATAAAGTCGTTAATACCTACAGCTAAACATCGCTCTCTCTCTCCTTTTAGAGCATTGGCAGTAACAGCAATAATATAAGGTTGTGCGTCAATCGATTCGAGCAATGACGCTTCTTCTCTAATTTTTTCAACCATATCGTAGCCAGACATTTTTGGCATATGTAAATCGGTTAAAATGAGCGAGTAGCTATTTTTACGCCACATATCTAGGCCTTCTTCACCGTTATTAGCCACCTCTACACTGTACCCTAGTATATGTAATTGTTCGGTGAGTACCTCTTGATTTAATAGGTTATCTTCTACCAATAATACTAGCCTATTTGCAGCGAGTGCCTCTTCTGAACTTAGGTAGTGATTCATCGTTCTGGCTTTTTTAACTTGCTTAGGTTTATGCAAACCTGCAGCCACCAAAATTGAAAGCATGAAGTTAGATTTACATAATGGAGAAGCATTAATATAAAAAATACTTTTATGATTAATTACTGCTTCATCTAATTTACTTAATACCACCATTTGCTGGTTATTATCTTCTAGTGAGTAAAGTAAACTTCTTAGTAAGGTACTAATACTATTCATGTCTTCAATGCCATCAACAACCCAAATAATATCCTTGGCATCTTGGTGAGCTTCTACATCTTGTTGTTCATGAGCATAGGTTATTTTAGCCCCCATAAATGACAAGTAACGATAAATTACTTTACCGCGCTCTGCGTCGCTGCTGACAATAATGACATGTTTACCATTAAGTGTATTTTTATGGGCAAATTCAGTTTTACCTGCAGTTGAAAAAGGCAGTTCAACGGTAAATTCACTTCCAATCCCTTCATGGCTTGTTACATGTATAGTACCAAGCATTAGCTCGGTTAAGCTTTTACAAATTGAAAGACCAAGCCCTGTTCCACCGAACTCTCGCGTAATTGAGCTTTCTGCTTGAGTGAACGGGTTGAAAATTTTTCTTAACTGAGATTGGCTCATTCCTTTACCGTTATCACTTACACAAAAACGCAATGTAAAGTGATCGGCGGTGTTATTTGCTACCTCTACTGATATTCTTACTTTCCCCTTCGTTGTACCATTGGTGCTAGTAAATTTAATGGCATTACTACATAAGTTATATAGCACTTGGCGAACCCTGCCTGAGTCGCCCATAAGGTTATTAGGAATATCGGGTGCAATTGATAAATCGAGTTCTAAATGACGGTTTTTAGCAACCGACGATAATACCTTGGCTACTTCTTCTAGTGTATCTGCAATAGAAAACGGAACAGGATCTATGTTGAGCTTTCCAGCTTCAATTTTAGAAAAATCTAAAATATCATCTAAAATACTCAGTAGCGAAAATGCGGATTCACGAATAATAGTACTAAGGCGTTGCTGAGCACCATCAAGCTCTGTTTGGCGAAGTAAATCAATGGTGCCAATAACACCATTCATTGGTGTTCTTATTTCATGACTCATGGTGGCTAAAAAGGTTGTTTTAGTTTCACTCGCCTTTAACGCTTTTTGAGTTTGTTTTTCTAATTCAAATGTTCTGCTTTGTACTTCTGTTTCCAGACTGGTTTGTAGCCTTTTTAATTCTTTTTGTGCAGCTTGGTCGTCAGCTAGAACCATACTTACTTTTTTCAGCAATAAATTAATTTGTTGAGCAACGGTTTCTAACCCTCCATCAAGTTGCTCATCAAGCGTGCTTTGATAATTATCATTTTGTGTAATAGCCTTGAGTTCTTGAGTGAGAGAATCGGTATTTTTATGTAGTCGTTTTTTAATGTACTTATTAAACGCTATAGCGAATGCAAACAATGCGATCAGAGCAACAATAGCGGCAAGATATGCACTCATTGATAAATTTTGTGTCGATGATGAAATTAAAGGTTGTTTCTGCTCAATGATAAGCTCAGCAATTACTTGTCCCTCTGATGAGATTAAATGATGCAGAGTATTTTGCTCTTTAATGTATTTGCTAACAGCTAAAGGTGCAATCACTATACTATTATTGCTATAAACTAACTCGGCTTTATTATTTGCATTAAAACGATGCAGAGTATATTTAAAGTCATTATTGAGTAAGCTTGCAATATCAAGAAGTAATTTGGCTTTGTTTTGCCCGTATGTTGTTAGTGCTTCAACAATGGGCTGCTCAAGGCGTTCAGCAAGTTTTGTGAGTGCAATAGTAGAGGATTGGGGAAGTTCATTGTTCTCAGCATTGCTTTGTGAGTAAAGCGAATAGGCGACTATAAATAATGTGGAAATTATAAGGTTACTAACTAAAAATATAGGTAGTAGGCCCTTTATTGCTGAAGAGAACTTACTCTGCATGAGTTTTCCTATCGTGGTTTTATTAAAACGGTAAGCCTGTACCGAAAGCTATTGACTAATCGTAACACCTAAAAAAAATAATTCACTACGTTTTTTAAACTCTTTTGTTGAATAAATGCACGGTATGAACGAGATTTGTTGTTAGTTGTTTGAAAACCGTTCAAACAGTTGCAAAGGATAAAAAAAAAGTTGACTTGTAAGGGTAAAACTCGTTTAATACGCCGCACGCCCAGATAGCTCAGTCAGTAAAGCTATGTGGGAGTCGAATTATTAATCCGTTGTGATTACTAATAAGCACTGTTAAGTGCCTCGATAGCTCAGTTGGTAGAGCAGAGGATTGAAAATCCTCGTGTCCCTGGTTCGATTCCGGGTCGAGGCACCATTTATTAAAGTAATGGTGTTTAGATATTTATTTAAACATTTTTACGCGTGCCTTAGCACACAGTTTTGTGTGCCGACTTAGCTCAGCTGGTAGAGCAACTGACTTGTAATCAGTAGGTCAACCGTTCGACTCGGTTAGTCGGCACCATTTTATAAAAGTGAAATGCTTAGAGCAGTTCACTAGCACTGTTTAAGTGCCTCGATAGCTCAGTTGGTAGAGCAGAGGATTGAAAATCCTCGTGTCCCTGGTTCGATTCCGGGTCGAGGCACCATTTACAAAAAAGTTATCAATCTTTAAAATTGATAAAGTGCCTTAGCACACAGTTTTGTGTGCCGACTTAGCTCAGCTGGTAGAGCAACTGACTTGTAATCAGTAGGTCAACCGTTCGACTCGGTTAGTCGGCACCATTTATTTTAGTTAAGTGTTTTGATAACATTTAATTAGCACTGTTTAAGTGCCTCGATAGCTCAGTTGGTAGAGCAGAGGATTGAAAATCCTCGTGTCCCTGGTTCGATTCCGGGTCGAGGCACCATTTATATAAAGCCTTGCTCATGCAAGGCTTTTTGTTTTAGTGTGCCGACTTAGCTCAGCTGGTAGAGCAACTGACTTGTAATCAGTAGGTCAACCGTTCGACTCGGTTAGTCGGCACCATTTATATAAAGCCTTGCTCATGCAAGGCTTTTTTGTATCTACCGCTTGGCTAAATTCTCAATCAATTTTCACTTGCACCAATATTTTATCTACCCTTTATTATTCATGGCTTTCACACCTGTTTGTTATTTATTGGACTTCCCATAGTTTGCTAGACACCCAATGAGTTACATTGTAACTTCTAAAAAGAAGTGTTTTATGAGCAAAGGCGAACGGTATACCCAAGAGTTTAAAGAAGCGGCTGTTAAACAAATTACTGAGCGCGGATATTCAGTCGCAGAAGTCGCTGAACGATTAGATATTTCTACTAAACGTTATATCACTGCGGAGCCAGTTATCAGATAAACCTAAAGCCGTTCAATCATCCGATTGAAAAATTGAAGATCGCTAAATTAGAAGCGCAATTGAAACGTGTAACGGAGGAACGGGATATTTTAAAAAAGGCCGCAAGGTACTTTGCCATCAACCCCGAGTAAAGTACGGCTTCATTCGTTATCACCAAGATGAGTTTTCCATTACGACGATGTGCCGCCTTTTTAAACTGCATCGCAGTGGTTTTTATGCGTGGTTAGAAAAGCCTTTAAGCGATAGAGCGCTTGAAGATAATCGTTTGTTGAAACTGATTAAAGAATTTTATGTAGCCAGTGGCGGCACATATGGTAGCCCTTGGATACATGCAGACTTGCGTGAAGCCGGTGAGCAATGTAGCGTAAACCGTGCCGCTAAGATTATGCGACAACATAAGCTTAAAACGCAAATTGGGTATAAGCGTCGCCATATTAAAGGCGGAAAGACATCGCGGATTGCAGATAACTTATTAGCGCGCCAATTTAACCTGCCAGCACCGAATCAATCCAGGGTTAGCGACATAACTTACATAAGAACTTATGAAGGTTTTTTATATGTGGCGACAGTAATGGACTTATTCTCTAGGCGTATTGTGGGTTGGTCGATGGATAAAAATATGGACAAGCACCTTGTTATAAACGCACTGTTGATGGCTGTATATCAACATCAACCGAAGGCTGAGGTAATGGTACATAGTGATCAAGGTAGTCAATACGGTAGCGCTGACTATCTCGTATTTATGAAGGAACATAATCTTGTGCCTTCAATGAGCCGCGCTGGGAACTGTCATGATAATGCGGTTGCTGAAAGCTTTTTTGCGACAATTAAAAAGCGAATAGTTAAGCGTAAGATATACTCGATACGCGAAGATGCGAAAGCTGAGATTTTCAATTTTATAGAAATGTTTTACAATCCAAAAAAGCGCCACTCACATACAGGCGGTGTTTCACCTGCTAAATTTGAGGAAGCGTACTATTCTGAGTTAAAAACTGTCTAGTGAAAGCTGGGAAGTCCATACTCAGCAATGATGATAATGTTGATTAAGAATCAAAAGCATTGAAATCAGAATTCACTAGTCAAATGAACCGATTAAAACATCAATACAGTGAGCAGTACGAAAAAATTCAAGACATGATAACCGACTTAGATAATAGGCATGATTATCAAAAGTCGTGTTTAAATTGGTTTTATGTCATGTGCTGCACCTTATTTATAATTGTAATAGCCCTTTTTCTTTGGCACTTACCATGGAAGTTAATTTTAGGAATTTAGTAGGAGCAGTTGTAACGTGCCTAAAAGAACTAACGAATATCAAAAGCTTGTACTTGCTATCAATAAGCACTTAGCATCATCTAATGCAATTGTTACAGAGTCAAAAATGTTGTACGACCCTGTTTCCGAGCAAGACCGAGAAATAGACATATTAATTGAAGATAACTCAGGCCCTTATAAACTTACAATAGGTATAGAGTGCACGGCTAAATCACGCCCAATTGGTGTGTCAGTAATTGAACAGTTAATTACTAAACATAAAAACGTCGGCATCCAAAAAATAGTAATTGTTTCAAAATCAGGATTTACTGTATCTGCACAAAAATTTGCAGAAAAAATGCAAATTGACGCTATATCTTTTGGTCAAGCATTAAGCCAGTCATGGCCATCATTCTTAAATAAAGCTAGAGATGTGAGGTTAATACTAAATTCAACAACAATTGACGACATAGACTTCAATGTAACCTTTATGGAAGATGCTGAAAAAGTTGAATATTCGCTAGAAAGCACAGTTTTAACTGATACAAATGAGAGATTGTTAATTTCAGATTTTGTTTATCATTTGATTTCATCATCTTCAACTCACAATATTAAAGAAAGCAACGTAGTTGATGTTGAAGTGATATATGGTGGCTCTAAACATCATGGTGAATGGACATTTAAGCATGAAATAATAATTACCGATAAGAACGGAGTAAAAGCTAAATGCACTAAGATGTCAGCCAACTATACTATTGTGTGTTCTTCATCACCAGAGCAACTTAGCTATGAAGATTTTAAGAATAAACCTGTAATATACGGCTCAAGTGATAACTTAGGAGCTAATAAAGATACTAATATAACAGTTACAGCAACAGGTAATAATGAAGGGGTTTCTATGGCTTTTAATATCAGTTCTCGTTCAGGATTAAACTTAAGGTAGTATTTTAACTAATCATGGATGAAAGCAAATTTTTAATATTAGTATTCCAATCGAACAGCTGGCTGGATAAAACAAAAGAAATTTCCTCAATTGTTGAAAATAGAAATAAATACGAGGTTTACTTTGGCAAAAGCGATAAGGTGTACGCTTATAATAAAGATAAAGTGCAATATTTTGAGCAACCTAAAACAATAGAACTAAATAAAAACCTCGTCCGTATTAAGAGTCGAGGTACCTATAAGTGGAATTTTGCGCTGTCTTTTGGAATTTACGTATGTTTATTTAATGACAAAGAGAAAAGAATAGAACTAACTAAAAACATCGAATTAGTCCCTAATATTGCAGAATATGAAGATACAAAAAAATTAATTGATTACTACAACTTTTTAGCTAAATCACTTGAAAATAAAACATCACATTTAAATTTATATTACGATAAAAAACTAAGTGCCATCCAGCCTGAATGTGTCATTAGTAACTTTGTTACGCTAGCGCCAGCAAAGCATGAAAAAATAACAACCTATCCTATATTTCCTTTCGGTATAAATCCTTCACAACAAAGAGCAGTTATTAATGCCTTGGAAAGTCAAATTAGCCTGATACAGGGTCCTCCCGGCACAGGCAAAACGCAAACTATTCTCAACATAATTACCAACATAATCATACAAGGAAAAAACGTTGCTGTGGTAGCAGGTAACAATTCCGCAATTGATAATGTTTTTGAGAAATTAGAGAAAGAGCAAATAAGCTTTATCGCTGCAAGGCTAGGTAATAAGGATTCACAAAAGCAATTTTTTAGTGTTAAAGGAGATCTACCTGAATTTAAAGGTTGGTCAATGGACAGCAACACTGTTTATCACCTTAGAAATCAATTAAACCAAATAAGTAGTCAAACAACTCAGTTACTAGAAGCTAACAATGCATTGGCAGTTCTTAAAGAAACTCTAGTGCGACTAGATATAGAAAAACAATATTTCGATAAACATTTTGATATTAGGCCTTTAAACATCAAACGTTTTTCATTTATGACTAAATGGAATACCCCTAACCTTTTAAGTTTTTTAGCTGATTTTAAGTACCACTCTCAATTTGAAAAATTAAGCTGGTTAACAAAATTTAAATGGTTATATAGATATAAAATCTACAAATTTGCTGATTTAAGACTATTAAACGAAAATATATTTAAAAGCATCATTAGCGAATATTATCAACGTAAAACAATTGAATTAAATCAAGAAATAAATAGCTTAGAGCAGCTTCTTATTCAAGAGGATTTTGAAAGCCTTTTACAAAGACAAACACAGCTATCTAACACCCTTTTTAAATCGTTCATAGCACAAAAATACCAGTCAATTAAAGATAGTGATTTAGACGAAAAGTCTTATAAAAGAAGCCAAGAAGCATTCGAAGAGTTTGTTAATCGATACCCTGTAGTGCTTAGCACTACTGATTCAATTATTAACAACAAAAGTGAAGCCGAGCTATTTGATTATTTAATTGTTGACGAAGCATCGCAGGTAGATTTATTAACGGGCTTTCTATCGATGTCATGTGCCAAAAACATTGTCGTCGTTGGTGATTTAAAACAGCTTCCACACATACCTGACGGTTCATTAAGCAGCTCTATAGACCAACAATATAATATAATGAATGGTTATAGTTACTTTCACGAAAGCCTATTATCTTCACTAGATAAACTGTTTCCTTTAGTACCTAAAACACTTTTAAAAGAACATTATCGTTGCCACCCTAGAATTATCGACTTTTGTAATCAAAAATATTACGACGGTCAGTTAATCACAATGACATCTTCTTCAACTGACCCTTTCAAAGTCATCAAAACGGAAAAAGGTAACCATGCGAGAAAGCCACCTTCCGGTAGTGGTTTTATTAATATTAGAGAGTTAGATGTTATCAATAATGAAATTTTAAGTGATGAATTAAAATTATCAGAGGTTGATGAAATAGGTTTTATTTCTCCATATAGAGCGCAGGCTGATCAAGCTTCATTACGTTTTTCAGTAAAAGATATAGCAGCCGATACGGTTCATAAATTTCAAGGTAGAGAGAAAGAAAGCATAATATTTAGTGCAACAGCAAACAGATTAACCGCATATATGGATAAGCCAAATCTTCTAAATGTAGCTGTTTCTAGAGCTAAAAAGCGATTTACTTTAGTTACGTCTCAAAACGTACTAAAAAAGCAAGGTTCTAACATAGGTGACTTACTGCGACATATAGAGTATCAATCACTGTCACCTTGCATTTTTGAAAGTAAAACTATATCAATTTTCGACTGTTTATATAAAGAATATTCATATGCTTTAACTTCATTTATGAAAAAAGTAAAAAGATCCTCTGATTATTTATCTGAAGATCTAATGTCTACTCTGTTAGATGATATTTTAAAGCAAAAATTTTATAGCTCTTTTTCATATCGGAGAAATTACACTTTAAGCTTATTAATTAATGATTCTTCAGTACTCAACACAGAAGAAAAAATTTTTGCTAGCCACCCAAATACTCATATTGATTTTTTATTGTTTAATAAGCTCGATATGCTACCAATTTTGGCGATAGAAGTAGACGGGTATGAATTTCATGAGCTTAATGAGAAACAGAAAATTAGAGATAACCACAAAAACAATATTTTAGCTAAGATATCACTCCCATTATTACGGTTATCTACCACTGAAAGTGGTGAGGGGGATCGAATCGAATCGGCACTAAATAGTGTGATTGAATTACCTGTAGATGAAGCTGAATATTAATTTGAGATATACATTTTTATAAGAATAAATTCTAAATGTTCAACTAGGGTAAAAATTGAATAATAATCGATGCTTTGATCAACAGATTGATGATTCTAAAACACTAAAAATGCACCGGCTTATTTTCATGTATGACTTTTTAATACTTCAAACCAGAATGCTGAAAAGAAAGTAGGAAAAAGCACAATTAAATCAATGTATTATTGCAATTCCCCAGTTAAAAATAGTTAGGGTTATTTCTGCCTCCCTCTTTATTTAACATGTAGTTATAGCGCTTAGGTAGTGACTGTCGCTATCTATCGTAGGTATCTTGTAATCAGTAGGTCAACCGTTCCACTCGGTTAGTCGCAAGAATGTATACAAAGCCTCGCATATGCGAGGCTTTTTTGTTTCTGTCCTAAGTTCGGCGCAGCATTAAACCGCGTTCCATATGCAAAATATATTTATAATTTTATTCCGCTTTAGCTGGTGTAATGCCAATAGCAAACTCTGCCGTATTTTCTATATCAACTTTTTAAGAGTTAAAATTAATTCTCTGATTAAAAGTTAGCTTGCTCATTTGTTTTTGATAGTTGTATTAACACTTAGCGCATTGAGTGAACTTACAATTTCACCGCAAGCTATGTAATGTTATGTAAAGTCAATTGAGCAAAGTTTGCTAAAGTGATTGAATAACATTCATAAATAGCATTGATCAGGTTTAAACATGATGTGGCAATATAAGCCATCTTTATTAGCAATAAGCATTATAGTGTTGAGCGGTTGTGCGAGTAACTTAAACCAATCGCAGCGCGAACAAACTCCAAATAATTTACCACAGCAGTGGCAACAACAAGCATCAAGTTCTGTATTAAAAGTGGATGATGAATGGTTAACTCAACTACACACGCCATTACTTAACAAATACGTAGAACAAGCGCTTAAAAACAACCAACAACTATTACAAACCAGCTATGATGTCGCTATTACTAAACAGCAACTAATAGTAACCGGATCAGCTCTTTGGCCTAGTTTAGATTTATCTTCGCGTACTAGCCGAAGCAAAAATAACCGGCCTGTTAGCTATAATAATGCCAGCTCGGTAAGCTTAAACTTAAATTACGAAGTTGACTTATGGGGTAAGCTGTCAGATTCAAAACGAGAAGCTAACCTTTCATATTTAGCGCAAAAAGCGCGTTTTGAACAAGCTAAACAGCAACTGGTTTCAGATGTTGTACAAGGCTGGTTTGATGTTGTGTCTGCGCAGCAGCTACTTGATTTATATAAGCGCCGTGAAGAAAATGCTAAGCAAAACCTCGATATAATTGAATCGGGTTACCGCCAAGGTATAAACGAAGCGCTTGATGTTTATTTAGCCCGCAATGAGCTCAATAACGAACGCTCACGCATTGCCACTCAAACAGCGAGTTTATCAAGTGCAGCGCGAGGGCTTGAGCGCTTACTAGGTGAGTACCCAAAAGGAGCTATTGCAGCAAGCACTGACTTACCGGTTGTTGATACCGAAATTCCAGTTGGTATTCCTTCAGAGCTCATTACCCGAAAGCCCGCATTACTTGCCAGTTGGTACGAGTTATTAGCTAGTGATGCGTCATTGGCTTACGCACATAAACAGCGCTTTCCGAGTTTAAATTTAACTGCAAGCTTAAGTGATAGTACAGATCGAGTGAGTGATTTGTTTTCTCCTTCAAGCCTCGCATGGTCTTTACTCGGAAGTATTTCGGCACCTATTTTTGAGGGAGGGCGTTTACAAGCCAATGAAGAAATAGCGCGTCTGAATACTCAAAAGCAAGAGCAACAATACTTGCAAACTCTGTACGATGCATTTGCTGATGTAGAAAATGCAATATCGCAGCAGCAGTCTTTAAAAGCGCAGTACACCAGCACCCTCGAAGCACAAAAAAATGCACTTGCGGCCGAGCAGTTATCGTTTGAGCAATATCAAAGTGGCTTAGTAACTTATACCACGGTACTTGATGCACAAGGTCGCTCATTCGATGCGCAAAGTTCATTAATACAAATTAAAAACCAATTAATCGCAAATAGAATTAACCTACATGTTGCCCTCGGTGGTGATTTTGAAAAACCGTCAAGCGACTTAAAGAGCAATAACGATGAACACTAAAGCAGCTAAAATTATTATTCCAGCCGCGGTTGTTGTTACCGCTCTTTTAATTGTATTTTTTATTAAGAGTAATCCGCCAGAAGCGAGACGCTTTAGTTCAGCACCAAAAGCAGCAATTAGTGTATCTGTACTTGAGCTTGTGCCTCAAAGTTATCAAGTAATGATAGACAGCTACGGTACGGTAAAACCTCGAACACAAAGCTTACTTGTTGCTCAAGCATCTGGGCAAATAATTGAAGTGAGTGATGAGTTTAGAGAAGGTGGCTTTTTTGAAAAAGGCGACGTGTTATTAAAGCTAGATGATAGAGATCATCAGGCAGAGGTTAAATCTGCTCAAGCTAATTTACTCACAGCAGAGCAAAGCTTATTAGAAGAAAAGGCCCGCGGGCAACAAGCACTGACTGATTGGAAGCGCCTTGGTGGTTCAAGCCAAGCCAGCAGCTTGGTATTACGTGAGCCGCAATTAGCAGCGGCGCAGGCACAAGTGCTATCGGCTCAAGCTGCTCTTGAAAAAGCAGAGCTTGATTTAGAACGGACAAAGGTTACTGCACCTTATGCTGGGCGCATACTGAGTCGTAGTGTCGATTTAGGTCAAGTAGTGAGTAGCAATACCCAACTTGCCACTATTTACGCTATTGATAGTGTTGAAATTCGCTTACCAATAAAAAATAAAGACCTTTCGTTTGTAAACCTACCAGAGCAATACCGTGATGGTGCTAAAAATCAAGCGGGTTCGTTAGTTAAATTTAGTTCTGATTTAGTGGGTGAGCAAATATGGCAAGGCCAACTTGCACGCACTGAAGGCGCTATTGACCAAAACGCGCAGCAACTTTACGTGGTAGCAAAAATAGACGACCCATATAAATCAACCGCCAGTAATCAGTATCCAATTAAAATAGGGCAATACATTAAGGCGCAAATAGCGGGTAAAACGGTGCAAAATGCGTTGATCATTCCTAACAGCACAATTTATCAAGGTACTTATGTTTATGTGGTTGAAGGTGATGTATTAAAGCGTAAAGACGTAACTTTTGCATGGCAAAACGCCAATCAAGCAATGATCAAAACCGGTTTAAAAGCGAACGATAAATTAGTTGTCACGCCGCTAGGGCAAGTAAGCTCAGGCACTAAAGTGAGTATTTTAGGTGCACAGCCAAAAGAAAAAGTACCTAAAAATAAGCGCCCGACTCGTGAGCAGCTAGAGCAAAAAGCAAAAGAGCTTGGTATTAGTGTTGAAGAGTTAATAAAAAAACGTCGCGCGGCCAAGCAAGGAGATAAAGCATGATTGCTTGGTTTACCAAAAACCATGTTGCTGCCAACTTATTGTTAGTAACTTTGTTGTTGTTGGGACTATTTAGTTTATCGAGTAAAATACCACTTGAAGTATTTCCGTCCTTTGAAACCGATATGATAAGCGTAGGTGTTAGCTTGCGTGGTGCAACCCCTGAAGATGTAGAGCAGGGCGTAACTATTCGTATTGAAGAAGCGGTGCAAGACTTAGAGGGAATTAAACAAATATTTAGCCGCTCGTCAGAGGGATCAGGCTCTGTAACCATTGAGGTTGAAAGTGGTTACGATCCTCGTGAACTGTTGGCTGATATTAAAAGCCGAGTGGATGCGATTAATACGTTTCCTGGCGATGCAGAAAAACCAATTGTTGCGCTGGCTGAGCGCAAAAGAGAAGTTATAGCCGTTACCGTATCAAGCGATTACGGCGAAAAAGAAACGCGTGAATACGCAGAAACAGTGCGAGATCAAATACTGCGTTTGCCTAATGTAACTCAGGTAGAGCTAAGTGGTGTACGAGACTACGAGTTAGCCATTGAAGTTAGCCAAGACACTCTTCGCCAGTACAGCCTAAGCCTTGCGCAAATATCGAGTGCGATTGCTAATTCAAGTTCTGATATTTCTGCCGGTAACTTAAAAACAGAAGGTGGCGATGTACTAATTAGCTCAAAAGGGCAGGCTTACCGTAAAGACGAATTTGCCAGCATAGTAGTAAAAAACCAAGCCGACGGAACGATTATCCGCTTAGGTGATATTGCTACAATTAAAGACGATTTTGAAGAAACGCCAGTACGCACCCGTTTTAATGGTAAGCAAGCGGCGTTTATAGACGTTTACCGAATTGGCCCGCAAAGCGCGATAACCGTGGCAGACGATGTTAAAAACTACATTGAAGAACAGCAAGCCACGCTACCACAAGGTTTTAAACTAAGTTATTGGGACGACGATTCAGAGCTAGTTAAAAGCCGTATCGCCACCTTAACCAGTAATGCTTTACAAGGTGGTATTTTAGTACTGGCACTGCTCACGCTATTTTTGCGCCCAGCAATTGCATTTTGGGTGTTTATTGGTATTCCTGTATCGTTTATGGGCGCGTTTATCGCGATGCCAATTTTTGGTGTAACGCTAAATATAATGAGCTTATTCGGCTTTATTTTAGTACTTGGTATTGTAGTAGATGACGCCATAGTAACCGGCGAGAACGTGTATACCCATTTAAAAACGGCAAAATCCGGTGAGCAGGCTGCTATATTGGGTACTCAAGAAGTTGCGACTCCGGTTACCTTTGGTGTACTGACGACTGTTGCTGCCTTTTTACCTTTAGCATTTATTGAAGGGGCGCGCGGCGCCTTATTTGCACAAATTCCGGTAGTCGTTATTCCAGTTTTATTGTTCTCGCTAATTGAATCTAAATTTGTGTTACCAGCACATTTAAAATACATAAAACTACGCCATCAAAAAGGTGAACCATCTAAGCTTGAAGCGATTCAGCAACGCTTTGCAGATGGCTTTGAAAGTGCAATTTTAAAATATTACCAACCTATATTAAACACTGCTTTACGCCATAAACTAGCAACGGTTAGTTTATTTGTGGGGGTATTTTTTATTATTTTAACCATGATCACCAGTGGTTGGACTAAGTTTATCTTTTTCCCACGAATTCCTAGCGAAACTGTACGAGTCAATCTAACACTGCCAACAGGTACACCGTTTGAAGTAACCAATAAATACGTGATTGATATGTCCGAAAAAGCGCAGCAATTACAAGACAAATATCGCGATCCTAATACAGGCGAAAGCGTTATTTTAAATATATTAGCCACTACAGGCGGACGCGGTGGTGCGTCTAACTCCGGAGCGGTACGCTTTGAGATAACACCTGCTGAGCAGCGTGAATCAGACATAGGCTCACGCGAGCTTGCAAGTGAATGGCGCGATTTAATTGGTGTTATTCCTGGCGCTGAAAGCCTAACATTTAGAGCTGAAATTGGCCGAAGTTCAGACCCAATAGACGTTCAACTAAGTGGTACTTCACTAACAATATTGCAAGATGTGGCTGATAATATTAAAAATCGTTTAGCAACGTACCCAACGGTGTTTGATATTGCCGACAGTATGTCTGACGGTAAAGAAGAGTTGCGTATAGAGCTTACGCAACAAGGTTTGGCGCTTGGTTTAAATCGTGTAAATGTAGCAGGGCAAGTGCGAAATTCGTTTTTTGGCTCGCAGGTTCAGCGTATTCAACGCGGACGAGACGACGTGCGTGTAATGGTACGTTTACCTATTGATGAGCGCCGCTCTGTAGCTGATTTACAAAACATACTAATAAATACTCCCGATGGCGGTTCTGTACCATTGTCGCATGTGGCAACGCTTGCGGCAGGGCAAAGCCCATCAACCATAAACCGTATTGATCGTTATCGCACACTAAACGTGACGGCTGATATTGAAAAAAACAACACCAACATGACGGTGCTTCAAGCCGACCTAGCACAATATTTAGACGAGTTAATGCAGCAATACCCAGGTGTTGATTACAAACTCGAAGGTGAAGCCAAAGAGCAAAGAGAGTCGTTTGGCTCATTGGCTTGGGCGTTAGTGTTTGTGTTTTTTATAATTTATGCGTTATTGGCCATTCCGTTTAAGTCATACATGCAACCAATTATTGTTATGAGTGTTATTCCATTTGGCATGATTGGCGCAGTAGTAGGGCACTGGATAATGGGTATGGATTTAACCATTATGAGCCTACTAGGTATGCTTGCGTTAATAGGGGTTGTAGTGAACGATTCGCTTGTATTAGTCGATTTCATTAATAAAAAACGCAGCGAAGGTGGCGATTTAATAGAGGCAGTTAAACTTGCTGGCGCATCGCGCTTTCGCCCGGTTATGCTCACCAGTTTAACCACTTTTATAGGTTTAATGCCGCTGCTGTTTGAAAAGGCGACTCAGGCGCAGTTTTTAATACCTATGGCAGTAAGCTTAGGATTTGGGATTATATTTGCGACTTTTATAACCTTATTACTTGTTCCCGTTAACTATATGCTGATGGAGCGCTTTCAAGGTTGGTTTAAGTAGTGTTAGGCATTAAAAAGACAAAGGGATAGGTGTTAGAAATAAGTTTAATATCGGGCTGTGGAAACGCAGTTCGATATATTTAAAGACGAAAGATAGGGAATATTTAGTTATAAAGAAATGCTTGAGAACCTAAGCTATAAAGGAAGGTGTTCCCCGAGAATGCGGTGCCCGGTGTCAGTCCTGAAACCTTGAGGTTTCAGGGCGGAAATCTGCGGTTTACCGTAGGCTTCTCGGTACATGCCGAGCTTGCACAATAGTAAACGAACAAAAATCCTGGTATAAAATTTATCGGCTCAGGGACTTAACCAAGCTCCTGCACCCCAGGGAACAAATTTAGTATATAAGACATATTCCAATCCTTAAACCCCAATCGTAAAAAATTAAACTGTTCGCTCAGTTTTCCTCCAAATTTAGGGTCTGTTGATCTTTGCGGATTAAAATTTGTTCAAACTAGGGGTGGTTTAATCGCGGCGCGAGGTTTGTAACCTAGTGGGCTAAGTAAAAACCGAGCAACAAAGAGTAAATCGCCCCTAGGCAGAACCCTTCGGGCAGCGCCTGTTTGGCATTGATGCTGCGTTATCGCCTATTTATGGGGAATAACCACACCACATAGGCTCTGCCTTGCCTAAATACCAAATAGACTGCTGCAAATTTAACCTTGAAGGGTCAACAGACCCTAATCTTGTATTTACTTTTAAGATTGCTTTTTGAGCTCAATTTGCTTTTCAATCGCTTGCTTTTGACCTCAGTCATAGAATTCATTGGAGTTGCTTTTTATCGAGTGGTAGCATTGCTTTAATTAGCAAAGCGAAGACGTCATTATGAATAACTTACCAGATTACGAAAAAGCCCAACTTCTTTTAGAGAAAAATGAAATATTTGTATCACCCGCAGAAGCGCATGGCGTTATTAGCGGCTTACTTGCTTGTGGGCTAAGCATTGACGATAAAGAATACTTAGGCTTACTGAGCGATGTATTTAATGATGGCGAGTCGTTTAGCAACGATTTAAAACAGTTTTTTGGCCAAATTTATCAACAAGTAGTTGAAAGTTTTAATAACGAAGAGTTTCAATTTGACTTGTTTTTACCTAGTGATGACGAAACACTTATCGATCAGGCTAACGGGCTCGTATCATGGGTAGCTGGGTTTATGTTGGGTTTTGGCTTAAAGCAAAAAGATTATGGCAAGCTGTCGGCAGATGTAAAAGAAGTGATCAGCGACTTTAGTGAGATTACACGCCTAGATACAACCTTTGAAGAAACCGAAGAAGATAGCCAAGCACTGCATGAAGTGATTGAGTACGTCCGCGTATCGGCGCTACTGTGTTTTGCTGAACTTGGCAAAGAGCAAAATCCACAAAGCAACAAAAAAACACTGCATTAATTGAGCAACACAATAAAAGTAATGGGTTAGTTATTAATGGTTGAAATACAAAAGTCAGAGTTTAAAGCGCGCCGCGAGCGTTTATTGGCGGCAATGGATAATAACAGTATTGCTATAATTCCCGCTGCAACGGAGCTCACGCGTAGCCGTGATACTCATTATCCGTTTCGACAAGACAGTGACTTTTTTTACTTAACTGGTTTTAACGAACCCGATGCCGTGTTGGTGCTCTGCAAAAACAGTGATACACCCTCACTATTATTTTGCTTAGATAAAGACAAACTTGCAGAGGTATGGCACGGCAGACGCATTGGTTTTGAAAAAGCACAAAGCGAATACTTATTCGACAAAACTTATGCACTTAGTGAGCTAAATGAACAATTATTGAATTTGGTGAACGGCCAACAGATTTTATTTTATGCACAAGGGAAGTATCCTGCCTTTGATGGCAAAGTATTTTCAATGCTTAACACTTTGCGCAGTGCCCCTAAAAAAGGGGATACAGCACCGAGTACAATTAAAGATATTCGCCCTTTATTGCATGAAATGCGCTTATTTAAATCGCCAGGCGAAATTAACATTATGCGTGAGGGCTGTGAAATAAGCGCTCGAGCACACATGCGAGCCATGCGTTTTTCCCACGTTGGCGCAACCGAGTTTCAACTAGAGGCAGAGCTTCATCATCACTATGCAATGAACGGTGCGCCACATCCTGCTTATGGCACTATTGTCGGCAGTGGCGATAACGCCAATATTTTGCACTACACCCAAAATAGCGACGTATTAAACAATGGCGACTTAGTACTGATTGATTCAGGCTGTGAGCTACAAGGCTACGCCGCCGATATAACACGTACCTTCCCCGTTAACGGTAAATTTAGCACTGAGCAAGCTGCGCTTTATAATATTGTACTTAAAGCGCAAGAAATCGCATTTAGCGAAATAAAACCCGGTGGCCTTTTATCTCAGGCAAATAAACTCGCTATGCAAGTACTAACCCAAGGGTTACTTGATTTAGGTATTTTAACCGGCGATTTTGATGAGTTAATGGCACAAGGTGCCTGTAAAGAATACTACATGCATGGTCTTGGTCACTGGTTAGGGCTTGATGTTCATGATGTGGGCGATTACAAGGTTAATAACCAAGAGCGTGTCTTAGAGCCGGGTATGGTGCTAACCATTGAGCCTGGGCTGTATATTAGTAAAGACTCAAATGCGCCTCAAAAATACCAAGGTATAGGTATTCGTATTGAAGATAACTTATTAGTAACTGATTCAGGTCACGACAACTTAACCATTAGCGTGCCTAAAACAATTAGTGAAATAGAAGCGTTAATGCAAAGCGCTAAAAACGCATAAGCTTGGAGATAAAAGTGGCTAAGCAGTTTGATATTGTAGTAATTGGTGGTGGTTTAGTCGGCGCAAGTTGTGCTCTAAGTATAAGTAGAAAAAATCCCAGCTTAAATATTGCTGTAATTGAAGCGAATCAAGTAACCACTGATTATCATCCAAGCTTTGATGACAGAAGTATCGCACTTGCCCAGCAGTCGGTAGAGTATTTACAAAGCCTCAATTTATTTGAAATGAACGCTCCCTATGCTGCGGCCATAAAAAAAGTGAGTGTGTCAGACAAAGGACACTTTGGTAAAACCCATATACAGTGTGATGAGTTTGCAAAACCCTCATTAGGTTATGTGGTAGAGGTAAACCCATTTGGCAGAGCGCTGCATCAGCGTTTAATGCAATCAAACATATCGCTTTTTTGCCCAGATAGCGTAACAGCGATAAAACAAAACGCCGATAGTAATGAACTTACACTACAAAGTGGTGAAAAACTCAGTGCCAAGCTGTTGGTGATTGCCGACGGTGCACAGTCGCCAACTCGTAATTTATTGGGGCTCGGCTTCAATACCCAGCCTTATGAACAAGGTGCGATTATTGCCAATATAGAAGTCGCTGGTGGACACCATCATCAGGCGTTTGAGCGGTTTACCCAAAATGGCCCAATGGCTTTATTACCCATGAGTAATAACCGCTATTCGTTAGTATGGTGTATGCGCCAAGAACATATTGAGCAGTATATGTCGCTAAGTGAACCAGACTTTATAAGTGCGCTGCAAACTGCCTTTGGTTATCGTGCAGGACAGTTTATAAAAGCCGGTATGCGCGCTAGTTACCCTTTAGTTTATGGGCAAATAGAATCGTTAACGACGCACCGGGCAGTGGTGATAGGCAACGCGGCACACGCAATTCATCCTATTGCAGGACAAGGCTTTAATTTAGGGTTGCGAGATGTACAAGTGCTGAGTAACTTAATGGCAAACAGTGAACATGATTTAGGTAGCTATGCTTTTACTCGTCAATATTCAATCAAGCGCAGCGATGATATAAAAACCGTAATGACATTGACCGATGCCTTGGTTCGACTTTTTTCAAACTCATCACGGGTGTTAGCGCTTGGTCGAAGTATTGGGCTATTTTCAATGGATTTATTTCCTGCATTAAAAGCCCCATTAGCAAAACAATTAATGGGTCAAGTTAAACAAGGTACACGTTTATGAAACAAGTACAGGTTTGTATAGTGGGTGGTGGCTGCGTTGGGTTAACGCTGGCGCTTGGGCTTGCTAAAGCGAATATTAGCGTGGCTGTGTTAGATGCTGTGCCAACTCAAGCTCCACCTAGCGATGATTATGGCTTACGAGTTAGTGCACTAAGTATTGCCAGCCAGACCTTACTGGAGCAATTAAATGTATGGCCACACATAATAGCTGAGCGTGCTTGTGCTTATACGCACATGGATGTACGCGATGCCGATAGCTTTGGAAAAATAGCCTTTAATAACGAGCAACTTGAGCTTGAGCATTTAGGGCACATAGTTGAAAACGATATTATTCGCTTTGCGCTAATAAAAGAGCTTGAGCAACAAAGTAATGCCACACTGATGTTTGATACCGAGTATCAGCAAATACATCAAAGTGAGTCTGATGTATTTATTAATTTAAAAACTGGCGAACCTATTATTGCTAAGTTGCTGGTGGCGGCTGATGGCGCAAATTCAGCGATTCGTAAACAGTTTAATATGGCGCTGAGCTTTAAAGATTACGATCACCATGCGTTAGTAGCGACAGTTAAAACCAAAGAGTCACATGCAAATACCGCACGCCAAGTGTTTTTACCAACCGGGCCACTAGCGTTTTTACCACTAAGCGATGAGCATACTCATTCAATTGTGTGGTCAACCAGCCCCAATCATTGTGATGAATTGTTAGCAATGGACGACACCGCCTTTAATAAAGCAGTTATGGCTGCCATAGATGGCCAATGTGGTTTATGCGAAGTGCAAAGTAAGCGCGTCGCATTCCCACTTAAAATGCGTTACGCCCAACAATGGGTTAATGGCAAGGTGGTGTTAATGGGCGATGCAGCGCATACCATTCATCCATTAGCAGGGCTCGGTATGAACCTGGGCCTAAAAGATGCCGCTTATTTAATTGAGTTATTAACAAGGGATAGCGAGGAGTTTGTAAGTACTCGGAGACTGCGTGATTACGAACGTACCCGTAAGCTCGACGCACAAAAACACATCGCCATGATGCAAGGACTAAAAGAGCTGTTTGAAGGTGCAAACCCAGTTAAAAAGCTGATTCGGGGAGTAGGGCTTTCACTCGTTGATAACCTTGGTCCAATAAAGCACCTTTTCGCCAAAGAAGCGATAGGGAAGTGATTAAGGTTGAGAAGAGTGAAACGAAACCCAACGGATGAAGTAGCTAGTTTTTAGCTGCCAGTTATTAGCATTTTTATGGATAGTAATAAGGTTATCAGGAAGATAAATGAGAAAAAAATTTAAATATAATACCTCGAGTTTCCTACTTTTCTGTCTGTTGGTAGTCTCTTGTATAATTATTATCGGGCTTTATATCGCAACTTTTGGAATTGATTTAATAAATAATAAAAATATTTCTAGTTGGGTTAATACTGCCACTTATCTGAATAATATGCTTCAGCCTATACTCTTAATTACCAGTATTTTTCTTTTATATAAAACTTGGCAGACGAGTAAAAAAGAATTATCAGAAACAAGAACGCTTATGAAAACTCAAACTGACGTTTTACTTTTTGAAAAGGTAAAAGAAACTCTGCCTATGTTTATTGAGTCATTGCAAAACAATAACGTAAAGGATATTCCATCAAAGAATAAAGATGTAAATCAGAGTATTTTTAGATCTAAGCTATCTGATTTTAGCTACCTCATAAAAGACCCTAAACTGATTAATCAAGATGATATTAAGGCTAAATATGGAGTGGGCGTTTTCGAACATCTATCGGCTTATTGTAGTAAAAATTATTGTAAAGAGTTTCAAGCATTTCAATTTGTTATTTTATCTAATGATGAGAGGGATTTGATTAAAACCATCTATAATAAAATGATAGCGTTTATCTATTTAACGGATAATACCTTTCTTAAAAGTTTTGATAGAGACTTTATAAATATTTTTGAGTTTATTTCCTCAGTTACGGACAAAAAACTTCGATTACTCTTATATAAGGAGCTAGTTAAGTCGCTAGGTGGAAACCTAGCTTTAAAGGGGCTTTTCATTTTCTATCAATCTAGATACAAAACTTTGTCAAAGGTTACAGAGAGTGAATTTTTGAAAGAGTGCATACGCGATTTTTATGACAATAACTTTTTAGAAACATATAAGCTGGATTTATATCTAATAGAATTAATAAATAAATCCCACTCTAGCAGTAAAAAGTGTTTTTAATGCGCAAAAAATTTAACTTGAATTAACTGTTAGGTATAAAAGCTACGCTTTTCACGCGAGCAAGCTCGCGCCTACCTAGTAAATATTAAACACTTATCTTTATTTTACTTATTGATATAAAGGGAGCATCTAATAATGTATTCCCGAAACCCGAAACCCGAAACCCGAAACCCGAAACCCGAAACCCGAAACCCGAAACCCGAAACCCGAAACCTTTAACACTTATCTATCAAAGCTTAAAAAACCTGCTTGCTTAATTATCCTACTAAGCGTAAAATGCGCGCTCATTTCGGCTTTTAAACTATTAATTCCTTGCCTTAAACCGACCGGCCGAAACGGTAGAAGGCTCTATTAACCGTAAGGAATATCCATGCGTCATTACGAAATCGTATTCATGGTTCACCCTGATCAGAGTGAGCAAGTATCTGGTATGATCGAACGTTATACTGGTTCTATCACTGAAGCAGGTGGTACTATCCACCGTCTTGAAGACTGGGGCCGTCGTCAACTGGCTTACCCAATCAACAAGCTTCATAAAGCTCATTATGTTCTTATGAACGTTGAAGCACCAACTGAAGTAATCAGCGAGCTAGAAACTACTTTCCGCTACAACGATGCAGTGCTTCGTAACTTAGTTATGCGTACTAAAAACGCTGTAACTGAAGCGTCTCCTCTTGTAAGAGAAGAGAAGAAAGAAGCACCAGCTGCTTAATTGTTTTGAGTCCTAGCATGGCACGTAGTCAGCAGTTACTATAATGGTTAGCCCATATACGAATCAGCTGGTTATATCGGGGGTAGTTTGTAAAACACCCAAGTTTAGCCAAAGCCCCGCGGGCATACCGCATTGTATTTTTGTTGTAGAACATAAATCAATGCAAGTTGAAGCAGATCTTAACCGTAATAGTTATGTTAGGCTTCATGTGGTTGCCAGTGGTAAGCAAATGCAACAACAGACTCAACATTTGCACGTTGGGCAGGCATTGCAAGTGAGTGGTTTTTTAAATCGCCACGAAGGTCGTAACGGCCTTAGCCAATTGGTTTTGCATGCTCAGCATATAGAAAGAATTATTTGAGGAATTAATCTCATGGCACGTTATTTCAGACGTCGTAAGTTCTGCCGCTTTAAAGCGGAAGGCGTACAACAAATCGATTACAAAGATCTAGCTACTCTTAGAAACTATGTTACAGAAAGTGGCAAAATCGTACCTAGCCGTATCACAGGTACTAGCGCTAAATACCAGCGCCAGCTAGCAACTGCTATTAAGCGTGCTCGCTACTTAGCCCTTCTTCCATACACTGACTTACATAAGTAAGCAGCGGATTAACACGTTTTTAAAAGGTGTAGAAACATGCAAGTTATTCTACTAGATAAGATCGCTAACCTAGGTGGCCTAGGTGACCAGGTTGTAGTTAAATCTGGCTTCGCACGTAACTTCCTTTTCCCACAAGGTAAGGCAGTTCCTGCAACTAAAGCAAACATTGAAACGTTTGACGCACGTCGCGCAGAACTAGAAGCAAAAATCGCTGAACAGTTAACTGCAGCACAAGCACGCGCTGACAAACTTGAAGCATTAGCTGAAGTTACATTAGTATCTAAAGCTGGTGACGAAGGTAAATTATTCGGTTCAATCGGTACTCGTGACATCGCTGACGCTATCTCAGCTGTTGGTGTTGAAGTTGCTAAATCAGAAGTTCGTTTACCTCTAGGTACTATCCGTGAGACTGGCGAATTTGACGTTGCAATCGCAGTACACTCAGACGTAACAGCTACTATTAAAGTAATCGTTATTGCTGAAGCTTAATTTTTAGAATTAAGTTTAAAAAAAAACCGTGCTTTGCACGGTTTTTTTGTGTCTAAAATTTATAACCCAAAGCAATAAATTGTTTGTTGTGGGTAAAATTAAGCACGTTTCTAAAATAAACCTTCATTTTCTACAAATATTTTCTATTTCATTTAAACCTTTCTATTCTTCTGCGCGTCTTATAAGTTAAATTGCAATTACATAATTATAAACAGGAAAAATTTGCGATGTTAATGGACGCTAATCAGCCAATAACTGATCAAGTGCAGCAAATGCTTATTGATCAAGTTAAAAACGGCGACCAGTTAGCCTATAAAGCGCTCTATGACATGCATAAAGCAAAAGTTTACGGCTTATGCCTGAGGCTAATAGCCGATGAGGGCCATGCGCAAGATGCTACCCAAGAAGTGTTTGTGCAAGTATGGAACAAAATAGCGCAATTTGATGGACGTTCGCAGTTTTCCACTTGGCTTTACAGTGTCGCCAGTAATATTGCTATTAGTTATGTGCGCAGGCAAAAACATTGGCTTAATAAAGTAATTAGCTTTGAGCAAAGCGGAATGGATGAACAAGCTGCACATGACTGTAACGGATTAAACGGGCTAGATAAATTAATTGTTAGACTGCCTGAGCGCGCAAGAATGGTATTTGTGCTTTATGCAGTAGAAGGTTATAGGCATGAGGAAATTGCAACCCTGTTAGGCATGGCGATAGGCTCTAGTAAGGCGCAATATCATCGTGCAAGGCAACTATTAAAGCAGTGGTATGAAAATGAGTAAAACAAATTTTGATGACTACTTAAATGAGTCTTTAACCCAGTTAGATAAAAATATTCCACCAAAAAAAGAACTGTGGGATGGGATTGAGCGCGCAATAATAGCTAATAATCAGCCCGCTATTAATAGCAATCAATATTGGCCAAAACTCACCGCCATTGCTGCATGTTTTACCGCGGCTTTAGTGAGTACAGTGTTGTTATTTAAAGTACCAGAGGCAAATACTGCAGTGGCAATGAGTGAGTTTTTTACTAAACAAAAACAAAGTTTACTAGTGCAATATCAAAGCCAAGCAGCATTGACCGACAACTGGCAAGTGCAGTTACAAGAACTTGAAGATGCAGAGCAAGCAATAAAGCAAACTCTTGAAAATGAACCGAAAAACAAGGCGCTATTGTCTATGTTAGCGCAAGTTTATCAACAACAACTCGACTTAATTAACAAGGTGCATGCACCGCGTTGGCAACACATCTAGGAGAAATAAATGAAAGCAATAATATTAGGGATCGCTTTATTACCCATGGCCGTATTTGCTGGTGAAAAAATAGATCAGCAAATTGAGGTACCCAATGCTGGGGTGATCCACATTGAAAACCAGCGTGGTGATATTAAAGTGACAGGTTGGGATAAAAATCAATTTAAAGTAACCGGTGAACTTGATGATAAGGCACAAGGCTACACACTTAAAACACAGGGTAATAAAACCCAGTTTATTGTGAAAATGCCTGAACTTTCTAATTGGGATAATAACAACAATGGCTCAACGCTCACTATTTTTATGCCAAAAAGTAGTGCGCTAGAATTTGTGGGTGTTAATGCATCTATAACGGCCAAAGAGTTACAAAAAGGTACTGAAATTGATGTAGTTAATGGGGCTATTACAGTAAACGATCTTAATGGCGATATTAAGCTGACCACTGTAAATGGTGACATCAAGGCAAAAGCACTTAATGGTAAAGTTCAATTTGAAACTGTTAATGGTTCGATTGATGATCAGCAATCTAGCGGTGAAGTTCGTTTTAGTGCGGTTAATGGCGATATTACATCAAACTCGACGGCCAATGATATTCGCTTAGAAAACGTAAATGGCGATATTAACTTTAATTTCGATACAATTAAAGAATTACAAATAAGCACCGTTAACGGCGAAGTTAAGGTACAAATTAACCGCCTTCTGAGTGATGCTGATGTGAGTTTTGAATCTGTTAGTGGTAACGCTGCGTTTTATTTCCCTGCTGATTTATCAGCACAATTTGAGGTTGAAGCACACGCTGGCGGTAAAATTGACAACCAGTTAACTAACGATCAAGTACAAAAAGCCAAATATGGCCCAGCAAGTGGAATTAAGTTTAATACTAATGGCACTGATGCTAGCGTAGAGATGAATACTATTAGCGGTGTTATCGAACTTAAACGTCAATAATTAGCTATTTTATTTTAAGTAACAAAAAGCAGGAAAAGATTTCCTGCTTTGCTATTTGCACAGCCCCGCCAAGTCGATAGAATAGAGCCATTCAATTTTAGTACTGTGAAGTTATGGCCAAACCAGATAAGCAAGTCGACACTCTTAAAGTTCCTCCCCATTCAATAGAAGCTGAACAATCTGTTTTAGGTGGTTTGATGCTTGATAACCAAGCATTTGATCGCGTAGCTGAACTTGTTGTGGCGCAGGATTTTTATACCCGTACCCATAAGCTTATTTTTGAGGCGATGACGGCTCTTGCTGAAATTGGTGATCCGATTGACTTAATCACAATTTCTGAGAGTTTAGAAAAAAATAACCAGTTGTCAGGTATTGGTGGATTCGCGTATTTAGCCGAAATAGCAAAAAACACCCCAAGTGCTGCCAATATTGACGCTTACGCAAGTATTGTTCGCGAGCGCGCCGTTGTTCGCGAAATGATTGGTGTTGCCAATGAAATAGCCGAAGCGGGTTTTAATCCTGAAGGGCGTACTAGCCACGACTTACTTGATTTTGCTGAAAGTAAAGTCTTTAAAATTGCTGAGCAGCGTACAAAAAGTAGTGAAGGCCCACAAAGCATTCACAACATACTTGAAAAAACCGTTGATAAAATAGAAGAGCTTTACCAGTCACCACAAGATGGTGTGACCGGTGTGAGCACGGGGTATGCTGATCTTGATAAAATGACTACAGGTTTGCAGCCATCTGATTTAATTATTGTGGCAGCGCGTCCATCAATGGGTAAAACCACTTTTGCTATGAACCTTGCTGAACATGCCGCAATGACTCAAGACAAGCCAGTGCTTATTTACTCTCTAGAGATGCCCTCTGAACAAATTATGATGAGGATGCTGGCGTCCCTTGGCCGAATTAACCAAACTAAAGTACGTACTGGTCAGCTAGATGACGATGACTGGGCGCGCCTTTCATCAACCATGGGATTACTCATGGAAAAAGGCAAAATGTACGTTGATGATGCCTCAGGCTTAACACCTACCGATGTTCGCTCACGTGCACGTCGTATAGCACGTGATCATGGTGGTATCAGTATGATCATGGTCGATTACCTGCAATTAATGCGTGTACCTAGCTTGTCAGATAACCGTACCTTAGAAATTGCCGAAATTTCACGCTCACTCAAAGCATTAGCAAAAGAGTTGCAGTGTCCGGTTGTTGCTCTATCGCAGCTTAACCGTACTCTAGAGCAACGTGCTGATAAACGTCCAATTAATTCAGATTTACGTGAGTCGGGCTCTATTGAGCAAGATGCCGATTTGATCATGTTTATTTATCGTGATGAAGTATACAACGAAGACAGTACTGAAAAAGGCATTGCCGAAATTATTATCGGTAAACAGCGTAACGGTCCGATTGGTAAAGTGCGCCTAACCTTCCAAGGTCAATTCTCTCGCTTTGATAATTACGCGGGGCCTGCTGTAGATGATGATTACTAATGCGCTTAGCCACTGCTGAAATTAATTTAACCGCGCTTGAACATAACCTAGCACAGGTAAAACGCTTTGCGCCCAATAGTAAAGTAATGGCCGTACTTAAAGCGAATGCTTATGGGCATGGTTTAGTCACTATTGCGCAACACTTAAATGAAGCAGATGCATTTGCGGTTGCGCGTATAGATGAAGCGTTAGCGCTGCGTGCAGGTGGCCTTACAAAACCGATTGTGTTGCTAGAAGGCTTTTTTCATCAAGAAGACTTACCTATTTTACTGGCGAATAATTTTCAAACCATTATTCATGATGAGATACAGCTGAAAATGCTGGAAAGTGCGCAGCTAGATGCGCCTTTAAATTGCTGGTTAAAAATAAATACCGGGATGCATCGCTTAGGTATTGCGCCTGAGCAGTTTGATATGTTTTATCAGCGACTACAAGCCAGCCCAAATGCACAAAACAAAATAAATTTAATGACTCACTTTGCCTGTGCCGATGATGTAAAAAATACTAAAACAGTGCAGCAAATAAGTTTGTTCGATAATTTAACCCAAGAGGTTGATCAAGCCCATTGTTTATCAAACTCTGCGGGAATTATAGCGTGGCCAAGTGGTCATGGTGATTGGGTTAGACCCGGGCTAATGCTTTACGGTGTATCGCCTATGGCCAATCACACAGGTAAAGATCATCAATTAAAGCCTGTAATGCGCTTAACCACTAAGGTAATAGCAGTGCGCAATGTAGGGGCACATGAACAAGTAGGTTATGGCGGCCGCTGGCATAGTGATAAGCCTACGATGTTGGCTGTGGTTGCACTGGGCTATGGTGATGGTTATCCGCGTCATGCAAAAGAAGGCACACCCGTGATTATTAATGGGCATCGTTACGGTATTGTGGGTAGTGTAGCTATGGATATGATCACCCTTGATATAGGTAATAACGAGCACAACGTCCAGGTGGGTGATGAAGTGATTATGTGGGGGCCAGAGTTACCAGTAGAAGAGATTGCACAATGTGCTGATACTATTTCTTACGAGTTATTGTGTAATATCACACCGCGTGTAAGTTATGAGTACCAGCGCTAATGTTTATTATTAAAGATATGCAGTAAGTTTACATTGCTGTCATGATCGTGATGCTAGCTTACTGGGTATGGTTACTCTTTTATAAAGTAAATATCGCTAAAGCCCATACGTGCAAACTCTTGGTCGCGAAAATTGCGTACCGCCGATGAACCTTTAGAGGTCATTTCAATTTGGCGTACCATGTTTAAGTAATTAGTTAAATCGATACCCTCAGCAGCCGCAATAGCCTGATACATATCGTGGTATTTATCTTTTGCGAAGTTAATTTCGCGCGGTTGATTTTTAAAAGTATAGGTAATTCTGCGTGCCATAATAAGCTCAGTTATATTGAGTGTTAGTGTAATTTTACACTGTATTTAAGTTGCGTTGAATGATTAGTTGAAATCAAATAATTAAAAAGTTGAGTTTGAAATGAAATTATCAGTAGAGATCAGTAAATACCCGCTGCATCAAGATTATATTCCTTTTATTAAAGGCTTTATCGACAGAGTAAATGCCTATGAAGAGCTCAAAGTGATCACGAATACCATGTCGACTCAAATATTTGGTGATTATGACTTAGTAATGCAAGTGATTAGTACAGAGATTAAACATTCATACGAGCAATATGGTAAAGCTATCTTTGTGTGTAAATTTATCTCGGGCGATTTATCTCCCGAATAACCTCCTAACAAATACGGTCGTTTTATAATGATGGATTTTATAACGCAAATACTGAGTGGTTTCACTGCCATGTCGCATTGGGAGTATATTGCGGTGGCTTTATCAATGGCGTATTTATTATTAGCCATAAAAGAGAATTTATGGTGCTGGCCTGCGGCTTTTTTTAGTACGCTTATTTATACCATAATGTATTGGAATGGCGCGTTGCTAATGGAGTCATTACTGAACTTTTATTACATGTACATGGCTGTGTTTGGGTGGGTTGTGTGGCGAAAAGGTAAAGCTAATCAAGCGCAACGTTTGATTACATCGTGGCCTGTGAACCGACATATCATTTTAATAGTATTAACCACGCTAGCGTCATTAGCGATTGGTTACGTGATGCAAAATTACACCCATGCAGACTTTGCTTATCTGGATAGTTTTACTACCTGCTTTGCAGTAGTCACCACTTACCTAGTAGCTAAAAAAGTACTCGAAAATTGGTTATATTGGATAGTGATTGATGCTGCATCAATGTATTTGTATTACGAAAAAGGTTATTACCCAACACTCGTGCTTTTTATATTTTATACCGTTATGGCAGCGTGGGGGTTTAAAACGTGGTACGAAGAGTATGAGCAAAGCCAAGCAAAACCAATGGCGCAACTATAATTCATGAAACAGCATTCTCAGTTAGTTAATATTTGTAGTGCGTTTTTAGCACCTAGCAAAATAACCTCAACAGAGTATTTGGTTAATGGTTTAAGTAACGATAACTTTTTAATACGTACTGATTCCCAATCTTACTTATTAAAATGTTATCAATCATGTTGGCCAGAAGTCGCGCTAAATGCTCAATATGAGCTTAGTAAGCAGCAAGTTTGCCCTGCACCTATTTGGCTCGATAAACAAAATAAGCGAGCGGCTTTTACTTATGTAGAGGGAGAGGTTGCAGAGTCTTATTTAGCTATGCCGCTATTGGCTAAGCTGGCTAAAGTGCACGCTTATACAACTGATACTCAAACGATGGATATTGCATCACAATTGCAAGCCTATCGGCATTTATTGGTGTTTAAACAGTTTGATAAGTACTTAAATAAAGTACTGGAAAGCATTGCCAATATGCCCATAGAACACGGCTTTTGCCATAATGATTTAGTAAAAGAAAATATAATCGTTAACCCAAAAAGCGTCTATTTAATTGACTTTGAATACGCTCAAACTAACGATGTTTATTTTGATCTTGCTGCGCTAGCCGTTAGTTTTAACTTAGATAGTTCAACTAAACAGGCTTTGCTTAAAAGCTATCAAGTATATACCCCATCAGAGCTATTTTACCTATCTATGCACAAGCTTGAGTGCTACCAAGTAGTTTATTTGCTGTTATGTATAGGCTGGTATGAGCAACGCGCTATCAACAACAAAGTTGTCGAACTGCGCGCGCAATTGGATGAGCTTTTAGCATCAATGGGGAGTTAAAGCCCACCAAATCGAGCTGCTAGCTCTTTATATTTAGCTACTTCATCGGAGTCATACTGTGGTTCGCCATTAGCATCTTCACTTTTGGCAATAAGTAAGCTTTCGCGTGTTAAGCGTTTAACTCGCTCGACTTTAACTCCTAAAAACTCAGCAACTTGTTCTGTTGACATTAACTTCATAATTACTTCCTCATGTTTAAATCTATCCGTTCAGTGACAATAATAGATAATATGTATCTAAAGCGTTACTGTTTTTTTATAGAATATAAATAAATAGCGCTTTTTTCGCCTTTTGTTAAGTGATTAGTTTAAATTATAGACATGTAAACGCAACATGCTGGTATTTATACCAAGATGCCTTTATCATTGCGCATGCTAAAGCATTGATATCGCGAGTTGATGTGGCGGCAACAAATGTGCTCTCGTGGTGAAATGGATATCACGTGGCCCTCCGGAGGCTGAGTTGTAGGTTCGATCCCTACCGAGAGCGCCATTTGCGTTTACTTTTTACTCCCCTTAAAAACCATTAAAGCTATTTAAACTAGCTTGCTATTTTTATTCTTCGTTAAATAATAACGCTTGTAGCAATCTAATTTACACCGTTAGGCGTATATTCAGTGCTGTGTTTTTAGTTTAGTATTAACAGTCGCAAGATTGTTAGTATTAATGATTTATTATTACCCTAAAATCAAAAGCTAGACTTTTATAGCCAAATAATGCTATTAAAGTAAATATCCCTTAATTATAGAACCCCTCACATTTATGTTAGTTACCTTACCTATATCAGAGCTCATTCCCGGCATGTACGTAAATAGCGTGACGAAGCAGCAGGAGAGTGTGGATGGTATAAAAATTAAAACCAGCGGTTTGGTACGTGATAAATCTATAATTCAGCGTTTAATCACTGAAGGAGTGCTAGAGCTTCTTATTGATTTTACGAAAAGTGATGTAGCTGTACCGGCTAAATATAAAGAAAAAGAAAAACCACAAGCCGCTGCTACAAATCAAGACAAGCCCGCCAGTAAAAAGCGAGTTGTCAGCTTGCAACAAGAGTTTGCCAAAGCCAGCGTTAGTTATGATGCCCACAACAGAAAACTACAAAGTATTTTTGGTGATTTAACCTCAGGTTTGTCTCTAAATACTGATGCGCTTAATGAGATAAGTAATGAAATAGTTAGCTCTGTATTTCGCAATGAACATGCTATGACTATTTTAACTCGCATAAAAGATAAACATAGCTATAACTGGCGTCATATGATCAATTGCACCATATTTACAGCGGTATTCGCTAAGTATTTAGGGTATAAACGCGAAGTGGTTCAGGAGCTTGCTATGGGGGCACTGATGCATGACTTAGGGCAGGCTAAATTACCTCAAGGAATATTCTCAAAGCCTGGCAAAGTTACGGGTAATGAGATGACGGCAATAAAAAAGCATGTTGCACAATGCTTAGGGTTATTAAAAGGTGAGAAAGGTATCACCACTTTAATGCTGGATATGATTGTAAATCATCATGAGCGCCTTGATGGTTCTGGTTATCCTCGAGGAGTCGATGACAGCAAAATAAGTCGTCCTGCTCGGATTTTAGCGATTGTTGACGTATACGATGCACTCACAGCAGACAGGCCGCATCAAGAAGGGGACGAGCCTATAAATGCACTGCGTTATTTGTTGGCAAACAAACAGCTATTTGATGCAGAGTTAGTACAGCTATTTATAAAGTGCTTAGGTGTTCACCCTGTGGGTACTATTGTTAAGTTAACCAATGAGCGTTTGGCCTTGGTCCTAGAGGGCAATCATTCAAACCCAATTAAACCTAAAGTTAAGCTTTTTTATAACGCAAAACATAACCATCATGTTACCGCAAAAGATATTGATTTGAGCTTAAATAATGATGAAGTAAAAATACAAGCAAGTGTAAAACCTGCTGATTATAAAATTAACTTGCCTCGACTTTTAAAAGAGCATTTACTGCTTTAGTCTTTTGGCATCGTCTTTTTCTGTTTGTTTTAGCAGAAATATACCCACCTAAAAAGCAATTACCCATTAACGTTATCCACAATAACGTACCTAATTCTACATGCAGTGCTAAGCAGCAAAAAACCAAAGAAATAATCGCCATACTAATGGCTGCTAACCAATAGTGATTGACTGGGTTGTCACATTTACCTGCCTGCGTACACGCGCAATAATTTGCTTTATAAAAAAAATAAACACTTATACCGCAAAAAATAAGCGCTGTAACAATAAGTAAAATGATCACTGTCTTCTCCCTTGGTGACTTTATTGGCAGTGTAAATTGCAACGCAAGTTAAGTCAATGCAAATGAGAATTAATAGCATTAGAGTATATACTCTAATACCATACTTCTGCTCCGATGAGTTTTAAATAGTTGTTAAAATGTAGTTAAAAAACGTGTTTTTTGATGTTTTTTAACGTTTTATTAGAGTTTTTTATAAAAAATTAAGGTAGTGTACGCGGGTTTGAAATCCTAATAACAACACACATAGCTATCCAAACAGTGAGTTTGGCTAAGGACACAACAATGAAATTTACTAAAACTCTTATTGCGGCATCGCTGGCATTTGTTTCAGCTGATACCTTTGCAGCGGCTTTTCAGCTTGCTGAACAAAACGTATCTGGTTTAGGCCGCGCATACGCAGGTGAAGCGTCTGTAGCAGACGATGCGTCTGTGGTTGCACGTAACCCAGCATTAATGACGTTGTTTAAAGAGAAGCAACTTAGTGTTGCAGCTATGGCTGTAATTCCTGACGTGAGCCTTGAAGGTACAGGTAATGTCTACGGTTTAGATAACAGCGTACTAGATGATGACAGCATCGCACCGAGCGCGATTATTCCTGCTGGTTATTTCACTATGCCAGTAAATGATAAAGTATCAGTTGGTTTTGGTGCATTTTCTAACTTTGGCTTAGCAACTGAGTTTAACGATGATTACGCAGCTGGCCAAATTGCCGGTGAAACTGAAATTGTTACGGTAAACATGAACGCAAGCGTTGCTTATAAAGTTTCAGAGCAGTTTAGCTTTGGTATTGGTTTAAATGCAATTTATGCAGAAGCGAAGATTATTCGTAAGTTTGGTGTTGTACCTCCAGTAAACCCTGCTATTGCATCTATTCCTGCAAGTGCTGATGCTGTTCACCTTGAAGGTGATGACATGGGTTACGGCTTAAACGTTGGTTTAATGTACCAATTAGATGAAAATAGCCGCTTTGGTTTTAATTACCGTACAGAAACAGATATTACTTTTGAAGGTGAGTACTCGAATGAACTACCTTCATTTATTCCAGGTGGGTTAAACGGTCAAGTTGAATTACCTGGCTCAGTTGAAATTACATTACCAGCAATTGCTGAGTTCTCTGGTTCTCACCAATTAGATAAAAAACTAGGCGTTCACTACAGCGTATTGTGGACAGGTTGGAGCAGCTTTGATTCATTAGAAGCACAAGTTACTGCACCTACAGGTGGTAAGTTCAGCGCGTTTGAAAAAACAGAAGATTTCTCTGATGCACTGCGCTACTCAATCGGTACTGATTACCAGTACAGTGAAAACTTAATGCTTCGTGCTGGTTTTGCGTTTGATGAATCACCAGTATCACAACAGCATTTATCAATTTCTATCCCTGATACAGACCGTTTTTGGTTCTCGTTTGGTGGTAACTATGCGATCGATGAAAACTCAAATGTTGATTTAGGTGTGAGCGTATTACGTGGTAAAACACAAAACTTTACTGAAAAAGTAGAAAGCGAAACATTACCACAGCAATGGTCTTTTGAATCAAAAGGTCATGCAGTATTGTTAGGCGCACAGTACAACTACACATTCTAATTCTGCCTAGAGCCTAGAGCCTAGAGCCTAGACACAAAAAAGCCGCTTACTTCATATGAAGTAAGCGGCTTTTTTATACTTATAAATTAACTGTTTACGAATGGCATAAGCCATTCGTACTGGTTTAATTATAAGCTTTCTATTTTAACTTTTTGCTCTAGTAGCTTTGTTTTAGCATCGGTAAATTCAGCTAGCTTAGCATTTTCTTTAGCGAGTACCGCTTCAGGTGCATTGTTAACAAACTTTTCGTTAGCCAGTTTGTTTTGCACTTGCGCTAGGCCTTTCTCAGCTTTTTCAAGTTGCTTGTTTATACGTGCAAGCTCAGCTTCGACATCAATTAAGCCCGCCATTGGGATCATAATCTCAAGGTTGCCAACATAAGAGGTTGCACACGCTGGGGCATCGTCTTTGTTTTCAAGCAGAGTAAATGCTTCAAGCTTAGCGAGTGACGCTAAAAACGATTCATTTTCGTTAATACGGCGAACATCGTCGCTCGATGCATTGGCTAATAATACTGATAGCGGCTTGCTTGGGCTAATATCCATTTCACCACGAATATTACGAATCGCTAAAATGAATTGTTTAACCCATTCTAAGTCATCCATCGCTTTAGCATCAACACTTGCTGCGTTATAAACAGGGAAGCCTTGAACCATAATGCTAGTGCCTGTTGTTTCAAGCCCTGCAAGTGGTGCTACACGTTGCCAAATCGTTTCTGTGATATAAGGCATCATTGGGTGCATTAAACGCAGTAAGCTTTCAAGTACAGTAATAAGTGTATGACGTGTACCACGTTGCTGAGCTTCATTGCCTTTAAATAGTACCGGCTTAGTAAGCTCTAGGTACCAATCACAAAACTGGTTCCAGGTGAATTCATACAGCGTGTTCGCCGCTAAATCAAAACGGTAGTTATCAAGGTGCTCAGTGTAGGTTTTAACCGTGGCTTCATATTGACCTAGAATCCAACGATCAGCTAACGAGTACTGCTTTTCGCTCTCGTTAAAACCACAATCTTGCTCTTCTGTGTTCATTAATACGTAACGGCTCGCGTTCCATAACTTGTTACAGAAGTTACGATAGCCTTCAAGGCGGTTCATATCCCAGTTTATATCACGACCAGTTGAAGCCATGGCTGCTAGGGTAAAGCGCAGTGCGTCGGTACCGTGTGCTTCAATACCGTTTGCAAATACTTTGCGGGTATCTTTTTCAATTTTAGCGGCAAGTTTAGGCTGCATCATGTTACCAGTACGCTTTTGTACTAAGTCTTCAAGGCCAATGCCGTCAATCATGTCTAGTGGGTCAAGTACGTTACCTTTTGACTTAGACATTTTATCGCCGTTATCGTCACGTATTAAGCCAGTTACATACACGGTTTTAAAAGGAACTTGTGGTTTGCCGTTTTCATCTTTTATAAAGTGCAGCGTCATCATGATCATACGTGCAACCCAGAAGAAAATGATATCAAAACCGGTTACCAACACGTCAGATGGGTGGAAGGTTTTTAAGTCATCGGTATTTTCTGGCCAACCTTGGGTTGAGAACGTCCACAGTGCTGATGAGAACCACGTATCAAGAACGTCTTCGTCTTGGCTAAGCGCTACGCTATCTGCAATGTTATTGTCGCGGCGTACTTCTACTTCATCACGACCAACGTATACGTTGCCTTCGCTGTCGTACCAAGCTGGAATACGGTGACCCCACCAAAGCTGACGTGAAATACACCAATCTTGTACGTCATTCATCCACGAAAAGTACATGTTTTCGTATTGTTTAGGTACAAATTGAATGTCGCCGTTTTTAACTGCGTCTTTTGCAGGTTCAGCAAGTGGTGCAACACGTACATACCACTGGTCAGTTAGTAGTGGTTCAATAACAACACCAGAACGGTCACCGTAAGGGACAGTTAGGCCATGGTCTTCAATTTTTTCAAGTAAGCCAAGTTCTTCAAATTCAGCAACAATGGCTTTACGTGCGTCAAAACGGTCAAGGCCATGTAAGCGCTCAGGAATAGGCGCGTCAAATTCAAGTTCTTTGCCGTCAAAGGTGTATGTTTCACCTTGAGTTAAAATAGCCGCGTCTTTATCGAAGATATTAATCATCGGCATTTGATGACGTTTACCTACTTCGTTATCGTTAAAGTCGTGCGCAGGGGTTATTTTTACACAGCCTGTACCTTTGTCTTTATCGGCATGTTCATCGGCAACAATTTTAATACGACGATTAACGATTGGTAGTAAAATCTCTTTACCGATTAGGTCTTGGTAGCGCTCGTCATCTGGGTTTACTGCCACACCTGAGTCACCCAACATAGTTTCTGGGCGCGTAGTGGCTACAACAATGTAGTCTTTACCGTCTTGCGTTTTTACGCCATCAGCCAGTGGGTAACGTAAGTTCCACATATGGCCTTGTTTGTCTTTGTTTTCTACTTCAAGATCAGAAATCGCAGTGTGTAATTTTGGATCCCAGTTTACTAGGCGTTTACCACGGTAAATTAGGTTTTCTTTATGAAGGCGTACAAATACTTCTTTAACAGCTTCTGATAGGCCATCGTCCATAGTAAAACGTTCACGGTCCCAATCAACAGAAGCACCTAAGCGGCGAAGTTGTTTAGTGATTGTGCCACCAGACTCGTTTTTCCATTCCCAAATTTTATCGATAAATGTATCACGGCCTAAATCGTGGCGTGTTTTGCCTTCTTCTGCCGCAAGCTTTCGCTCTACTAGCATTTGCGTGGCAATACCTGCGTGGTCGGTACCTACTTGCCATAATGTATTATTACCTTGCATACGTTTAAAACGCGTTAAGGTATCCATGATGGTATCTTGGAAAGCGTGGCCCATGTGTAAGCTACCCGTGACATTTGGCGGCGGGATCATAATTGAATATGGGGTGCCTTGGCCTGATGGCTTAAAGTAGCCTTTTTGTTCCCAGTCTTGATAGAGAGATTGTTCAATATCTTGCGGATTGTAGGTTTTATCCATTACACAGAACCTTAAATAAGTACTTAAATGAGTTAGTTAGCTTTGTACGCAGTGAGCGTTAGCGATTAATATCTTGCGTGGTGATATTGGCACCGAGTTGGCGTAGTTTTTTAAAGCGCTCACGAGCGGCTTGTTTTGCTACGGGCTCTACGGGTACAAAATCAAAAACTTGGTTAAACCGACGAATAAAATCCGGTAAGTGATTGGCCAAGTTAATTAATACTTTACGATTACCAACAGGTGGTGTTGTGCCAATTTCTACGGGTGCGCCGCCTTTTGGGCCTTCACCTTGTAAATTGTGGGGCACAAAACTGTCGGCATCAAATGTCCAAATAGTTTCGTCAATGCTGTTGGCGGTTGCTTCGCTATCTACAAAAATAAATACGCGTTGACCAAGCCGATACTGTTGCCCAGCTATTTTAGCTGCTAAAGCAAAGTGATCATCGGCTTTAGCTAATGACTCATCTTGTTGCTTTAAAATGAAAAACTGGGCATTCATGTTCATTGTATCGGGATTTCCCATGACATTGATTGTGCTGTTATTAAATACACACACATTAAGAAGGGGATTTTGCCATATAACGGGGCTTGCTTCAATTAATACCCAATAAATAAGGCGCTTTAAAAGCGCCTTATTTTATACTCTATATTGGGCTGTGAAGCCTTATACAGGTTTGTTAGTCTTGGGTTGCTTCACTAATGCCTGCTCGGTTTAATAAATACTGAGTTAGCATAGGTACAGGGCGACCCGTTGCGCCTTTTTTAGCGCCGCTGCGCCATGCCGTACCCGCAATATCTAAATGAGCCCAGTTATACTTTTTGGTAAATTTAGATAAGAAACAGGCCGCTGTAATAGTACCTGCAGCTCGGCCACCTAAGTTAGTAAAGTCGGCAAATGGACTTTCTAGTTGATCTTGATAATCATCCCATAATGGCAGTTGCCATGCACGATCGCCACTTTGCTCTGACGCTTTTAATAAATCATGCGCTAGTGGATTATGGTTTGCTAATAAACCTGTAGCGTGGGCACCTAAAGCAACAATACACGCACCTGTTAATGTTGCCACATCAATCACGGTTTCTGGTTCAAAACGCTCTACATAGGTCAGCGCGTCACATAGCACTAAACGGCCTTCGGCATCAGTGTTAAGTACTTCAACCGTTTGCCCAGACATAGTGGTTAAAATATCACCTGGGCGATAGGCGTTCGAGCTTGGCATGTTTTCACAACCGGCTAAAACGCCAATTACGTTTATAGGTAGCTGCATTTGTGCAAGCGAGCACATAGCACCAATAACACCAGCAGCGCCACCCATGTCGTATTTCATTTCATCCATGCCTTCGCCTGGTTTTAATGAAATACCGCCTGAGTCAAAGGTTAAACCTTTACCAACTAACACGATAGGCGCTTGGTCATCGCCTGCGCCTTTGTAATTAATTACCGACATAACCGATTCGTTATCACTACCACGACCAACTGCTAGGTATGAGTTCATACCTAGCTCTGCCATTTTATCTTCGCCAATCAGCTCAACAGTGATGTTGTCAAAATTAGTCTCAAGTTCTTTGGCTTGCTCGCCAAGATACGCTGGATTACAAATATTAGGCGGCATATTAGCAACGTCTTTGCACAATTTGCTACCAGCAGCAATCGCTAGGCCATGCTCAATGGCACTTTCACCTATAGTCAGTTCGCGGCGCGTAGGGACGTTAAATACCATTTTACGCAGTGGACGACGAGGGTCTACTTTCTTACTTTTTAGCTGATTGAAGGTGTATAAACAGTCTTGGGTTGTTTCTACCGCTTGACGCACTTTCCAATAGGTATCACGGCCTTTAACGTGTTGCTCAGTTAAAAAGCACACTGCTTCCATCGAACCTGTTTCGTTTAAGGTGTTGATAGTTTTTGAAATAATTTGTTTATATTGTTTATCGTCTAGTTCGCGTTCTTTACCGCAGCCAACGAGTAGAATACGTTCGCTTAAAATATTGGGTACATGGTGTAATAGTAGTACTTGCCCAGGCTTACCTTCTAAGTCGCCACGGCGTAATAAATTTGAGATATAACCATCGCTGATTTTATCAAGTTGTTCACCAATGGGGGATAACCTGCGTGGTTCGTATACGCCAACAACAATACATGCACTGCGCTGTTTTTCTGGGCTACCACTTTTTACGTTGAATTCCATTGTCACTCCTGATTTTGAGTCATCTATAGAAGCTAAGTTGGGACTAAAAATGTGTTTTCTAGTCTTTTTACCTAAATTTTTAGGTCTAGCGCTAATATTAGTAGATTTTACTCGACTCTTACTGTGTATTTGAACTTTATATGCTTAAGGGTTACTAATGCAACATTATATCGTGATGTTAGGTAGGATAATTAATATTGATGGCTTATAATGTGTGCTTAATACTCATTTAAAATGAGTGAATTAACTCGTTCACTCATTGTTTTTTATTACTATATTGAAATTCCATGTTTAACAGGGGCGAATGTTGCTAATTTTCCGTTATTTGACCACTGAGGTTTTAAAATCGCAGGTCGCCGTATTTTTAACTTTAATGACCATATTTTTGTCGCAAAAGTTTGTTGTTATTCTTGGTGATGCCTCAGAAGGGAGTATCCCAGCAAAGCTTGTGTTTGCCATGATTGCGCTTAAATTACCGCAGTTAGCATCATTAATTTTGCCTCTGAGCTTATTTTTAGGGATTATTTTAGCTTATAGCCGTATTTACGCTGACAGTGAAATGACTGTACTTAAAGCCTGTGGCGTGAGTGAGTGGTATGTAGTGCGTATTACGCTAATTTCAAGTGTCATCCTAGCGTTATTGGCGGCGGTGCTTACCCTGTATATTGCACCGTGGGCAAGCGAACAAGAATACCAACTTAAAGAACAAGCCAAGGCTGATGCTGGTTTATCTGCACTTCGAGCTGGGCGTTTTCAGCAAACCGGTAACGAAAAAGCTGTGGTATTTATTCATAATATTGAAAATAGCGGCAAAGAGCTCAACAAAGTTTTTGTGGCACAACTCCCCGATAGCGAAAAAGGCGACTTAGCGCGATTAGTTTATGCAGAGCAAGGTGTTGTTATTGAAGCACAGAATGGTGAGCAGCAGTTAGTACTTACTGATGGTAAACGTTACGAGACCGATGGCGAAGCGCCTTCACTTAACTTAACTGAGTTTGATGGCTACAGCGTACAAATTCGCGAACAAGAAATAGAACATCAACGTCGTAAGTTAGAAGCCGTGCCAACTCGTGAATTAATAACCATTAATACCCCAGAAGCAATTGCACAGTGGCAATGGCGTTTAGCTATTCCGTTATCTATTCCATTATTAACTTTACTTGCAGTACCCCTGAGCGTTGTTAATCCACGCCAAGGTAAATTTGCTAAATTAGTACCGGCTTTGAGCTTATATTTAGGGTATTTCATTTTACTTAATGCAGCTAAGTTTGCGGTAGAAGATGGTAAAATTCCGCCTTCTATTGGTCTGTGGTGGATTCACTTAAGTGCATTATTTATTGGTAGTTTATTAATTATTAGGGGTCGTCCATTAGGTGCTTGGCTGAAAGCTGTTGTTACTAAACGGGAGCAACACGTATGATGAAAACGCTTGATTGGTATTTAGGTCGCAGTATTATGCAAACCACTGGGTTTGCACTAATGGTGCTGGTGGGGATCAGTACTTTAATTAAATTTATAGAGCAGCTTAAATCGGTTGGCCGAGGTAGTTACGACATTATGACCGCCTTGCTATATACAATTTATAGTATGCCTGGCGATTTAGTGGTGTTTTTCCCGATGGCGGCACTTATTGGTGGCTTAACTGGGTTAGGTGCTTTGGCCTCTAATAGTGAGCTGGTAGTGATGCAAGCCGCGGGTATGTCGCGTTTACAAATTATTGGCTCGGTAATGAAAACCGCTATTTTTATGGCCCTGTGCGTAATGGCATTAGGGGAGTGGGGAGCGCCCGCCGCTCAGTTGCATGCAAAGGAAATGCGTAACCAAGCTATTCATGGTGGGGATGTATTTAATGCGCAAAAAGGCGTGTGGGCTAAAGACGGCAGTAATTTTATTAATATTGAAGATGTTGACCAAAATGGCATGCTCCGCGGCGTAAATATGTACCACTTCGATAAGTCGTTGCTACTTACACAAATTACTAAAGCAAAAGAAGCAGTAGGGCGTGATAATGGCTGGCTACTGCGCGATGTGAACAAAGTATTGATCAGTGAAGAGCTTATTACCACGGAGCAAGTTACTGAAGAGTTTTACCCATCTCAGCTTACCGGTGAAAAACTTGGCGTGGTTTCAGTAAAACCAGAGTCATTGTCGTTTTCAGGATTGTGGTCATATTTAGCTTATTTGCAGCAAAATGAGCAAGACACCAGTACCTATGATTTAGCGTTATGGCGTAAATTAATGCAGCCAGTGTCTATTGCTGTGATGTTGTTGGTTGCCTTATCGTTTATATTTGGTCCGCTGCGAACCGTAACTATGGGGGCACGAATTATCATGGGAGTGGTAACGGGGATAGTGTTTCACTTAACTAATGAGATATTTGGCCCAGTGGTAATGGTATATCAAATCCCAGCCATTGTAGGTGCCGTTCTGCCGAGCATTTTATTTACTGGGTTTGCAGCTTATTTAATGAATAAGCGGGTGTAGCTAGACTTAAAGCTTAAATAAAAACGCGGCCTTTTTTAAAAGTGCCGCGTTTTTTATGCTTTAGCTTGAGGTTATACAAATTCACTAGATTAAGTATTAATCTAGTTCGCGATAAACGCGTTTATTTTCTTCTTTGGTGAGCGTAACTACTTCGGTTTTTGATAAGTAATCTTGCAGTGCTTTTTTATTTTTAAAGTCGACTAATACCACTAAATTCCCTAAACCAAGTAATGCGCTGATACTGCGGATAATAGCTTGTGGCCAGCTAATTAAACTTCCTTGGTTGGTTTGTACTTTTAAGCGCCATGCGCGCATACCAATTGTTTGCCCACTCTTAGTCCAAAAATAACCAAAAAATACCAAGCCAACAAGCACCAGCAGCGAGCTGCGAATACCAGAAAGTAATAGTGAATCCTGAATACGTGCAGATACATCTTCAGCGCCATTAAGGGCAATAACATCAAGGGAAATAAGCCCTTGAATAGCAAATAAATACAATACCACCGTTAGCATCGCAAAAGCGATAATAGCTAATGTGTCGTACACCAATGACGCAAAACGACGCCAAAACCCTGCTCGTGGAAACTCAGCCGACATAAATATACTCTCACTGTTAATGTGCGCGATAGTTTAGCAAATAAGCCGTTAAATACTACCTATTACGCTACGTGCTTAACTCGGTATTGGCTCAAATGTTAATGGTTGCCTAAATGTTAAGCGGTCGATCACGCTTAATACATAAAACGCTTGCCGCTTTGCTCATTGTTTGTATAATGCTAAGCAATGAGATGGGAGAGGGTACATAATCTTTCACTCTTAAGTGGTTTTTCTTTATCTTCTCGTGTTAGAAGGTTAAAGAAAAATGATGCCAGCGTGATGAAATTGGTATACATGGGGGATTCAAAATCCCCTGCCGAAAGGCGTGCCGGTTCAAGTCCGGCCGCTGGTACCACTTTTTATAGCCCCTGCTAGATTTAGCAGGGGTTTTTTTATGTCTTAAATTTGAGTTGCCGGACTTGAGCGGCACGTGAGGTGCCGCTGTTATAAGTAAAAGTCCGGCCGCTGGATGAGAGTGAACCGAAACGCAGTTTCGCAGTGACTCGAAGTGAGTTCATGGATGAACGATGGATGCAGCTTCAAGGATGAATTATATACTCAGCTATATAGATTATAGCCCCAACCAAATTGGTTGGGGTTTTTTTATGCCTAAGATTTGAGTTGCCGGACTTAAGCGGCACGTGAGGTGCCGTTGTTATAAGTAAAAGTCCTGCCACTTGGTACCACTTTTTATAGCCCCGACCAAATTGGTTGGTTTTTTTTATGCCTTAAATTTGAGCTGCCGGACTTGAGCGGCGCGTGAGGTGCCGCTGTTATAGGTAAAAGTCCTGCCACTTGGTAATACTTTGTTTTTTAATAGGTTTTCTAGGGTGGTAACTACTTTTACAAAATATTCACTAGTTAAGCTAATTATTCTTGCGAGCTAAACAGGTAACAACATTGTCGCGATTACGCCTTGGTGTTTTTCTTTATTCGCTATACTTAAACTACCATGATGCTGCTCTATCACGTTACGACAAAAGCTTAGACCAATCCCTTGCCCTTGTTGTTTGGTAGTGTAAAACGGTACGAAAATATTGTTGGGGTTGGCAAGGCCTTGCCCATTGTCGTCAACGGTGATGCAGTTTACTTTGCTTTGCTTGAGTATGCTTAGCGCAATTTTTACCGGTGGAGTGCTTGCTTCAATAGCATTTTTTATCAAGTTGATCATCACTTGATGCATAAACGTGCGATCGGCTTTAAAGGTTTTGGCGTAAGCAACGCAGCTAAATTCTACATCAGGGTAAATTTCACAGACTTGTTTTAAAAATGCAGCTGTGTCTATTTCAACTATGTTGAGTGCCAGTGGTCTATTTATGTCACCGTAGCGAGTGACAAATTCATTAAGATAATTACAGCGCTCACTTATTACGTTAAGTGCTTGTACTTGTCGTGGTTCGGTGAGCTTCACGGCGAGATTTTCAGCCATTGCAGTAACTGGGGTGAGTGAGTTTCGAATTTCGTGACCGAGTACGCGAATAATTTGCTGCCATGCTTGTAGTTGGTTTTCTCGAAGTGCAGAAGTGATGTCGATCATAACAATAAGTTGATGGCAGCTGCCTTGCTCTATAAATTCACTATGGCGTATTTGCCATTGCTGAGCTGTAATAACATCGCTAAATTGCCAATGCGTGTCTTGCTTTGTAAGCCCTAATTGTTCAGCGCTTGAATAGCGTAAAGTTTGCCATTGAGTCTGTTTAAATTCGCTAAATGCATTATTGGCATAGCTGAGTTTATTATGTTGATCGAGCACCATGATAGGCACATTAAAATGTTCAATTAATTGGTACACCAAAAAAACATGCTGATCATATCGCGATTTCTTTTTAAACAACTCTTCACTTAGTGAAATCAAACTTTGTTGTAATTGGTTAATACTCCCTGCCTGATAAGTGGGCTTAACGAGCTGGTTATAATCTTCGTTTAAAATGGCATCCAAGTGGGCGTGATTGCGGTTAAAGCTGTTGATTACTTTTTTGTAGGTACGAATAAACAGCTTAAGGTAAATACCTAAAAATAAGATTGAGAGCCCAACTGAAGTAACAATAGATAAAGCAAAATACTGGCCAATCAAGTAGCAGCCTAATGCGGAAAAAAGAGCGCTCAATAGCGCAAAGCCAATTAAGCTGCGCTCAAGCGACGATTGATAAAGGCAATTCGGTTTCATCGTGTTTTCATCCAGTAATACCGTATTTTTCTAGGCGACGATACATAGATGATTTACCTAAACCTAATAACTTAGCGGCATTAGGGATATGTCCTTGAGTTTGCTTAAGGGCTAGATCAATTAACTGGCGCTCTGCGTGCTCTAGTGTCATAAGTGGTAACGCGTTATTGTTTTGACTGTTTTGCAGGTTTAAGTCATCGACAGTTAATATCTCGGTTGTTGATAATAATATTGCGCGTTCTATCACATGGCTTAACTCGCGAACATTGCCGGGCCAAGAGTAGTGGTTTAATGCCCGTTTGGCGCATTCACTCAATGTAAGTACAGTACTTGAGTATTTTTTAGTGTGTAAATTTATAAAGTGCTCGCATAAAGGGATTATGTCTTCAATGCGTTCGCGAAGCGGCGGGATCACAAATTCCAAGGTATTGACGCGATAATATAAATCTTCTCTAAACAGGCCTTCGGCTATTAGTGTGAGAATATCGCCATTGGTAGCGCTTATTAAACGTACATTAGTTTTTTTTGTTTGGCTCGAACCGACCATTTCAAACTCTTGGCTTTCGAGTACCCGCAATAGTTTTGCTTGTTGAGGCAAAGGTATATTGGCTATTTCATCTAAAAATAAACTGCCGTTATCGGCCAGCTCAAAACGGCCAATACGCTCACTTTTGGCATCGGTAAATGCGCCTTTTTTATGGCCAAACATTTCGCTTTCAAATAAAGACTCAACAATTGCTCCCATATTTACTGCGATAAACGGTTGTGTATGACGCGAAGACTGCTGATGAAGCCATTGTGCTAGCTGGCTTTTACCTGTGCCATTTTCACCTGTCAGTAAAATATTAGCATCGGTTTTCGCCACTTTAGTTAACTGGCTTATTAGTTGTTGCATAGCGCGTGACTGATACACAAATGCAGATGTGTCATGATCGCTAAGCTGTTGCTGCAATTTTTGGTTTTGTTTATTTAACTTTTTAAGCGTGAGTTGTTGATCAACTAGTTTTAATAAGCGCTGGTTTTGCCATGGTTTTTCAATAAAGTCACACGCTCCGTTTTGCATAGCGCGCACAGCTAGATCTACGCTCGACCATGCTGTCATTGCAATGACGGGAATATCTAATTGCTGTTTATGTAAATGCTTTAAAAACGCCATACCTTCGTCACCCGAGGTTGTGTCGCGAGTAAAATTCATATCAAGCAAAATAAGGTCAATCGTCAGGCTATCTTCAATTAGAGTATGTGCTGCAAAAGGCGAGTCGCACTCGAGTACCTGATAGCCGTTATCCTCTAATATAAAACGCGCGCTTAGGCGGATTTCAGGGCTATCTTCGATGATCAAAATAGTGGCAGACATAAACTTCCAAATAGGTGAATAAGCGCAGGGCGATTGTAGCGTATAGCGATTTCTATGCCAGTGATTTTATTATTGTATTTCAGCTTGTTAGTTATTTAAAGGTGGTTGTATGAGGTGTTTTATTCCGATTTCGGACTCTTTGAGTCCGATTTTGGGGTTGCAGTATTAAGTGTATGAAATCGTTACTGCCTGAGCAGTTTCAAACTGGCACTGGGTAGTCCGGTATCGCCGCTTTATAAGGCTTTTTATACAGTGAATATCTTTAATTTGTTGTATTTATTGATTTTTAATGTTGGCACGTGTTTCGCCTTAGCTTACATATACAAATCATAATACGGTGCAAGATGGACATAGTAAAAACAAAAGTAGCAAAGCAGTTATCGCTCTGGCATAAGCTCGTTTTATTACTGGCTGTTATTTTAATTATAGGAGTGATTTATCAGCGCAACAGTCAAGGGGGGGTGTCTGTATCGCGCAGTAATATAATTATTAGTGATGTACGCCAAGGTGCGCTTTCCATTACGGTTACAGGTTATGGTGAGCTTAAATCTGCGCAGCAGCAATTATTAACGGCAAAAACTCCCGCCACAGTACAGGCTATTTTATTAAAGCCCGGTGCAATTGTGACCAGTGACTCAATCATAGTGCAATTAGCCAATCCAGCGCTTGAGCAACAGCTCAAAAGTGCGCAGCAAGAGCTTAATAAACTCAATGCTAATTTACGTCAGTTAAGATTAAACAATACCCGCGAGCAATTAAACGAACTTTCTGATGTGGCACAAAGCCATGCTGCTTATGAAAATGCCAAACTAAAATTAAAAGCTGAAACCAGTTTAGTTGAACAGGGGATCGTCTCAACACTTAATTATCAGCGTAGTAGATTAGACGAGCAACAACTAAGACAGCAATTAGCGATAGCGAAGCAACGTGCAGAGCAACTAGAAGCTGTGCACATAGAATCTGAAAATGTTCAGCTTGAGCAAATTAAACAACAACAAGGGGTCGTGGCTATGGCACAAACCCAGCTAGCTAATCTATCTGTTGCAGCGGGAATCGATGGCGTACTCCAGCGCTTGCCGGTTGAGCTTGGGCAAAGTGTAAACCCTGGGCAAGAAATTGCGCTTATCGGCTCGGTTGATTCACTCATTGCGATAATTCAGGTTCCACAAAATCAAGTGGATGATATTCGATTAGCGCAGCTTGCCCATGTCGACACCCGTCGGGGGGTTGTTAAAGCAAGAGTCGTGCGCATTAGCCCTGTGGTGGTCAACAATACCGTAGAGGTCGAGTTATCGCTGCCTAAAGAGCTCCCTGAAAATGTTCGTCCGCAATTAACAGTTGATGCCAATATTGAGGTCGCACAGCTAAAAGATGTTACTTATATCGAGCGCCCAGCAAATGTAAAACCGCACAGTGTAAGAGATCTGTATCAGGTAAACTCACAGCAGCAAAGCGCACACTTGGTTGATATCAAATTTGGTCGCGAGGCTGGGCGCTTTATCGAAATACTCAGTGGTGCGCAGTTAGATCAGCAATTGATTATTTCAGATTTAACCAACCTTACTCGCAGCAATAGCGAAATTCTAATTAACTAATGAACAGGACAAAAATAATGACAGAGCAAAAAATAACGAACACCCAAGCCGATGTCGTATTAGCAATGAACGGAATTAGTAAGGTATTTGAAACACAAGAGCTGCAAACATATGCACTGCGCAGCATTGATTTGTGTATTTATCGCGGTGAATACTTGTCGATATCGGGGCCTTCTGGTTGTGGTAAATCAACATTACTTTCACTTTTGGGTTTACTTGATATGCCAACCAGCGGCGAATATTTTATTGAAGGTAAAAACGTGTCGTCACTTTCGCTAAATCAGGCTGCTGATATTCGCAATGCAAAAATAGGGTTTATCTTTCAGTCGTTTAATTTAATCGACGAGCTGAGTGTGTTTGACAATGTGGCATTACCACTGCGTTACCATCACACGAAACCGAGCAAGCAAGTCATTGCTGAAAAAGTAAAGGCCTGCCTTGAAAAGGTGGGGCTTGGGCACCGTATGAGTCACAAACCTAATCAGTTATCGGGTGGGCAGCAGCAACGAGTGGCGATCGCTCGGGCATTGGTGGCAGAGCCTGCAATACTATTAGTTGATGAGCCAACAGGTAATTTAGACTCAAAATCGGGCGACCAAGTGATGCAAGTGCTAAGTGAATTACACGCCGCTGGCACCACTATTTGCATGGTGACACATGATCCGCGTTACAGTGATATGGCTACAAGGCAACTAAAGCTGCTAGATGGTGAAATGTTAGGTGCTTTGGGTATAAAAGAGCAGTTAAGTGCTTAAATAACTTGTTGAGAGAGTAAAATGAAATATCCAAAAGTAATAAAGTGCCAACGACTATTTAGATATAACTTAACGGAGTATTGCAATGACGTATAATTTAAAAAATGCATTACTTAATATAGCTAATCATAAAGTTTACAGCTTGAGTGTTGTTACAACGTTAAGCATTGTTTTATCAGCGTTAATTACAGTATTAACGCTTGCTTACATTATGCTATTAAAACCATTGCCATACCCTGAACAGGGGCGGCTAGTAAAAGCTGAATATGCTCAAATTGACCAAACAGGCTCACTCAATACCCGTGCTTTTAATTACCCTGCACTAATTGATTTATATAAAAACCATAATTTATTTGAACAAGCTGCATTGGTCTATTACGCCGAACAACGGCTCGATGATGTAGCGGGTTTACCTATAGTAAACACCTCCTTTGTTACTCCACAGTGGTTTGAAATATTTGCTATTAAACTGCATTTAGGACGAGGTTTTACACAGGCTGAAGCCTTAGATAGTTTTAACCCTGTTGCAGTGATCAGTTATCAAGCATGGCAAAATGATTTTGCCAGTAAAGAAAGCATAATAGGTCAAGCACTGAGTGTGGGCGGCCAACAATTCAAAATTATAGGTGTGGCTGCCGCAGATTTTAAATCGCCTGCACTGATTAAAACAGGTCAAATCACAGATGTGTGGTTGCCGTGGGATTACAATTTAACCTCAGAAGAAGCTAAGCCGTTTTGGTGGAATCGTTATTCGCGCAGCCATTTTGTGGCTAAGCTACCCAACGATATAAGTATTGAACAGGCTAGTAAAAAGTTGTCGCAGTATGTGGATAACGTATGGCAACAGCATATTACGAACGAAGCGTTCTTTGCGGGCTGGCATATCGAACTTGAGCTTAACTCCTTGCAAAAAGTGATATTAAAAGAGACACCGAAAAATATTTATTGGCTTATTTTAGCCGTAGCTGGTTTGGTTATTATTGCCTGTGTAAATATTAGTAACGTGTTTATTGTAAGAACAGCAGCGCGCAAGCACACATTGGCACTCAGTGCGGCACTGGGTGCAACCCGATTTACTTTGTTTAAACAGTTTTGGCAGGAAATTGCCTTGCTAATTGGTTTGGCAAGTTTGATAGGACTTGCGTTAGCGGCATTTTTTTTGGTAACTCTGAGTGATTTTGCGATGGCGATATTGCCGCGCGCTAATGAACTTGCTATCAATGGAGTATCACTGCTGATCACATTGTTTAGTGGCTTAATATTAACCACGCTTTTTGCATTTCTGTGCACCCGGATTATAAATTATCAACAGTTAATAACTAGCTTAAAATCAGCGGGTAAAGGTATGTCAGTCCAGGTAGGTAAGCGTGTGTGGCAGGGCTTAGTAGCCTTTCAGGTCACCGTGGCATGTACATTATTGTTTATTAACTTTTTAGTTTTTAGCGTAAATAAAAGTAATATTGACGAGGCCTTCACATTGCCACTTGAGCAATTAACGAGTTTAAAAGTTAACCTAGCAAGCCACCTAGCAGCAGATAGAGACAAAGCAAATCAATTACTAAAGCAAGTGGCTAAGGAGCTTGCTTTATTACCAGGGGTAGCGCAAGTCAGTCGCTCCTCATCACCTATTAATGATAACTTAATTACTTGGTCATTGGTTGAAGTAGCGAGTAATCAAATTCTATTACCCTATGGAAAATCTGTTGATGAACTGTACTTCTCACTCCTGAAACAGCCCATATTGCAAGGCCGTGGTTTTACAAGTGAAGATGTTGAAAGTAATGAAAATGTTATAATTATCAATAAAGTACTTGCAGAAAAAATGTCAAGTGATGGTAATGCACTGGGTATGCATTTAAGTTTTGATATAACTTCTGGGCGCGAAAACGATTTAGTCGTGATTGGCGTAGTTAAAGCAATGCCGATACCTGGGAAAACGTCGCTTGAGCCTAAAGCTTATCTTACTCGTGCAGGTTACAATTCATTTATCATCGAGTTTAAACATACCCAGCACGTTACAAAAAATACGCTTAATACCTTATTACAATCTATTGATTCGGGCTTATCTGTTCATCAATTGGAGCCATTAAGTAATCAGCGAAATAATGCGTTATTTCGTCAATATGTAGTATCAGGCACAACACTAATGATTATTATTGCTACGATTGCTTTAACTAGTATTGGTTTGATAGGTATTATGCGTTATTCAGTACTCTTAAGGCGTGCTGAAATTGGTATTCATTTGTGTGTTGGCGCAAAACCAATGACGCTGTTTTTGTTAGTGTTTAAGCAAAATGGCAGCGCAATTGTAACAGGGATACTTCTCAGTATGGCGTTATTGCTGGCTTTACAGCAACCATTGCAATTCATTGCTGGTGGCATACCACAAATTATACAGTTTGGTATGTTATTTGTGACGTTATTGTTTGTAATTGGCCTCGGCGCACTAGCTTGTTACTTACCTTTAAGTACTCAGCTAAAGTGTCCTGCAATTTATGGAGTTCAAGGGGGGCAAGATTAAATTGCGTAGTTTAAGAGGGCGGATTGAGTGACAGGTTTAATCCATCTCTTCCTCAATTCGCTACTTGATAACCTGCTATAAAAGCAGGCACATGGCAAGTTAATAATAAAAGGGGACTGAGCTGATACGAGGCAGTCTATAAAACTAAAAATGCTACAACAGAAATTTCAGTCGATGATTGTAAAGTTAGATAATGTAAATGAGGCAGTCGCAAAGCAAATTTACACCGCCTTTCAACGCTCTTATAAAATAGAAGCTGAATTAATAGGTACGCAGAATTTTCCGCCTTTATCGCGCACTGTTACTGATATACAAAATTCGCAAACGCTTTTTTATGGGTTTTATGACGATACGCAGCTTGCGGGGGTTATTGAGCTGGCAATCACCAACGAGCAATTAGAAATTAATAGCTTAGTGGTTGACCCTGAACATTTTAGAAAAGGTATTGCTAATGGATTAATGCATTTTGTATTTAATGACTTTGCGCGTACTGCCTCAATCAAGCCATTAACCAGTGTTGTTGAAACCGCTTTGGTAAACGAACCCGCGATTAAGCTATATAAAAAGCATGGTTTTGTTGAGTTCAAAAGATGGACCCCTGAGCACGGTATTGAAAAGCTGGCAATGATTCGAGAGGGTATTGTTTAATTCAAGATCTACAGTGTAAAAACCTTATAAATTCAGTTTTTTAGCTATTAGTTGTATTAGTTTAACTATTTATACTTATTACTGGTCACATAGAAATAGCAATTATTAAAGCTTCTTTTAAGTTTTAGTATTTACGCATAACCAAGCATATCTAGGTATGCTTGACACAAATTAATTTTTTTGGGTTGCTTATTGCTATACGTAGTATGTTCTGATCTAAACTCGGTTAGTGAACGTTTTAGTTTATTTAATCTGAACTCTTATTAATATGGATTTATAATCCTGAGTTCAGGTTATATAGTAAACATGGGCTCGACTTTAATCGTATTTTCATTGATATGAGTTAGCTAAGTTGTGCAATGTGTTTTGACTCGGGTATTATATACCTTAACCTCTTGTTGCGAATAAAACATCATGACTCAATCAACCGCAAAACAGAATATTCAAGCCATTGTAAAAGCGATTAAGGCTGAAGAAGCATTACTGCGTAAAAAACACCCGTTATTAATGCATCAAAATACCTTAGGGATGGCTATTTTACTACTCTCTTTAAGTGCGTTAATAGGAATTGGCACGCTGTATTATTTTGCTATTATACCCGCATGGCTATGTATTATTTTAGCGGCGATTGCTACCTCAATTTCTCATGAACTTGAGCACGACTTAATTCATAAACAGTATTTTAGCAACCAACCATTTTTGCATAATTTTATGATGTTAACCGTGTGGCTGATGCGTCCTAATACCATAAGCCCATGGTACCGTCGCAAGATGCATTTACATCATCATAAAACGTCGGGTACTGAGCAAGATTTAGAAGAACGTTTGGTAGGTAATGGTATTAAAAATCCGTTTTTACGTGCCTTAGTAATTATTGATGGATTACTCGGCTTATTAATTAATGCAAAACGTTTTAGTAGAGAAATTAAAGGGTTTAGTTTTTTTAAAGTGTTTAATGCTGGTTTTCCAATTACCACTGCTTATTTTGCTATTTTATACAGTGTGATAGCGTTTCATTTAATCAATTTATTTACCCCAATTGCGGCTAACTCACCGGTATTTCTACTTGATGTAATGAATGTGTTCGAATTTCTAATGGTGGTGCTGATTGTGCCTAACATTGTGCGTTCGAGCTCACTTAATTTTGTTACTTCAAGTATGCATTATTACGGCGGTGTGAATAATATGCTTGAACAAACTCATGTTATTACTAGCCGTTTATTTATGCCATTTAATTTATTTTGCTTTAACTTTGGGCATACTCATACTATTCATCATTTTGTGCCGAATCAGCCGTTTTATTTACGACAAATGATCAGTAAAAAAATCCTTGAAGTGATGCGCCAACACGGGGTACGTTTTAATGATTTTGCCAGTATAAAACAAGCGAATTTGTATCAATCATAATGTTAATTTTTATCCAATTATCAATTGATGCTTTGTTAATATTGCCTAGTCTAATGCTAGGCAATGCCTCTAGTAATATCAGGTAAAGTCCATAAAACCGTTTCAAATACCTAGGGTCTACTGACCTTTTCGGATTGAGATTCGTTAAAACTAGGGCGATTCAATCGCGATACGAGGTTTGTAACCTTGTGGGTTCGATAACTGCTCCTGCGTTATTCTACTGACTTACACCCCTGTAAAAATGAGTGAAAAACGAGCAAAGCTTCCGCGTCTTGCTCATGTCCCTTACCTATATCCATTTAGGCAACAAAAAGTAAATCGCCTCTTAGCATAGCCTTTGGAACAGCTGAAAATTCAACCTTGAAAGATCATCAGAACTTAGTTAATTCATTACTTAAATACATTTTAACTTAGTGCTCAATTGCTCCTACTCAGTGCTTCGCTATGTAATTTAATATCAATTTTTTAATTACTTATTTTTAAAGTTATGGCTTGCCTTATACTCGATTTTTTAACCTTATATTTTTAAGTTATGAATAAAGAAGCACGTTAATCGAATTGAAATATTTCTGTAATATTTAGGTGTTCTAATGCGCTCTGAAACAAAAACGTCATCAAAATGCCATAATCGGCAAGACAAAAATTGAGATTTAAACATGAGTGAATCAAAGCGCAATACGCTATTAATAAAAACGCTTAACTGGGCTGCTATCGCCTTTTTAGTTTATTTAGTCCTAGTAGCCGTTGGCACTGTCAGTGGTGGTTTTAAATTAGCGTCGGGCGGTACTGAGGGAGCAAAAGAAATTTTTGCATTCGCAACCAACCCGTTTATTGCATTATTATTAGGTGCTTTGGCAACGGCTTTAGTGCAATCGTCATCAACGGTTACTTCAGTAATAGTGGGCCTTGTTGCTGGCGGTTTACCGTTAAGTATTGCTATTCCAATGGTGATGGGTGCAAATATTGGTACGACTATTACTAACACCTTAGTGTCTATTGGTCATATTCGCTCTAAAGAAGAGTTTCAACGTGCGTTTGCAGCATCAACGGTTCATGATTTCTTTAATTTATTTGCCGTTATTATATTTTTACCGCTTGAGATAATGTTTGGTTTGCTGCAAAAAATGTCCGCAGCTCTGTCGCACTTATTTATTGGTGATGCCGACTTATCATTAAAGAGCTACAACTTTATTAAACCACTCGTAAAACCAGCTGTGGGCGTAATAAAAGATGCATTTAGTTTTTTAGATACAAAAATGCTAGGTGCAGCGATGGTTATAGCAGGTATTTGTTTGATTTTATTTGCCGTAACTACATTAGGTAAATTACTTAAAAAAGCGCTGGTTGGCACTGCAAAAGATATACTGCATGGAGCCATTGGGCGCGGGCCTATCGCGGGTATCACATCAGGTGCGGCAGTAACAATTATGGTTCAGTCATCATCAACGACAACCAGTTTGATGATCCCACTTGCTGGAAGTGGTGTGTTTACTACGCGTCAAATTTATCCATTCACACTGGGAGCTAACATTGGTACAACCATTACTGCTTTATTAGCGGCCACATCAATTACAGGGCCTATGGCTGAGGTTGCGCTAACTATTGCATTGGTACACGTTATGTTTAATGTATTTGCAGTTGCACTTATTTACGGCGTTCCTGTGCTGCGTGAAATACCGCTTAAACTTGCTGAAAAGCTAGCCGAAATTGGTACAAATAATAAATCAGCAGCATTAGGCTATATACTAGGATCGTTCTTTGTGGTGCCTGGTTTAATTGTACTGGCCGTTCGATAAGCAGAAATAAACGTATAAAAGGAATGCGCTATATAATTTATATAGCGCATTTTTTGTTTTACCACTGGTAACTTACAGACAACATGGCATTACGTGGTTTACCTGGGAAGTAACGATCCCCAGTAAAGCTGGTGTAATCGGCGCGCTCAGCGTAGGCTGTGTTAGTTAAGTTTATAATTCGGGCACTCAGTAATAGCTGTGGACTAATTTGCCACTGTCCGCGCAAGCTTAAAATATCGTGCCCTTGATATTCATGTAAGTTTTCAGGGTCGGTAAAGTAGCGGCTAACATAGTGCCATTGCAGCGCAAGGCTAATACTCTCGTTGGCTTGCCAGTTAAAATCGATATTAGCAACCTTTCGAGGTGCGGTATCAATATCGTTACCTTTAATATTAATGCTGCCAATAACTTGCTCATTCGAGTACGTATGCTTGGCATAGGTGCCTGCAAAATTAACAGATAAGTGCTGATTAAAGCTATGCGCTAATTCAAGCTCAATACCGCGATGCCGAGTTTGGCCGTCATTAACAGTAAAAAAGTCACTGTCGCGGTAGATGGTATTGTGCTTGCTCATCGCATACATCGATAAGCCATAGCGAGTATTGTTGTACACCCCTTTAATACCCATCTCAGCATTATTAGCTATTTCTGCGTCTAAGTCGGCAGTACTTTGCTCGCGTTGTAATTGATAGAGCTCAGCCGCTTGGGGGGCTCGATAGCCTCTTGAAAAGTTAGCGTATAGTGTATTGTTAATATTAAGCTGATAGCTCACACCGAGTTTTGGCGAAAGATTATTAAAGCTATTTTTAGTGCTTTCGGGGCGACTATAACGACAGCCACCAAAACCACATTCGCTGCCATCCTCTTTTGTACGACCTGCAAGCATATTATTTTGATAGTCATATTGCATGTGCTCATAACGCAGTCCTGCGCTAATAAGCCAGTCATTAAGCTGCCAATCAATAGCGGCAAATGGAGCGTATAAGGTGGCATCGACTTGGTAATCGTAATGTTTACCTTGCGGCACAGTGGCCACTAAAAACGCAGAGCCTTGGGTGGGGTTATCTTGGGTTTGTAAAAAATCGGCTTGGGTAAACTCACCATCAAAGCCAAGCTTTAAGTTCGTATTGTCGTTCACATAATGTTGATAAAGCGATTGTAGGCCAAACCCCGTTTGACTGTTTTTTTCGAGCGGAGTACCGGGTAAAAAGTGTTTGAAAAAGTCCATGCTTTGGTCACGAATATAAGGAGTAACAACAAGCGTGTTCTTACCTAATTGCCAGCTTACTTTACTCCAAGCCCTAAGCGATCGGGCTTTTCTAAAGGCGTCAGGATCAAAATTTTGCTGTGCAATATCTTCATCTTTATAGCTTTGAAAACCGCTAATATAACCAGCAGTTTGTTGATCTAAATTGGTATACGTAAGCCCAGAAACTAAGCTTAAGTTGTTATTATTATAGCGATGGCGCACATTTATTTTTTGTTGCTTTACGCTTTCGTCATCTCGATAACCGCTATCATCCGTAAAACTAGCATTAATACCTAGGCCTGAATTATCCATGGCATGGCCTGCACGTAATTTATAGCGAGCATAACCATAAGAGCCATAATCAAAGCCTAGTAAACCACCACCTTGCGTAGTGTCAGGGGTAATAACGTTAATTACACCATGCACTGCATTAGAACCATATAGCGCAGAACCTGGGCCTTTTAATACTTCAATACGCTCTGCCATTTCGCTATGCGCTTCAAATAGTTCATTGATATTACAAAAACCAGCTGCACGAAGAGCTATGCCATCTTCTGCGGTTAAAACACCACCACAAGCGCCCGTTCCAGAAAGTACTTGCGAGCGCAGAGCCGGTAAATACTCTTGGCCATTCCCACGTTGGACATTGGCACCTGCAACGCGTTGTAGCGCTTCCTCTACATGGGTAGGAGCTATAAGCTCAAGCTGTGATTCACTTAATACACTGATCACCAGTGGTAATGGCGTGGAAAGCGCTTCACTACGCGATGCTGTGGTGGTGATACGTTCAATTGATTGCGCGGTATCTTCAGCACACGCACTATTAATTAAACCTAACTGACTGCATAACAATAACGGGGGTAAATAGTAATATTTCATAAATTCCAGCACATCGGCAATTTGATAAGTTTAGGGTAGGGGATTTTGTGAATTGGTTAAAGCACACTCAACCTATAAACCCGATAAGTAATCGATAAAACAATACAAAAAATGCCCGGAAAAACTAAAGTGAGCACTGAGTAATGTTTAAATAGTAATACACCTACCACTCCGCCGGCTAAAAACCCGGCAATAATTAATACAAAGACCAAGCATTTTCTATTGTCAAAAGCTTCTCCTTTTAGGGCTTTACCAAGCATCAAACCCAGATCGGTAAAAATACCGGTTAAGTGAGTGGTTCGCACAACTGCGCCGCTGTAGTTAGTGGCTAAAGCATTTTGTAAGCCGCAGGCCGCAGAAGCAAGTGTAAGTGCGTAAGGGTAGGAATATTGAAGTAGCTGTGCGCTTAACAGTAGTAAAATACCCTCAATAAATAAGAGCGTATCGTAATGGCGGCCTAGCTTAAGTGAACCGCCTGAAAGCATTAAGCCTGTTAATGCCGAGCCAAATATAAAACTCAGTACAATCGCAATTAAAAATAACGCCGCCTTGATGTTGGTAGTAAGTTCAATAGCTAATGAAGTCACCGACCCTGAAACGTGAGAAATTGCTTGCTGTTCAAACCCTAATAAACCTACTGCGTTTACCATACCGGCAATAAAAGCGAGGGTAAACGCACCATATTCGACCCACTTAGGTAGTTTTGTAAACATCCTTTTAGCTCCGGTTTCAGTGTGTAGATTAATCATACACTTAATTAAAGTTAATAAATGAAAAGAGGTTATATTTTTAACATCACAAGCAAGTGATGATCGCTAAATTTAACTTTTGCGTATTAACCAAATTTGGAATTAATATGTTTAACCAAGAACAGCAATCACGCATTATAGAAATGGCATGGGAAGACAGAACGCCATTTGAAGCCATTGAAAATCTGTATGGGCTAAATTACTCTCAATTAGTTAATTTTATGCGGGAGCATATCTCTAGCGGGTCATTTAAAGTATGGCGTAAGCGCCATGCTGGGCGTAAAACTAAACACCTAAAGTTACGCGACCCCGCGATTATGCGCAGTCATTGTAAAACACAGTACAAGCAACGTTAATTTTTCTCATTTCATGTAATGTTCAGGCTTAGCCGTTAATACTCTTCAGTAATGATCACACTGGAGAATCGCCATGAAATCACTAATCAGTATTTTAGCAATGGTTTTTGCGCTAACGGCAACAAACGCATTTGCTGTACCACACAAAGACAAACATGCAGGCAAGCATGCGAATAAACACGCAAACAAGCACCACTGGAAAAAGCAAAAAAATAACCAATACCATAATAAAAAATGGCTTTCTAAGAAACAAGCCAAGCAGTTAATTCGTCAAGGGTGGACTCCACCAGGGTGGCACAGATCTTATCATCAAGGTGATATCCTTGGGCATGACATTTATAAGCGTGCTAGAGTAATAGACCGAGAAAGAGACACAGTGCGAGTTGAAGTTGATCGCACTATTATTCACTTAGTGCACGACACTCGTGAAATACTCTCTATTTTACAGCGCTATTAGGATTTATAAATGCTCACTGTATTGGTCATAGTTACTGGCTTGTTGTTATTAATAACCTTATTACCCCTGTCATACAGTCAGCATTACTTGATACGTAGTTGCGACTTTGTGCGCTTGCAGGTGTGCTACCTAGCAAGCGCTGTAATTATCGTGGCACTAATAGGTATGTGGCAAAGCGACTTTATTGCATACTCATTAATAGCGGCTGTTGCTTTAATTATTTGTGCGCTTCAAGCTAAGTGGATTTATCCCTACACTTGGTTTGCTAAAAAAGAAGTATTAACAGCGCCAAAAAGTAGTGATCATAGCATCAGAATCTTATCCGCTAATGTACTGATGTCGAATCGACATAGTGAGCAGTTAATTAACTTAGTCGATAAATATCAGCCCGATTTACTTATCACCTTAGAAAGCGATAGTTGGTGGCAAGATAAATTGTCCGTGCTTAAAAAAAACTACCCTTATCAAGTACAGTGCCCAAAAGATAACCGCTACGGCATGCATGTATTTAGTAAATTTAACATACTCGATGCACAAATTTGTGCACTTATAGAAGATGACATTCCTTCTATTCATATTTTATTTGAAAACCACCAAGGGTTAAAAATGCAGGGGCATTTTATTCATCCCGCGCCACCAAGCCCAACCGAAGAAGATTCATCACGCCCGCGCGATAGCGAATTAATAATGGTGGCTAAAGCTCTTAAAGATTCAACTCGGCCTACGATAGTCGCTGGCGATTTAAATGATGTTGCTTGGTCACGCAGTACTCGTTTATTTATGCAAATTAGTGGATTTTTAGACCCCCGTAAAGGCCGTGGTTTTTTTAATACTTTTCATGCTAATTACTTTTTTATGCGTTGGCCGCTTGATCATTTGTTTCATTCAAAAGGCTTTAGTGTAAAACGGATAAAGCGCCTTGCTAAATATGGCTCCGATCATTTTGCCTTACTAACCGAACTGGTATTTGAAGATGCTAATCAGCAATCCCTAGAAACAAAACCAAGTGAGCAAAAGCAGCAAGATATACAAGAGCTGGCAATGAGCAAAGCAGATAAACGCAAAGTACCTATGTTTGAAAAGGGCTAGGTATAGTAAATGTATTAGGTTAAAGGTTTTAGGCTAAAGAGAAAGTTAATACATTACGATAGTGCTTTTAAGTTTGCGAAGTTTTCGTAGCAAATTATTTAGTTTAGCGTTAATTAACAAAGAGATTCATTATGTTTAATAAAATCATCGACTTTTGGTTTACCGAGCTTGAGCCTAAACAGTGGTGGCAAAAAGACGATAGGCTTGATGCACAAATTAAAACTCGCTTTGGTGAATTACATCATCAAGCAAGTGTAAATGAGTTATTTGATTGGCGTGAAAGCGCGACAGGTAGTCTTGCGGAAATTATTGTGCTTGATCAGTTTTCACGTAATATTTACCGTGAAAAACCCGCAGCATTTGCCTGTGATACATTAGCTCTAGCGTTAGCACAAACTGCTATTGCTAAAGGGTTTGATAAGAAATTGACGGATGAACAACGCGTATTTTTGTATATGCCTTTTATGCACAGCGAATCAAAGCTAATTCATAAGGAAGCAGTCCAGCTATTTAAGGCGTTAGGTATTCAAAATAACTTAGATTTTGAGTATCAGCATAAGGCGATTATCGATAGATTTAATCGTTATCCGCATCGTAATAAGATACTGGGGCGGGAGTCTACAAAAGAAGAACTTGATTTTTTAAAACAGCCTAACTCAGGTTTTTAAATTTATTAGACAAAAAAACACCGCGCTTGCAACAAGCGCGGTGTTTACTTTTACTAACCTGATACCTGATACCTGATACCTGATACCTGATACCTGATACCTGATACCTGATACCTGATACCTGATACCTGATACCTGATACCTGATACCTGATACTAGCTGTGAATCATGATGCTTTTAACATTCACAAATTCGCGAATCCCAAAGCCGCCGTGCTCTCGGCCATAACCGCTGTCTTTAACACCACCAAATGGCAGGTTTGGTTGTGCCAAACCATAACCATTAATATTGATCATGCCGGTGTCAAAATACTTTTTGGCCAGTTCAATGGCTTTTTTCTCATCTTTTGAAAATATACCGCCGCCTAGTCCATAGCGCGAATCATTAGCGATACGCATAGCGTCGTCGTTATCTTTGGCTTTAATTAAAGATGCGACAGGGCCAAATAGCTCATCGTCATACGCAGGCATACCTGGTTTAAGGTTTTCCAGCACGGTTGGGGGGTAGTAATAACCTGTTTGTTGCGGTATTTCGCCGCCTACAATTACTTTTGCACCCGCATTGACAGAGTCTTGCACTTGCTGATGAATTTTGTCGCGTAAATCTTCGCGTGCCATAGGACCCAGTTCAGTATCTTCATCCATTGGGTCGCCCATTTTTATCGCCTTAAACTGCTGGCTTAGTGCTTCTTTAAAGTCATTGTAGAGTGAATCAACCACCACAAAGCGCTTTGCTGCAACACAGGTTTGGCCGTTGTTGATAATGCGTCCTTGTAAACATGCTTTAACTGCAAGGGCTAAATCAGCGTCATCAAGTACAACAAAAGCGTCGTTACTACCCAGTTCTAGTACGGTTTTTTTAACATGCTTGGCAGCTTGCTCTGCCACTTTTTTACCTGTGCCATCGCTTCCAGTGAAGGTCACGCCGCTTATAGCCGAGTGTGAAATAAGGGCGCTGGCGGTTTTACCATCAATCAGTAAGTTGCTAAAGCAGTGTTCAGGGAAGCCTGCTTGTAGAAATAATGTTTCAATTTTTTCAGCCATACCAAATACATTACCGGCATGTTTTAATACGGTGGTATTACCCGCCATAATGTTTGCGGCACTGTATCTAATAACTTGATAAAGTGGGAAGTTCCATGGCTGAATACCCAGCAGCACACCGGTAGGGCGATAACTTATGATTGCACGACCTCCTTGCATGTCGCGCTCCTCGTCGCTAAGCATATCGGCGCCATGTTCAGCGGTATAACGACAAATGTCAGCACAAAGCTGAACTTCTTGGAAGCCTTGCTCATAGACTTTACCCATTTCTTCGGTCATTAGTTTTGCTAAGGCTTCTTTTTGACTTTCAAATAAAGAGGCTAATTTATTTAGATGTTGTGCGCGCTCGGTAAACGAGGTTAATCGCCATGTTAAGTATGTTTCATGAGATTTTTCGATCACTTGCTCTGCTTGAGCTTGAGAAAGCAGTGTATAGCTATTAATGACTTGCTCTGTTGCGGGATTGATCGTATCAACTGTGTTACTCATTTTACCTCCTAACAAATTATGTAATAGGGTAGGTGCAAAACCAAAGCCAGTTAGTTTCTCGATATTAAAAAAATCATAACTATCTGTTAGTAATAGTTTTTACATTACTTATGACTAAAATCTAGATGTTGTTTGCTTGCTGTTTTTGCTATGGTTCTGTAAATACTGCAAGTTGTTGAAAAAGTTACAGGGAGAGTTCAAATGAAGCCATCATTGTTTAATACCGCTTTACCGATAATTCAGGCACCTATGGCGGGTGTTCAAAACGAGCAGCTTGCTCTTGCTGTAAGTGAGGCTGGAGGGTTAGGCTCTTTGCCTTGCGCTATGTTATCCCCAGCACAATTAGTTGAGCAGCTAGAAATACTTAGCCACAAAACAACGAAGCCGTTTAATCTTAACTTTTTTTGTCATAGGGTTGCTGATTACACGAACGAACAAAAGCAGCTATGGCATAATATGCTGGCACCTTATTTTGCAGAGTATGAAATTGACCCGCAAAGTTTAACTGCAGGGGCTTCCCGTCAACCTATAAATCAATCGGTTGTTGATATTATTGCCCCTTATAGGCCAGCAGTAGTTAGTTTTCATTTTGGTTTACCTAAGCAAGCTATTGTGGCGCAAATAAAAAGCTGGGGCACTAAAGTAATTTCAACGGCTACCACTTTAGATGAAGCTATTTGGCTTAGTGAAAATGGCGCTGATGGGATTATTGCTCAGGGTATAGAAGCTGGTGGCCATCGAGGGCACTTTTTATCAATGGATTTAAGCTTACAACAAACTACTGAGCAGTTAATTAAACGTTGTGTTGAGCATATATCACTGCCTATTATTGCTGCTGGTGGCATTGCTTCAGCCGATGATGTACAGCGGTTTAAAGCGTTAGGAGCGAGTGCTGTACAAGTAGGGAGCGCTTATTTACTATGTAAGGAGGCAACAACATCAGCTTTGCATCAACAGGCTATTTTAGATCAACAACAAGATGAGACCACACTGACCACATTGTTTTCTGGTAGAGCTGCTCGGGGTATTAAAAATCGAGTAATGCAAGAGCTAGGTGCTATACCAAAGGGCGTTCCTGCGTTTCCACATGCCAGCAGTGCAATAACAGCCTTAAGAACTCTAGCTGAAAAAAGTGCTAAAAGTGATTTTTCACCTTTATGGTGTGGCCAAAAATATATTCCCAGGGTGGGTGTATCAGCGGCTGATATTACACATGCTTTAATGAAAAAATGGTAATTTTTAATGTCTGATAATCCACTTTTATCGCTTGGCGACAGCTATGAAGCACTAGTAAACAAGTTTAAAGTGCAATTGGCTGGTAAGTATCCTCAGCAACTAATAGCGCCCAATACCGTATTAGTGCAACAAGGCGATCTGCAAAGTTATGGGTATTTAGTTGTGGACGGAGTTCTAGGCGCTATTCATGACGACATTGACGGCGTGCAAAAGTGTAAAGAGTTTTATTTTAAAAATGAATTTGCTTTGCTGTTTGCCAATTGGATGACCTCAACTCCTGCGTTTTATCAATTAAAAGTGATTAACGAAGCCAATGTAATTAAAGTACCACTAACACTATTTGAGCAAGCACAGTATCAACTGATTAAGCAGCAGCTTATTGCACAGCAACTTATTTTTAAAGAAGCCAAAGAAGCATTTTTATTACTCAATAGTCCCGAGCAGCGTTACTGCTATTTACTCAAACATAAACCTCATTGGTTGGCGCAGTTAAGTTTAAGCCAAGTGGCAATGTATATAGGCATTTCGGCTATTTCGTTATCACGAATTCGTAAGCGACTTAACTTAAGTTAAGTGCTGTTTTCATAAAGCACTATACACTCCCCATTTTAAGCTTTAATACCTTGGAGTGTTATGTTTTTAATTGCCCAATCGTTAGTAGCAGTCGCTACTTTACTCGACTTAGCTTCATTTCAGTTTAAATCCCGACGAATTATTTTAAGCTGTTTATTTACCTCAGTATTATTAACCTCTGCTCACTTTTTTATATTGGGCTATAACAGTGCCGGCTGCTTAATGTTTATTGCCGCGGTGCGTTATTTTTATTGTATTTACTTTAAGCATACTTGGGCTATGTTTGGGTTTATGGCTTTAAGCTGCTTGGCAGTTTATTTTACTTGGCAAGATTGGTTTAGTGTCTTTGCATTGGTGGCGACATTAATACAAACTATCGCTTCATTTCAAAATCGAGATTTGCACTTAAGGTTATGTATGGTGGTGGGAACCTCTTTTTGGATAACACATAATATTTTTGCCGGCTCGCCAGTGGCAATAATCATGGAAAGCCTATTTTTAAGTAGTAACTTATTAGGACTATACCGCTTTTATGTGGGTAAAAAATCGCTGAGCGAACCGCAAACGCAACCCTAAACACTTAGGAAAAAAACTGTGCTGCAATGGCTTTTAGCAGATAGGTTTCGCGAATAATTGATAGCCCTTGCTTGTCACTGTTTGCAAGTGTACGTTCGTTATGGGCTATCGCCTGGAAAATATCAACCCATTTAGCCTGCATGCCATTTTGTTGTTCGTAGTGTTCAAGCTGTGCTTGGCCTAGTTGCTCATCAATTTGGCAAAGGTAGCAGTATGATTGTATATGAATAATATCAAAGTCATCTTTGTACCAAGGGCGGTACTCTTCGTAAAGCCCAAACTCGCTACATACTTTTATATTTTGTGCGCCAGTTTCTTCACTTAGTTCTCTGATCAATCCCTGCTCTATGCTTTCATGTGAGTCAATCCCACCGCCAGGTAAGCTAAAGTCGTCGTAGCGCTGAGTATACATAAGTAAAATGTGTTGTTGCTTAAATGCAATAGCGCGAGCGGTTGGGCGAGAAAATTGACGACCTTGCTCAATATTGATTGAGGGATGAATGTAGGTTTTTAATAAGCGCATAACAACTCCTGTAATAAAAATAAATTATATCAGTTGGTTATATTAATTGCTTTAATAGAGATTTAATAAGCCGCATAAAATAGCGCTATTTCAGCGCCTATACAGCTACTTATGATTAAACTAGTGGATTAAAAATAAAACAGCTGCATTTTGTACCTTAATTATGTATATCTTTCATTTACATTAAAGGATAAGTAGAATGGTGAAAAAGCACAGGGATTATTCATGTTAAATATACTTTTAGTCGATGACGACGTCGAATTCAGTGATGTTATTTGCCATATTGTTGAGTTTCTTGGCCACAACATTAATACAGCAACCAGTTTAAAAGAAGCGCATCAATGGTTTGAAAATAACACTTTCGATCACGTGCTGCTCGATTTTATGTTACCTGATGGCAGTGGTTTGCACTTGCTGGATCACTTAAAAATGATTGGTCAATCGCCTAAAGTCACCCTTATTTCAGGTCACCCTTCGGTCAAAGGCATTTTAGCTGAGATGTGTGAGCCTAATGTGTCGCATTTATTAAAGCCGCTGCAACGTGAAGATTTAGAATTAGTATTAAACGGCCCGAAAAAAACTGTTAAAAAAGCGAAAAGTGCCGCCATTACACATCATTTTGACACGCTTATTGGCGAGTCTGCTCCCATGCAACAGCTTTATACCATGATAGAGCGCGTAGCTAAAACTAATGCTAACGTTATGCTTATGGGTGAAAGTGGCTCAGGTAAAGAGGTGGTAGCCCAAGCCATTCATAATGCTAGTAAATGCGAAGGTCCACTGGTGGCGAGTAACTGTGGGGCGCTTTCAAAAGAGCTTATTGGCAGTGAATTATTTGGCCACGAAAAAGGCGCATTTACCGGTGCTATTGCCCGTAAAGAAGGCGTGTTTGAACAAGCCGGTGGCGGAACGTTATTTCTTGATGAAGTCACTGAAATGCCGATTGATATGCAGCCTAATTTATTGCGTGTACTTGAAACTAAAAAAGTAACACGGGTTGGTGGTAATCGTGAGTTACCAGTAAATTGCCGTGTTATTTCAGCGACTAACCGCTCCCTTACCGATTTAGCGCAGAATAATATTTTACGTGAAGATATTTACTTTAGACTCGCTGTTTTTCCAATTGATATACCGACACTTCGAGAGCGAAAAGAAGATATTCCATTACTCGCAAAAGCATTTTTAGGGCAGTTGAACGATGAAAATGGTACAGCGTTTGCGTGGACTAATGAACAGCTTAAAGAGCTACAAACATACGACTGGCCAGGTAACGTACGTGAACTTCGCCATGCTATTCATCGCGCTTTTATTATGAGCGACCCGCAAACTAGCACAATTACATTACCTGACAACTTAGAGTCACCTTTTTCAAGGGTTAATACTCAACCTGAGGACAAACAGGTATCAGCAGGGCAAACAATTGAAGAAGTTGAAAAAGAACTTATTCATGCCACGCTCGATAAGGTACAAGGTAATAAAACTTTAGCAGCACAAATGCTGGGTATTAGTACTAAAACCTTATATAACCGTTTAAATGCTTATGGTGGTATTGGAGAGTATAAATAACCAGCATGCAAATTTAATAACAACAAAACGAGGATTTTGATGGCATCGTCAGAAAAAACAAAACCTTTGAATGAGCTGGTACACGACGCACGTGCGCCACTAAATCGTATTTCGATGAATGCTGAACTAATTAAGTTAGTACTTGAAAACGATATGCCAAAAGATAAAGCACTCGCCGCACTGGATAAAATAATTGCTAATTGCCAAGCGTGCAGTGACAGTTTGCAGCTTATTTCAGAGTCGAAGTAACCCTAATTAATTCAGGACGATAAATGATTAAACGCAAACAGCAAGGCAAGGCAAATGTAGTATGGGCGTTATTTATATCTATAGTGCTGTGTATTATTGTTGGTAATGCTTTTTTAGCCATTAATACCATACAAGGCCTAACGCGTACTCAACAAAGTTTAGATAACACTAATATGCTAAGTACGGCGATAGAGCAATTGCACCTTTCAGTAGTGCAAGCTGAGTCGGGACAGCGAGGGTATTTATTAACCCAAACTGATGATTATTTAGTGCCTTACTACGATGCTATCGCACAAATAGAGTCTCAAACTAACCATGTAAGCGCCTTACATTCTGAAATTGATGGGCAGGCACAGCGTATTGCTGAGTTATTATTACTGGTTGAAGCTAAAATAGATGAGCTGAAAAAAACGGTTAAATTAGCATTAAATGATAAAGAAAAGCGCGCACTTTTGAGGCTAAATACACATGAAGGGCGTGATCTTTACAGAGAGATTCGGGCGTTGGTTAATGATATTCAAGAGCGTGAATTGTTGTTTAAAGTTAGTCACTTTTCGAAATTAGAACAAATTAAGAAAGAAGCTAAAATCACTTTTGGTATCACTGCAGTTACAAGTACATTATTGATTTTGGGTATGTTTTTATTGGCGAGGTTGAACTTGAAAAATGCGGCCGAGTATCGTGCCGAGCTTGAAATGCAAAATGAAACTTTAGCCAGTAAAGTGAGTGAACGTACTCAAGAGCTTACCTTGTATTCTGATGAATTGAGTCGTAGTAACCGAGAGTTAGAAGAGTTTGCTTTTGTTGCCAGTCATGACTTGCAAGAGCCGTTAAGAAAAATCCAAGCATTTAGTGATCGGCTTGAAAGCATGTTTAAAGACGAGTTGGGCGAAAAAGGCGCTGATTATATTGCCCGCATGAAAAATGCCGCACAAAGGATGTCTAATTTAATTAATGATTTATTAGAGTTCTCTCGAGTAACGACCCGAGGTAAAGATTTTACCGATACCGATTTAAACAGCATTCTGAATGATATAAAAGGTGATTTAGAAATAGCGATTAATGAGTGTAATGCACAGGTTGTTACGGTTGAGATGCCCATTATTCAGGCAGATCCGAGTCAAATGCATCAGCTGTTTTTAAACTTAATTTCCAATGCAGTGAAGTTCAGAGCGCCTAACGTTGACCCGGTTGTTAATGTTGACTTTGAACGAGTGTGTGAGTTTAGTGAAGATCATAACAGTGAAATATGTTGGCATGTTATTACCGTAAAAGATAATGGGATCGGCTTCTCTGATGAGTACGCGGATAAAATATTTGTACCATTTCAACGTTTGCATGGCCGTTCAGAATATAAAGGAACGGGTATTGGTTTATCTGTATGTCGTCGAATCGTAGAGCGACATGGCGGCTCTATTGCTGCGATAAGCTCCCTAGGTGAAGGGGCAACTTTCATCATTAAATTACCTGTGAATGCAGAGTTATTCACACTACAAGGAGAGGCATAATATGCCATTAACAAACGTAAAACCGATTACCATTTTGATGGCAGACGATGATGAAGATGATCGTTTATTAACCCAAGATGCGCTTGCTGAAAGCCGCGTTTTAAATGAATTACATTTTGTTGAAGACGGTGTTGAACTCTTGGAGTATTTAGAGCGCAAAGGCAAGTTTGTAGATAAAAGCATCTCGCCAAGACCAGGCTTAATTTTACTTGATTTAAACATGCCGAGAATGGATGGTCGTGAAGCGCTTGAAGCTATTAAGGCAAATCCAAACCTAAAAGGCATCCCTGTGGTAATTTTAACTACCTCTAAGCAAGAAGAAGACATGGTTAAGGGTTATAACCTAGGCGCTGCGTCTTACATAACTAAGCCGGTTACGTTTGACGGGTTAGTTGAGTTGATGAAAACGCTGGGTAAATACTGGGTTGAGTTTGTAGAGCTACCAAGCACGTTTAACGATTAAGCATATTATTAAAACAGGAGACGCTATGTTAGCAAAGGCAACGAAACTGCTATTGGTTGAAGACGATGAAGATGATTATATTTTAACTCGTGACTATTTAGAGCAGCTCAGTTCCCATGTGTTTGACATAGACTGGATAAGCTCTCCTGAGCAGGCGGTGGAAGTGTTGAGTAAAAATCAACATGATATTTGCTTGCTTGATTATCGCTTAGGGGCATCTGATGGCTTGAGTGTTTTAAAACAAGCGCTTAAAAATGGTTTTTGTGGGCCTATTATTATGCTTACAGGGCAATCAAACGATGCCCTCGATTCAGCTGCGCTTGATGCCGGAGCGGTTGATTACTTAGTTAAAAACGAAATGAGTGGTAGCCGGTTTGCTCGCTCTATTCGCTACGCATTAGCGCGCCGTGATGTAGAAGATGAGCGAGTGGAACGCTTAAAAGCCGAGGCTGAAAACCGTTCAAAAGATCGCTTTTTAGCACATTTAAGCCACGAATTACGAACACCGCTATCTTCTATTTTAGGTTATACAGAGTTGTTGATGCTCAGTGACTTTAACAAGCAGGCTGAAAACGAGCTCGGTGTGATTTATCGTAATGGTAAGCATTTATTAAGCTTACTGAATGACGTTTTAGATTTATCTAAAATTGCTGTCGATAAACTCGAACTGAGTTTAGGGGAGGTTAACCTTGATAGCTTAATGGCCGATGTATTTACCTTAATGCGCGTATCAGCACTCGATAAGGGCTTATCACTAAAGTTTGAATCACTGGAGCCTTTACCATTAGTTATTCGTGTAGATGCCACTCGAGTTCGACAAATTCTCATTAACCTGATCAATAACGCGATTAAATTTACTGAGCAAGGCGAGATTGTGGTTAACGCGTGGACTGAAGTAGTCAATGAGCGTGAAATGCTATTTTTTAGTATTAAAGACTCAGGCTTAGGCATTGCTCCAGAAAAACAAGCTCTCATCTTTAAGCCTTTTGAGCAAATAGCTGATGTAGAGTCGCGTTCAGTAGGTGGTGCAGGCTTAGGTTTAGCTATTTGTTCTGAACTACTTAGTCGTATGCAGGGGGATATTTCATTAGACTCTCATGTCGGTGAAGGCTCAACGTTTACCATCTCCTTATACCCTGGTGATATCAGACAGGTAGAGCGCAATTTATTAAAACTTGATTTAACCCCCAATATGCAGCAAAAAGTAGCCCCCTGCCAAGTGAACGGCAAAGTGTTGGTGGTTGATGATTTACGCGATTTACGCGTGCTAGTTGGTCACTTAATTGGTTCAGCAGGCGCTGAAGTAGATTATGCTGATAATGGTAAGCAAGCGCTTGAAAAAGTAAAAAAACAGCTAGCAGACGGGCACACTACCTACGATATTATATTTTTAGATATCCATATGCCGGTAATGGGCGGAAAAGAAGCTGCTATTGAGCTTAGAAAGCTAGGATTTAAAGGCGCAATCATAGCCTTAACTGCAGCAACTATGAAAGGCATTCATAACGAACTCAATGCGTTAGGGTTTGACGATATGATTGCCAAACCTGTAGATTCCCACTTGCTTTATCAATGCTTAGAGTTAAGGCTCGGGCAAAAAGAACAGCCTACTTCATCTATTCAGCCAATGCCTAAACCGAGTAGAGATAAGAAGTGCTTTTTATTAGTAGAAGATGATGCTGATGCCGCACAAATTACCCAGCTATTACTAGAAAGCTTGGATGTGGATACCGATATAGCAGCAAGTGTTAAAGACTGTAAGGCAGTACTAGAGCATAATAGTAATTACGATAAAGTATTACTTGATATGCATTTGCCAGATGGTACCGGTTTAGAGCTGGCTGGGTTTATTAAACAGCATTACCCTAATATTAAGCGCGTTATTATTAGTGGTATGGAGCCCGATGCTGTGCATATCAGGCAACTAGAAATAGAGCAGGTATTGTTAAAACCAATAAATTTATCATTACTCAATCAGCTTGTTTAACAGCCTATTAGCTTACCTAGATGTTAAAGGTTTAACCACAGATTGGCGTATAACTAACTCGGGCTCAAATAACGTTTGAATAGGGTGTACGCTTTTTTGATAAACATGACTAAGTACCCACTGCGCTGCCACTTTACCCATCTCATCGATAGGATAGTTTATAGTGCTCAACGGAGGGTAAACGTGACGGGTAAAAAACACGTTATCGTAGCCAATAATTGAAAGCTGCGAAGGTAGTTGTATACCATGCTCTCTGGCACTCACCATGGCACCAGTGGCCATTTCGTCATTGGCACACACCAAGGCGGTAAAGGCGGGGTTGTTTTTATACAGTGTAGCGAAGCCTTCGTAGCCACTTTCTTCTACAAAGTCACCTTCAAATAAATTGTTTTCATCAAATTTAATGGCGAATTCAGCAAGCGCTTGTTTATGCCCATTTAAGCGTTCCTGAGCATCTTTTTTCCATAGTGGACCGCTAATATAGGCAATGTCTTTATGGCCCGATTCAATAATGTATTTAGTGGCTAAATAGCCACCTTTAGTATTATCAAGAATAATACAGCGGTCGGCGAGCTCTTCAATATAGCGGTTTAGCAAAACAAACGGGGTTTTGCCTTTACTGAGTTTTATTAAGTATTCATCACTAATAGCTTCAACATGCAAAATAAGTGCGTCGCAATTGCGGCTAATTAAAAATTCGATGCCTTGTTGCTCTCGCTCTGCGTCACTGTGGCCTGCGGTAATAATAACGTGTTTACCTTGGTTTCTTAGGGTGTTCTCTATACCGCTCATCATCGGCCCATAAAATGGCCCCTTAAGCTCTGAAACTAACAAGCCCGCGCTATTAGAGCAATTAGAAGCCAGTGATTGCGCAATAGAGTTAGGGCGGTAGCCCAGCTCTTCCATGGCTAAGGTGACTTTTTTTCTGGTTGCATCACTTACGTTTGCATTGTTGTTCATTACTCTTGAAACAGTGGCAAGTGACACCCCTGCAAGCTTTGACACTTCATAAATGGTGGCCATACTATTCCTTGCTACAAATTGCTTTTCTGTGTTATATCGGCAGTGATTTTTTTAATGGTTTTATTGTCTAGGCTGTATTTACTCATTATTAATGCCACAAGTACACTACCAATCGCGGGGTAAAGTGTGAATGAGGTTAAAATACCATTTTTAGTTGCCTCGCTTAATTCCACATTGGCTTGATATTGATAATAAGCAAGTAACCAACCGGCAATCGCTCCGCCTAATGCAAGCCCCAATTTGATAAAAAATACGATGCTTGCGTAAACTAAACCCGTGAGTCGACGGCCATTCTGCCAGACTCCGTAATCAATAGTATCAGCCATTTTTGCCCATAATAAAGGCGTTGCCATTTGAGTGAAAAAACACCATAAAAAATACACCAAAAACGCTAGTAAAACGTGTTCATTAGGGATAAAAAAAGCAAGGCAGCTCAATATGGCGGAAATATATTGTAGATAAACATAAGCCACTTTCTTATCAAGGCGTTTACTTAAAGGTTGTGCGCAGGCGCAGCCTAGAATATTACCAATCATACCTAAGGTTACAAATTCGGTGATTAAATCTTCTTTGCCAAGAACATATTTTACATAGTAAATAGCCAATGTCGTGCGCAACACCATACTGGTCAATAATACCAGAGCCGCCATACACAAGATTTTAAACGGCTGATTTTGCCATAAAACATGAAGTTGTGTTTTTAAAGATAATTTATGCGGTGGATTGCTCACTCGCTCTTTGGTGTAACGAAAACAAATTAGAAACAACATCACACCGAGGCAACTCATAACCAGCATGGTGAGTTGATAGCCCATTTCGTTATTACCATTACCAAACCATGTTACTAAAGGCAAAGTGCAGCTTGTAACCAATAAACCTCCGAGCATGCCAAATACAAACCGGTATGATTGAATGGAGACACGTTCGTTGGGATTGCCACTCAATACTCCGCCAAGTGCCGAATAAGGAATGTTTATTGCGGTGTAAACTAACATTAGCAGGGTGTAGGTAACGAAGGCGTAAATAATTTTGTTGGTGTCATCCATCTCAGGGGTAGTAAAAGTAATCACGCTTATAACGGCAAAAGGGATGGCAAGCCAAAGTAGGTAGGGTCGGTAGCTACCGTATTTAGTATGAGTGGCATCAGTGAGTGCGCCCATTATTGGATCAGTTACTGCATCAATAACTCTAACTACTAAAAAAAGGGTGCCCACAACAGCAGGCGAAATACCAAAAATATCAGTGTAGAAAAAAGTTAAAAACAGCATTACGGTTTGAAAAATAATATTACTGGCCGTGTCACCTAGGCCGTAAGCTATTTTTTCTTTTTTACTCAGCATAAAAGCCACTCGTTATTATTTTTGGCGCTGTTTAAGAAAATCACGATACGCAATTGCGCTTTGTTTTAGGGTACGTTGTTGAGTTTGGTAGTCAACATAGACTAGCCCAAAGCGTTTTTCATAACCATAGGCCCATTCAAAATTATCCATTAAACTCCATGCAAAGTAGCCTTGTACATTAACGCCTTGCTCAACTGCATTATGAACGGCATTAAGATGGCTATGGTAATAATTGACACGTTGTATGTCATCTACTTTACCATTTATTAATATATCAGCCATCGCTGCGCCGTTCTCTGTTATATATACCTTAGGTAAAGTGTAACGATCATTTAGTGAAAGCAGTAATTCGCACAATCCCTGCGGGTATATTTCCCAGCCCATATCTGTGGTGGCAACATTCTCTAAAGAAACTTCGCTAAACCAATGATCTGGGGTATTTTTGTAATGAATACGAGTATAGTAATTAACCCCTAAAAAATCGATCTTTTGGCTAATAATTGCCATATCTCCATCACTAATCTGGGGCTTTGCATCATTTGCAAGCTCATTAATCACTTCAGGGTAACAGCCCTCTAGTACTGCCCGTATATACCATTGGTTATGATAGTCATCAGCTAATTTAGCAGCGCGTTCATCAGCAGTGGTAAGCGGATAGGATGGGCTAAAGTTAAGTACTATACCGGCTTCTATCGTGGGGCAATTATTACGTATCACTTGCATTGCGAGTCCATGGGCAAGCAGTAAGTGGTGCGCTGCTTGGCGTCCTGCTTTTTGACTTTTTATGCCTGGTGCATGTACCCCTATTTCATAGCCTAGGTAGGCGCTACAAAAAGGCTCATTTAAGGTCGCATAAGAGTCAACTAAGCCCTCTAGTTGTTGAGTTACTATATGAGTGTAATGAGCAAATTGATACGCGGTATCGCGATTTAGCCAACCACCGTTGTCTTCTAAATGCTGTGGTAAATCCCAATGATATAAAGTGACATAAGTTTTAATGTTGCGCGCTTTTAAAGCTTGTAATAGCGATTTATAAAACGACATTCCTTGAATATTCAAGCTGCCATCTTGGTGTAAAACGCGTGGCCAAGAAATCGAAAGACGATAAGCGTCTACAGCTAAATCAGCAATCATTTGTACATCTTGTTGCCAATATTCAATGTGTTTACATGCTTGGTTTCCGTTACTGTTATCTGCAATGGTGTTTGGTTTGTTACAAAAAGTATCCCAAATACAGGGGAGGCGGGTATCGTAACTTCCCTCTATTTGAAAAGAGGCTGTAGCAACCCCAAAAATAAACGGCGGCTTTAAGAGGGCTGACGTGCCTGGTAAGGAGATTGTTTTAAACACAATGAGATACGTCCTTAAGCTTGCAAATAATAATGAGCTTTACAGTAGTTAGCTAAGCAATATAAATTGCATAATACAACAATGTAAGCGCTTACAATATTTTTGTAAATAAATTGATAAATTTTCTCTATATGCTATAAATGTAAGCGCTTACATTTGGTGTTGCAACTATTATCTGCATTTTAAGTTTTACTAAACGCAATAAAATAGAGGTAACAATCTGATAATTAAAAAATAATTAGAGATTATACTATGGCACATATCACACAGCCACTACCGGCAGCAGAAAACAGCCAAAAACCAGGGTCTACACACACCTTTGCGTTAACATCGCTTACGACCTTGTTTTTTATGTGGGGTTTTCTTACTTGCCTAAACGATATTTTAATTCCGTATTTAAAGGGAATGTTCTCCCTTAATTACACCCAAGCAATGTTGGTACAATTTTGTTTTTTTGGTGCCTACTTTGTTATGTCAATTCCTGCAGGGAAGTTGGTCAGTAAAATAGGTTACCAATTTGGTATTGTTGTTGGTTTGGTTGTTGCTGCGATAGGGTGTGCACTATTTTACCCCGCTGCAGAGGCACATCTTTACGAGCTATTTTTACTTGCTTTGTTTGTACTTGCTTCAGGGATCACTATTTTACAAGTCTCTGCCAACCCTTATGTAAGCGTATTAGGGCCTGCAAAAACAGCGTCTTCGCGCTTAACTATGACTCAAGCTTTTAACTCTTTAGGTACAACTGTTGCGCCATTGTTTGGTAGTTGGTTAATTTTGTCAGAAATTAGTCAAGCTACAGCAGAACAAGTTAAGTTTCCTTATTTAATGCTCAGTGCAAGTTTATTAACATTGGCGATTATTTTTGCTTTTTTAAAGTTACCTAAATTAGGTAAAGCGATTGACAGTGAAGCAGAAAACCAAGGTGACACTGAGTTTGTTGATTTAGGCAGTGTATGGAAATATCGTCACCTTATTTTAGGCGCGATTGGTATTTTTGTTTACGTAGGGGCTGAAGTGGCCATAGGTAGTTTTTTAGTTGGCTTTTTAACCCTTGATCATATTGCAGGCTTACCAGAGCAACAAGCAGCACATTACATTAGCTATTATTTTGCAGGTGCAATGATAGGGCGCTTTGCTGGCGCCGCGATTATGCAAAAATTAAACGCAGCCAAAGTATTAGCTTGTCACGGTATTTTAGCAGGCTTACTTGTGTCAATTGCTATGACGGGTCAAGGGTCACTGGCTATGTGGGCTATTTTATTAGTTGGATTATGTAACTCTATTATGTTTCCTACTATTTTTAGTTTAGCACTGCAAGGGCTTGGTAAATACACCTCGCAGGGTTCGGGTATTTTATGTTTAGCGATTGTTGGCGGTGCCATTATTCCGTTATTACAAGGTATGCTAGCTGATAACATCGGTGTGCAATTAGCTCTTATTCTGCCCATTGGTTGCTATTTATATATTACTTATTTCGCGCTGTTTGGTGCAAAAAAAACAACGTCAACTCCTCTTTGAGTTTTAGGTGAATGTTATGATTATTAAACGCACTTTTTCAATCACTGCGCTGATGCTAGCAGCAATAACCAGCAGCGGTTGTTCGCAACCCTCTAACAGTGCTAGTGATGCGACAAGCCCAAAAGAAATTTGGCCAACAATAGAAACAGGTATTAAAAGCGATGCTCAAATGGAGCAAAAAATCGCTGATATGCTAAAGAATATGACGCTAGAGCAAAAAATAGCGCAAATGATCCAACCTGAAATCCGTAATATCACGGTTGAAGATATGCGTAAGTATGGTTTTGGTTCTTACTTAAATGGCGGTGGTTCGTTTCCAAACAATAATAAGCATGCAACCCCTGAAGATTGGGTTGATTTAGCAGAAAAGATGTATCAAGCATCGATTGATGACTCCCTTGATGGCAGCACAATCCCTACAATGTGGGGCACTGATGCGGTGCATGGACACAACAATGTTATTGGCGCGACCTTATTTCCGCATAATATTGGTTTAGGTGCTGCAAACAACTCTGCACTTATTGAAAAAATAGCCGCCGCTACTGCGCGAGAAGTAATGGTTACCGGTATAGATTGGGTATTTGCACCTACTGTTGCGGTGGTTCGTGATGACCGCTGGGGCCGTACTTACGAAGGATACTCTGAGGATCCTGAAATAGTGAAAGCGTATTCCGCTTCTATCGTTAAAGGGTTGCAAGGTGCTGTTGATGGCGATTTTTTATCAGATACGCGAGTAGTTAGCACCGTTAAGCACTTTTTAGGTGATGGTGGTACTGTCAATGGCGACGATCAAGGTAATAATATCGCCTCTGAAGAAGAGTTATTTGCGCTTCATGCACAAGGTTATGTAGGTGGTTTGAGTGCAGGTGCGCAAACGGTTATGGCTTCGTTTAACAGCTGGCATGGTAATAAAATACACGGTAACAAATACTTATTAACCGATGTACTAAAAGAAAAAATGGGTTTTGATGGCTTTGTTGTTGGCGATTGGAATGGCCATGGACAAGTTAAAGGCTGTTCAAATAGTAACTGTGCTCAAGCAGCTAATGCAGGCTTAGACGTGTACATGGCGCCTGATGAGTGGAAACCGCTATTTAGTAACTTGGTTAACCAAACTAATAGCGGTGAAATCCCACTAAGCAGAATTAACGATGCGGTAACGCGTATCCTACGCGTTAAAATGCGTGCAGGGTTATTTGATAAACCAAGCCCCGCGAAGCGTCCTCTTTCTGGAAAAACTGAAATTATTGGTAGTAGCGATCACCGTGCAGTGGCTAAACAAGCTGTACGCGAATCTCTAGTATTACTTAAAAATAAGCAGCAGTTACTGCCATTATCGCCTAAGACCAACGTATTAGTCGCAGGCATAGGGGCTGATAACATCGGCATGCAGTCGGGTGGTTGGAGCGTTACGTGGCAAGGAACAGGCAATACCAACATTGACTTCCCTGGCGGCAGCTCTATTTACGCAGGTATTAAAGATACTGTAGAGCAAGCTGGTGGCAGTGCAGCGCTGAGTGTTGAAGGGGAATACAAAGCACGCCCAGATGTAGCCATTGTGGTGTTTGGTGAGCAACCATATGCAGAGGGTAATGGTGATGTTGATAACCTAGAATATCAGCGCGGTAATAAAAGCGACTTAGCGTTACTGCGAAAGTTTAAAGATGCGGGGATCCCTGTTGTATCATTATTTATTAGCGGTCGCCCAATGTGGGTTAATGCTGAGCTAAATGCCAGTGATGCGTTTGTTGCTATTTGGCTTCCAGGCAGTGAAGGTGATGCAATTAGTGATGTATTGTTTAAAAATGCAGACGGTTCAATTAACCACGACTTTAAAGGAAAGTTATCGTTTTCATGGCCGAATAACCCAATCGACAATGAAAACCGCAACGACGAAGCTTATAGCCCATTACTCCCTTATGGTTTTGGCTTAACCTACGGTGATAGCAACGTACTTAAAGATGACTTGGTAGAGCAAACTCAACAGACTGAACAATTGGATGACTTAGTGTTGTTTGAGCGTGCTATAAAAGCACCATGGTCGTTGGTTTTAAAAAGTGGCGAGCAGCAAAAAACGGTGGCAAGTAGCCGCGAGTCATTAGGTGCTGTGAGCATCCAAACATTTGACAAAGAAGTGCAAGAAGATGCACGCGCCATTCGTTTTAATAGTCAAGCGTTGGCTGAGGTTAATTTAGCCGCGGCATTCCCATCTGACTTACGTTCATACGTTGAAAACAATGGCCAACTGCAAATGCAAATTAAAGTAGATAAAGGGGCAACAAGCCCGCTGTGGATTGCTATGGGTTGTGGTGAGAGTTGTCAGGGTAAGTTTGATATTACTGATAACCTTGAGCAATCAGGTCAATGGCAAACATTAAACATCAACTTAAGTTGTTTTGCAGAGCAGGGTGTTGATTTAGCACAAGTGTTCACCCCTTGGCAGTTAAGCACGCAAGGTGATTGGCATGTATCTATTGCTAAGCTGGCTATTACAGCAAATGCTGCCGAGCAAAGTAGTGTTACTTGTAAGTAGTCAATAACCTATTAACAAACATCAATAAGCAGGTACTAAATGTATCTGCTTATTGCTTTAAAACCGCGTATACAAAAACCTACCAAATTAGTCCCTTCTTACTTTTATTCCATTCTATGTGATTGATTATATTCAGCTCAATAGTTATCATATAAACATAATAAAACTGCATTCGCTTTTGCATTAATAATTTGAGAGTATGCCAAAATATTAAAAGCGTTATGTAATTAACAGGTGAGAGAATGAATCAAATAAAGCTGGCTTCGCAGAGCATACAGCCTTCAAAAATAGTCTGTGTGGGGCGCAATTACAGTGCGCATATTGCTGAATTAAACAACGAACACCCTGAGCAAATGGTAATTTTTAATAAGCCTAATAGCGCGATCACTAATACCTTACTCTCTTCCCATAACGGTGAAACGTTGCATTATGAAACTGAATTATGCTTTGTGATAAAAAATAAGCAGCTTGCAGGCGTAGGGATTGGACTTGATTTGACTAAGCGAGCTTTGCAAAGCAGTTTAAAAGAAAAGGGCTTGCCGTGGGAACGTGCTAAAGCATTCGATGGCTCAGCATTATTTAGTGATTTTATTGAGTTAACGCCAGAAATGACATCGTTTATATTTGAATTACATATTGATGGTAAAGTCATTCAGCACGGAGAAACCCAGCTAATGTTGCACCAACCTGCGCAAATTCTGGCAGAGGTAAATGAGTTTATGGGTTTAGAAGAGGGCGATATTATTATGACCGGCACGCCTGCTGGCGTAGGGATGGTAAGCGCCGGGCGAGAGTTTAAAGTTGCTCTTTATTCTGACTCTGGTCAGCAGTGTTTATTGGAGCATCATTGGTCTGTGAATCAAAGTTAAGCACATATTGATTATAGGCTTTATTAAAGTCCTCAAAGTGTTCATTTAACCAGTATTGTTGATTATTTTTGTATTGCTCTGTGGTTAAAATATTGTTTTTTAGTACGTGATTAATCTTTTTAATTGCCATAGATGCAAAATTATTTGGGGCATTAGTCGCACAACCAACGGCTATTGGAACTAATTTATTTTTATTTTGGGCAATCGGTAGGTTTACAATATTTGATTGATTGCCTTTGCTAAAGTGGCTAGTGATAAATGGGTAATCAAGCGAGTAATCTAAAGAGCCGTGTTTTAAGCGCTCCATTACAACACCACTTTCATTATCACTACTCCAACTCATAGAAACATTAGAGTGAGTTAATGAGTTTTCAATAATATTGTTTATCTGCACAGAAAAACGACGCGCATCAGCTTGACCGTAAGTGAAGTTTTTATCAGCAAGTAAACCCACTAAGTTGATAGGATTACCATGCTTAGAGGTTAATTGAGGTGCTTTTGCCGCGGTAGTTATAATGTTATGTGGGGGATAAATCGCTGTAGGTAATGAATATAAAAACTGTTTATTTGCACTGCGTTTGTAAATAGCGCATGGAAAACAAACGTTCCTGCCCTCATCTATATATTTATTAATCCGCTTTTGCGGTAAAACTAAGCGGGTATGTTTCACCCCTTTTATGCTATGCATTAGCTGTTGTGTTAAATCATCGCATAAGCCAAGCTGTTTTGTTTCTTTGCTTAAATGAAACGGGGGGGTCTTACTTTGTAGCCATAAAATTTCTTCTATTGGCTTTGCTGTTTTACTATGACTGCAAGTAGCAAAAGTGACCAAAATGCCAAGACATAAAAAACGAAGTGATTGCATTACAAATAGATCTGCCTACAAAATTTTTTGCGTATTATACTGGTAACGGCTAAAAAATAAACATAAAGAACAGCAAAGAATCAATATTATCGAATTGTACTTTTTCCTTGCTGTTCTTTTAACCTGTCAGGCTGCAGATCTTGTTCGGTGATTAAATCGCCCCTAGTATGGCATTGGGTTATTTCTAAATATGCTATCAATTGCTGATAACGCATCATCATTGAGAGTTAGCTCAAACGCATCAATGTCTTCTTTTAGCTGCGTCATAGTAGTGGCACCAATAATAGATGAGGTAACGCCATCCACTTGATTACACCACGCTAGCGCCAATTGTGCTGGTGTAATGTTGTGTTCATGTGCAAGTTCAACATACTCTTTGGTCGCCTTTTGTGATTGTGGCGTATCACGAAAAATACCGTTACGCTGCATAAATGTCCAGCGAGAGCCTTCAGGGCGCGCTCCATTGAGGTACTTACCCGTTAATAGCCCAGCAGCCAGAGGTGACCAAGGTAGATAAGCAATATCTTCATGCACACATTGCTCTATTAAATAAGGCCAATCTTTCGCATGCGCTAAACTAAACTCATTTTGAATAGACACCATTTTTGGTAAGTTGTGCTCTTTGGCTAAATTTAAAAATTGGCTAATTCCCCACGGGGTGTCGTCAGAAAGTCCACAGTGTTTAATTTTACCCGCTTTAACACACACATCTAAGCCCTCTAAAATATCAAGCATGTCAGCGGTGTGTTGTTTTGCATCGACATCAGTAAATTTAAGCATGCCAGGCCATTGCCTTGCAAAATGAGGAGTGCGGCGATTTGGCCAATGTAATTGGTATAAGTCAATATAGTCGGTTTGTAGGCGTTTTAGAGACTGATCAACTGCATCAATAACAGCTTGGCGAGTAATATCACCACCATCACGGATCCATGAAAGCCCATTACCGGCAATTTTAGTTGCAATAACAATGTCTTTTCGTTTCTGTGAATTACGTGCAACCCAATTCCCTATAATTTCCTCAGTTTTACCATAAGTATCGGGGGAGGGAGGAACTGCATACATTTCTGCCGTATCAATAAAGTTAACACCACGGTCAAGAGCATAGGCTATCTGTTGGTCGGCATCATGCTGGTTGTTTTGTACTCCCCAAGTCATACTACCTAAACAGACCCTAGAAACACTAATATCACTACTGCCTAATTGACTATATTGCATTACTAATCCTAATTATTTGTTTTCTGAGTTTGCTTTTAAAGCCGATAACAAAGGTTCTGTGATCGTGGCTTTTTGCCCTGTTTTAAAGTCAAACATCACCACTTTTGACATGCCAGTGGTGGTTATCGCATTTTGCGCATGGCTAAATACACTGTAATTCATTACAAAGCGGTCAGATTTAATATCACTGATAGTAATACCTACGCTTAATGTGTCAGGAAACGTTACAGGGCGTTTGTAGCGAATATTATTTTCACTGATCACAGGGCCAGTGGCTTTAGCATTGATAGTATCAAATAAATTTAATTTATTTAAAAAATCGATTCTGGCTATTTCAAAATAACGAAGATAAACACAGTTATTAACATGCTGTAGGGCATCCATATCGCCCCACGCTACAGTAATGTCGGTATGAATAGGGTGTTGTTGTTTAAACGTTTCCATGTATTTATAGCTCTTGGTTTTAAAGTATTTAGATTAGCAACATGGTCGGATGAGCTCAAGGGAATTATAGTTGGCAAAAATTCTAGGGCTAAAATTGTACCTCCTTGAATTCATGACTATAGTAACTATTAACACACAAGGAGATAACGATGCAGAATATAATTAATTGGTTATTGGCATGCACTGTTTTTATAGCGTCGTTCACTTGTTACGCTATGGGTAATGAGGCAGGAGCGATTATTTTGATTTTACTAGGCTTTTCTTTAGAAGTACTATTTTGGATGTATTGCTTTAATAAGCCCAAGAAAAATAGTCGCTCTTTTTAAATAACAGCAAGCTTGCTAATTAGTAGAGATTCCACAATAATAACTGTATAGATAAACAGTTGTTATTGTGTGATGAAAAAGTTTATTCATATAGACATGGACTGCTTTTAAACTCAAGAGTATTGTTTCTACTCTAATATTTGTATATTTTTTGCGTATGATATCCTTAAATTAAAGGTGTTAACATGTATAGGTGAAAAGTATGCAAAGGTTTTCTGAAAATAAATTAAATGGTCATTACCTCTATCTTGATGAGAACAATATACCTATTATATTGCCTTGCTTATTTGCGCGATACACACAACGTAGTTTACTCTCAGTAAACCGCGCCGTAGAGCAAAACACTAAAACAGGTGTAAGTAAGGAGCTGTTAATAGAAATAGAAATAGGAGAACACACAGCGTATAAAATATGTAATCGACTGGGTATTTTTCTTGAATATATTGATGGCTATAAAGAGAATGTTTTTATTTCGCTCAACACACACACAGCATTGCCTAGTGAAGTTATAAATGATTACGTTAATGACCACTTAATTAACGAGCAAGGCAAAAGTGAGGAGGCTACCAACAAGTATGTGGAGGCAATTAATTCATACTATAACTGGCTTTCATATTACTTTGACAACAAGCCTAGGTATATTGGTATCAAGCCCAGTTTTCGAGAAATTGCTCGAAAAAATTCTAAAATATCGCTTAGTGTGAAGTACCTTTTACCTGCAACCCGTGAAGTATTATACGCCAACTGTAATTCATTGCTCCAACAAGTCGTACTCAGAAATGGAGGTGAACTAGGATGCAGAACTTCGGAAAACCAGGGCTTTGTGCTTGATGACTTTAGAGCAAATAAACAAAAGCACTCTGGATTACGTTCGCTGTTTAAACAACTTAAGAAAACCCCGCACCAAGAAGAGTTCGAATACTACTTAAGTTCAATATGGACCAAGTTCGGGACATCTAGAACTTTATATATTCCGCGGCACCTTTTAAAGTTGATGTGCAGATATTATGATCAAGAGCGTCCAAAATCCACTTCACCCCATCTGCTAGTTACGAACTCTAACCAAAATAGGGGGGAGCGAATAGATACACAGTTTGCGAGTGATACCTTTTTAGAAGTAAAAAATAAGGTTCAACAAAAGATTAGTAAAAACCCTAAGTGTTACTATGATATGCAAGAAATTCACCCGGAACACACTTACCATGTTTTGCGACACAGCTTTGGGACCGATATTTTTTACAGTTTGTGCCAAGGACAAAATAAGTCATATGAATCTATTACCACAGCGTCGGCCGTGTATATTGAAACAGCACGTCGTTTGGGACATAAGGTTGATGGAAAAGGCGCTAGTGAAGTAACGAAGCGTTATATTCACGCGTGTGGATATCGAGATGCTTTACAAAAAGGAGTAGTAGATGGATTTAGCTAGCGATAAAAAGTCCGACGCAGCTACAAATCTAGATTCTGCTGAGTACGAAGCGAAAATTAAACAAGCGCACAAACAAAACAAAAGAGTTGTCCAATTGCGGCGCAACTTGAATACCCACTTCTTACAAGTTCCCAGATTAAAGAAACACCCTCCGCGTTTAATAGAGTTTACAGATGCAGTTAACCCAGTTAAAAAATTGCTCTATAGGGTTATAGTTGCCGCTTACAATCACGCATTTTCCAACGAGTTTGCTGTAATGTCCAGTAAAGTTAGCTTTTCTAGAGTTGCTGTAGATTTTGTGGTTTGGCTTAACTCCAAAAGGTTAGAGAACAAATACGAATTATTAAAAGAATATGAAACCGATTGGTTTGATGAACATGGTAACCATGGAGGGATTAGCCCTCTTATTCGGTTGAAAACAGTATTATTTCGCTATGCATATCTTGAAGTGGAGTTTGTTGATCAGTTGTCGCGAGAAGAGTGGACATTTTTAAATGTACTTAAAGAAACGAGAGCTAGCGTTCAAACTAATAAAAGGCAAGATTCTTTAGCAAGTTATTTCGGTGCAATGCCTTGGTTAAGAGATCTGCAATTGGGAATTGGTCCAGATTTATATCGAGTTTTTGCTTCACCCAAATTGACAGTAAACTCATTAAAAACTCTAGCTTCAACACTTATCTTAGAATTTTATGATGCTAAAGTTGCGTTGCAAGATTTTGTATTTGCACATGATCATTTAATGGGTGATATCAACAACGCTATAAACGGTATCAATAATAAATGTGCTAACGGCCATCAGCAAAGCGCTTTGTTTGGTAAAGCAATTTTTGAGATTGTTTCTACTTACCATGATCTTGAATCTCCTTCCTTATCGCTACATAAAGGAATATCTTTGCTGTTAATTTCAAACCTTTCGACAAAAGGACTAGAATCGTATCAATCGTTTATTAAGAGTAAAAATGCACTGCACTCTCTTTTTGAAGGAGAACGCAAGCGAAATGGGGAGTTTTTATCTCTATCTGTTAATAGGCTTAGCAAATTTTTTTCCAGCTCAATAACAGGCGATGGTTCTATGGTGTCGATGCTTGTATTGCATCAGTTAACTACGAAAAGCACTCCTATACCTATTACTCAAGTGGAACGACTAATGTTTTCCTGGTTGATGGCAAGTTTGGCAGTTCAACCTTCTGATATTGTTAAGTTAAAGAAAAACAATTTTCGATTGTTGAAAGTCGGTCAAAAAGTTACGAACATTGAATGTGAATATTTTAAAAGCCGAGCAGACTACATCCATACAACTCGCTCACTATCTGTAAAAAAAATAGAAGCACAAGCTCTGCTAACTTACCTAAAGCAAAACCCAGATCAAAAAATTGCTGCTTTTAACAATAGTACTCCTAGTCTCAGTCCTGGAAATAATTCAATATTAGGTAATTTAGTTGCTGCTATTAAACTGCCAATGATCGACGCTGCATTACGTGAAGCTCACGGAAATAATGGTGATCTTCCTATGGTAGTGCCTATGGCGATTCGATCTCTTCTTGAATATGGTATAAGCAGCTCTAACAAAAAAGGCCTTACGAATAATGACGTAAAGAAAGCACCAACTTTTTGTTCATCCCATATTTTTGGTCTTCAAACTATAAAAAATTCATCTGTGCATGCCAACAGCGATCCATACACTTTGCATTATTTAATTAATTATAATTCCCATAGCAACCAGACAGAAAAAAATCACTACCTTAATGAATACAATGAAGAATGGATTAACGCTTCTGGGCGTATTACTCGTACAGTTATGCTGGATCTTATAAACAATGTGTTTGATTTAGATTTCTCCTATTTAAACGAGAAAGATGCAAAAGAGGAAGTTGCGAGATTCAATAATGAATTCGAAAGCGTCTCTCAATCAATATCTTACAAAAGTGGAGAAATGCTATCACGACTACAAGTTGTGACTGGCCAGAAAAAAGGACGTATTAACGAGGTTGGAGTGTTGTCAAACTCTACAAGTGAAGAGAAAGGGTTTAATCCAATTTATATCCTGGATAGCCCTGTTACAGTATGTAAAATGCGTAATTATCTTTATGAATTCAACCGTAATTACTTACGGTTACTTAATCAAAATTCTCTCTATTTGTATCAAACCGTCTTACCTACTGTCGAGTGGATACAGCAGGTCTTAAGTACCGAATTAAGTTCTGAGTCAATCAAAGAAGGGGAAAAACTTTTTATAATGATGCAAAAATCCGGAGTATCGATGACGGTGTTTCATTCCATTTAAAGCGTTAGGACAAATAGCTATATGATGAAAAATTCAAAGGTACAAACATTCTCGGCACAAAAAAAGTTCTGGCACGAACAGAACCAAAAGCTTATCGCCAACCCCGGTTTTCTAAATAGCCTTGGGGATTTGTATGATGATACGCTTTACTTTCTAAAAGGTGATAGCTATAAAACAGCCCTTGATTTTTCTGTGTTTGATTTAGAACATATTCATATCGAGGGTATCGCCCAACTTAAGCTTGATGGCGCAACATATGATTTGACTCTAAAAGAATACGCTAAACTTGTCGTGATAAATAACATAACTCTCCAAAATGTCAGAAGTGCGATAAATACCTATTCTATGTTGATAAACATATGCGCATTCTTAAAGAATGAAAATTGGAAAACACTTTGTCCGGAGAATATCGAAGCATTCCATGTAAGTTTTTTAACACAATCAGCCTCCCCAAAGGGTTGGTTTACACGTTTATCTCCAGCTTCATTCAACTCTACTTATAATAGTTTTAATGTTGTTGATGTAAGAAATTCACTCCAAGCACTTGGTGTTTACGGAGGAATAGATCCACACTTAACTCATAGGCAGGTGTCGTCTACACTTGATACTGCTTGTCGCAGTATCATGGGGATATCAAGGTTAGAATATGCTAAAGGGGGAAGTTTTAACTCCCTAACCCTCGAGGTGGGGCAATACTATACGGATTATCTCAAGTGTGTATATGAAAAGAACTATCATTTCAGTTTCGTTTCCCAGTCTGCGATTTGTAGACTTGATGAGCACATAGGATTTTACGATAGAGGCAAACCTTGTAAGGTCATAGCAGAGACTATTTTGGGTACATTTATTCCTAGTGTATCTAAACATCGTAAGGCGAACAAAGATGACAATATCCACAAGTATTTGAAGTCAGCGCTGCTTAGAGAATATAAAAAGTCTTTTGACAAGGTTGAGTCACTTAAAGAAGAGCATATCGGTGAGGTCGTTCGAGAATTAGGCTTAGCATTACGATTTGATGCTATTGAAGTCGTTAGGATTTTAATGTTACAGAGATATTATGACTTTGATGCCTTAAAAAGTCCTGATGCAGTTTGGATTGGTTACCTCCAGTCTCTCGATAAAACAGAAGTTGAGAGTGAGAATCTACAAAATAGTACTGCAGAAGATGTTTACGCAAAAATGTCAATTGTGATCAATAAACATAGACTGACGAATGCTGCATTTTTCTCCTCTCTTAACAAGTGGGCACAAGGTCTAGTGGCGGAAAAGAAAGGTGTTACCTATATAAATATAAAACATGCATTAAACCGTGTGAATGATGCTATGACCACTTTAATGGTGGCCTATCTTGGGTATCGAAAAAGTGAATTTGGGTTCCCTTTAAGTGCAATTAGTGTGGAGCAAAATGAAGATATACTTGACAGCTCCCATGTACCATTTAGGTTTAAATTAAGATGGTTTGTCCCTAAAACGAACGGAACTACAAAAATTAACCGTGAGATCACATCACAATGTTATCAATTAGCTGCTCAGCTCAACGAGGTGCATCAAGCGCCAGATGGAGCGCCATGTTTGTATTCTGATTTAAGAAACACAGTATCGACTTCTCATAAATCAGATTTATACATTGATTTAAAGGTAAAAAGTAACTGGGCGAACTTTGTGACCGATTATCAACCCTTTGTTGATGCACATGAACTCCAACGTCTATCAGGACTTCCAGATGCTACATTATCCTGTTCGGAGAAAGATATATTGGTTCAATTGAGTGAAAAATACGATCTAAACAGTAAACGGGTACAAGATCTGTTAGCGGTAAGCAAAGAAGTAAAGGCAGACTTTAAAAAGCTTCAATGTACTGGATTTAGTGGTGATAAAGGACAAAAAAGGTTTAAAGTTTCATTATTGGAATACCAAGACACTGGTGTTATTACAAATAAAAGTCATCTTGACGTGGTGAATAAATACCTCTCTGATGAAACTAGGCAATGGTTACGTTCAAGAGAGACTAACCTTGATAAAAAATCGATGCTGGATATCACTAGTGAGTTGACTAGAGATGTTCGTTATCCGACTCCCCATGCTTTTCGGCATATTTGGGCAGAATCAGTACTGGTCCGTTATCAAGGAGATGTCGGGGCGGTGATACGTCACCAGTTTTGCCACTTAGATAATTCATTTTTTATGGCATATCTACGTGATAAGGAAGTTAAACATCTAATGCAATCCGCTCGGATGAGAATCCTTAATAATGTTGTGGATACCTTACTTAGGGAACCACAAAAAATTGGTGATGAATTTGTAGGAGGCTTTTCTAGATTTGTTAAAAAAGTGGTGTGGCATACTCAAGTAGTTACAGATGATGATATGCAAGCACTTCGTAACCGAATAGTCGGGCGTGTCATCTCCATACAGCCTTCTCGTTTTGCGACATGCTTGCCTCGAGAAGGTGGAGAAGCACGAGCCAAATGCTCTGATTTGGGAGATATTAATCCACAGAATGCCAAACCAGAATTTTGTCTCGGGTGCACTAACGCAGTTATCACTAAAGGTGACATTCGAGGTATTTGGGCAACTGTTCAGCCTTTTGTAAAAGAATGTCTTAATGAAGGTATTATGGGTTTTATGATAGCTTCGCATTTACCTATGTTACGTTCAGCTCATAAACGTATTCAAGAACTGACACACGTAGGACACCAAAACAGTGTCAGTAAGGTGTTATTATTCATTGAAAAAGCAATAAATAGTATAGAGAATAAATTGAAAATAGAGGAGGGTTTGTATGAATGATAAAGAATTAGATAATTTGTTATCAGATGACTTTCTAGCTTCATTAGCACCTAAAGATATTTCGGTTAATGGTCAGTTAACAGTCCCTGATTATCTTCCTAACGATGAAAATCACACAGGTTATAAAGCATGGAGGGCAATAAAACATATTAGAGGTACCAAAGAGGAGATGATTAAAAGCTATAAACAAGTCGCAGACAGTCTAACGCCAAAAGCGCTATATGTTATAAAAAAATCTGAAGTTGGGCGAGAAATTGATAAGGCACCACAAAATATATTCTCTGGAAAAGCTTCCTTTTGTAAGCCGTTATCAGATTTCCTTGATGATGAAAATGAAGAGTTGTTTGCCCTGTTCGAAAAAGCACAAGAAGTGTTGAAAACGGAGTCGAGACAGACCGGAGTCAGGTCTAAAACGAAAGATAAGATAGTTAATGAGTATCAACAAATGAGAGAGGAACTTGATGCTTTAAAGCATCAGAAGGCAAAGGATATGCTCGATTTAGCCGTGTCTCGCTTGCCCCTTGACTTGCAGCAAAAGCTAAAAGTTAAGTGATAATAAATCGCAAATCTAAATTAGAACTTAAAATGGCAAGTTTTATTACTGAACAAATCAGCTGTTAGCCTAACCCAAATCTAAAATTGTCAAATGTTGGATTAGATGTGAGCCATCATAAATTAGTCTTGAAGAATAACTACTACCACTCAAATGAAATTTGTTCTGTTTCACTTTTATTGGGTGTAAGTCCTATGTGGATACCAAGTAGACGTACTTTTTTGCCATTTCCTCGTGCAAAAGCTTCAACTAATAATTCAGATAAAATGACTAAGTCAATTTTATCTGTTGAAAACTCTTTAGTTGTTTGATGAAAATCAGAGAACTTAACTTTAACGCCAATCTTGCTGATACCTCTATCTAGTAGGTGTTTTTTGGCTCTTTTTTGAAGCTCTGGGAGTAATTTGCTTTTAAGAATGTCATCAAGAATAGATAGGTCTAATATATCTTCAGGGAACGTTCTTTCAACGCCCACTGACTTTCTTTCTCTACTGACTATAACCGGTCTGTCGTCACTTCCACTGCACCGTTCCCATAATAATCGACCAAGCTTTCCATATTTAGAAGTTAGATACTCTAAGTTAGATGCTTTAACGTCTCTTCCAAACTTAAGGTTATTAAGAAGTAGCTTCTCATTAGTTACTTTACCAACACCTGGGATCTTTTTTAATTCCATATTATCGATAAAAGAATCTATATCATTAGGGGGAATGACATAAACACCATTTGGTTTATTTAAGTCAGAGGCTACCTTAGCTAAAAACTTAATTGGTGAAACACCAGCTGAAGCCGTCAGGTTTAATTCTTTATGAATAGAGTGACATATATCTTGTGCGATCAGAGTCGCTGAGCCGCCAAAGAGCTTACAATCAGTAACGTCCAAGTATGCTTCATCTAAGCTTAGGGGCTCAATAATGTCTGTATATCGTTCGAAAATCTCTCTAATTTGAGAGCTTACCGATCTATATACTTCCATTCTGCCTGGAACCAAAATTAAGTCAGGGCATTTTCGCAGTGCAACACTTGTCGGCATTGCACTTCTTACACCATATTGTCTCGCTATATAATTACTAGTAGAAAGAACACCTCTAGAGTTCCTGCTACCACCTACGGCAACGGGCTTATTCGCTAGCTCTGGGTTGTCTCTAATTTCTACAGATACATAAAATGCGTCCATATCTACATGAATTATTTTTCGCATATTAAATATTAAATAAGTGATGTCTGTATAAAAATACAGTGTTTTTCTGCAGATATCAATTAACAGTCTACCTCAATTCGCTTAACCCCAAAGCAATAGCCTCTTGCTGAAAGCGACCTGATATATTAATTATTCGCTCATAGGCACCGGTTAAAAAATGCTCCTCTGTCGCTTCAGGCCTATTACTCATAACCGGCTGATCAAAATAGTCAGTAAAGTTGTCAAAATCAAACTGAGCTTTGGAAGATTTTTTATTTTTCTTATTAAAAGTCATTTTACTTAAATCTTTATCTTCAGTAGGCTCTTCAGCAGTAGCTTTCATCTTTTCAAACTTAACTACATCAGCTTCAAATGGAATATCTTGATTAACTCTATATGCGTACTCTAAAAGCTTAGGTTCGGCGGGCATGTACATAATAGCTTCTTGGTTTTTAGAGTTTGTTACCCTCAGTATACGGCCCAATATTTGCCTAAAATGCATTTCTGTTTTTATGTTTGTAAGGTGGCAGCAAACCTGCAAACGAGGGATGTTTGTACCTTCGCTAATCATACCAACAGAAATAATCCACTTAGTTTGTGCGTACCTAAACTGCTGAATAATACTTGTAGGTTCATTTTCTCGGTAGGTTACAACAGTGCTATCCTCGTCATAGTGAGTTCGCATTAACATAGAGATTTGATGGGCATGCTCAACAGACGATGCAACAATCAACCCCGCTGCATCGGGGTTTTTCAATCTGATTGAAGTCAGCTTCTTTTGAGTTGAAGAAATCATGTATTTTATTACCGCTTCATTTTCAATAATTTCTTGATAAGAAACGCCAGAGTCGTTTAATAACGCTTTAAAGCAGTTAAATGTTTTGGTTTCAGCGTCATCTACAACTGTAATGCGGCTATTATCAACAGCTACTATTTGTGGAACCCGACAAACATTATCTCCAACAGCCTCAGAAAGCCCGTAAACGTAATCACACGCTATTTTATTGTTAGGCTGCTGATATGATGAAAGAACAATAGGAGCAGCGTCAGAGCGCCAGGGAGTGCCTGTTAAGGCTAATGTATACTGTGCTTTATTTTGAATGTTAAGTATTATCTGCTCACCCCATGCATTGGCATTGTCAATATTAGAGCCAGCACAATGATGAATTTCATCAAATATTACAAAAACACGATATCGTTCAAATAGCTGCCAAAAGTACACATCTAAATACTGTAAGCTTTGATAGGTTAAAGCTCTACCTTTAGCGCCAATAAGCCCATCAAATCGTTCATTCGTTTTTAGCTGTAAGCTTTCCTTAAAGTCTTGAGAAACAATAGACGACGGTGAAAAACAAATAATCACATCGACCATATTATTTTTTAATAACTGGTTAGCTAATTCCGAAGCCATTAAGGTTTTACCCGCCCCAGGAGTTGCCAAAGCTAAAAAGTGGCTATCACCATTCTGATATTGTGCAAGCGCTAAATTAATACACTCGGTTTGCCATAGTCTTAGTTTCATATTTTCTCTAATGCTTCGTTTTGCTTCAGTAAGCCTTCAATTGCTCTAATTTTGCCAAGTATTCTGGTGTTGTTGTCTCTGGCTTTGTTATATTGTGGCTGAAGTTCATCTACTAATTCGGGTGACTCCAAATAAAGCTCTTTATATGCCTCAGATTCACCCATATTCAATAATAGCTCGGCTTTGTAATGATTTAACTTACTAAGTAACAGCGCGTATTTATCATCCGCCTTTTCTGTAGTTGCAATAGGTATGGCACTAGCTAAGTGAGTAATTGTCTCAACGTTAAAGCTCTCAGTTTTATTGAATCGCGTAAATCCTTTTTTATTTGATACCACTTTTTTCAGCCAGCCTTTTTTAACAAGCTTGACCAATTCGGCATATATACTTCGCCTAACTGCTGTAGGTACTAAAGAAGAATCACTTTTTAATGCTAGGTACGCCGAGCGTACATCGCTTGTTGTAAAGTTATCAAAATTTGGTGCAACAATAATTTGAGCTACGAGAGGGTCAAATTTCAAAGTAAATCCTAATAAACTTCTTATAATAATGGGTATTATAGGGCGTGGTAGTTAAGCCCTCAACATGAAAATCTAATCATTTTGCCTTGAGGAAAATTAGGTGAGTGATTTAGTTAAACATTTTGGTGAAAAGCTACGAGAAAAACGCAAAGAAGCAGGCTATTCGCAAGAAGGGTTTGCCGCCTATGTCGGTATAGAGCGCGGTAATTACGGAAAAATGGAAAGAGGCAATGTTAATATTAAGCTCGAAACCTTATATAAATTAGTAAACGCATTAAATTGTGAGTTTGAAGAGATACTACCGGCAAGGCAAAAGTATAAAATTGACCTAGATTAGTTAAAAGAATTAAAAAACCATAAGATCTAAATGAACTTAGACAGATGTTGAAAAGATTTCCATTCAAGCGACACTGAGCTTTGAAACATAAAAACATTTAAGTTTTGAGTGTAATCAAAAATCGTCGCCGATAAACAGTCTTAACGGTAAAAGTAGTCAGCGAATTAAAAACGAAGATGTCAAGTTTGAACTCGAGACCGTTGTCGGAGGTCATTAAAGTTTAAAACTTTTTTACATCCGAAGCTGGTTTTTATTGTGGCTACAAGAGGTCAAATGTGACAATGAAAATTGAAACTTAGGCGCTATCAAAGTGGCTATTCAAATAATGTATGACAACAAAGACGAAACTTACTTTTGGACAGAAATGAGTTAGAGCCAACGGACGGCTCTGTGCCATTTTCGGTCTTTCGACTGCAATATTACATCTTAAAACTAATTGCGACTACAGATGTTCACCATCTCATTTTTGATTAAACTTATCGTTGAGTATTATTTTCCCTGCTGAGAATACCAATAGTTTTTATACGCCAAACTTCCCCACAATACATGGGCCAATGCAATTTCTGAAGTATCATGATTAACATCTATTGGTGATAGTGTGTTGAGTTCATAATTATATTGAAAGTTCAAAGGTGCTTTACTTGGCTGAAGGATGGTTACTTCATCATTAACCATATAAGCAAAATTCTCTGCATACTGCATCATAGCTCTATTAGAAGCCGTTGGAACTGTTAGGTCTTGACCTAACATTGGTGAAATATTCTCTATACCCATTAATGACAAAAGAGTTGGTGCTAAATCGATTTGACTGACTATTCGTTGATCTAAAGTGGGTTCTTTACCTGAGTTTAGGATCACACCCGGAATATGGAAATTGTTAATAGGAACAAGATCTTTACCCATTGCTCTTGCATCATGGTCGGCAACAACGAGGAATATTGTGTTTTCCCAATAGGCTTGCATCTTTGCTTTTGCAATAAATTGTCCTAAGGCATAATCTGCATATTGTATGGCTTTATGGCGCAGTAATTCTTTGTCATCATACTTCGTCAATTGTTTATCGCTATACTGGATAGAGGTAACAATACCGTCAGGAATTTCAAATGGATCATGGTTACTTGACGTAAATATGAAGCTAAAAAATGGTTTTCCTTCGTTATGAAGCTTAGTTAACTCAATATCAGCTTGATTAAACAAATCACCATCGCTTGCCCCCCAAGACGCTACAAATTGTGGGTTTTCAATATCATTAAAGTCAACAATGTCTGTAAAACCGTTTCCTAGAAAGAAGCTTTTCATGTTGTCGAAATGACTTTCTCCACCATAAATAAATTGAGTCTCATAACCATTTTCTTTTAGCAGAGATGCAATAGTAAAGAAGTCCTTTTGCGATTTGTCTAACTTAACTACTGCCCTAGAGGGAGTTGGAGTAAAGCCAGTTATAACCGCTTCAATACCTCTAACGGAGCGAGTGCCTGTTGCGTATAATCGTTTAAATGCCCAACCTTCTTGATTTAATTTATCAATTTCAGGTGTCAGCGGGATTCCACCAAGAGATGATACATATTGGGCACCTAAGCTTTCTTCAAGGATAATTACCAAGTTTTTTGGTTGCCCCTTAAAGCTCGGAGAGCGCTTACTTAAAGTGGGTAAGTTATCGTTTTTGAAGCTGTCTAAAGGTTGTTTTGACTCCTGACGAACTAGCTCAATAACTCGATCATCTTCCATCTTGCCATACAACTTAGCTGCATTTTTTTCATCACCGAATTGATTAAGCGCATAAGCAACACTGTAGGTCGAATTTAATGTAAGTGAATTAACTAGTGGGTCAGTGGAAAAGTACACTAAGGCAGGATTGATTGGTCTGTGGCCTAATGTCCCTCGTGCAGATAAAGCAATTATTACAAAAAGCATCAAACAAGAAACCAGCCTACTTCCGATTGCTGCGTTATCTTCTTTTACTTTGTTAGAGACTACGTGATCAGTAAACTGCCATATTTTTTTAACAGGAAATAGCAATAGAGCAAACACTATCAATATTGTTATCAAATGACCATTCACCAGCATTTTAGACACTTCATCAGGATAAGCTAGATATTCAATAAATAGCCTGTTTGGTCTAAAGCCGTATTCATTGATAAATGCGGGCGTTGCTAATTCAAAAAACAATATGCCCATAAAGCAGATCAAAAACCAAATTCGCAAAACCAATGACCAATATTCTTGAAATCTAGTTTTTGACACCCAAGGGTGCAATAACGCCGGGATGGCGCATAAGTAACCTACGCTACTTAAGTCTATACGAAAGCCATTTGTGATTAGGCTCCATATACTATTTAAGTCATTAAATCTATCTAATTGCCAGATAGCCAACCCTGTTCGTACTAAGGTTAGGAATAGCATGACAGAAACAGAGAATAGTAGGAATGGTCTGATAAAGCTGTAGATAGAAGTAAACATCGCAATTCTTTTTAGTGAATAACACGATGTTTACTGTATTAGGTTAAACTTAAGAATTGCTTAATTAAAACTGATAATTAGACATTAATGTTGTTTTAAAGCAGGTCGTTGAGGTAGAAGTATGATCAAAACTACTATTACAAACAGTAGTGTCGCGGTAGCTGAATATCTACTCAATTCCAAACCACCGTGCGCAACAGGCTTGTCTAAAAAGTCACCAACAACCGCGCCTAAGGGACGAGTCAAAACAAATGCAAGCCAAAATAACATTGTTCTAGATACTTTAGTGAACATATATAGGGTTAATACAATTCCTAAGCCTGTACTGAAAATATATGCAGCTCCAATATAACCCAATCCAGCAGTATCAGCAGTCCAGTCTCCCAGTGCAGTCCCAAGTGTTTGAGAAAACATAATGGTTAACCAGTAAAACGATTCAGCTTTAGGGTTGTCAATAGAAGAAACACTGATACTTCCAATTGTTCTATACCAAATAGCTAATGTAATAATTAAGAGAGTAGCTAATAGAGTTGAACCTCCTAAATACCCAATTCCCAACGATCTATCGGCAAAATCAGCAAGTGTTGTCCCCACTGTCGTTGATGCAATAATAGTGATCCAATAAATAAACGGGCTAAATTTTGTAGATTTTACTTGCATAATAACAGCAGCAATAAAAAAGGACATAAAGATTACAGTTCCAACTAAATAGCCCAAATTCATTGACATTGAAACAGCATCACCACCTGTTTCACCTAACGTAGTCGCGAGTATTTTTATTATCCAAAACCCTATTGTTAATTGAGGTACTTTTATCAGAGCATCGTTAAATTGTTTATTCATATAAAATTCCTCTATGTGAGTATGTCATTAAAAAAGAACTACCAACCAAATACATATAGCAATCACTATACTCACTAATACTGCGGCAGACCCTAAATCTTTCGCTAAACCTGACAGTGGGTGTATTTCGAAACCAATACGGTCAACGACTGCCTCTATTGCAGTATTTACTATCTCGGTAAACATAATGAACAGTACCGCAATGATAAGTATGAGTTGCTCTTTCAGTGTAATATTGAACAAGAAAGTTACGGGGATCGACAATATGAGCAACAGTAACTCTTGTCTGAATGCGGCTTCATTCCTTAGGAGCCATTTGAACGCTCTAGTTGAATTTAATGTTGCGAGATAAACTCGATTAAAACCTTTAGGCTTGTTTTCACTATCAAACACGGATTAGTTTACTCCTTGAGAAATTGTTGGTGACTTTGCATTTGCTACGGAAACACCATTAGTACAATGATTAAAAGGGTTGTTTTTAGGTTGATAAACTTTTGACTTTACTTGCATTTCAGCAAGTAAAATATCGAATACGTTGTCATGAGATATAGGCTGTTCACTAATTTTATTTAAACAATCTAACTTGGCTTTGTGATGTAATTTATCCCCCCAATAAATCAATGGCACTTTTGTTTGTTCTTCTGGTGCAAATGCGTAAGGTAAACCATGTAAATACACGCCACTTTCGCCCAAAGATTCACCGTGATCAGAAACATAAATCATTGATGTTTTGATATTGTTCTCATTGCTCAATGCTGCAAGTTCTGTGATGATTTCTGACAAGACTAAATCAGTATAAGCAATAGTGTTGTTGTAGGTATTAACCAGTTCCTCTTGACTACAATTTTGGATATCACTACGTTGACAGTCAGGAGAAAATACTCGTTTATCTTTGGGGTAGCGTCGGTAGTAAGTTGGTCCATGAGAGCCGATCATATGAAGTACTATTAGTGTATTGTCGCTTTTCAATGAATGAAGTTTCTTTCTTAATTCGTCAACCAGAACTTCATCGAAACAGTACTCATCATCACATAATGGATTTTTACTATTAGTAGAAATCTGCTCCGTTTTTACCCTTGAGCAAACGCCTTTGCAGCTACCATTATTATTGCTGATCCAATACACTTCAGCTCCTGCCAAGTGAATTAAATCAACGGCATTTTGTTGTGCTACCGCCACTCTTTTCTCGTAGTTGTTTTTGTTTAACCTTGAAAACATACAAGGTACAGATACCGCAGTTGCTGTTCCACAGGAGGTAACATCTTTAAATGAAACAACGCCTAAGTCTTTAGTTAGGCTATTGGTCTGCTTTTCATAACCATTTAAAGAAAAATTTTGGGATCTTGCTGTTTCACCTAGCACTAAAACAGTAATACTTTTGTTACTATCATCATTTTTAATGGTTGGAGACGTGTCTAACAGGCTGAATTTTAACGGAGGATACAAATAGTTTTTTCGAACATATTTTACTGTTGAATCAATCAAGGCATATGGTGTTAGATAGCCTACTAAATCGCGATTATTTCGGCCAACAGATGCATAGTTTGAATAAAATACTATTGCAATTAGAAATATTACACCGACACTGCCGCTAAGTAATTTTATCCGTGCGAGCAATTCCCCGACAAAAGAACTATAGGTCAATTGAACGTTGGCAATAAGAAGTGAAGGTATTACTCCAAAAAATAGAAAGAACAATATTGCGGAGAAGTTAAAATAAGAAAATGCTTCAGCCGTATCCGTTTCAACTGTATTTTGGATCATGCCATAATCAAAAACTATACCGTATGTCACAGTGCTATAAAAAAGAACAGACGACAATAAAACCAATAAGATGAGTAGTGGTTTTGTTATCCATCGAAAGGATAAAAAGCATTGAACGAAAATAGACAATGCCAATAAAAAAACAGGGACAGACAGTAAGAAAAAAAGATTGTAAGATTCAAGGGCTGTAACCACTGTCGTTATTTTACTTAAAAATGGGAAATTCAAAACTAAAGTGATGTATACGCAGGTATAAATCACTAATTGATTAGTTGTGAGCTTAATTTGGTTTAAAAAATTGATAATTTTGTACACTTAACTTACCTTAGAAAGAATGTAATGCTTTTTCATAAAGACACCTCTTATGAGTATGGCTTTATGGTAATTTTGTTAACTTAAGATTTGCTTAGTTCAAACTGATAAATGGCAAAGTGTTGCTATTTTTTGCTTAGAAAGGCTTTGCTATTATTGAATTACGGTAGTTAGTTTTAGAAGTTAATTAGAAATGTAGTTTTTATCTTTTATTTGTAGGAAGGTTATGCCGATATTGCTTCTTAATGTTTCTCAATAGAACTTATAAGTAGTGTTGCGACTTCTTCTTCCTTGTGTTCTTGTAAAAGCATAATAGGAATATAGTCGTAATCAATTGCCAGCCAAATATGCGTCTTTCTAGTACTATTTTTTCTAATCCTGCTTAACTTGATGCAATTAAGTTCCCCAAGAGGTGTGTCAATAGTAACTCGTCCACCATTCAGGAAGTTAAATTCTTTGAAGCCACTTGTATCATAAACGGTGTAATGCAATTGTTTTACATTAGAAAACCCATCGTTTTTCAGTGCGTCAAGCCTTAACATTTCAAACACAAATAGTGGGTCTAACACGTCATCTTTTAAGGTTTGCTCACTAATATCGCCATTCATTTTAGCTATTAAAGTTTGGTTATTATGATCAAAATTTAACTGTAAATGTTTATCTTTTTTAAAAGTTCTCGAATCTTTTCCTTTATAGCTCAGTAACGCTACTTTATTGTCCTGCCATAGAAAATTACTTATCTCACTCGTATCTATGCTATAGAAAAAAATTGATGCGCTAGTATTGAATGATAACGAATAAGAAGTATTATTTTTACTTAGTTTTCTTGTGGCTCGACCATATTTTTTCTTGCCCCGTAATACACTATATTTCGCGGTATATAAATTCAATCCAGATGCTTCTTCAGAACCATTATTAATAAGAGGGGCAGCAGTTAATGGCAATGCAAAATAAAGCATTACCAATATAATAATTTTAATAACGCTGTTGTAGAGCAACATAATTTTTAATGTTCACCAGAGTTATGCAATACATCAAGCGTACTATCATATATTGATGATTCAAAGCTAAACACACCTAAAACAGTATGAAAGACGTTAAACTGATTATAGCTTTCAGCTTGAGTTAGATCTTCCAGCTTTAAATCTTTTGAATCTAAAAAAGTATCAGATGCCCAAAATAAAAAAGGGATGTCTTTTTGATAATCAGGTGCAAATGAATATGGTGTGCCATGCAAGTAAAGTCCATGCTCACCAAGTGACTCACCATGATCAGAAATGTACATCATAGCTGATGAAGTATTCGCTAATGTTTGTAACTCCGTTATAAGTGTCGTCAAAAAATGATCGGTATACAGCAGGGTATTGTCGTAGGCATTAATCAACTCATCCGGGCTACATTTGCTAATTTCTTCATCGTTGCAAACAGGTGTGAATTGGTTAAAGTCTTTTGTGTATCGTGAATAGTAGCTTGGTCCATGACTCCCTTTAGTATGCAAAACAACAAAGACTTTTTGTTTATCAGAGGATTCAATTGTATTGATTAAGTTAGTTAGTAGCACTTCATCTAACTTACAGCCTTCTCCCACACAGTCAGCTCGTAATTCACTAGCCTCAACATAACTTGTAACTTTAATTGGTGGTTCACCCCAGTTATTGGTTCGCCACTGCACATCAACGCCATGTCGAGTTAAATAAGTAGGCAGTGCTTCATAGTCTAAGTATTGATCACTAGGCGCTAAAATACATGCTAGAGAGCCTGTAGTATAGGTAGTGCAGGATTTTGTATTGTTTAGCACCAGTAGATTAGACTGTTCAGTGAGCTTTGGGTTAGTTAATTTGGAATAGCCGTATAATGAGAAATTGGCAGCACGAGCCGTTTCACCAATGACCAATACAAAGACTGTTTTATTGTTATCCGGAAAATTGCCATCAGGCAACGCTTTCTGTCCGTCAGTTGTTCTATTTATAGATGAGTAATATCTACCTGAATTTATTATGTATGACCAAGGTAAAATCTTTCCGCCTAATACACTTGCATGCTTATCAATCCAAAGCCAACTTGTAGAGTTCGTATACAAGAATGCAAAAGCGACTATTAATGCAATTGACGCGTTACTTAATATTTTTACTCTATCAACTTGTTTAATTTGAATTAAGGCTACAAAACAAGCTGGAATTAAACCCAATACTATTGTTGGGAAAATCAAGCTTACAGAGAGTAGTTCAATAGATTCAGAATAGCGGGTATTAAATATATTTCCCATCATGGTTCTATCTAGCACCACTTGATAGTTGCTCATGTAATATATGGCGAAAGCATTTATTATCGTAATTGTTACGAGAAAGAGCTTCAGAATTTTTGGTGAAGTCAGGGCTAGCAATGAAAATATGGTGTATGAAAAGATAAATACTATAACAACAGTTGATAGCAATATTCCAAGTCCGCTAGTGCTCCATACATTGGTGTTTTGATTAACATACTCTAGCAGCACCAAATTGTAAGCAAACGTCATTACAATGCTCACCCAAAAAGTGAAACTGCTTGCCTTCAAAATTAAAATATTAGAAAGGGCTTTAGTGTTCATTTTGTAATATTGATTTTAATGCGATGTATGTACCAACAATAGCGCTGACCGAAATTGCTATCCAAATTAAAGTTAGTTCAGGAAGTTTTTCACTGATTGTAAATACAAAAAGGATGAAGCAAAAACCAAGAATAAAATACCCTAAAAGAGTTGGCTTTACTTTTGTCCAGTTCCACCATTTTGAATAATGTCTTGATAAATATTCGCCACTTAACCCTGAAACAGTGCCTAGTATTGCTCCAAATGCTAAATCTGCGGGCCAATGAGCACCCACGGCTACTCTAGAAATGGCGACTACTGTTGCGACCATTAGCGATATATATATCCAATACCTTTTACCTTGCTCGCTGATTTTAACTTCTCTTAAAAGAACAAATACCATTGCAGAGATTGCTGTAAAAATCGTAATCGTATGACCCGATGGAAAACTTGTATAAGCAGTCAGGGTTTCACCAATAATAGTAAATTGCTGATGTTCTAGAACGGCAGCAGGTCTTGGAATGGCAAAAAAATTTTTACCTAAATGACTAAGTGAGAAAGCTAATGGCATAGCTCCGAACATAGCTGCCCACATTCTCGTATTTATAAGGCAAATGAAGGAAAGCAGCGGAATTAAAATCAGAGCATCTCCCAAGTACGTAATATTGTGCCAAATTTCACTGGGTAGTATTTGCAGAGCATTATTACTGATAGAAAAGATATCTTTTTGGCTGGCGATATAGGCGTCTTTATTCATTGCCATACTTACCATTATGGCACTCATTAAACATATAAAGCTTATAAGCTTCCAATAAGGAAAACTGGCTTTAGTATACTGTTGACCAATTGTTAGTTTTACTGGCATAAAATCACCTCAATGTTGGTGGTTTTATGCTAAAAATTTAAACTTAAGTTTTGCTTAGTAGAAACTGAAACTTTAAATAAGATTGATTGAATGTTGCCTTAATCAAAAATGAAGTCGAATTTTCGCAAATAGATTATGAGCATCTTTTGCATTTATTGATTGTTTATAAAGGTTTCTTTTTCCAAACTTCGCGAGATCGTCTTCAAATTCCCCACCAAAACTATAGCTGAGGTAAAATGCGGTTAATTTACTTAAAGAATATTTGTAGCGAAGCTGGAAAGCACTTTCAGAAAAAGAAAAATCATCTTGGTTTTTAGAGTCTATCAGCTCACCCTGTGTGTCAACGAAGTATTGATTTAAGTGATTTGCTTTGCCGATAACAGACTCAAGTTTGATGCGTACTTCCTGACTTTCACTAATTTGATAATCTAAATTTAACTCAATGCCTTGTTCAGTGAAGTTAAACTCATCAACGGTATTACCTTCATCCCACTCAAGCCAACTATCACTGCTGTATTGAGATATCGTTAGTCCAAGGTGTAACTGAGTGCTAATCTGCTGCTCAATGCTCACTTCAGAGTTGTAAAAGTTACCAGACAGTCCCTCAGTTCCTATCTCAAGCGCCACTCCAATGCTTCCCCAGTCATATTCTGGAGAATTCAGTTCAAGTTCGGCTAAATAAAAGGATGGTAGCCATACTGAATTATTCCCTCGTGTTAGTAAATCATCATACCCAGACGAACCTAATTCCATAGAAAGTTGATATTCAAATTCAGTATTTGTCACCAATTCAACACTTGCACCGACAATACGAGGTAGTTGTTCATTTTGGTGGTTCGTTTTTATTTCCGTCTCAAAAGCAAATGTGACATCTCTTATTGACCAGCTATCTAAATCTGGAATTATATATTGATATTCATACTCAAATTGCTTTCGATTGACTCGTTTAACATAGCCGATGTCATTTAACTGTAAATCTTCTCCATAGTAAAAAAGACTAAACTCATGGTTATGCTGCTCGGATGGCTCTGTACTTCCTGTTAGCCACCAACCGAAATCGCTCGTTGTTTCAGGTCCTTGTTCTATATCAGATCTGATTATACCGAAATTTAGCTCAGCACTATCTGAGTATGCATAATTGAAATCAGACTCAATAATAATTGCATTTCGCTCAATGCTGGGCGTATTAACCCTATTAAGTGAAGCGCCAAATTTGTTAGCTCCTAAACGGTACTGGCCTCTTAACAACCAAAAATCTCTACCAGATTTCCCGCTATCGGCACTTTCAAATGCAGATAAAAGCCCAAAATCTAATTGTTCACTACTTATTGTGTATTTAATTGCAGAATCCAACTCACCTGAATAGTCTTCATCATAATATGACTCCCCGCCAATTCTTGGCGTATGTACTACTCTTAGAGACTCTGGCCCGGAAACTTCAAATAAACTTTGATTATCATTGAAAAAAGGTCGTTTTTCCGAGAAAAAGCTTTCTATGGCTGAAAAATTAACGACTAACTCATCTGATTCGACCTGACCAAAGTCCGGGTTTATTGTGGCACTTAATTGTTGGCTTTTAGTAGGTTTCCAAAAAAGCTCCGCCCCTATATCAGTAGAGTTTTTGTTGTTTGCAATGTCTCGATTGGCCGAAATGTATGGAAAAACATCTAGGCTCGACTGATTGTTGATTTCAACTTTTCGTTTGCTGAAGTTTGTCAAAAAGCTATTCATTGAAGCGTTTGCCGGAATTGATGAATATGTAGCATTAGTGGATTCATCAAAACGCGTAATAGAAAGGCCGAATTCATTCTGCTCTTGAATGGCAAAAGACATAGCAGTCCAAGGGATATAAATTTCAGCGCTCCACGAATCGGTAAATACTTTAGTTTTGAAGTTCCATAGACTGCTCCAATCTAAATCTAACTCTTTATTCTGCTTATAGATACCATCATAAAAATATCCTTGATGATTAACTGAAAATACATAACTTGTTTGCTCGGTATTATTCATATCTATCATTAGTTGAATATGATCATTAGTGAAAAGCGTATCGTTTTCTTGAGTCCTTACTCTTAATGGTGCTTTAGTCGTTGCCACAACACCTATGTATATGCCGTGGTCTGTAGTTATCACTTGATAAGAAAAGTTATCCTCTACCTTTGTTAGCGTTAGTGGAACAACTTGGTAATTAACTGTGTTTCGCTTCGCGCTGTGCCAACCTGAATCATTCAGGGAGCCATCAACGACCACTTCAGTTGCAAAGGTAATACTTGAAGCAAACAGGTAAAGAAATAGTAAAGAAGAAAAAAAATTCTTTTTCATTACAGCGATACAGTAAATGTTATTTTCCTCTCAACTAACGTTACTGCAACAGTTGCTCCAATTTTTTCACAGTAGGATTTTACTATCGCTAAACCTAAACCAAATCGCTCTGTCGATGTTCTTGATTCGTCTTTTTGCCATAAAGGATCAAAGAACAATTTCAAATCATCTTCCTGACAGTCTTCATTGCATATATTTGATACTTTGATCAAAGCGTTGTTGTCATCAGTTTTTGACGTTGCTATCTCTATTGCTGTATTAGTTGGACTGTAAAAAATTGCGTTATTAATCAAATTTGATAACACAGTTTCTAATGCAAATTTGTTGGTCTCAACTATCAATAAAGGGACATCGAGATGAAATTTAATCTCTCTGTCTTCTGAATTTTCTCTAGCGAGAATATTTCCAATTAGTTCGGTTAAGTTAATTTTGCTTGTTGCTAATTCGTTGGAACTGCTACATTTTTGCAAAAGTATGATGCTATTAACAATATTTTTTAATCGAGATGATATTTCATGAACATCGCTGGCAAGGTTATCTGTTATTTGTTTTTCATGAGGAAATTTTATGGCAACTTCGCTCAAACTTATTAGTTCGGCAATTGGTGTTTTTAATTCGTGGGCTATATCAGAGGTTAGCCTTTGTTCACGCAAATACAGGCTGTGGTTATCTTTGATGAATTGGTTAACACCGTTAGCAATGGGAACAAGTTCTTGTGGTAGCGTGCCGACAGAAATCTCAAGGTTATCAGAATTTAAACTTACCTTTCTTAGTTGACGATTGAATTCATCTAATGGTTTTAAACTATTAAATACAACAATAGTAACAATTTTTCGCACAGCAAAGACGGCAAGTATTGATGTAACTATAAAAATGATATCTACAAACCATAGAATGTAGTTTAATTCTTCAGTGCTAAGAGCATAAGCAAATTCCATTGGATGCTGATTTTTTGCGAACTCTTCTTTAGTTGTACCTAATCGCTCTCTATCATCAGAATCAACTTGAGGAATAAATTTAGTGAATAACATTTTTCCCGCTCGTCCATCTGGAAGAGTGATGTTCTGAAAAATAAACTTGTCTAGTTGCACATCTAGTTTTGGCAGATCCTTTATTTCAAAAAACTCTAGCGTGTCTGATCTCTCAAACACCTCGTTTTTATACCAAAACTGGTAATATTCTGGGTTCTCTTTACCTTCAAATTCCGGCATAAATTCCCCAGCAAAATCAAATTCTATGCCTTCTTCATCTTCTTCAACTAATGTTTCAAGTAACCCAACCTTGTTAATCATAGCCCGGTCAAATTCATCACTAATCCATGTATCGACACTGATATCAGTTGCCAATAAGATACAGATCAACAGTAATGAAATCGAAATGGATAAATAGCGACTTAGCTTTTTATGAATTGAGTTCACTAATGACTCTCAACGAAGTAGCCAAAGCCACGCTTAGTTTTGATTGGAAGCTCGTAGCCCAAAGCTTTAACTTTTTTTCGAGCTGAAGAAAGGTGAGCCTCTAAAGAATTTTTTGCAATCGCATCATACTGCCCGGCAAGATATTCGCTAAGCTTTTCAGGAGAAATTACTTTTCCTTGATTGGTAAACAAACATTCAACCACTTTGTATTCATTGGGTGTAAGTTGAGCATCCGTACCACCACATTTTAATTGTTTTAAATGCAAATCTAATGATATTGAGCCAATGTTGACACTGCTGTCATTTACATTCAATGTTCCCCTGCGCATAAGACAAAGTAATCGAACATGTAGCTCGTCAAACGAAAAAGGTTTAGTAAGGTAGTCATCAGCACCGTTGAGCAAACCGTCAACTTTATCTTCAGTAAGGTCTTTCGCAGACAAAATTAATACACGGATATCTTTTCCTGCCTGACGAATTGCCTTTAATATTGAAGTACCATCGACAGAGGGCAACATTAAATCAAGAATTAATAAAGAATAATCACCAGACAAAGCCATGCTTAAGCCTTCAGAGCCATCGCCAGTGTCATCAACAGTGAAACCAAGATTGGATAGTCCAACTCTTAAACTACGCCTAAGTGAAACTGAATCTTCGATAATTAAAACTTTCAATGATGCATGCCTTTGAGTAAATATTATTCAGAATATCGCCTTAAACTTAAGTTTAGCTGAATTTACACTTAATTTATTTAAAAGCTATTTCGTTAAAGCTCTAGCTTTCCCTCTAAGTTTTCAGATTCTTTTTGTGAAAAATCAATTTTAAATCACAAATTAGAGTATTTAAGTTAACTGAACATGGGGAAATAAGAGGCTTAATGTCCGTTTTGTAGATATATTGATACAACTCAAACATAAAATCAGTGTCTCAAATTCGCTCATTTGCGACGCTCGACTAAACTCGTTTTGGGGCAGAAACGAGTTAATCATGAATGACTGCTCATGGCACTTTTGCGAAGAACGGCTGTGAGCGATGACCAGTCGTTCAAATAAGTCGTCATTAGCCTAGTAAGAATAAGAGGTAACTTCCCCTTTCCAACATATTTAAATAAGCTACAGTAGGTATAATATATATAGCTGGCAATAATTTATAGTATTTGCTATTAATGTAAGTTCATAAAATAAGGACGTTTTCGAGCTAAAATAGGGAAGGTCAGATCTGATAAAGTTGTTAGAACTATGAGGTGAATTGTGCCAATCATTGAACAGGAACTATCGAGAGTTGATGAGCTTTGGGATCTTTTGTCACCAATTGGAACATTTTCTAATAAACTAAAGAATCCAATTTTTCGCGGGCATGCAAACGCCTTATGGAATTTGACTCCAACTGTTTTTAGAGATGATATTATCTTAAAATTTCATCGAAAAAGAATAGAGTATTTGAGAACCTCGCAGGTAATTGAATTCGAGTTTAGTTTACTTCACGGTTTCCTATTTGGCTGTGATGAGCAAGGAATATCGATTCCGTATGATAGCCATGATTTCAGAAGTTCAATGGATTATTCGACAGCGATGGCTCGATATGCTGATTCAACGGCAGGATGGCCACATAAAGAATTCCATTCTATATTAGCAATGGCACAACATCATGGAATACCTACTCGATTATTAGACTGGAGTCGCAGTTCTCTTGTTGCTATGTATTTCGCTGCTTCTCAAGTGTTGAATTCAAAAGTAGAAACTGAACAACGCTTAGCTGTTTGGGTATTAGATGCAGATAGCACTACTCTGGCTAATATCGGTTTGGAAACGGTTTCACCTGCAGGCAGTGTAAGTGAGAACTTGGCAGCACAAAAAGGTTTGTTTTTATTATATAAGGAGCCGAGTAGCACTTTCTACACAGATGAGTTTTGCCCAGAAACCGAAAAAAGTTTGATTGATAATTTATTGGCTAATAACGCAAAGGTATATAAGTTTACACTTCCTGCAAACACTGCCGGTGAATTATTACTAAGGTGTATGAAGTTCAACGTATCGGCTACAACTCTATTTCCTGGTGTTGACGGCGTAGCTAAAGGAGTCATGGAATTTAAGTTAGCTAAACGTCAAGCTGGTATACTCTAGAATAGCTCTAACAAGTGACTATGATGCCACCGTCCGTTTATGGCACTGAGCCGAACTTCGGCAAAGAACGAGGAAAGGACGTTCACTTTGGCTCGTTTTTGCCCCTTTTCGAGTTAGCAAATTGCATATTTTGCAAATTGGTTTTGCCCCAAAGCTAGTTTAGGCGAATGCCTCAAAAGAGCAATCTATGGTCGGTCACTATACTTCTAAGTTTTATTTATATTTCTTCAAAGCAGACATTCAGCTAACTCACTTCTACCCCAAAGTTTTTAACATAAGTACTCTAAGGTCTTATTTAAACTGGAGTGTTGTGGTATAAAAGTTTTGGCGAGATAGTAGAAAAAATTTAGTAGTGCCTTTAAATATGTTCTCACCATGTAGCGTTGTAATTTTATAAGGATATTTGAATTGATTAAAACTGATTGGAAAATATTTAAAGCAAAGTTTTCAGCAAACCCTCAAGATGCTTTTGAGTGGATGTGCTATCTCCTTTTCTGCAATGAGTTTAAAGCTAAAACTGGAATTTTTCGCTATAAAAACCAATCCGCAATAGAGACCAATCCAATTTCCTCAAATGGAGTTAATGTTGGCTGGCAGGCGAAATTTTATGAGACCGCATTATCTAGCCACAAAAATGACATACTAGCAACAATCACAAAGGCGAAACGCGATTATCCTGATTTAAATAAAATAATTTTCTATACAAATTCAGAGTGGGGTCAAAACAAAGGAAAGGAACCACAAGGGAAAATAGACGTAGAAAAAAAGGCAAAAGAAAAAAATTTAGAAATTGAATGGAGGTGCTGTAGTTTTTTCGAGTCGCCGTTTGTTGTGGATGATTGTCGTCGGATTACTTCATATTTCTTCACCCAATCTGATAATTTATTTGGACTTTTAAACTCGTTTGAATCTCACACAGGTGCAGTTCTAGACGATATTGAAACTGTAATTACCTTTGACGATGAAAATGTTTCAATTAATCGCTCTCATTTAGTATCAGAAGTAGAAGAGTCAGGAACCTGTGCGTTAATTATAAGTGGAGAAGGTGGCACAGGAAAAACAGCATTGATAAAAGAACTATATGGAAAAAAAGGTGAAAACGATGCTTTTTACGTCCATAAAGCTACAGAGTTTTCTGTTTGTAGTTTAAACGAGTTTTTGTCAGGCGTTTTTCTAGATGACTTTATCGAAGCACATGAAGGAGCCGAAAATAAAACCGTTGTTATTGATTCTGCGGAGCATTTACTCGCTCTAGAAAATACAGATCCTATTAAAGAATATCTATCCAAATTAATTAAAGCTGGATGGAAGGTGTGGTTCACCACGAGAAATACCTACTTAGATGATTTGATCTTTCAGCTATATGAAGTATACAAAATCAACTTTAAGTCGATACACATAGAAAAGTTGGACGAAGATACATTATTCGATCTCGCTAAAAAGCATGGTTTTATTATCCCAGATGATAAGAAGTTCAAAGTACTTATATTGACTCCATTTTATCTGAGAGAATATTTGAAGCATTATCAGGACAACAGAGGCGCGAGTTACTTCGAGTTCAATGAGTCTCTATGGCCGAGAGTCATTACAAAAAGATCCCCTCAAAGAGAGCAGTTTTTTATTCGTCTTGCTGAAGAAAGAGCCAATACAGGAAAGTTTTTTGTCATTCCTCACATTAGCTACTCCAATGAAAAAGTAGAAGAAGCCTTAGTTTCTGAAGGGATTATTAGTTATGAGCCCAATAGAGGCTATTTTATTACTCATGATATTTATGAAGAGTGGGCACTGGGGAAATTCGTCGAAAGTAGCTTCTTATCCTCAGAAAATGCCGAAATATTTTTTGATAAAATACAGCAATCTTTGTCCATCAGAAGAGTTTTCAGACGGTGGCTATCAGAGAGGCTAAGTGGTGCAAATGAAGAAGTTCGTCAACTTATCGTAGAAACCTTATCATCTCGCAATATAGCCAAGTTGTGGAAAGATGAAGTATTAGTGTCTATGCTTTTATCCGACTATTCTGATTACTTTTTTAACATTAGCAAAAAGTTACTATTACAAGACGACTTCAATCTGCTCAAGCGCATATGCTTATTAATAAGAGTAGGATGTAAGGAAATAGATAATAGTCTTTTTGATGGGCTTGGAGTACGAACGCCAGATATATTATCAATGGATTATGTGTTAACTAAGCCAAAAGGAACTGGTTGGAACTCACTAATTAAATTCATCTATAATAATATTGAAAATATCGGTGTAGATAATCTTAATTTTGCAATGTCAGTCCTTTATGACTGGAACAGTCACAAGAAGTCTGGCGATACCACTAAGCATGCTAGCCTAATTGCTTTATCGTTTTACAGGTATGTAGTCGAAAAAGATATCTATATTAGAGATGATGGCTTTTCCAAAAACTTGATCCTAACTATTTTGTATGGAGTAAGTGAAATTAAAAGTGAACTGGAAGCGATCATTGATGAAGTAACTCTAAACAATTGGAAGCGACATAACGATCCATATAACCTTCTGAGTAAATTCATTTTAACTAAGATGGAATGTTTCAATGTTGCGATGGAGATTCCGGAAAAAGTAATTGCTATAGCCAAGTGTTTTTGGATTTATGAACCGCCAAAAAACGACGAATATTACTATAGTTCAAGACTAGAGGTCGACCATGAATTTGGTGTTGAAAATAGCCATCAAGACTATTATCCTGCAAGTGCTTATCAAACCCCTATATACGCCTTGCTGAAAACCGACTTAGAATTAGCACTAAACTTCATTACCGACCTAATAAATTATTCATCAAAAATATATGCTGAATCTAGTCTTGATAAAGGTCAGGTTGAGACTGCAACATTGATTCTCGATGATGGTAAAAAAATTAGCATACCTATTTCAAATCGTCTTTGGTGCATGTACAGAGGAACACAGGTAAGCCCTGATCTCCTTGAATCAATATTAATGTCGCTAGAACGTTTCTTTCTCGAAAGAGGAAAAAAAACTAAATCTGAAACACTTGAGTATTATTTAAACTACATCTTAGCAAGGGCTGAATCATCTGCGCTCGTGGCTGTTGTTGCAAACATAGTATGTGCGTTTCATGAGAAAACATTTAATGTAGCTAAAGTTTTATTTAGAACAAAAGAATTCTTCTTCTATGACACTGCCAGAATGAGTCTAGATCAGAACCATAAAAGTCAACTTACTTCGTTAAATGCCTTTGGTTTAAACCGAATGAATGAGCTTCATGAGAATGAAAGGATAAAGGCCTGCGACGAAAAACATCGAAAATTGACATTAGAAGATATCGCACTTCAATATCAGTTCTTTAGAACTGAGGATATATCAGAAGAAGAGTCTGAGAAAAGGTTGCAGGACGTCTGGGATATTTTGGATATTCACTACAGTGAATTACCGGACAAAGAACAAGAAAATCATCGAGACAAAACATGGCGTCTATATTTAGCTCGTATAGACAAAAGGAAAATGTCACCTGAAGCGAAGCAAGTAGAAAGTGGTATAGCAATAGAATTCAATCCAGAAATTGACCCAGACCTTAGAAAATATTCTGAAGATGCACAAGTAGAAGCAACTAAGCCATTTAAACATTCCAGTTTAAATATTTGGGCTGATAGCAGACTCTACAATAGTAGCAACTACAAAAAGTACGATTCTTATGAAAATTCTCCATTGCTTGCATTAAATGAGGCAAAGGAAATATGGAAACAGCTTCATAATAAAAACATGACTGAAGAATTGCAGTTTGTTAGAGCTTTGCCATCGTATGTATGCGCCGTGCTATTACGGGACTTTAAAGAAAAATTAGGAAATAACGAACTAGAGTTTTGTAGAGAAGTTATATTTGAGTACGCAAGCATTGTTGATAATGATGACTACACGCACCAGATTGGAGACGGACTTGTTCCTGCGCTATTTGTACTTCCAAAACTGATAGAACATTTTCCAAACGAAAGGCTTAATATCAAGCTTACTTTGATGAGAGCCTTAATGAGATATGACTCAATAACGGTAATGGGAATAGATAGGATAAACTCTGTAGTTATCCAAGCAGTTCAGCACCTCTGGAAAGACGAACCTGAGTTCATGAAATCGTTGTATATTGGGTATTTGGTAATTGCTCAGAAATATAGAGATATTCAGGGTCGTTTAAGAGAAGAGGCTTATAAACAACACAAACATGAGATAGACAAAAATGATTTAGAACAAGAGTTATTTAAAGGTTTAGAAGAAATAGTAAAAAGCTTAGAAGACGAAACCATTTCGGAATCAGCTGTTGATAGTATTGAACGTATAGATAGCGACGTATTGATAACTGCTTTTCAACTCGTACCATTAGGTAACAATTGTATGGAATCGGTGCCATTTATCGAGGCAATTATCAGGATGATTTCACAACAATTGCTTTCACGAGATAGAGAAGATCGTCTTGATTACACTGACAAATATGAGTTTTCCAAGCATTATGCTCGTTTTATACTTCACTTGGAAAATGACAAGAAAGACATATTCCTGAAATATTTTACAGATGATTTCATATTGAATGAAGGCATGGCAGATTTACTAAATGAATTCGTTAGCGCTGAAGATTCACTCAATATGCCTGAATCATTCTGGTATGTATGGGATCGTTTTAAGGATCACATTGTGGAGTCAATAAATAGTCAGGGTTGGCGTCATGATAAAGAGCGTATAATCAAGTCCTTTTTATTTGCAGGAACCTCTTGGAAGGATGACGCAATGACGTGGCATACATTTTCACCGGAGAATAAACTTTTTTTTAGTGATTTAAGCGGTAAAATTGGAGGAGAGTCATCTTTTATTTATAGTATTAGCAAACTACTTTGTGGCATAGGAAGTGAATTTTTAGATGACGGAGTTTACTGGTTTAGTAATGCAATAAAGACCTTTGATATAGACTTATCACAAGATAAATCAGGAAATACACTATTTTATTTAGAGAGATATATGAGAAGGTATTTATTCAAAAACCATGACAAAGTAAGGCAAACACCAAGCTTAAGGGCACAGTCAATGATAGTGCTGGATTTTTTAGTAGAACAATATTCCATCACTGGTTACCTACTTCGAGAAGATATCGCGTAAAAATTTGAAGTTTTAGTTGTTAAAGCAATTGACGAAGTTTTTTAAATTTAGTGGATTTACTTTGAGTATTTGTAAATTATTTTTGTCCAAAAACGAGTTGACCCGACAGTCCGGTTATCGCTCAAAGCCGACCTTAGAGTATTTACGTTAGCTTATTTTGGGGCAAAGGCAGCATAAGAACACTGCCTACGTTAAATCAACAATCGGTTTCTCTCGATATTTTAATGGCGTCTTCAATCTCTATTCCCAAATATCTGATGGTGTTATCAATTTTTGTATGACCGAGTAGTAACTGAACGGCACGGATACCTAAGAAAATATTCCGTTTCAATAATGTTCCAGTTGCTCTAAAGTTTATTCTGAGAGGACGAGTACTTACTGATTATTATCTGCCTCTTCTTTTAGCTGCCTATGGTTTAATTATAACTTTAAAGCAATATTGGTAGCTTTATGCCATCATTACTTCAATACTATGCCAATATACACTTCACTTACCACGCTGTAAGTTAATAAAGTCGAGCTTGGTTATGTCAACCTATACTTCAAAAAACAACGTGGGCTTTTTAAGCGTTATAACCGTGTTTAAGGCTATTAATAACGTTCATAATTAATCTTCTACCAGCAATTGCATTTACAAATGTTAAAGGTGTTTTAGAGCTAAATTGTAAGGAGCATGTATTTAGCCATTTATTCCATCTTTCAATATTTTCAAAGTAATCAATACAAGCTGATGCTAAATGAGCTAACTCAAAGGTGTTTTCACTCAAAGTTGCATTTAAAGGTTTATGCTCTTTTTTATGACGTTCGAAAGATCTAGTACTTGTACCAATTGCTTCAGCAAAGGATTGAATATCCCAACGTAACTCAAGCCTAAGTTTCTCAACACTTTTTATATCTAAACCACGTTGAATCAATTCAATTTCATCTAAAGGGTTTGAGCTTAAATTAACTTTTCCATTACTCAGTATATCTACAAACTTATGATTAGTATTAAGTTTAATATCGCTAGGCATACATACCTCAAAACCAGAAAAAGTTATATTTAATAATAGCACTTCTGTTACCCAGCTGATAGTTGGTTAAAGTGATAACCAGTCAGTCAACTGAACTACCCATAGTTTGCTAGACACCATTGAATTTGTGATCACTAATAGCTTTCGTATACACGCAATGATTGGCTTTTATCAAAGCTTTAAATTTCGATTTAGAATAAATTGAATTTAGTTAATGTAAAAAGAGACGAGTACAACTTCTCCTTTGATTATGGGTACGCTGAAGAATTTTTTTATAATTATAATTTAAAAAATGTATACTAAAATCACTTCTTATTTAATGGGTATACAAAAAATATATGTATACCCAATATATTCAGTGTAAGACAATTTAAAGCACAGTGATAAATGAAGGTAATGAAGGAACACGCTTTAATATACATATTTTAACTCTTGAGTTCATTGTTGCAGCCGTTGAGATGCGCGACAACCCCAAGCTTGCAAATGTACCGCTGGCAATTGGCGGTAACAGTCGCCGTGGAGTGCTCTCTACCGCTAATTATATTGCCAGAGAATATGGTGTGCGCTCTGCTATGTCTAACTATCATGCCAAACAGCTTTGCCCCGATTTAGTTATTGTGCCGGGGAGAATGGCTGTTTATAAACAAGTATCAACTCAAATCCGCGCTATATTTAACCGCTATACAGATCTTGTAGAGCCTCTTTCACTTGATGAAGCGTACCTAGATGTTACCGACAGTACTGCATTTAAAGGCAGTGCAACGTTAATTGCAGAGCAAATCCGCACCGATATTTTTAATACCACAGGGCTGACCGCTTCTGCGGGGATTGCGCCAATTAAATTTATAGCCAAAATTGCTAGCGATGAAAATAAACCCAATGGCCAATTTGTAGTATTGCCTGAGCAAGTTGACTCGTTTTTAGCCCAATTACCACTAGGTAAAATTCCAGGAGTGGGTAAGGTAACCTTGGAGAAGCTTAATTTAAAAGGGTTGTACATGGGCCAAGATGTTCGCGAAAAAGGGGCTAATTGGATGCAGCAACATGTGGGGAATTTTGGCGTGTCGTTATATCAAAAATGTATGGGGGAGCATATAGGGCGGGTTTCAACTGAGCGGATTCGTAAGTCATTGAGCGTGGAGCATACTTATGAATACAACAAAAATAGTCTTGATGAGTGCTTGGAGCAATTACCGCAACTGCTAGGTGAGCTCGAGGTTAGATTAAACAAACAGCAGCTACAAAATAAAATTAACAAGTTAAGTGTTAAAGTTAAATTTGCTAATTTTGTTGTGACCTCAGCAGATCAAGCGAATCATCAATTAAACACGGCTATTTTTAAAGAGTTACTCGCCAAAGCCTATCAACGCGGATTACAACAACCTGTGCGTTTATTAGGAATAGGTGTTGGCATTAAAAACCAACCAGAGCATAATTTACAGCTGAGTATTTTAGACGTGTAAAAGCTGTAACTCTAGGTTGCCAGTAAGTATGCAGATTACCGCAGTTTACTGGTTATAAATTGCTAAATAAATAATAATAGGGGCTACGTTTTCTAACAGGATCATTTTTTATGGCATATCCAAAAGCAGTGCTGGCTCAGCCAGTAAGTGCAAGCCTAGATTGTGCATCACACGATGCACTAATTATTATCAGTGATGACTTTTCTCATTTACCAAATACGCCTCTGCGCGATGCAATTTTAAATCAAGCTCAAGTAGACTCTCGAATAGGTAATCAAGTTACCTTGCTAGTAATTGCCGGTAAACGTGTTGTGTTAGCCCCAACAGGCCCTTTAAATAGAGATTATGATGATGTACGTCGCTATTTTGATGCGGCTAAATTAGCCATTAACGAGGCTAAAGCGTCAGGCAGTGTTAACCCTGCTATTTACTTACCCGCTTTAAATACCGACAGCCGTTACCAACACGCGCTGGAAGTGGCCTATTTAGGCGCATGCCAAGCATTATGGCAGCCTCTTGAAGCACGTGAATTTCATGGTCATGGTATTGAGCCAATTACTCAAATCGGTTTAATTGATGCCAATGAGCAAACGATTAAAGCAGTCAATGCATTAGCAGCTGGACAATATGCTGCACGTGATTTATGTGGTACCGAGCCTGAACGTATGGCACCACCACGCTTTGCTGATTACTGTAGCGAACTATTTAATAATAGCGCAGTGAGCGTTGATGTGATTGATGACTTGGCTGCCATTGATAAACACTATCCGATGCTAAGTACTGTTGCTCGTGCATCTTATGCAGTAGAGCGTCATCATCCACGCGTTGTTAAACTTGAATATGTACCAGAGGGTGAAGTAACACGCACACTGATGTTTGTTGGTAAAGGCTTAGTTTATGACACAGGCGGTGCAGATTTAAAAGTAGGCGGCTACATGGCAGGTATGAGCCGAGATAAAGGCGGTGCGGCTTCTGTGGCTGGATTTATGAAAGCAGTTGCTGATTACCAGCCTAAAGGCGTTAAAGTGATTGCCTTTTTGGCAGTGGTACGTAACTCAATTGGTTCAGATTGTTTTGTTCCTGATGAAATCATTACTAGCCGTGAAGGTGTGCGAGTGCGCATTGGTAACACAGATGCCGAGGGGCGTCTAGCGATGGGTGATTTACTTAGTGAAATGAAAGATTTGGCTGTAAACGAAATAAATCCAACGCTGTTTACTGTGGCTACTTTAACAGGGCATGCTGCACGTGCGATGGGACCATATGGTGCTTATGTAGAAAATGGGCCAGCACGTAGTGCTAATATTTCACGTCAATTAGCTGATTGTGGTGATTTATGGGCTGACGGTGCTGAAGTATCACGCTCACGTCGTGAAGATTATGACTTTATAAAACCACGTACTTTAGCCGATGATGTGCTTTCTAGTAATAATGCGGCTTCTGCCGTCACAGCGCGCGGTCATCAATTCCCTATGGCATTTTTAGCTGTGGTAGGCGGGTTAGATAAGCATGGTAATGAGTCTACTTTACCACTCCCTTATGTGCATATGGATATTGCCGGTAGTGGTGTTGAAGGTGGTGATTGGCAACATGGTAAACCAACTGCGGCCTCAGTAAGCAGTTTGTTTGCCCGCTATTGTTTATAATTATCTATAAATAAGTCTAAAAAGCCCTGAAAATAAGGGCTTTTTAATTGGTGAAAGGTATTAATTAACCTGAACTTTGGTTAAGAGGTTTACTAACGCATTGAATCAAAATGATATTTATGTTTAATTTTCTCTAGCTTGAGATAGATTTATTATCCGGAATTCAGGTTAACTCAGCTTAAAGCGCGATACCACGCTAGATAATTCAACACTGCTTTGTTTGAGTTTGTCGCTGGCAAGGGTTAAATCCTTCGTATTACCTAATGATTGCTCCGTTGATTGCGAAAGATCGTTAATTCTTAAGTTTACTTCATCTGCGGCCGATGTTTGCTGCTCTGTTGCTCTTGCAATTTGGCCGTTCATATCGGTGATCACCGCTACTAACCTGTCTATTTCATCCAGTGATGTATTTGCTGAAGAGGCTTGTTCAACCGTAGAAATAGAAATTTCTTGGCTAGATTTTACCGCCTCAACTGCGGCTTTAGCGCCTTCTTGCAGTTTAGCTATCATGGCTTGAATTTCATCAGTGCTTTTACCCGTTCGACTTGCTAAGGTTCTTACTTCATCGGCTACGACGGCAAAGCCTCTACCATGCTCACCTGCCCGTGCAGCCTCAATGGCTGCATTGAGTGCCAACAGGTTAGTTTGCTCTGCAATACTTCTTATTACATCAAGCACCGAGCCAATATTATTACTCTCTTGAGCAAGATCAGCGGTTACTTTGCTTACGGTTTCTATATTACTCGAGAGGGTTTCAATGGCGATAATCGTTTTAGATACCACATTTTTACCCGTTGATGCATTACTGGCAGTATCATTTGCGGCTTGTTCAGCGGCTTCGGCATTACGGCTAACATCATGAATTTGATGAGTCATTTCCTCCATTGCAGCGGCTACTTGGGTGCTACTGTCGTTTTGAAGCTCAATAAACGACTGGCTGGTTTTGCTAGAATCATCTACAGCATGGGCATGCTCGTTTACATCGTTTGCGCTTTTGGCGACTAGTACTAAAGACTCTCTAATTTTAGAGACAAATAAATTAAATGATCTCGAAAGTTGAGATATTTCATCATTACCACTTTCGTTGAGAGTACGAGTTAAATCCCCCTCACCTTGAGAGATATCTTTCATCATCTGCGCTGCTAAACGAGTCGGCGTTAAAATGCTTCGGCCAATAAAGTAGCTAAATAACACCACCACAATAATCATAATAACAACGTTGATAATGATGATAGTGCGCTGCTGCGAAAAGGCAATGTCTATGGTATCAAGATAAACTCCCGAGCCGATTATCCATTGCCACTGATCAAAACCTTTAACAAACGCAATTTTATCTACGGGGTTGTCATTACCGGGCTTTGGCCATTTATAAGGCACATAACCTTCGCCGGATTGTTTTACAACGCTAACCATCTCAACAAATAACGGGGTGCCATCAGGGTCTTTATTATTAGTTAAATCTTTTCCCTCAAGAGCTGGCTTTATTGGGTGCATTACCATGGCTGGCTGATAATTGTTGATCCAAAAATAGTTAGTATCATCGTAACGCAATGAGCGTATTGAGGCGATTGCTTGAGACTGTGCTTGTTGGCGAGTAAGAGTTTGGTTTTGTTCAAGGGCTGCATAGTGCTTAATAGTACTATATGCAGTTTCTACCACATTTTTAGTTTTAAGGTATTGCTCGTTTTTGAGCGCTTGGTATTGGTTACTCAAGCTCGAAATACTCAATACAATTAAACCAAATATTACAATCCCTACTAAAATGGCTAGACGTTGAAATATAGTAAAACGACGGAGATTTAGCATAAACATGTTCCTGTATAAGAGCATTACTTCTCTTTAATAAGCATAGTTAAAATATAGGCTAATAGAGCTTTATTTTCATAATATTGAATTTTTATATTTAGTTGTTAGCGGTTAATTTAAATACAATACAAGTTGCGCGCTCAGGCTTAGATTTTTAGTTACTCTATGCTTAAATGGATTTAATTATTGTTTGTTGACGTTTCAATATATCTTATTTGCATAAAAAAAGGCTGATACTTGTATCAGCCTTTAGTCGAATAACTTAGTTAGTTTGTATTAAAATTACGGTTAAAGAAGTTAGTAATAGTTTGATGTAAATGAGTTTGAACTTGTTTACCGCGAAGACTATGTTTTGAGCCTGGGTAAGTCATCATTTCAAACTGTTGATTGTTATCTTGCAGCTGTTTAAACAATTTTGTTGCATGGGTAAACAACACGTTGTCATCGGCCATACCATGGTAAATCATTAATGGGCCTTTAAGGCCTTCAGCATATGGGAAAACAGCACTGTCGGTATAACCTTGCGCATTTGTATCAGGGTGACCCAAGTAACGCTCGGTGTAGTGAGTATCGTATAAGGCCCAGTCAGTTACAGGAGCGCCAGAAACACCGGCACTAAAGTAATCGCCTGCTTTAAACATGGTCATTAGCGCCATATAACCACCGTAGCTGTGACCATAAATACCAATGCGTGCAGGGTCTACGTAATCAAGTGTACGTAAAAACTCAACGCCTTTAATCTGATCAGCTACTTCAACAACACCTAAATTTTTATATATTGCATCTTCAAACTTTTTACCACGATTATAAGAGCCGCGGTTATCTAGTTGAAAAATAACATAACCTTGTTGCGCCATATATTGAAAATATAAGTTTTTACTACGCCAACTATTAGTTACTCGCTGAGCATGAGGGCCGCCATACACGTTAACAATAACTGGGTGCTTTTTACCCTTAGCCATGTTTGTAGGTTTAAATAAACGGTAATGCATAACTTGGCCATCTTCAGCGGTAATAGTACCGTACTCAGGCTTTGCTAAATCGGTTAAAAAGGGAGTTAGTGGGTGAGAGTCGTCTAGTTTATTCTCTTCAAGCCACGTAATAAACTCTCCATTGATTTTGCGCAGCGCTGCTGAATTTGGCTTATTCACCGATGAACTAGTGTCAATGAAGGTTTTGTTATCTTTTGCCAGTACAACATTGTGGTATTGGCCTTTTTCAGTAATGCGCTTAATTGCCCCTTTTTTAAATAAAGGCGCACTGTATAAGTGACTTTCAAGCGCAGTATCTTTACGCGCTGCAAAGTAAACTATACCATTTTTTTCATCTACGCCTTTTAAGCTATCAACAACCCAGTCACCAGTAGTTATTTGACGAATAAGTTGGCCATTATTAGCATACAAATAAAGGTGCTTAAATCCATCTCGCTCCGAGGCCCACACAAAATGTTTTTTATCTTTTAAAAACTCAAGATCAAAATGTAGGTTTATCCAAGTATCGCTTTTTTCAGTTAATGCGACGGTTTGCTGTTTTGTTTTACTGTTGTAAAAGCGTAATTCTAAATTGTGCTGAGAACGATTTTGCCACTGGTAAGACAGGGTGTTGCTATCGTTTAACCATTTAGCACGAGCGATATAAATATCTTTATCTTCACCTAAGTCAATCCAGTCAACCATTTGGTCATTAAGCTTTACAACGCCAAGTTGAATGTCAACATTGTTAGTGCCAGTAAATGGATAGCGCTGATTAAATAGCTTTACTTCATCAGCATAAATTTCGTTACGAATTGCTTCTCGAACAGGGCTTTCATCAACGCGAGTAAAGGCGATTTTAGATTCATCATTTGCCCACCAATAACCGGTCATGCGGCTCATTTCTTCTTGCGCCACAAATTCGGCCATGCCGTTTTTAATAACGCCACCGCCATCTTTACTTAACTGAATTTCTTTACCTGAAGCCAGTTCTAATGCGAAGAGGTTTTGCTCACGAACAAACGACACAAAATTACCTTTTGGAGAAAAGCGCGCATCGGTTTCAAATGCTTCAGTGTTAGTCAGCTTTTTACTATTTTTTGTTTTTAAGTCGAAGTAATAAAGGTCGCCATTAAGAGGAAATAATAACGCTTTACCATCTTTTGACCATTTGTATTCAAGAATACCTTTACCAAAAATACGCTGGCGTTCACGGCGTGCTTTTTCTTCATCTGACAGGTTTTCTGGGCCTGAAAATAATTGCGCTGAATCAACTAACAACCGGTTGGTGTTATCTTTTAAATTATATTCCCATAAATCATAGCGGTTATAGTCATCTGCTTTACCTTGTAAGTAGGTAACACGGCTACCATCGGGAGAAAACTTAAGTTGTACCGGAGATTTGCCAGCTAAGCTTGGATCATCAAATATACGCTCAAGCGTTAACGGCTTTGCTTGAACGCTTAATGCGCCCGCCATCAGGGGGATTGCCAGTGAGAGGTGTTTTAGTTTTTTTAACACAGGATTGCCTTTACTTACATAAAATTATCCCAGATGGTAAAGCACAAGCGTGTGCAACTGCAACTAAATGCTATAAAGTGTGAAGTAAAATAACCTAAGGATTTAACATGCGCGAAACATCATTTACCTTAGCCCCAGAGCTGACAAGAGATTGTATTGAACTGGCCGATTGGCCTCTTTGTAAGGTATTACTACTAAATGACAGCCAATACCCATGGTTTATATTAGTTCCTAGAATAGCGGGTTTAAAAGAGATAATAGATTTAACCGAGCAGCAACAAATTACTTATTTACAAGAGTCGGCTAAGCTCAGCCATTTATTAATTGAGGTGTTTAATCCTGATAAGTTAAATGTGGCCGCGCTTGGCAATATGGTTCCGCAATTACATATTCATCATATAGCGCGTTTTAAAACAGATATTGCATGGCCTGCGCCGGTATGGGGCAAGTTTCCAAGTGTCCCTTATACTAATGAGCAGATAGAGCAATTAAAAACGCATTTTTAAAATCAGAATGGGTTACTTTGAGGAGATAGTATGAAATTAATAAAACAACTCTGCACTAGTGTATTTATAGCAGCCATTGCTGTTTCAACAGTAATAGCGAGCGAGCAGCCGGTAGCTACGGATGTAGTAAATAACGTTAGCATTAAAAACTTTGCAGCACATAACAACCTGATTTTTTCAGCAGCGCAACCGACTAAAGAGCAGTTTAAGCAATTATCGCAAGCCAAGGTAAAGCATGTTATTAATTTACGTGCAGCAGATGAGCAAGACTGGGATGAAGGCGCGTTAGTCAACTCTTTAGGAATGAGCTACCACGTAATTGAGATTGCGGGTGCAAAAGACGTAAACACTGATAATGCAAAGCAGTTAGCCAATCTTTTAGAGCAACTTAAAGGTGAGTCGGTGGTTGTTCATTGTGCAAGTAGCAACCGTGTTGGCGCGTTAATGGCTATTTCAGCCCATCAGCAAGGTACAGATATAGAGTATGCGATTGAAATCGGTAAGCAGTGGGGAATGGCAAGCCTTGAACCGGTTGTACGCAAAGTGATGAATGACAAATAAGCATACTGATAAGTAATAAAAAAGCGTTACAATGTAACGCTTTTTTATTTAATTAGCTTTTGTTAATTAAGGCCAAGCACATCTTTGCCTTGTTTGAAGGTCACATCTACAGGGATGTTCGCTTTGCTTAACTTTTCTAAATCTTTAGCAAGTTCCGCTTTAATATCGCCATGAGTGGCAATAAGTTGATCTACTTTTTCGTAATCACCGTCACCTTGTAGAGTTAAAATAAGGCGCGATAACTTTGCCATAGCATCCCCCATTTTATCCATGTTGATGCTATAAAGCCCGTCTTCATTTTTAGAAAAAGCACCTTCTTGAGCAAAAAAGTTAAAGCGGATCATGTTTGCTTTACCATGTGCACTTGAGGCACCGAAGCGCACTGAGCGGAAAATACCCGCCATAAAGGTGGTGTAGTAATCTTCTAACGTCCCTTCAGTGATCTCACCTTTTTTAAGTAACTGTTCAACCATGTATAAACCAAGAATATCGGCTTTACCTTCTTCTAAAGCACTAGCATGTTCTTGAAGTGATTGGCGAACGGTACCTTTACCCGTTAAGGTGTTTTTAATCCCTAAACCGTGAGCCACTTCATGGAACATGGTATTGGCAAAAAATGCATCAAAGGTAATGTGTTTGCGTTGCTCTGGCACAATTAACTGCTCTGAGATAGGCACTAAAATTTTATCAAACTTCGCACGCATTGCGTTTTTAAGCTGTAAACGACGTGTGCCTTTTTCTAATTGCACTTGCTCATCATTGGGCAAGTTAATTGCAATGGTTTTACTGCCAGCATTTGAGTGCCCAGCATAATAAACAACATCATAGGCATTTAAGTCGGCATCTGAGCCCGGTACTTCTTGCTTGTATTTGCTATCGACAGGTAAGCCTTTTTGCAACTCAGGTAAAAACGCTGCAAATTTCGCTAGTCGCTCGCTCCACTTTAAATCTTTAATAAGAACATACGATTCATAAGCTGCGCGGTAACCAAATAATTGGTCTTCGTAGTTTTCAATTGGGCCAATAACGACATCAATTGGATTATTTTTCATATCCATCCAAGCGAAGTCAGAGGCTTGGAAGTCATCGCTTTGTATTGCGTCAGCTCGTAAGTTTAAGTAGTTGGCGAATTCTTGATCGTCGGCTAGTTTGCTGGCTTCTCTAAGTAACTCTGCAGCTTGAGCAAGCTCTACTGCATACTCTTCTGAATAAGGTGTGCTGTATAAATTACCAAGCTCATCGCGTTTAATCAGTGAGTAAAGACCTGTTTTATCTTTTACATCAGCGTTAGTAAGCTCTTCTTTGGTGATGTCGGCTGGGTAAAAGCCTGCACCAAGCGGTTTTTCTTTATAGCCTGATAAGAATACTTCATCGCCGTTTAAGCGATCCCATGGGCCATAGTTAATATCAGCAAACTGACGTACTTTTTCATCATCTAGTTGTGCTAAAAAGTCTTTTTTATCTTTACCAAATGCTTGCTTCCAGAATAAATCATCCATAATTTTTGAAGCATCAATAAGTTTAGCTACCATAGCTTTTTGATTGTCAGACAAGTGTGATAAGTCACTTTGTAAACTAAAGTCTGTGTATATGTCTAAGCGTTGACGGTCAATATTAACAAGCGCTGGCCCTGAAGGCGTTTGAGAAGCCGTTGGCGCTGAGCTTTGCGGCGTATTACTTGAAGATGGTGCTTGCTCAGAGCAGGCACTAAGAAAAACAGCGCCAGAGAGCAGTATTGCTTGGCTAATTTTATTTAAGATCATTATATTGCCTTTAAAAAGTCTATTTTATAACTTGTATACTGTAAGTTAAGGTACTGAAAGCGTGTTAATGTGCCTTAGCATGTTTGCATTAAAGCAAAACACACTAGCAAATAGCAAGTATTAGGCGTTAGTGCGCATAAATCAGTGGGGCACTAGTAAATAATCAATAATTATCTACAATTTTTTCTACTTTGGGTATATGTTTAGTACTGCTAAGCTTTGAAATAATTAATAATATAAGACTTGCTGTAAAGTGTAGGTCATTAAGCAAAGGGATATTTTATGTCTACAGAAAATGCCTTACTCACAATTTTGGTTGACAGAATTAACAACGACACACTGGTGTTACCTACGTTACCAGAGGTAGCTATTAAGGTTCGTCAAGCCGCTGACAATCCAGATGTAAATTTGATGCAAATGTCAGATGCAATAGCACATGACCCTGCACTGTCTGCGCGAATGATTAAAGTAGCAAATAGTGCCATTATGGGTCGTGCTGTAAAGGTGTCTAACTTACATCAAGCAGTGACACGTATTGGCTTAAGGCAAATAAAAAATATAGCTACAGCCATGGCAATGGAGCAGCTGTTTGTATCTAATAATGAGCTAATAAAGGGATACATGGGCAAGGCGTGGCAAAAAACGCTGCATGTGGCCTCGCATTCTATTTCATTGATGGAGTTTTACTTAAAAAGAAATACTCACACTTCGCTTAACCGTGATGCCATTACACTAGCTTCATTGGTTTATAATATTGGGGTGTTACCGATTTTAACTGAGGCTGAGCGACACCCAGAAGTGTTTGCCAATCCGAGTTTTTTAGCGCATGCAATTCAACGTTTAAGCGGTAAAATTGGTGGCTCAATAATGAAAGCATGGGAATTCCCTGATGTGTTTGTAGAGGTTGCACAGCACTGGGCTGATGTTAACTATCGCTCTACTGAAGTGAGTTATATCGACTTTATTCGCATTGGCGCAATCCTTGAGGGAACCCTACAAGTATCAGATAAATCTGCGGCGCTACAAACCTATATTGATAAAGGCATTTTTCCTTCATTAGAAATGTTAGAGAGTGAGGAATACTTGCACATGGTTGAAGACGTAAAAGAAATGTTTAGCTAAATTTTTGAACAATAAAAAGCACGATTAGTATCGTGCTTTTTATTTGTAATACTATTTAATAAAGCTTTTACGCTAAATCGTCTGCATCACCTAAGCCTTGAGTAAGCTCTTCAAGAAGCTGTTTAATTTCCTCAGATGCAAGAATAAAGTCAGCGTCTAGTTTAACCGCCATATCTTCTTTAGGAATATCGGCATTTTCTTCTTTAAGTGTTTCGCTATAGCTTAAACGTTTAATTGAACCATCGTTTTGTAGCATAAACTTAACGCGTTCTTGCCAATCCAAGGCAAGCTTAGTGACGCGTTTACCACTTTCAAGGTGCGATTTTACTTCGTCACACGCTAAGTCATGGCCTTTAAGCTTAACTTGGGCTCCACTGTCATCCGCTTCTTCAAGCTCAGCATCAGAGCCTATAGCGAAGCCCTCTGGAGTACTAAAGTTAGTAAGCCAGTCAGTTAAAAACACATCTAAATCATAGTTAGCAAACGCAGGAACAACGGGTAGCGTACCTAATGATTTACGTAGTAACGCCAGAAGCTCTTCAGCTTTATTAAAGCTTGCGCTATTAACTACAACCCAACCATTTTCCTGGTCTATGAACGCAAACTGTAGGCTCGACTTTTTAAATGCTTGTGGCAGTAGCGTGTGCAAGATGTTTTCTTTTAATTCATCTTTTTCTTTTTTCTTTACTGGTCGATTTTCTTCAGCTTCAATCTGATCAACCTTCTCTGCAACAAGCTCATTTATTACAGATGCCGGTAACACTTTCTCTTCACGCTTGGCACACACTAAAATGCTTTTTTGTGAAAAGTGAGACAAAGTTTCACCATGTTTACCAAATGCTTTTGTCCAGCCAAATGTCGCCAACTCTTGGCCAGTACATGGACGAAATAGATCTTGTTCTAACGCCTTGTCAAAGTCTTCTTGAGTGTACGAAACGTCTTGTTTAAAGCGATAGCATATAAGGTTACTAAACCACATAGGGAAATGATCCATTTAAAAAATTTGTGCAATCATAGCAATAAAAGCCGCTTCTAGAAACGGCTAATCGAGTTTAAAAAGTGGCAGGGGGGATGACATATTTTTAGGGAACGAAATTCGGTAATGTAACCCTTGGTCGGGTTCACTGCTGACTTCAATTTTGCCATTGAGTGTTTGTTTTACGAGGTTAAAAATAATGTGAGCACCTAAGCCGCTGCCACCTTCATCACGCTTTGTGGTGAAGAATGGGTCAAATAAACGCTTAAGTTGTGCCGGTTTCAACCCGATACCATTATCTTGGTAATTAATGACTAAGTCGTTTTCATCGGTATTTACATCTATGGTAATTTGGCCACTGTTTATATTTTCAAAGCCATGCAGTAATGAATTCATAATTAAGTTAGTAAATATTTGGCTGATCACCCCCGCAGGTAAATTAATAATTAAATCATCAGGGCAATGCAGGCGAATGCTATGGGATGTTTTTTTAATTTGCGGATGTAAAGAACGTATAACCTCATTAATGTAATCCTTAAAGTTAATGGTTCTTAGCGCCTCACTGGCTTGATCAACTGCGATTTGTTTAAAGCTCGTGATTAAGTCAGATGCGCGCTCTAAATTGTGAGAGAGTAGCTGAGCACTTTGTGCAGCATCATTAATAAAGCTCTCCAGTGCTGAAGAGGATAGCGATTTGTTTTTAAACGCAGTTTCTATTTCAGTTAAACGCTCATGTAAAAATGAAGTCGCAGTTACGCCGATACCAATAGGGGTATTAATTTCATGAGTAATACCCGCCACTAAACCGCCTAATACCGCCATTTTTTCTGAGCCAACAAGCTGCTCTTGCGCAAAGCTTAGTTCATCGAGTGAGTTTTGTAGTTGGGTTTGTTTACTTAGCAGCTCTTGCTCAGTTTGCTTTCGTAGGTCAACTTCTTCAGTTAATACTGCTTTTTGGCGTTCGAGTTCATATTTTTGTTGCTGTAGGTCGATCATTGCTTGGCTAAGGTTTGATGTTTTACGCGCTACATCTTGTTCAAGCTGCAAATTTTGTTGATCTAGTTTTTGATTACTTTCGATTAGGTCATTCTGGGTTTGCTTTAACTCTTTTTTATACTCAACAACTTTAGAGATCAAATTGTTAAAAGAGCGCTCCATTACTTTTAGTTCGTTATTTTCGTCAGTGACAATTTTAACGCGCTGGCCATCGAGCTCTTCTAATTCAAGGTATTCAATTTGTTCAGTAAGTTGTGTGAGTGGCTCCGTTAGCAGCTTTCTAAATGCGATTAAAAACAAGATGATTAAAAAGGTGGTTTTAATCATGGCGTTGCCAATTAAAAAGTAAATAGAGAGCATGATGCGACTAAAGATCACGTCGCGGCTAGAAAATAAAGTCACATCGCCTACCTGAGTGGCGCGACCTGAAAATTCAAAAATAAGCGGAAATGTATAACCAAATAAACCTGCTTTGGCGTCTTCTACAATCACGTCTTCTTGGACAAGTTGCTGACTATATAGGTTGTGAATGTTTAGCGCGCGGCCTAATTGAGAAATAATAGCGCCGTTATCATCACGAATAATAACCCCTTCAACCATAGGTATATCAAGTAATCCTTCTGCGGTTGTTGTGGTTTGTTTTATATTTAACTCCCAAATTGCTCGGGTTAGACTTCTACCAAATGTTTTTTGCAGTGTGCCGAGCTCATCGCGTATGTAATCTTTGGTATTAACATACTCTGCGAAGATTTGTCCGCAGGTCACCACAAAAGTCAGTATAAAATAAACCGATAAAACTCGTGTGAGTAACTTTGTTGAAAGACTTTTTTGCGGCATGAGGGACTTGTATTTCCTTTAATTATTCAACTATTAGTGTACGCTTATAAACATTAGTTAATAAATCATTAAAAATAAACATATATTTTATTATATTGTTATTTTGCGATCTTAAATAAGGATTACCTCATGAACTTAACAATAAAGCATAGTGTGTTTCGCTAGTTTGTTTTCAAATTAGGTAGAGTTATTTTGCTAATTTTTATTGTGCATTAATGCACTTTATTGATAACGTTAGTAAAAGATACAGTAAATAACCTGCTCGCTACTTATGTTGGTTATATTTTTGACTTTTTGCTGCCTGAGTAAGCAAATTAATTTTAGCGTGGGTTTAGGTGTTTTATATGAGTTTAATTAAATTGTCATTATGATGCGTTTTTCTATTTTAGTCTGTGATGACTCAACTGTTGCTCGTAAACAAGTGATCCGCTGTTTAAATGAGTGTATTGATGCTGATATTCAACAGGCAACCAATGGTAAAGAAGCCTTGGCGTTATTACACCATAAGCATTTTGATCTCTTATGCCTCGATTTAACCATGCCTGAAGTGGATGGGATTGCAGTGCTTGAGCAGGTCAAAGCAAATAAAATAGAAACTTATGTATTGGTAATTTCTGCAGATATTCAACAAAAAATGCGAGATCGCGTAGCGCAACTCGGCGCAATCGATTTTATTCACAAACCGATTAATAAAGCACAACTTAACGACGTTTTGCATAAGTTTGGCATTTATTAATAAAATTCATGATGAAAAAGACTGTTTTATCTTCTAATTTAGGGTTGACAGAATAGCCTTTGTTAAGGCAGTCTTAAGCTATGAAAACATTTAGTCTTGTAACGACCATTATTATTACAACCACCATTCTTACTGGATAGTGGCATAGGTCGGTGCAACAAATTTAAAGGCCTGTGTTCACTTAGAACACAGGCCTTTTTTCGTTTTATGGAATGAGGAAACATAAAAATGCGCGTTTTAAAATTTGGTGGCTCATCGCTCGCTGACTTTGCCTGTTTAGAGCAAGTAGCTGCTCTAGCTAAGGCACAATTAAAAGATGAAATGTTACTGGTGCTTTCAGCGCCTGGCGGTATGACAGATTCGCTTGTTGCGCTGGCTAGTGCCGCAGAGCAGGGGCTGGATTTCAACCCGTTGTGGGATGCACTTGTTACCCGCTGCAATGCTTTAAAAGCAGCTGTAGAGGAAAAACAAGGAACAGTTCAAAACTGGCCAGACTTTAACGAATTGAAAAATAAGCTTGATGGGGTTGCACTTATTAAGTGTTGCCCAGACAAAATCAGGGCTTTTATTATTAGCTTTGGTGAACGTGTTAGCGTATCGCTAATGCAAAGCTTACTAGCCGATCATAACGCGCATTATTTACAAGCAACAGACTGTATTGTTTCAACGGGTGGACACATTGACGCTGAGGCCGATTTAGTCGCCAGTAAAGCCCGTTTTCAAGCGGTACTAAAAGAGTCGCCAGCAACGGTTTACATCATGCCTGGATTTACTGCAAGTAATGATAAAGGTGAGCTCACAACACTTGGTCGAAATGGCTCTGATTATTCAGCGGCGATTGCTGCAGCGTGTTTAGAGGCGCAAGTGTGCCAAATATGGACTGACGTTGATGGTGTATACAGCGCCGATCCGCGTTATATCAAAAAAGCCACTAAGGTTGATTTCCTATCTTACAAAGAGGCGATGGAGCTTTCTTATTTTGGCGCTAAAGTGTTGCACCCTAAAACTATCCTACCGTGTGCAAAAGCTGGAGTGCCATGCGAAATTAAAAACACTCATAACCCAGATGCACAAGGCTCATTAATTAGTAACGATACGGTATCTGATGAGCCAGTAAAAGCAATCTCAAGCCTACAAAACTTAGCTATGTTGACCGTTTCAGGTCCTGGTATGAAGGGCAAAGTGGGTATGGCATCGAAAGTATTTAATGCATTAGCGCATGATAACGTGTCAATCGTCCTGATCACTCAATCATCATGTGAATTTAGCATCAGTTTTTGTGTTCATGAAAGTGATTTAAACCTAGCGTTAAGTGCGTTGCAAGTGGCCTTTGACTTAGAGTCAAAAGCTGGCTTAATTGAGCCGGTAAATGTGCAACGTAATTTAGCAATAGTAACGTTAGTGGGCGATAACATGCGCGCTCATAAAGGCTTAGCGGCTAAGTTTTTTGCATCGCTTGCTCAAGCACAAGTTAACATTGTTGCTATAGCGCAAGACTCAACTGAAAGCGCTATTTCTGCTGTTATTGACGGTGAGTTGTGTAATGACGCGGTTAAAATCTGTCATGAAAACTTTTTCACTCATGTGCCTTCAATCGATGTGTTTTTATTGGGATGTGGCTTAGTCGGTCAAGAGCTAATAAACCAGCTTGAACGTCAACAAGCATGGCTTGAAAAGCGTAATATTAAATTAAACCTATACGGTGTGGCTAATTCTCGTCAATTACACCTTGATGGTGAAGGCATTGCTTTTGATGATTGGCAACAAAAACTAACGCAATCAGAGCAAGCATTTGATTTAAAATTAGTAGAACAGTTTGTTAAGCAAAACCACTTGGTTAACCCTGTGCTAGTTGATTGTACTTCATCAGATGCCTTGGCTTCGCAATACGTCGATTTTTTAAATGCGGGTTTCCACGTTGTGGCTGCCAATAAAAAAGCCACCACGAGCTCATATACGTATTACCAAGATTTAATAGCAGCTACACATAAAAATAATCGTAAGTTTTTATACGAAACTAACGTAGGTGCAGGTTTACCTGTAATCGATAACTTGCAATCACTCTTTGGTGCTGGCGATGAATTACTTGAGTTTAGTGGTATTTTATCAGGCTCGCTTTCATACATGTTTGGTGCACTAGAAGATGGTTTATCACTTTCTGAAGCAACAATTAAAGCCAAAGAAAGCGGGTTTACAGAGCCCGATCCGCGCGATGACTTATCGGGAACTGACGTAGCACGTAAACTACTTATCATTGCCCGCGAAGCAGGTATGAAATTAGAGCTTAGCGATATTGAAGTGGAGTCGGTGTTACCACAAGGCTTCGCCCAAGGTGACAATGTTGAGCAGTTTATGGCAAAGCTACCAAGCCTGGATGCTGACTTTAACGACCGTATTCAAAGTGCAGCGAGTGAAGGTAAAGTACTTCGCTACGTAGGCACAATTAAAAATGGTCACTGTAAGGTCGGAATCGAAGCCGTGGATTCATCACATGCATTGAATGTTATTCGTGATGGTGAAAATGCGCTGGCTATTTTAAGCCAATACTACCAACCGCGTCCGTTTGTAATTCGTGGTTATGGGGCAGGCTCTGCAGTAACGGCTGCGGGTGTATTTGCAGACATATTAAAAACATTATCTCGCTAGGAGTCAGTCATGATTGAAGTATATGCTCCGGCGTCTATTGGTAATTTTGCCGTTGGCTTTGATGCGCTGGGCGCCGCACTTGCGCCCATTGATGGCGGTTTATTAGGTGATGTGGCGGTTGTTAGTGCCGCATCGAGTGATGAATTTATTTGTACAGGCGACTACGCACATAAGCTACCTAGTGATGCGCAAGAGAATTTAGCGTACCAGTGTTTAGTGCATTTTAGAGCGCATGTTGCGCCTGATATGCCTGCGGTAAAGCTCGAGCTTAGGAAAAACTTGCCGATTGGTTCGGGATTAGGCTCAAGTGCTTGCTCTGTGGTGGCGACATTTGCAGCACTGGATAAATTTGCCAAAACTAATTTAAGCCAAGTAAAGCTCATTGAGCTTATGGCCGATTTTGAAGCCGTTGTAAGTGGGGGGCGCCATTACGATAACATTACACCGTGTTATTTAGGCGGCTTACAGTTAACCGGTGATTTAATTCCTGATAAATCTATTGCTTTACCTGTCGATGAAAGCTGGTATTACGTTGCCGCATTTCCGGGCTTTTCACTCAATACCGCAAAAGCGCGCTCTGTTTTACCAAAAGAGCTCAGTATGCATGCGGGGGTTGAATTTGCTCAGCGTTTATCGGCATTTAGTAGCTTACTGTTAACAGGGCGTTTTGATGATGCATTAAGCATTATGAAAGACGAAATAGCAGAGCCATACCGTGCGCCACTTATAAGCGGCTTTAGTGATGCCAAAGCAAGCTTACCAGCACTGGGTGCTGAAGTTGTGAGTATTTCAGGCGCAGGGCCGACCTTGTTTAGTGTATGTAAAACGCTTGAAGCGGCAGAGCAATGCGCGCAGTGGCTAGAGGAAAATTACATCAACGAGCAAGGTTTTTGCCATATTTGTAAATTAGATAACGACGGCACGCGTCAATTAAATGTTTTATAGGATCAAGAGTCATGCAATTACATAATTTAAAAGAATATTCACAAAAAGTGTCGTTTGTTGAAGCTGTAAAAACAGGCCTGGGGCGTAATCAAGGGGTGTTTTTCCCAGAGTCGTTAGCGCCGCTTAGCGATATTGATGCGTTACTCGATATGGACTTTGTAACTCGTAGCGGCAAAATCCTCTCTCATCTGATTGGTGATGAGTTATCAAGCGATACGGTTGCTCAAATGGTAAAAAATGCATTTAACTTCCCAGTTAAGCTGGTGGAAGTTGCAGAAAACACCTACTGCTTAGAGCTTTTCCATGGACCGACATTGGCGTTTAAAGATTTTGGTGGCCGCTTTATGGCGGAGTGTTTAGCGCAGTTTAACCACGGCGAAAAAGTGACAATATTGACAGCAACGTCGGGTGATACCGGTGCCGCTGTCGCGCATGCTTTTTATAATAAGCCAAATATTGATGTGGTTATTTTATACCCTAAGGGCAAAATTTCACTCGCTCAGCAAAAGCTATTTACTACACTCGGTGACAATATTCATTGTTACGCGATAGAAGGCAGTTTTGATGATTGCCAAGAGTTGGTTAAAAAATCATTTTTAGATGAAGAGTTAAAAGCAAAACTTGGTTTAAATTCAGCAAATTCAATCAATATTAGCCGCTTAGTTGCACAGGTTTGTTATTACTTTGAGGCCATTGCACAGTTGCCAAAAGAAAAGCGTGCTACAGCGCATATTTCAGTACCCAGTGGTAATTTTGGTAATGTGTGTGCAGCTATGATTGGTGCTGTTATTGGTATGCCTGTAGGTAAACTAAGCGCGACTACAAACCAAAATGATACTGTGCCACGTTATATGCTTGATAAACAGTGGACGCCCAATGCCACTATTGAGTCATTGTCTAATGCTATGGATGTCAGTAAACCTAATAACTGGCCGCGAGTACAAACTATGCTAGATAATGACTGGTTTAGTTATGATAATTTTTATTCTGTTAGCGTGGATGAGCAAAACACAAAATCAGTAATGAAAAAAATTCAACAGCTTGGCTATATTGCAGAGCCTCATACCGCGATCGCCTACCAAGGGCTTGTTGAAAATAAAGCAACAGATGCTGCAGGTATCTTTTTAGCGACTGCACACCCAGCTAAATTTAAAGAAAGCGTTGAAGAAGTATTAAATACCGAAATAGCCATGCCAAAACCGCTAGCAGATGCGCTTGCAAAACCGTGTTTAGCCATTGATATGCACAATGATTACGACGATTTACGCAGCGAGCTATTTGCTAAGCTAGGTTAAAGTCACACGTTTAGAAAAAGCGGCTTAGGCCGCTTTTTTTGTTTGTTTATACATCGCTTTAGATACAACGCATAAGCTAAATAAATGTAATAAATCAAATTCATTTAAAATTGTTATTAGTTTATAAAAAAATATCATCATCAAAATGCTGTGAAATAGTTTCAATCCCTGTTTAAATATCCTCAACTTAAGAGCGTAGGCAAAGAGTCGTTTTAAGCGTACAATAAAGCCTGTAAAAAATACCCATACACGTTGCCCAGGAGACCCCAATGTTAGAACGTAGCATGAATATTTCGGACTTTGATCCAGAGTTATTTGACGCGATGAGCAAAGAAACATCACGTCAAGAAGAGCACATTGAGTTAATTGCATCTGAAAACTACTGTAGCCCACGCGTACTAGAAGCGCAGGGTTCTCAACTTACTAACAAATATGCTGAAGGCTACCCGGGCAAACGTTACTACGGTGGCTGTGAGCACGTTGATGTGGTTGAGCAGTTAGCGATTGACCGCGCAAATGAATTATTTGGTACAGATTACGCAAACGTGCAACCACATGCTGGTTCACAAGCGAATGCCGCTGTTTTCCAAGCACTATTAAGCCCACTTGATACTGTTTTAGGCATGAGCCTAGCGCACGGTGGTCATTTAACACACGGCTCACACGTTAACTTCTCTGGTAAAACATACAACGCAATTCAGTATGGACTTAACGAAGAAACTGGCGAAATTGATTACGCACAAGTTGAAGCGTTAGCACTTGAGCACAAGCCAAAAATGATCATTGCGGGTTTTTCTGCATACTCAGGTATTGTTGATTGGGCTAAGTTCCGTGAAATTGCAGACAAAGTAGGCGCATACTTATTTGTTGATATGGCGCACGTTGCAGGTTTAATTGCTGCGGGTGTTTACCCAAGTCCAGTGCCATTTGCTCACGTTGTAACAACCACAACACATAAAACATTAGCCGGCCCTCGCGGTGGTTTAATCATTTCTGCGTGTGGCGATGAAGATATTTACAAAAAGCTAAACAGCGCTGTTTTCCCAGGTGGCCAAGGTGGTCCTTTATGTCATGTTATTGCTGCTAAAGCGGTGGCATTTAAAGAAGCACTTCAACCTGAATTTAAAACATACCAAGCTCAAGTTGTTAAAAATGCTCAAGCAATGGTTGCAGTATTACAAGAGCGCGGCTACAAAGTAGTATCAGGTAAAACTGACAACCACTTATTCTTACTTGATTTAATCGATAAAGATATCACAGGTAAAGATGCAGATGCTGCCCTAGGTAATGCGAATATCACGGTTAACAAAAACTCAGTACCGAACGATCCTCGTTCACCATTTGTTACTTCTGGTTTGCGTATTGGTTCACCAGCAATCACTCGTCGTGGCTTTAAAGAAGCTGAGTCAAAAGAGTTAGCTGGCTGGATCTGTGACGTACTAGACAACATCGAAGATGAGTCAGTACAAACGCAAGTAAAAGAAAAAGTGAAAGCAATTTGTGCAAAATTACCTGTTTACGCTTAATCCAAGAGTAAAATAGTAATTTAGATCACAACTGCACACATTTTTGTTATGATAATGGCCGCTATGATAGCGGCCATTTTTTGTTTTTAAAACGGAAACACACAGTTATGCATTGCCCATTTTGCACCGCCAAAGATACTAAAGTTATTGATTCTCGCCTTGTTGGTGGGGGACACCAAGTACGTAGACGTCGTGAATGTAATGAATGCCACGAACGATTTACCACCTTTGAAGGGGCTGAATTAGTCATGCCGCGAGTTATTAAGCAAGATGGCAGCCGCGAACCGTTTAATGAAGATAAGTTACTAAATGGCTTAACTCGCGCCCTTGAAAAGCGCCCTGTAAGTACTGAACAAGTTGACGAAGTAGTTAATATAATTAAATCGCAGCTGCGAGCCACTGGCGAACGCGAAGTGTCTAGTCATTTGGTAGGTGAGTGCATTATGGAAGCGCTGAAAAAATTAGATAAAGTAGCCTATGTAAGATTTGCCTCAGTATATCGCTCGTTTGAAGATATACGTGAGTTTGGTGAAGAAATAGCCCGCTTAGGAGAGTAGTAATGACCATGCAAAGCTCGTTTTCAGAGGATGATAAACGCTATATGGCACGTGCCATTGAGCTGGCAAAAAAAGGGCGCTTTACCACCACTCCTAATCCTAATGTAGGCTGCGTACTAGTAAAAAATAATAAAATAATAGCCGAAGGGTTTCATCAATTAGCAGGGCAAGGTCATGCTGAAGTTAATGCTTTGGCTGAGGCCGGTGAAAGTGCTAAAGGTGCAACCGCTTATGTAACCCTAGAGCCTTGCAGTCATTATGGTCGTACACCGCCTTGCGCTGAAGGGCTAAAGGCCGCGGGTGTGAAAAAAGTGATTGCTGCTATGGTTGATAGCAACCCGCAAGTTGCAGGAAAAGGCCTGAAAATTTTAGCAGATGCAGGTATAGAAGTCGCTTACGGATTACTTGAAGAGCAAGCGCGGGCATTAAATTTAGGCTTTTTTAAACGAATGGAGCAGGGGTTGCCCTTTGTTACCTGTAAAATGGCCGCAAGTATTGATGGTAAAACAGCGCTTAAAAATGGCCAAAGTAAATGGATAACTGGCCCCGCAGCGCGCCAAGATGTGCAACTATACCGAGCAAAAAGCTGTGCAATTTTAACCGGTGCCGATACGGTATTAATGGATGATGCAAAATTAAATGTGCGCCCAGAAGAGTTACCGTATTCTTTACCAACTGATTTACCACTGCGCCAACCGGTTCGCGTTGTTATTGACTCACAAAATAGACTTACCCCTGATCTTGCCTTATTTTCAATTCAAAGTGAGGTGATAATATTTACCACCAAGGTTGATAAATCGCATCAGTGGCCTCATTTTGTTAAACAGATTGAAGTACCTGAAAATAATAATAAAGTAGATTTACTGGCCGTGTTAAACACGCTTGCCCAATTGCAGTTTAATAATGTGTGGCTAGAGGCCGGAGCAACACTGGCCGGTAAAATGACAGAACTTGATTTAATTGATGAGTTTGTTTTTTACATTGCTCCTAAATTAATGGGCAGCGATGCTAAAAGTTTACTAAATTTCCCAGAGTTAATGAGTATGCAAAATACCATTAATTTAACTTTTAATGAGTGTGTGCCAATCGGTGATGATTTACGTATCACAGCACTAAAAAAAGCTCATTAATCATTTTATATAAAGAGTAGCACTATGTTTACTGGAATAGTTGAAGCGACAGGTAAAATTGCGTTATTACAAAAAAAACAAGGTGATTTAGCTATTCGTATCCAAAGTAAAAACCTTGATATGAGTGATGTTAAGTTAGGTGACAGTATTGCAACTAATGGTGTATGCCTGACGGTTGTTGATAAGCATATTGATGGCTTTAGTGCTGACTTATCAAATGAAACGATTAGCTTAACAGGGTTTGCACATTACGCATTAGGGCAAACCGTTAATCTAGAAAAGGCGATGCAACCTGTTTCGCGCCTCGGTGGTCATTTAGTATCTGGCCATGTAGATGGTATTGCCACTATCACAGCAATTAATGCCAATGCGCGAGCAACAGAATATTGGTTAGCCACCGATGAAAATTTAATGAAATACATTCCTTACAAAGGGTCGGTTTGTATTGATGGTATCAGCCTGACGGTTAATGCGGTTGAAGGTAATAAATTTAAACTAACGATTGTGCCCCACACCAGCGGGCAAACGACCATAGCTGATTTTCAAGTCGGTACCAAAGTGAATTTAGAGGTCGACCAAATAGCACGTTATTTAGAGCGCCTAGTTAGAGGGGCTGAGCAACCTACGGGTTCAGATATTTCGATGAGCTTACTCGCTAAAGCGGGCTTTATAAAATAACGATATTGACAACTTATACGAGCAACTTATGAATTTAAACAGCGCACAAGAAATAATTGATGACATTAAAGCCGGTAAAATGGTTATTTTAATGGACGATGAAGACAGAGAAAATGAAGGCGATTTAATTATTGCTGCTGAGCACATAAGTGCAGAAGCAATTAACTTTATGGCGACTCATGGCCGTGGGTTAATTTGTTTAACCATGACCCAAGAGCGTTGCTCGCAACTTGATTTACCGCTGATGGTTAAAAATAACGGTGCCGCGTTCTCGACCAACTTTACTATGTCTATTGAAGCGTCAAAAGGGGTTACAACGGGTATTTCTGCAGCGGATCGTGCTCGCACTGTTCAAGCTGCCATTGCTAAAGGCGCTGTGCCAAGTGATATTGTACAACCTGGGCATATTTTCCCTATTATGGCGCAACCTGGCGGCGTATTAACGCGCGCAGGACACACTGAAGCTGGCTGTGATTTAGCGCGTTTAGCGGGGCTTGAGCCGTCATCAGTGATTGTAGAAATTCTGAATGAAGATGGCACCATGGCGCGCCGCCCTGATTTAGAAGTATTTGCTAAGCAACATGATATTAAAATTGGCACCATTGCTGATTTAATCGAATACCGTAACTTAAATGAAACCACTATTGAGCAAGTTGCAAAATGTAAATTGCCAACTGAGCATGGCGAATTTGACTTAGTAACTTACAAAGACACCATTGACGGCCAGCTGCACTATGCATTGCTTAAAGGTGAAATAAAACAACAAGAACCAACGTTAGTGCGAGTGCACTTACAAAGTACCTTTAACGATATTTTACTCTCTGATCGTAATGCTGATCGTAGTTGGGGATTATCGCAAGCAATGGCGTATATAGCTGAGCATAATGGCGCTTTAGTCATCTTAGGTAAGCAAGAAAGCACTGACGAATTAGAAGCGACTGTTAAAGCATTCGCTGCAGCTGATGCTGGCGAGAGTGTAACGCCACGCAAATTCCAAGGTACTTCACGTACCGTAGGTGTAGGCTCGCAAATTTTGGCTGATTTAGGTATCCAAAAAATGCGTTTGATGAGTTTACCGAAAAAATATCATGCATTATCAGGCTTCCATTTAGAAGTTGTTGATTACGTAGAGCCACAATAATTACACGCTAGGCTATTATTTTATTTATGTGGTATAATGCGCAGCAATTTTTGCGCAACCGAAATCGCTTAAACTTATTTTTAGGGTTATCAAATGAAAATTATTGAAGGTAATAAATACGCTCCAGGCAAAAAGTTTGCCATTGTCATTTCTCGTTTCAATGACTTTATTGGTAGTAGCTTGCTTGCAGGTGCTGTTGATGAGCTAAAACGTACTGGTGGAGTATCAGAAGATGATATTACCGTAATTTACGTACCAGGTGCGGTTGAATTACCTTTAGCAGCGAAACGCGTTGCAGCAAAAAAAGAATATGATGCAATTATCGCCTTAGGTGTAGTGATCAGAGGGGGCACGCCTCACTTTGATCTCGTCGCTGGCGAGTCAAATAAAGGGCTTGCACAAGTATCACTTGAGTATGATATCCCGGTTGCATTTGGCGTATTAACCACTGAAAGCATTGAGCAAGCAATTGAGCGCGCAGGTACCAAAATGGGTAACAAAGGCGGCGAAGCTGCTTTAGGTGCGCTTGAAATGGTTAATGTGTTAGATAAAATTTAAGTTTAAGGAATTTTTGTGAAACCAGCAGCAAGACGTAAAGCACGTATCTTAGCACTTCAAGCCGTGTATTCATGGCAATTAAGCGGCAATGCAATTGCCGATATCGAACAACAAATGTTGATCGAAAACGATATGACTAAAATTGATGTTGAATATTTTAAAGATTTAGCGCGTGGAGTTGCAGTAAACCACAAGCAACTAGACGAAGCTGTATCGCCTCATTTAACTCGTCCATTTGATGAATTAGACGAAGTTGAACGTGCAATCTTACGTTTAAGCAGCTACGAGCTTAAATTTCGTGAAGACGTTCCTTACAAAGTGGCTATCAATGAAAGTATTGAATTAGCTAAAATGTTTGGCGCTGAAGATAGCCATAAATTTGTAAACGGTGTACTTGATAAAGCTGTAAAACAGTTACGCAAGTAATAACAACTTTAGCTGATTTTTATTATCAGATGAGTTGTTATAAATAACCGTTAAAAAGGAGAGCCGGCATAGGCCGGCTTTTTTGTGTATGAAGGAATTTGAATTAATTAATCGTTACTTTAAAGGTCGTGGCATTACTCGTCGCGATGTTAATTTAGGGATTGGAGATGACTGTGCGCTTGTCACAGTTCCAGCGAACTGTCAGCTTGCTGTAACCACAGATACCTTAGTTGCTGGGGTGCATTTTTTTCATGATATCTCCCCTCGCGCATTAGGGCATCGAGCTCTTGCTGTTAATTTAAGTGATTTAGCTGCCATGGGCGCAGAGCCTACTTGGGTGTCGGTTGCACTTACGTTACCTAGTATCGATCCACAATGGATTGCTGAGCTGACTGATGGCATGCATGAAATTGCTGAGTACTTTAACGTTCAGATCATTGGTGGTGATACCACTCAAGGTCCACTTAGTATTACTATTTGTGCAAAAGGTACAGTTCCTGAAGGCACAGCATTACGTAGAAGTGGTGCAAAAGTGGGTGATTGGATTTTTGTAACCGGTCCGCTTGGTGATGCTGGGTTGGCGATTGAATCGAAAAAACAAGGCTTATCGATTGCACCTGAACACTTAAAAGATATTAATAAACGTTTAAATTTCCCCACGCCACGTGTAGCTGCTGGGCAAGCGTTACGAGGCTTGGCATCGTCGGCCATTGATATTTCCGATGGGTTACTAGCCGACTTAGGGCATGTGCTAAATTTATCACAAGTTAGTGCCACCATTAATATTGAAAATGTCCCCACCTCAGATGCCATGCAAGCGAGTCTTGATTTTGAGCAGCGACTTCCTTTTGTTCTTAACTATGGCGATGACTACGAGTTACTGTATACCGTTGCTGATAGTAACAAGAGTATGCTAGATATTAAGCTGCGCCAATACGGTGTAGAGGCAAGCTGTATCGGGCAAATAAAAAGTGGTGACGGCAATATAGAGTTATTACACCAAGGCGATAAGTTTGCTTTTGAACATAAAGGTTTTGAGCACTTTTCCAAGGAGCAGGTTTGAATAAAAACCGATTATTTAATTTAAAACGCCCTCATCAATTTTTTGGTTTGGGTTTTGGTACTGGGCTTGCACCAAAAGCACCTGGTACATTTGGCACATTGGCAGCATTACCGTTTATTTTTATTACCATGCATTTTCCGCTATGGTTACAAATTGTATTTGCAGTAGTCATAAGTATCTTTGGTATTTGGGCATGTGGAAAAACAGCCGATGACCTTCAAGTACATGATCATCCGGCAATTGTTTGGGACGAAGTTGCTGGTTACTATATTACTATGATTGGCGCAGCACTTAACTGGCAAACATTACTAGTGGGCTTTTTACTGTTTCGCTTTTTTGATATAGCAAAGCCAGGGCCGATTCGTATACTCGATAAACGTGCCCATGGTGGGTTTGGTATTATGGCCGATGATGTGCTTGCAGGTATTTTTTCGCTTATTTGTTTGCAAGCATTGATAAAAGTAGGTTTACTACCCTTTTAATTTATTATTTGTTTAACTAGGTGGCAGCACTATGATGCGATTTTTATTGGTTTGTGTACTTATGTTATGTGCCATGCCAAGTACGGCTTCAATTACTGATTACGTAGTTAAACAATGGAATATCAAAGACGGCTTACCCTCACAATCCCTAAAAAGTGTAGTACAAGATAACCAAGGCTATATGTGGCTTGGCACTCAATTTGGATTAAGCCGTTTTGATGGCAATACCTTCACTAATTATAATACCCAAAATAGTTTATTTTTACCCAGCAATGGTATTAATAAGTTATTGATCGATGGCGAAGGATTATTGTGGGTAGGCACTAAGAATGGCCTTGTGGTTATCGATCCTGAAAAGCTAACCGCACAAGAGTTTAATATTAAAGGCCCAGTAAGAGATATTCTTGAAGATTCTCAAGGCAGTATCTGGATAGCAGCTAATGGGCTCTATTATATAGACAGAGGCCAAATAGAACTGCGCGACCAACTAAATAACCCTAGTCCTATTGTAAACGCCACAGCTATCACCCAAATTGTGGGGTCGGTCAGTAAAATGGCGCTTTCACCTGAGGGAATTTGGCTGGTTAACGACCGTAATTTATTACGTTTAACGCAAAGCTCGTCTGACTTTTCTAAATTACGCTTAGAACTAACTGCTAAAGTGGCTTTACCCGATCGTTTAGCGCAAACCATTGTTCACGATCTATCGTTTTTAAATGGTAATTTGTACTTAGCTTCTGAGTTAGGGGCTTATTTTTTAGATTTAGATGACGAGCTACGTCCGTTTCCACTTCCCAATGCTAATAACTCAGCTGTGTATAAGTTTATGAGCGATGGTAATGGCGGCTTGTGGATATCAACCTATGGACGTTTATTATTTAGAGCTAAATCTAATGATTGGCAGTGGGTTGAACCCAGCCAGCTAGATCAGAGTATTTGGTTTGCCGATATATTTAGAGATGATGAAAATAACATATGGCTAGCGAGTTTTAGTGAAGGGTTATGGCTTGCTCACGAAGGGCGAATAGAGCGCCATTCAGCCATTTCTAAAATGACCGAAGCGGTAATGGCAATTAGTAAATCACCTGATGGTAAGTTATGGATTGCCAACAAAAGTGGCGTTGGCTATTTTGATGCCGATAAAACTTTTATTAATGTTATTAATAGTGCCAAGTATGGAAATGCCTCGGTACATGACCTGCAATTTGATGGCGATCGCCTTTATGTTGCTACTGGTAGAGGCTTGTTTTTCTACGAATCAAATACCTTATATAGTTTCCCTGCTCGTGCATTGAGCGATAACCCTGTTTTTGCAATTAGCACTTCAACTAAAGGCGGTTTTTGGGTAGGCACCGGGCGAGGATTATATCGTTTAAATTACAATGGTTTAAACCCTTTTGCGTACAATGCTTTTTTAGGCAGTAAGTTTGTAACCTATGTTTTAGATAAACCAAATTTTGGGGTTATTGGCACCAGTAAAGGCGCGTATTACTTTACTGAACGCGGGATAGAAAAAATAGGTGACCAAACCACCTTAGAAAGTGCGTACGTTACTAGCATTTTACACATTAAAGGCGTAGGTATTTTAATTGGTTCGTTGAATGATGGTTTGTTTTATCGCAGTGGACAAGGGCAATGGCAGCAACTAGACGCCGCCAATGGATTGCCATATGGTTCCATATTCAGTTTAGAATACGATGACACCTCAAAGCGAATTTGGGTAAGCACCATGAAAGGGGTTTACCGCATGCCTGTTGAGCAATTTAAAGCCAACATCGAAAGCTTAAAAGTAGAAGAAGTGATTTCTTCATTTGACCGTCAGCTCGATGGTAAAGCCAGCCAATGTTGTAATGGCTTAGGCCATGATGCGGTGGTTGATATGGATAACTCTATTTGGTACCCCAGCTTACAAGGTGTGGTGGAAATTCCGAAAGACGTAGAGTTATTTGGATTACGTTCGCTTAAACCAACTATAGAAACCTTAACCACACCATCACGAAAGCTTGCAGCTGCTGCGTTAGGTGAAAAACCGGTTCTTGAGACCGATGAGCGTGATGTAACACTTACCTATACTGCGATTGATTATTACGCTCCGGCAAGTATTGAGTTTAGATATAAACTTAATGGGCTTGATAACGATTGGCGCTATGCAAATACCCGTCGAGAAGCAATTTATACAAATTTACCCGCTGGTATGTTTTTATTTGAATTAGAAACTAAACGCCAAGGTGAGGATTGGGGTAAAGCGCAATCAGCCGAATATGCGTTTGTTGTTCCTGAACGATTTGGTGAAACCATCTACTTTAGATTACTGATCACCAGTGGTTTTGTGTTGCTCTTTTATTTAGTGTTTTGGGTATTTAAAGTTCAAGAGCGACGTAAGCAACAAGTACTCGAAGGGCTTATTACTGAACGAACCCTAGAGCTTCGCCAAGCGAATGATAAATTAAACCAAGTAAATTCTCAGCTTAAACTTGTTAGTCACTCTGATGAGCTAACTGGGCTGAGAAGTCGTCGTTTCTTGTTTGATCAACTACCAAAAGATATTGAGCATTTTCAGCGTAATTCGCAGTCATTGCAGGCTCAGGGTAAATCTTTGGTGTTGTTAATTATTAATTTAGATAACTTTAGCCGCATTAACGATGCTTATGGTCCTATTGCTGGAGATAGCTGTTTACAACAAGTAGCGGCATTACTTAACTCGCGTACTCAAGGCTCTGATTATGTTGCTCGGTGGAGTGGTGATGAGTTTTTACTGTTATTACGCGATTTTAAGTGTAATTTAATCGACAGCTATGTATCTGAATTATGCCAAGCTATTGCCGATTATACCTTCCAACTTCCTAACGGTGAGACAACCAATATAACAGCGTCAGTGGGTTGGTCTTTCTATCCGCTACCTCTGCTAGGTGGTCAAGTTATTAGCTGGGAAACATCGATTAATTTAGCTGATATCGCATTGCATCAAGTTAAAAAACGCGGCGGCGATGGCGTTGCTAACATTACCTTTGATGAGCAATTAGATGCATTTGAGTTTGAGCAAAACCCGAATGTTGAACAGCAGATTGGCCTATTGCAAAGTAATGGCTTAGCCGACATTAAAGTGTGGATGCGCTAGAGGTTAAAGTTAGCAATAAAAAAGGAGCCAATGGCTCCTTTTTTATTAAACACTATAAGTATTAGCTCATAAATGCTTTGATTGAGGTTAATATACCTTGCTCACCTAACCCCATTTCATCGTGCATTTGCTGTTGAGTACCGTGTTTAATAAATTCATCCGGTATACCTAAGTTAAGTATTTTTACAGCCGCTTTTTGAGTAGCTAAATACTCATTAACTGCCGAACCTGCACCACCAGAAATTGCATTATCTTCAAGTGTTACAATGATATCGTGGTTAGCGACAAGTTCATCAATTAAACCAGTATCAAGTGGTTTAATAAATCGCATATTAACTAAAGTGGCATTGAGCTCATCAGTGGCTAATTGGGCGTTTTCAAGCAAGGTACCGAATGACAATATAGCTACTTTAGCACCTTGTTTAATTACGTTAGCTTTACCAATTTCGAGCTGTTGCATAGCGCTTTGAACCTCTGCTGTGCCCGCACTGCCACGCGGGTAACGCACAGCTACTGGGCAATTGGCTTGATAGCCAGTGTATAGCATTTGACGGCATTCGTTAGTATCGCTAGGTGCCATAATAACCATGTTAGGAATACAGCGTATAAAGCTTAGGTCATAGGCGCCTTGGTGAGTTTCACCATCAGCTCCGACAATACCTGCGCGGTCAATAGCAAATAATACCGGTAGGTTTTGCAATGCAACGTCGTGAATTAGTTGATCATACGCACGTTGTAAAAAGCTAGAGTAGATAGCAACAACGGGTTTTAACCCTTCACAAGCAAAACCTGCAGCAAGGGTTACAGCGTGTTGCTCAGCAATTGCCACATCAAAATATTGTTCTGGGTGTTCTTTAGAAAAGCGCACCATTCCCGAACCTTCACGCATCGCAGGAGTAATTGCCATTAACTTGTTGTCTTGCTCTGCCATATCGCAAAGCCAATCACCAAATACATTTGAGAAAGTCGCTGCACTTGGTTTAGATTTCGGTAAACTTGAAGTCGCAGGATCAAATTTTGGTACGCCATGATAACCAATCGGATCGGCTTCTGCGGGCTTGTAACCTTTGCCTTTTTGGGTTTTTATATGTAAAAGTTGTGGGCCTTTTAAGTTACGCATGTTACGCAGCGTATCAACCAGCATATTCACATCATGGCCATCAATTGGACCAATATAGTTTAGGCCTAATTCTTCAAAAAAAGTACCCGGGATCATCATCCCTTTAATGTGTTCTTCCATACGGCTGGCAAGTTCTTTTACCGGCGGTACACCAGAAAGAAGCTTTTTACTGCCTTCGCGGATGTTGGTATAAAAGCTACCTGATAAAATACGCGCAAAATGATTGGTTAACGCGCCGACGTTTTCAGAAATCGACATTTCGTTATCGTTCAAAATAATCAACATATCTGATTTAACATCACCTAAGTGATTCATCGCTTCAAAGGCCATACCTGCGGTAATTGCGCCATCGCCTATCACCGCCACTGTTTTACGACCTCTGCCTTCTTTTTGCGCAGCAATAGACATACCCAGCGCCGCTGAAATAGAGGTACTTGAATGGCCAACACTAAACGTATCGTATTCACTTTCGTCTCTAAATGGAAATGGGTGCAATCCATCTTTTTGACGAATGGTGTGCATTTGGTCACGACGTCCCGTTAGTATTTTATGTGGGTAGGCTTGATGACCTACATCCCAAACTAAACGGTCGTCGGGAGTGTTGTACACATAATGTAATGCAACGGTAAGTTCTACGGTTCCTAAACCAGACGCTAAATGGCCGCTACTTTGCGATACTGAATTGAGTAAGTAATCACGCAATTCATGGCTAAATGCAGAAAGCTTATCTTGTGCTAAGTCTCGCAAGTGGACTGGTTCGTTCACCAAATTAAGTAATGGATACTTGCTGCTATCAAGTGTCATGGTTTTTTATATATCCTTCGCTAATATTAACTTTCCTCAAAAGTTAGATTTAAGAGGTAAACTAATATTCAGTAATAATTTTGTTCTAAGAGTTAATACGTTTTAGCCATGTTTAATGGTCACGTTCAATTAAATAGTTTGCCAATGCCGCTAAGTCGGTCGTGTCTGCGTCAATATTGGCTAACGCCTCATGGGCTTGCTGTATCAAATTTAGTGCTTTTTGCTTAGCACCTAGCATACCTAATAAAGCGGGGTATGTCGCTTTATTAGCAGCAATATCTGACCCTTGAGGCTTACCTAAAGTCAGTGTGTCGCCCTCAACATCTAAAATGTCGTCATGAACCTGAAAGGCCAGCCCAATAGCATACCCAAAAGTAGATAAGTTATCTAAAGTATGTTGGCTAATATTAGGAGCGCAAAGTGCGCCCAAAGTAATCGCACAATTTATTAATGCGCCGGTTTTAAGTTTATGAATACGTTCTAATTCATCAACCGTAATAACTTTATCTGTTGCTGCAATATCGCGGCCTTGTCCGGCAACCATTCCTTGCAAGCCTGAAGCATGGGCTAATTCTGCAATCATTTTTAACTGAGCTTCTGTTGAGCATTCAAATGTGTGCTTAGCAATAAGCTCAAATGCTAAGGTTTGCAGTGCGTCACCTGCTAAAATAGCTTGTGCTTCACCATAGACAATATGACATGTAGGACGGCCACGACGTAAATCATCGTCATCCATAGCGGGCAAATCGTCATGCACTAATGAATAACTGTGAATGCATTCTATCGCTGCTGCAAGTACATCTAAATCACGCTTGTCAGCACCTAACATTTTACCTGTGGTATAAACTAAAAAGGGCCGCAATCTTTTCCCTCCATTCATTAAACTATAATGGGTGGCTTCTTTTATGGTGTTGTCGCTTTCAAGAGGTTGTTCGAAATAAAGATTGAGAGTATTGGCTACATCATCTTGAGCAAGCTTTATTTGTTCTTTTATGCTCACAATTATTCCATATCGTTATTAAATTGAGTAAGCGGTGCTTTTTCGTCATTACCCATTAATATCGACACCTTTTGCTCGGCTTGTTGAAGTTTACCGGAAGACGCACTGGCTAATGCAATGCCGCGCTCAAATTGCTTTAAAGACTGTTCAAGCGATAAATCACCTTGTTCCATTTCACTGACAATTGTTGTTAACTCTTCTAGTGCTTGTTCGAAACTTAAATTTTCAGGTTTTTTAGTCGCCATCTTTATTTTCAACTTACATAATAAATTTAAACGCCAATTTTAGGGGGAATGCTAAACTAGGTCAAAGAATGTTATGTTTTTTTGATAGATAAATGCTGTTAATTGGGTTTTACTGCGCTTCAGCGTTATTTTTTAAATTATAAATTCTGATTAGTTAGATTGATTACCTATGTTGATCTAAAATAGGACTAATCGTAATTTTATCGTTTATCATAAAAATCACTTAAGTATTTCAGTATCTTGCCGATATACATTTAATAACAACGCTTGCGAAGAAAAAATATAAAACCTTTGGAGGGAATGTGGATTTAGCAACCATTATTGGGATCCTTGGCGCAATTGGCTTAATTGTCATGTCCATGTTTATGAGTAGTAGCGGCGAAGTCGGTATGTTTTACAATACTCCTTCCGTGGTTATTGTATTTGGTGGCTCCCTTTTTATCGTTTTATCCAATTTTACTATGTCGCAATTTTTAGGCATTGGTAAGGTTTGTGCTAAAGCGTTTATGTTTAAAATTGAACCCCCTGAAGCGTTAATTGAAAAGGCGGTTGAGCTAGCCGATTCTGCCCGAAAAGGCGGGTTTTTAGCATTGGAAGAGGCTGAAATTCCAAATCCATTTATGCGTAAAGGTGTTGATATGCTCGTAGATGGGCATGATGCAGATGTAGTGCGCGCAACATTACAAAAAGATATTTCCCTTACTACAACTCGCCATGAAATGGGCGCAAGCTTATTTAAATCGTTAGGTGATATTGCTCCTGCAATGGGGATGATTGGTACATTAATCGGTTTGGTGGCTATGTTATCAAATATGGATGACCCAAAAGCAATCGGCCCAGCAATGGCTGTAGCCTTGTTAACAACGTTGTATGGGGCATTTTTGGCGAATGTTGTCGCCATTCCTATTCAGGTAAAACTTGAATTGCGTAAAGACGAAGAAGCAATGAACCAGCGACTTATTTTGGATGCAGTATTAGGCATTCAAGATGGCCAAAACCCTAAAGTAATTGAGGGGATCTTGAAAAATTATTTGGCTGAGTCTAAACGCGCGGTAAACACTGAGGAATAGTTATGTCTGATGAAGAGTGTAAATGCCCACCCCCAGGGTTACCTGCATGGATGGGGACATTTGCCGATTTAATGTCGCTATTAATGTGCTTTTTTGTACTCTTACTCGCGTTTTCTGAAATGGATGTGCTTAAATTTAAGCAAATTGCAGGCTCTATGAAGTTTGCTTTTGGTGTACAAAATAAAATAGAAGTTAAAGATATTCCAAAAGGCACCTCAGTTATCGCGATGGAGTTTACTCCAGGTAAGCCTGAGCCGACCCCCATTGAAACTATTCAGCAGCAAACAGTTGAAATGACTCAGCAAATGCTAGAGTTTCAGGCGGGCGATGAAAGCTCAGCTGGCGGACGCCAAGAACAACGAGGCGAAAAACGAGGCGGTGAGTCTAGCAGCACCTCAGAAGAAGTTGCTTCAGCGCCTGCTGTTTCTGCTGCCGATCAAGAACAAATAAATGATTTAGTTAAAAAAATTGCACAACAACTCGAAAAGCAAATTATTGATGGGGCTATTGAGCTTGAGTCATTAGGGCAGCAAATCATCATTCGTATAAGAGAAAATGGTTCGTTCCCATCGGGTAGTGCGTTTTTACAACCCCAGTTTAAACCTATCATTCAAGATATTGGCCGCTTACTAAAAGATGTTCCCGGGGAGATCACCGTCTCCGGTCATACTGATGACTTCCAAGTCTCTAATGAGCTTTATATTAATAACTGGGATTTGTCCTCTAAACGAGCTGTTGCGGTAGCAAGTGAGCTGCAAAAAGTTGCGGGTTTTGATAAAACTCGAATGATGGTCGTGGGGCGTGCAGAAACCAGACCTTTAGTGCCGAATGATTCCCGAGAAGATCGAAGACGTAACCGCCGGGTAGAAATATCAATTTTACAAGGCAAGGCGAAAGAATCAGATCCTATTGATATTAGATAGAATTTATTGGTTTTGTTACTTTTTTAGCATAGAATACACCTTTATTAACAGATGTAATTAAACTGGAGTGAATATGTTGGATAAGTTTTGTAGTATGCCTGGTAACGGTACTGGCGATGACGATGATAAAAAAACGAATTTTACTAAGTAATCATGCCTGATTGGTTTGATAAAGTCTTAGAAATTTTAAATAGTAGCTGGGTACTTATTTTGAGCCCAGCTATTTTTGTTTTTTATTTACGAAAAGATTTTTGTGCTTTAAGATTTACTTTATTAACAGCCGCTTTTTTTCTTTTTGGTGCTTTAATTCATTCATCGCTCAAAGAGCTTGATGACGGCACTTACATATACCGTTATGTAGTTTGGGCATTAAACGATTTATCTTGGATGGCACTAGTTGCTTATTGGGGTCTGAAAGATAAACTGCATTTGTGGCAATGCGTATTGGGCCAACTTGTGGTTATCGGTGCTCCCATCCTGCAGTTGTTTCGTCTAGTTGACCGTCACCTTTGGGATTTATCGTACAGCACTTATATGTATAAAACTTTGCTGCCATTAATTAATGTTGGCACAGTTATAGTATGTTACCTGCCCCTTTTATATATTTTTGCTAATAAGCGAAATAAAGCTTTAAGTTAATAACTACAAAAATCCCCCTCGTTTTAAAATGATATGCTAGACTACTGTTTATATGAACAGTGCTAGAGCTTGGTTATGAAACTTTATATTGCTGAAAAACCCTCTTTGGGTCGCGCTATTGCAGACGCACTTCCTAAACCGCATAAAAAGCATGATGGCTATATTGAAGTGGCGAATGGTGATTGCGTATCTTGGTGCATAGGTCATCTGCTCGAGCAAGCAGAACCCGATGACTATGATGAGCGTTTTAAAAAGTGGCGATTTGAACATTTACCTATTGTGCCTGAGCATTGGCAACTTAAAGCAAAGGCTAAAACTCGTAAACAACTCACTATTTTAAAAAAGCTAATCAAACAAGCAACAACACTTGTACATGCTGGCGATCCTGACCGTGAAGGCCAGTTATTAGTTGATGAAGTAATAGAACAAGCAAAAATCAGCCAAGCAAAAAAGCAAAATATTCAGCGCTTACTGATCAGTGACTTAAACTTAACGGCAGTTAAAAAGTCACTAAATAGTATGCGTGCTAACCGTGACTTTATTCCTTTGAGCGTTTCTGCTCTGGCGCGGTCTCGTGCTGATTGGTTGTTTGGCATGAACTTGACGCGTGCATACACATTAGCGGGGCAAAAAGCGGGATTTGGTAATGTATTGTCGGTTGGGCGAGTGCAAACACCCATTTTGGGCCTAGTAGTTAATCGCGATAACGAGATAGCAAATTTTGTATCAAAACCATTTTATGAAGTACTTGCTCACCTTGATACACCTAAGGAGCAATCATTTACTGCTAAGTGGATACCAAGTAAAGCGTGTGATCCTTATCAAGATGAAGAGGGCAGAGTGCTTAACAAAGCTTTAGCTGAAAATGTAACTTCACGTATCGCTAATCAACCAGCAAGCGTAACTGCTCTTGAGCAAAAGCAAAAAAAACAAACCGCGCCGCTTCCCTATAATTTGTCTGCTTTACAAATAGATGCCGCTAAAGCGTTCGGATTGCCAGCGCAAAAAGTGCTCGATATTTGCCAGGTTTTATATGAACGTCATAAGTTAATTACTTACCCACGCTCAGATAATCGTTATTTACCAAAAGATCATCACCAAGATGCAGCTGCGATACTAAAAGCGATTGCAGTAAATGGAGGCCAAAAAGCAGAATTTGTTAATGGAGCAGATGCAAAAAAACGAAGTAAATGTTTTAACGATTCAAAAGTAGCAGCTCACCACGCGATTGTACCAACAGCTAAACAGTTAAAAACTGTGAGTTTAGCCAGTGATGAAGAAAAAATTTATCAGTTAATAAGTCGACACTATTTAATTCAGTTTTATCCCGATTACATTTATAACGAAACCAAGGTAGAGGTAACTATAGCGGGTGGTTTATTCAAAGCTAATGCAAAACAAGATGTAGACTTGGGTTTTAAATTGCTTATGGGTAAGTCAGAACTTAAAGAAGAAGCAACGTTGCCTTATTTGGAAAAAGACATTGTACTTACCTGTACTAAAGGTGAGGTGGTGCAAAAGCATACAACTCCTCCTGCTCATTTTACCGATGCAACCTTACTTGCTGCTATGACGGGAATTAGCCGTTATGTAAAAGACTTGCAAATCAAAAAAATATTAAAAGAGACAGATGGCCTTGGTACTGAAGCCACTCGCGCAGGTATCATTGAACTATTATTTAAACGTCGATTTTTAAAACGTGAAGGAAAAGCAATTAAAGCAACTGAAACAGGTCTGGCACTAATTAGTGTATTACCTGAGGGGTTATCAAGCCCCGATTTAACTGCAAAATGGGAGGCGAGTTTAGGAGATATCGCTCAGCAAGCAATGAGTTATCAGCAATTTATACAGCCTTTGCTGGCTGATTTAACTAATTTTGTAAGCCAAGCAACTAACTGCGATAGTAATGTATTTGCACATTTGCCAAAAACATCGCCTAAGAAGCGTTTTGCTAAACGTACAAAGAAAGCGCCGTATAAAAAGTCGAGTTACAAAAAAAGCCCTGCGGTAAATTAAACTCAGGGCTTAAAAATAACCTTGAAGATTATTGATTGAATAATGCCGCAGCGGCATTGCTCATTGCAGTTATTCCTGTTGGAAGCGCTACTTTATAATCGGGAGCAAATTTACTTGAATGTAATGAAGGGAGTGTTTCATTATTTTTCATTGCATTTGTATATTGCTGTTGGTTAACTCCGCCTAACCAAAATAAAGTAATGGGGATGTTTTCATCTGTTCTACCATATAGTCCAAAGTCTTCACCAGCCATAACAGCTTTAGTTGCAAGTACATTTTTTACACCAATTGCATCAGCAATGGCACTCCTAACTATATTTGTTTGCTCCGGATTATTGTAAGTAGATGGAATCGATTCACTTTCATGAACATACACTTCTGGGTAGAGCGCTTTTTCTAGACCTGCACTTTGTGCAATACCTGCAGTAATACGTTTAATCGCAGCAATTTGCGCGTTTCTAACTTCCGGGTTATAGCTACGCAGAGTAAGTTGTAGCTTTACTTCATCAGAAATTACATTGTGTTTTGAGCCGCCATGGATAGATCCAACAGTGATCACTGATGGTTCAAGAGGAGATAACTCCCGACTCGTAATTGTTTGTAATGCTAAAATGGTGCGAGCAGCAATAATAACAGGGTCAACAGTCGTATGTGGATAGGCTCCATGGCCTCCTTTACCTTTTATGGAAATATCAACTGAGTCGACGCTTGCCATAGTGTACTCATTTTTCAGAGCAACTTTTCCTGCAGGTACACTGGCACTAACATGTAAAGCAATAATATGATCAGGTTTTGCGTATTTACTAAATAACCCTTCACTTAGCATTGCTTTTGCACCACCCCCAACTTCTTCAGCCGGTTGCGCAACCATCATTAAAGTACCTTGCCACGACTGTTTATTTTTAATTAGTTGTTGCGCGGTGCCAATAAATGAACTCATATGAATATCATGACCACAACCATGCATAACACCGACTTTGCTACCTTGTTTATTTATTGTGGTAACAGTTGATGCGTATGCTTTTCCAGTTTGTTCTGTTATCGGTAAAGCATCAGTATCAGTTCGAATCATAACGGTAGGGCCTTGACCATTTCTATATATACCTACAACGCCATAACCGCCAACGTTATCGGTTACATCAAACCCTAGCTTTTGAAGTTGCGTAGCCATTTTTTTACCGGTTTGCTGCTCATGATAAGACAGTTCAGGTGACTGGTGTAAATCTAGATAAAGCTTTTCTATTGCTGGCATACTTTTATTAAGATCCAACTTGAGTGTTTGCGCACTTAATAATGGGCTAACTAATAAACACAGTGCACTCGCATATACTAATTTCATATTTCCCTCGCTACCTTATAATGTATTTAAATGATTTAAATATATGGCTTGTAATTATTATCTTCATCACCATATAAAAACCTAAATAGATGAACATGGCAATAACTCAATGAGCAATAAAGTTAATCTTAACGCACAAAACCTTCAGCAAGTATTAGGTGAAACATCACAACAAAAGTTAGTACTACTTAACTTTTTTTCGCCACAAAGCCCAGAATGTATTAGCCAAGCAGCTATTTTAGATAAGCTAGCCGCCGAATATAATAACTATATAGTTGTTGCAAACTTAGATTGTGATGCAGAGCAAGCTTTGGCCTCGCAACTTGCCCAGCAAGTCGGTTTACAAACTTTGCCTACCTTAGTGTTATTAAAAGACTCAGCTCCAGTTGATGTATTAGCGGGTGCACAAACAGAAAGCCAAGTACGTGATGCCCTATCTAAACACTTACCTGCACAACAAGACCTTTTATTAGAACAAGCCAAGCAAGCACTGGTTAATAGTGATTTAAATGCCGCGTTTAATTATGCTAAGCAAGCGTATGAATTAGATAGTCGTAATGCGAGAATTAAATTAGTGCTTGCAGATATATGTATACAGATTCACAAACTCGATGAAGCCGCAGCATTAATAGAAACAATAGACGCACAAGATCAAGATGCATACTTTAATAACATTAAAGCTAAATGTGAGGCTGCACTAGAGGCAACTGATTCACCTGAAATAAAAGCATTGCAAGAAAGGGTAGCCAAGCATCCTAATGAGCTTGAATTACAAATGGAGCTAAGTAACCTACTCAATGAAGCAGGAAGGAAAGAAGAAGCATTAGAAGCACTCTTTACTATTCTTAAGAAAGATCTGAATTTTGATGAGGCTAAGCCAAACTTCTTGGCTGTTATTGCGTCTTTACCAGATGGCGATGCGCTAGCTGCTAAATATCGTCGCAAGCTTTATAGCATTTTGTATTAACGATTAAGATAAACTCTCTATAAAAAGCACCTATGTTAAGGTGCTTTTTTGTTTCTGCGTTAGGATAGTAGGGTAAAAGCAAGGTTATCCACAGGGTTTTGTGGGTATCTTGTGTGTCTGGGTGGGGTATCTTTGGGGTAAAAATTAAATGCAAAAAAGCGTTTAAAAACGCTTGCGTTAAAATCGATTCGCCCTATAATGCGACCCCACTGAGACGGCAGAGCGCAACGCATAGCGAGGCACGAGCTACTCAGTGAGTCGAGTAAAACTTAGTTCTGAAAACTTTCAAGTTTAACAAAGTTAAGTGTTGACAAAAAAATAGGAAAGCGTAATATGCGCAGCCCTAGCGAGATAAAGTTTAACGCTTTAATCGCAACGTTCTTTAACAATATAAAGCAATCATCTGTGTGGGCACTCGTACAGGTTGAGTTCTAACAGCCAAGCTACTTAGGTAGTGAGGCAAGCAAATTTAGAGTCTCAATTGAAACTGAGTGACCAACAGCAATAAATTTATTTATTGCAGCACAGTCAATTCAATATCGAAAGATATTAAATAAATTCAGAATTCATTGAGCTGTCGAAAGACATAAAACTTTTTAATTGAAGAGTTTGATCATGGCTCAGATTGAACGCTGGC